>ENA-OPXC01000996-OPXC01000996.1-human-gut-metagenome-genome-assembly--contig:-NODE-996-length-22106-cov-1.918235_pt1 | contig 22106 bp, 13 predicted proteins | sample MGYA00241512_ERZ502016 | MGnify/ENA primary metagenome ERZ502016 (study PRJEB25962, sample SAMEA2043043) | human gut metagenome | biome: human gut; feature: human-associated habitat; material: faeces...
TCGCGTTCTTACATGATAACGTTATAACGTTTAACGTTTTCAAAATCGCATACGCTTTGCCCCAACAGCCCATGGATCTTTCTATCTGCTCCATTTGTTACCACATCACTGCAAATGTGCGGCAAACATGGATTTTACCGCAAAAACACCAAATGAATTGCCACAAAAACACCAAACGTTTTACCGCAAAAACTACAAATAAAACACAGCGAAAACTCAAAATAACTTTTGTAACCAAATAAAAATCAGTAACTTTGTGTCGAAAACAAGAAACTATAAAATATGCAAGAAGATAGGCATGAAACAAGCTAAGACAAGGGCTGCCAAAACCTCCTTGCGGGGATAAAAGAACTGGCAAGGGGGCTGATGCAGATTCGCGAACGAGCAGCCATAGAATACACCCCCATAGTGGAGGAATTCTGCGCGAGGAAACACGCGTCGGAAAACGAAGTAGGACGGATGCTTGACCATCTGTTTGAGTTTGCCGACGACGAACGCATATTGCTCATGTACAAGAAGGTGTGCCGGAGATTCGTCTATGAATATCCCGAAACCATCAGTTTCTACATCATGGAGTACAAAAAAATACGATCGCGAGAGTCTTATCGGGACCGAATACGAATATCTGCTTCACGAGGACGACGACTTGTCTGACGAAGGGCGTGAAGCAAAATAGCCGGTTGCGACGGAGAGAATCCTATTTGTTAATTCCTGCGCACAATCATAATATTTACCCTTTTTCTTCTTTTATATTGATTAGTTTTTATACCTTTGTAGTCAACAAATGACAACTCCAACAAGAAATAGTCTGTTGGTTTAACCTAACCTCTGAACTATAACATTGGAAGATATCACCAAGCGGCCTCCAACGGCTGATGCTTCATTGTATAATGGGCAGCCTACCGACACAGGCTCATCGTGTCCAAGTGCAGGACTCACCTCTTGCACGCCCTCCATCTCTAAGGACAAAGGTGGGGTGTCGGTAGAGAATGTGCCTTCTGAAAACAAGCAATGGTTTGTTCTGCGCGTTACGTATGGACGCATCCTCAAGGCAAAAGCATTAGTAGAGGCTAAAGGCTTGGAATGCTATGTGCCTCTGAGGTATAAAGAGGTAAGGAAGCAAGGAAAGAAGCGAATCATAAAAGAGCCTCTTATTTCTTCTTTTGTGTTCGTTCATGCCCCAGCAGAGCAAGTTGACTCTCTTTTGCAATGTAAGAACATCAAGGATCTTGAAAACAGGGCTTTGTTGAGTTACTATTACGACCATACTTCTCATCGCGAAAATGCGCCAACCAAGAATCCGCCTCTTGTCATTACCGATACAGCTATGGATAATTTCATCCACCTAACCTCCATAGAGAATCCTCACATCATCCCTGTCACTTCGGAGAACATCAAATATAAGCTAGGGGATGAAGTCGTGATTACAGAGGGTGAGTTTAAAGATATACGTGGAAGAGTGGCAAGGATAGCAGGTCAGCAGAGGGTGGTAGCAGAGCTTTTTGATGGGTGCTTGGTAGCTACGGCGTACATACCAAAGAGGGCAATGGAAATGTATAATGAACATAAAATCGTCAGTATATGTATGACAGACAAGACAAAACCTTCTGAGTCTCAATAACACAGATACATTGATTTCTTTTCATAAAGACATTAATGGAAATAGTTTTTCTGTCTGCGATCTAATATAACAGAGCTGGCAACAAGTCAACAGTTTGTAAACGAGTGTAAAATTCAACAAATCCTATATGGCACAGAAAATCACGATACTAGAATATGCTAACACCAAAGGTCTAACGGTCTATGATGTAACTCAAAATGCGAAGGAAAAAGGAGTAATACTACCAGAGGACCCTGAATATGTATTAGATGATTCGCAACTCAATCAAATTGATCCTATCTTCGCTCATCAAAACAAATACAAACAGATAATGTCTGGGAACAATATTGACTCTAACGAATCTGCACCGAAGACACTCACGTCAAAGAATGAAAAACAACCTAGCGAAAATCTTAGGGTTCTCAATAAAATTGACTTAAGTTCATTAAACCAAAGTTTTAGAGCTACACACAAGCCAAATAAAGAATACGAGAAGAAACAGAATAAAAACAATATTCTTTCCGAAGAAACTATTGCCCAATTAAGAGAATTTGGCAATACACATCAAAACGAGCGATTTACAGGAAAGGTTCAACGAGTTATGCATCATGGCGCATATGTAACCATTGAGAATCTTTCCGCTTTCTTATACGCAAAGGATGTCAGCTGGAGGTATATCGATGACATAAATTATTTCTTGTATGAAGGCATGGAAATTGACGTCATCATTATTGGTTATGAAGAAGAAAAGAAAAAGCTGAGAATTGGAAGAAAACAATTAATGGATGATCCTTTACTATCGCAAATCGACCAACTCTCAATTGGAGGTGAAATCCAAGGTGTTGTTAAAAAGATTATCAAAAGCCGTGCGTATATTGAAATTCAGGATGGCGCCATTGTTAAAGCTTCCATTCCGAACGGATATACCTATCCAATTGGGAATTCGGTTTCTGGCAAAATTACAAACATAGACATTAGTAATCATCTAGTAGAAATTGACATCACAAGCCACCTTGTGCCCAAAACAAGCCAAGAGGCAAAACTACCGAAAAAGAAAAAACAGCATAAACTTGAAAAGAGTATAGCTGTTGTTCAATTCTATGATAACCACGTTAATTATTTCGGAAGAGTTCTTACCAATGCTCTTGGTATTAATAACGAAGATAGTTCCAGCAAATTATACTCCATCAATCTCAATGAGAGGAATTGGAACCCAACCATTCCTCCTCAGGAAAATGATTGGATTATAATGAACCTAAGAACTTTTAAGGGACGGCGTGAAGCCACAAATGGCGCCTGGTTAACATATGACAAAAATGGACTATTATTAGCTCTTCCTTATAGAGGCATTTTTGCTAAAATAGAAGGAAAAGACTCTAAAGGATCATACCATGAGCATGACGTTATCTGTCATGTTATTGACAAGATTCTAGGAAAGACAGATGGGAAAGAAATTGTAATAGAAGCTTTCGCCGAGTATCTATCGGATTATAATAATGTAGAATATTCACAAGTTACCGAAGAATTTCTTCAGGATGACAATTTGCTTAAACGACTAATTGCATTGTTGCCAGAACTAAAATCATACACATCCGACAATGACACTTATTGCAACGCTATAAAATCCTTAGTAGCTACCATAAAAAAAAGAATTTTCACCCCAAAAGACATAAGTACCCTACAAGGACTTCCCGATGATTTCGATTTTTTCTCCTGTCTTACAGAGACAATTGAATCCCTTGACAACTCATCAGAAGAGCACCAAACAGATGTTAGACATTGGCTTTCCGCACATACTTCCATATTAAATGCTTTGTTGGAAAATCCGGCAAGCCTTTCGATGAATCTGCTATATGTAATTTCTCTTATTACGCAGAGCAATTCCATCTTCAGCGAAGCTGGTAAACCATGGAACGAGACATTCGAATATCTCAAGGAAAAGTCTGATTCCGAAGCATTCTCTTTCTTGAGTTGTTATCTTTCTGATAAAGACAAGGCGTTCGTGGAACAAGCAGATTTAACAAACAAGCTTGACTATGAAACGTCAAAGAAACTAGTCTCCAAATTATTAGATGATCCACAATATTATTTAGAAGTTCTACATCTATTGGCCGAAAGATTTATAGAGAACGATTTCGACATTATCAGCCATTATATACTAAGCGGGCTAGATGTACGACATATATATCCACAGATTGGGGAACGTCTGAATAGCCTAATAACAGAAAACGAGAAAGAGGTTCGTTCGTTTTTCAATTTGTGCATTAATAATTACATCCAACCAGCAGATATTATTTCCGTCACCAACACCGTGAAGGACGAATTATACGTTGAACTATTTGCATTAACCGCTAATCTGGAAAATCTAAACAAAATAAAAGATTTCGATTCCATACCTCTTTGGATTAATGAGCAAGAGCCTTCATTTGTTAGCCATTTTCTCCTAAGTTGTCAGAGATCTTTTGTTGATGATAAAGGCAAAGAGGCTATTGCCGATACCCTAGCCTCAATAAATAGTGAGAAATTTAGAGATTCTATCATTGAGTTATCTGAAGATTACCAGTACAAGATTCTTCAGCTATGTCCAGAAACTTACGCAAAAGACATCGTTGTTCAGTATTTTGCTTCAACCAAACTCTTTTATCTGTTTATTGGTGAGCTATGGAAGAAATTTAAATCACAAATTCCATACGTGTCCTTCGATTTAGAATCAGATGGAGACTCTATAAAGGAATTTGCTTTTAGAAAAGACGAAAAAACAACGGCGTACCAGGGAGAAGAGCAGCTTAGTACACTTCTACATGCATTAAAACATACAGAGATTATTGTTGGACACAGAATCAAAGCGTGGGATTTGGGCAGTGTATTAAGCAAGAAAGGCTTTGAGTCAAATGCATTTGTTTGGGATACTTTAGAAATGGAGATTCTATTAAATCCTTGCAGATATTCATATGCACTTCACACTGGACATACAGCACAAGAAGACACAGAACTGGTAGATCGATTATTCTGGAATCAACTCTATAGACTCTCAAAAAATGAATCTTTATGTGGCGAACTTAAAGATTTACTTCCTGCAAGAATTAACAAGATATTAGAAGTATTGAGACAACCAGAATTTTCTAAATTCTTTAGCAAGGACTCTGAAGAAGACAACTATTATCAAACCCTTGCTGATACAGATGAGCAAGTTGTATCTCGTATAAAAGCAATAAACGACATTGATTCTAAGAGGCTAATTATTGCTCCTAAGCGCTTATGGACAAGAATCGCAGAATATGTGGACATGAAGTTTGTTCAGAAGCAGGAAGGTATTGAATACATGTCTATTAGCAAAAAAATGCTGCATGAAAAACCTCTTGAAGACACTTTCCTTAATGCTATCTTGAACAGATTTGTTACAATGTCAAAAACTCCCGTTGTAGCAAATCTTGCTCAATATCTTAGACTCAATTATTTACCTGACGATCTACTTGAAGAGTACGTTATTGAAAGCTCAGGAAATGTAGATTGTGCAGACATGGAGTTCCTAAGAGAAAATAGCAACCTGAAAAATTACGAACATATTTGGTTTGTTGGTTGTGAAATTGAAAATCGAGTAAATCAGTATTCATTGCCAACTCATTATTCTCCGTCTGATTTTTGGCAGAATGATAGTAGTATTCCTATGCGATTAGGCGCATCTAGATACATTGCTATAAGTCAGGAAGAACGAAAACTAAATATTTTCGATGATGTTCCATCAGAAGCAGCTAACGTATGGATAGAAAGAACTAGAGAAGGTAAGTATATTGTCAGCTACAATTATGATTTCTTCTCTATTTTAGAGTCACTGAAAAATAATACAGATGGATTGACAATAAAAACAATCCATGGATAACTGACAAAGGGAACAACGATTCTATATATTTGGTATATAGTGAACGCGGAAGAGGATTTGATGCTTTGCAAAAACGCGTCAGTGCAACATCAAGATACAGAGCGACCTACTGGACGTATCAAATGGCTTTACTTAAAGGCATTCATTTCAATAAGGACCAACGTCCTATAATTCTTTTATTAGATGATTCTCTGGAAATAGAAAATGTCGTGTCTTATGCGAAAACATTAGGCTTCTATATTCCTGATAATGGAACTTTGGTCAGAAGACTTGAACTGATAGAACATCATAACAATGGAATGCTTGTAACAAGCAAAAATCATTTTTTTGATATCGTTGATTGGCGAAAAGATACACCATATTGTTACGTGTGGGATAATCTAGCGGTTGAGAAGCACATGATGATGTGGAATGGTTTTACAAATGAGCTTAATAAATCATTCTTGAATGATGGTATAGAAGAAAAAGGAGCATCTGCTGCAATAGGTTCGGCAAAGGACACTTACCAGTCTATATTGCAATCTATTTGGCCAGTATATGAATATTATTATCGCTTCATAAAAGCTAATAGCATTGAATCAACGATGTATGTACTTGACTCCTTCCTAGAGGAATATCACTCACTTTCAGCATTATGGGGCGTATCTTCTTATGGGGTAAAACAATTATGGACCAAAGAGGAAGAGTTTAACGATTCTCTAAATGTTAGCAAGACTTTCTTTACGGATAGCTCATCCATTTATGAAAATGATTCCGATATCGAAAAGGCTAAAGATCTTATATTCTCAGTATTAGTAAATCCCGAGCATGATCCTAAAAAGAAATGGAGCCCTATTCAAGAGGAAATCATTCCATATATCCTTAAAAGACAAGAAAACTATCTTGTCTCACTTCCTACAGGTGGTGGTAAATCTGTTTTGTTCCAAGGGCCTGCGCTCTACAATGCTGCATATACAAACAAACTGTCAATTGTAGTAACTCCATTGAAGGCTTTGATGCAAGATCAGGTGAAAGAGCTTGGAGAAAAAGGTTTTATCTCCAATGTTGATTATCTAAACGGAGACCGATCATACCAAGAAGTCAAGAGTATATATAGAAAAATTAATGGTGGCGAAATAGCGATTCTTTATGTCACTCCTGAACGTTTCCGTTCAAGAGGCTTTTTAAATGCTTTGTCCACTAGAATGGCAAATGATCATGGACTTGAGTACATGGTATTTGATGAAGCTCATTGTATTTCACAATGGGGAATGGAATTCCGTCCCGAGTATCTAAATGTTACAAAAATGTGTAAGGAGTTTAAGGATACTTATGGCGATAACATGTGTATATCAATGTTCTCAGCAACAGTGACCGACATGATATATGAACAAATAAATAATATAATTCCCGTAAAGCGATTGGGGCAAGAAAATGACAAGAAGATTTACAATCCTATCAGGAGCCACATAAAGATGGAATTCAAAGAGGTGCTTCATGATATTCCGCATCGTTTGAAAGAAATCGTTGACTATATCAAAGAACATAACATCAAAGCTCAAGAGAGCCGAATGCTTGTTTTCTGTAAAACCAGAAATCAATGCGAAGAAATGGCTTTGCTTCTAGCAGATGAATTGCACAAAGCTGGAATCCTAAGTGAAAAATTGTCAACACAAGCAATAGGCTATTTCCATGCCGGCATGGATGGAGATGATAGAGAAGAGGCATATACAAGATTCAAAGATGACAATGATCCATTATATATACTTTGTGCAACAAAAGCGTTTGGCATGGGCATGGATATACCTAACATTCACTATATTGTCCATTTAATGCCACCAAGCGTAATGGAAGATTATCTTCAGGAAGTTGGTAGAGCTGGAAGAGACAAAGATATGTATATAAAAGCAGGATTTAGTGAATCAACTCCTATACCGACCTTATGCCTGTGTTCAAAGGATGACATCAAGAAAGCTAAAGAGCAGCTTCTCCAAAGCACTCTAAGCTGGAAAAACCTTGAGGAGATAAGAGTAGCTATTAATTCGTACATTACAAAAATACAGCCAATAGATAAAACAAAAAAATATCCTGTAGTAGTTCCAAATACATTATGGGCTAGTGGACAGTTCGATCATGACTTTACAGACTTCAAACTTGGCCAGTATTGGCTTGAGCGAATGGGAAGAATCAAGATGGGATTTTTAAGTCCTGCGCATATTAATATTACAATTCTTGATCATAATTCAGCAGATCCAAATGAAGAGTCGTTAGAAGAAAGAGTCAAAAGGCTTTCTGCATCAAGTAGTGCCACACATGCTTCAGCTATTTTGAAAGAGTTGAGACGAATTCAATGGAAACAACAAAATTCAAATATTCAGGTCTCAATTCAGGAAGTTGCAGCAACTCTATCTATGCCTTCAGCAAAACTGTTAGATAGTTTGATTTGGTGCGAGAAATTTAAAATCATTCGAATAGAAGAGGAAACTCGATGCCGCATTGCATTCACTAGACTGAGTGAAGTATCATACTTGCTGGGCGAGAATTCACATGAAGTAGCATTCCATGTCATATTGAATGCTACAAGATTACTCTTACAGAATAATGGATTAAGAATCGAGAAGAATTATACCCTTTCCGATCTTCGTCAATTCATTAAAAAATCAGATACGCTAGAAGAAATTGTAAAGACGGTCATCAATACTGATGAAGATGGCAAGAAGTATACAGAAAAATACATGACTTGGTATAACGAGAATGATAGACAAAAAAATAAAGGCTTGTCTATTGCTCGATCATACCATAATGATTTATACAAGAAACGTCTGAGACAAATCATTACATTGTTGGAAATCATTCCTGATGTAAAAGTAAAATCATTCATAGACACACAGAAAAAATGTGTTCTTCAATCTGTAATAGTAGAGGAAAATACATGGAAAGTTTTTTTAAATGATTTTCAGGCCGACTGTTTGAAAACCTTGGAATATATCAACAAACTCCTAAACGCTACAATTCGTTGGTCGGATGCCGCCATTGATTTGGGATTTGAACACAAAGGATTTGTATATTTCGAGAATCTTCTGCGATTTCTAAATGGAATGGCATACATCGCTACGGATGCATTACTTCCTACCGGCATTGAGATATATACAACTGACGATTCTGAAAAAGTAATCTTTGAGAACGTTGAAAAAGATTCGAAAGATTATCAAGACAAAGTCGCATTTGATGAAGCTATAGAAATCAGAAATCTTCGCTTATGCGTTATGGACGTTCTTACAACAAAGATTCATTCAAAACAGGAATTCCAGGAATTGATCGGATCGTATTTTTCACTAAAAAAATCCGAGGACTTTAGAACCTTATTAAGCAAATACTACGAAGAGTCTGATCCTATTTGGGATGCTCTTCGTGCCACAGCAATAAAAAAGGCAGAGGAACAATTACAAGATAATCCTGAGCAATGGGCTATCTACAATGAGAACTCAAATGAAAATGTTAACGTTGAAGCAGGACCTGGATCAGGGAAAACACATGTTCTGACCTTAAAATGTGCCAAACTTATATATTACCAACATGTAAATCCTAAGAGCATCTTAGTGTTGGCTTATAACAGGGCCGTAGTTATTGAGCTAAGAACTCGTTTGACTAAACTATTTGCATCGTTAGGATTGAGTCGATCAGCAAGTCAATTACATGTATACACTTTCAGCAGTTTTGCTAAAAGAGTGTGCGGAGATACCGCACTCTCTGGATGTGAAATGAATGAGTGGGAAGGAGTACTACTCGATACAATAAAAAAGAAGCCAAATGACGTTCGTGCTGCAATGCCAGATCTTCAATATGTATTTATTGATGAGTTCCAAGATATTACTCAAACACGACTTGATGCTATGTTTGGGTTAAAAAAAATCTATAATGGCCTCACGTTCTTTACAATTGGAGACAAAAATCAAAGTATTTATGGATTTGAGAAGAAGGAATCCATGGATCCAAACTATTATTACAAGCAACTGTACGAAACTTTACATCCCCAAAAGATGGAAATGTATATTAATTATCGTTCATATCCTAAGATCCCCGAAGAAGCAAATCGCTATCTCCCAGAAGATTCTCGTCCACCTGTTATATGCAAAAATGACAAAAAAAACGAACCAAAATCAGAGTATGTGTATATTTATCAAGACAACAGGGACTGGTCAAAGGATTTTGGAGGATACGTTCTGTGGTTAAAAGAACAAGGTGTGACTGATTTGGCCGTGTTCTTCAGAACGAATAACGAAGTCTATCACGGTTACTCACTTATAAAAGCCCTTAATCTACCTGGTATTAGAATCAGAATACAAGGTGCTTCTACATGTGAGTTATATAGAATGCGTGAGATCTTTGCTGTACTCACACTACTGGATACAGAATGTAATAAGAAGATCAAACTGGAGAATAACCAAACAGAATATGAATTGAAGGAAAAAATTGCATATTGGATGAGTCAACGTCCTAATTGGGACTCATTCTATATGGATTTTGCATTTGTGCTAATACTTGATTATCTTGATTTTGCATTGACTGATGAGGAATCACATACTTATGGGGATATGGCTGATAGTATTAGGAAGACCTTAAAAGAAGACAATCCCCAATTATATAAGTTATATGACGATGAGCGGTTCCAAAACAGACGTATATTATTAGACCAACAGCTTAATGTAGTGCTTACCACTATGCATAAAGTGAAAGGTTTGGAGTTTGATGCTGTCATTATAACACCATCAGTAACGTCTCTTCCTTTTAACCCGACTGAAGATATTGGTGAGTCTATTCCACTCTCCCCTAAAGACATAGAACAAATTGAGGAAGAGAGAAGACTGCTATATGTTGCTTATACTCGTGCAAAGAAATACCTCTTCGTTTACAAAGGCAATAGAGAAAGGGCTGTTGAAAACATGCAGCGCTTTACCAGCCTTGAAGACCAATGGGGAATAAGGGAAAGAAATGTTGGACTCGACAATTATAATATTGGATTTAATGCTGGATTTAATTTTAATGGTAATAAAGCTATCGCATATAATGTGCGAAAAAATGATCCTGTAGTAATTAAACGTCACATAGGTATGACCAAATTGGGTCAGCAATTTACTACATATAATATCATTCATAATGGAAGCATTGTTGGTCAACTATCCAGAAGTAGCAGTATAGACCACCGTATGAGAACCAATAATATAGAATTATTGACTGGTTTTTTTGTCAGCGATGTTTTCTATTGGTCTTACCAAGACACATTGGATGCAGATAAAAGAAAAGAGAAGGAATTTTTAAAAAATCCCGCAAAATTCAACTTTAAAAAGCCAGAGCCTTTTGCCCCAAAATGGTGCGAAGATGCCCGCAATCAAGGTTATGTATTTATTGTAGATATTGCCGGTTATGGCAAATAAAATTGGGGCCACCTACCACCTGCAGAAGCAGTCCGAAACTTATACCGTCTTGAATTAAGGAGGGCTAGATATGTTTGATAGAGACTATACAATAACAGGAAAACATGCAACTTTTCTGAAGTTTCTGGCGGTAAAGAACTCAAAAGAAGATGAGGCAGATGTTCCCAAGAGCTCAGCGAAGCTTCTAGAGCGGTATATTGATGTTTATATGAATGCAGCTGTATGGGGCATTTTGTATTCCAAACGAGCACCAAAAGATACAGACTCAAAAGATCGTGCCAGAATATATGCGGATGCTTATTCAGCAGAACATGCAAACTGTGAATTTCTTTATCGTTTAGTAATGTTGTTAGATGAAAGTGTTGAGCTAACGCCTTCAGAGCGTGTTGATCGCGCATTTCGCTATGATTCGGATGAAAGCAAAAAGGAAGAAGCTCAACAGTGCATGGAGTTGTTTCACGAGTATGTTCGTGGTGGGCTTGAATTAATGTATGAGCAGTTTACGGATGGATGTATTAATAGAATTGATTATATGGAACGAGTCTACGAAGTAATGACTACTTTTAAGCGAGAATATGAGGGTTTCTCCTATGATGAAGCCTTAGCAAAACTTATGAAATGACCCCAAAGGAAGTGGTGGTGAAATGATCTTTGACAATGAACTATTCTATGAACGCATACTAGAATTGTGCCGTGTTGCTGGGATCACCACTACTTCCTTTCCATTAACACACAATCAATCTCCAAAACAAGTTGTATACATAGAATCAGAGAAAGATATATTATTAACAGCATATCAAAGAAAGCAGTTAGCTTCTATAGAGTATGTATCCCATTTATTTGATATTCCATCAGATGCATTCGATGATACAACGGAAAAGAATAAGATTTCATTTTATTCTGTCGTTCTTTCATCGACACTTTCTGAGCGAAGTCAGCTGGCAGCTGATACACATGCTTTTTTGCACACTTCGTTCGGAAGTGAAGTTTCTATTGTTTTCTATAAACATGATGATTATACAATGCTATCAATGAGTGGTTTTGGTCATCAGAGTATTCTTTCTGACTGGTTTAGTTTGTATGATGAACTCGATGATTTATTATATAAACTTGATATTTCTAATTTTAGTATCAAATCTAGCAAAGCTTTTTATATTGATTTTGTCTATAACTGTGCGCGTTGGTATTACACACATCCATATAGCTATGACTATGCAGCTTTAGAATTATTTCCTGTTGATTACTTTAAAGAGAATGACATTCATGATATCGAGCAAGAGCAACTAGAAGAGTTAATCCGTCAGATTAAGAATAGAGCAGTAATAGAATATGGTGACGACTATGTTGATCAGGATGACATTACAGTTACAGTTACAAGTGATTACAATCTTGATTTGGAGCTCTTACTTCTCGATATTGATGATGAAGCGCAAGAACAAAATCCTTTTGGTGAAGACCCATATGAAGATGATTATCCAGAAGATGATCTTGATGAGTATGAATACGCGGACATAGATTCAGAACTGTTTAATGATCCTATTCTTTTAATGAAATGGCTAGAAAAGCAAGATAAACAAGGATGATAAAAATGCTTGAAAACAATAATACGGAGGAATTTCATCATGATCACCATTAAGCAGATCAGTATTACTGATTTATCTACTGATGCCATCGTAAATGCAGCAAATGAGCATCTTCAAGCTGGAGGTGGCGTATGCGGTGCAATTTTCAGCGCAGCTGGATATGATAAACTACAAGCAGCTTGTGATGTCTTCAAGCACTGCGATACAGGTTCCGCTGTCATTACTAGTGGCTTTGACCTTAAGGCGAAATATATCATCCATGCTGTCGGTCCGATCTGGCGCGGTGGTCAGAATGGAGAGCCGCAAGCACTATACAATGCCTATAAACGTTCTCTGGAGCTTGCTACTGAAAACGGGTGCCATTCTATCGGATTTCCATTAATCTCTGCCGGAATCTACGGCTACCCGCTTGAAGATGCATGGAGACAAGCTATCCATGCATGCAGGGACTTCGAGAATAGTTCAACTCATAGCATAGAGATAATTTTTGCAGTATTAGATAAACGAATCATTGACACTGGTATTGAGATTTTGAACGAATTGAATTCTTCAAGCAGCAGCCTTTTATTCGAGAACCTTTTAATATCCGGTCGTCAGGTTGAAGCAGTATTCTTTCATCTACCAAATGAACTCTATGGTTTTCTGAGCAATTGGTATATGTCGCCGTTTGATCTTGACGGTGTTCATTATTCCTCGATGGAGCAGTATATCATGTATCAGAAGTGTGTTCTCTTCGGCGACCAAGCCACAGCAAAGAAAGTGTTGCTGACTGATGATCCTTCGGAACAGCAAAAGCTCGGCAAACTCTGCACCGGTTATATCAATGGTGTTTGGGCTGGCGCAAGACAAGCAATCGCGATGCGCGGACTGCTTGCAAAGTTCAATCAGAACGCTGATTTGAGAGAACGACTTATCAATACAAAGGAAGCCTATCTCGTTGAGTGCGCTCACAGTGATAAAATCTGGGCTTGTGGTATCCGTTTGAATGAATCGGAACGCTTTGATGCAACTAAATGGACTGGACAGAATATCCTCGGCTTTGCTTTGATGGCGGTTCGAGAAATTATCCAAGAGAACCATGAAGTAAATAATACCAGAAGTATCGACAAATTCCATGGCTGTCTTATTGGCGGAGCTGCTGGTGACGCATTGGGCTATGCGGTAGAATTCATGCATGAGAACCAGATTATCTCCAAATATGGAAATGACGGAATCACAGAGTATGAACTAAAAAATGGTGTCGCTGAGATTTCTGATGATACGCAAATGACTTTGTTTACAGCAAATGGTCTGCTCTTTGGTACTACGCGTGGAATGACAAGAGGTATCATGGGCGACTATGAAAGCTATATCCAGATCATGTATCAAAACTGGTATAGGACGCAAAAAGAGACTTACCCAATTCAGGAAGATTATCTTTGTTCATGGCTAATGAATATCCCAGCGCTATTTAGTCGCCGTGCTCCAGGTAACACTTGTCTCTCTGCGATCAAGCAAGGAGCAGAAGGATCAACCGTTCATCCAATCAACGATAGTAAAGGCTGCGGCGGAGTAATGCGCGTTGCACCTATTGGTTTGTATTTTGTCAATAAACATCAGCAATTTGAAATGTCAGATAAACTCGGTGCAGAGGCGGCGGCATTGACACACGGGCATGATCTTGGTTTTATTCCGGCAGCAGCATTAGTTCATATTATTAGAGCGTTATTAGAAGAAAGAATTTCTCTGAAAGATGCTGTGAAGGACGCAATTGATGCTATGAGAAAACTGTTTCCTGATGCGAAACACATTAATGAGTTTACGGCAATCATGGAAAAATCAATCATGCTTTCCGATACAGCATCCGATGACCTGAATGCCATTCACCAATTGGGAGAAGGCTGGGTTGCCGAAGAAACATTAGCAATCGCTGTTTATTGTGCTTTGAAATACGAGCGAGATTTTGACAAGGCTATCCGCGTAGCGGTTAATCATAATGGCGACAGTGATTCTACTGGCGCAGTCTGCGGCAATATACTTGGAGCGTATCTTGGCTATGATGCGATTCCTCAGAAATACAAGGAGCATCTGGAATTGCATGATATTATCATAGAAATAGCAGATGATCTGTATAATGACTGTCGGATCAGTGAATATGATTCAAACCGCGATGAAGTGTGGGAAAGCAAGTACATATACGCTACTTATCCCGGTGGGAAACGTTAAGGTACTGTATCTACGGAGGTGAGTTCAATGAAACCAAAACTTTTCTTGATTGCCGCACTCTGCTTGTCCCTGACAGCTTGCGGAATGGACTCAAGCACTACTCCTGCGCAGCAGCCGACCGATCAGGTAACAGAGCAGACAACGCCTGCTGAAAGTGTATGCAGAGCAACTATCACAGAGATTAACGGTAATACGGTCACTGTTACCCCTGTGGACGGCTCATGGGAACTCAGCTCGGCAGATAAGTTTACGCTATCAGCATCTCTGCTTGACGAAGGAGTAACTCCGGCTGTTGGCATGACACTCGAAATCACCTATGATGGTAATATTCTGGAAATCTATCCTGCTATGTTCGGAAACATTCAGAAGGTCACTGTCGTTTCTGAGCCAGCCACAGCTTCTCTCTCAAACAAGGGAACGCTGATGAACGATCTTGAATATGAGATTGCTAAGGGAGATTCCTATAATTCAAAGTATAAGCAGCGTGGATACTGCGTTGATGTCGTAGACGGCAAGTATCAGTACACGATCTGCAGCGGAGAGCGTTCCACCGGCGGATATGGAATCAAGGTCACTGGCCTTGACTGCTTAGATTGCGGTACGGTGATCGTGACCGTAGAGGAAACAGCTCCGGCACAAGATGAAACTGTTACGGAAGCGTTTACTTATCCGAACTGCGCAATTACATTCTCACATGAGCCGCCTGACGGAATAATAATCAAGAACTCTTCCGATTTTGAATATGAATGCCTGGGTATTCTTACTTCCACCCAGGATCTAAAAACACCACGTTATTCTCTTCCACGCAGAGCAATCATGGTCAACGGAACACTGTATGTTGATACTGGCTATGTTTCCAGCCTTGTGCGCTGCGGCATGCTTGATGGAACGATTGAAAAAGTTATCGACAGCAGTGAGATACCGGACGAGGACGGCGAAGCAAACTTCAATGCAGAAGGCTGGCAGTACGGTTTTGAGAAGGATACCCTCGATGTCCAGATTGGTAATGAATTCTGCATTTTCGCTGCAGAAGGTTCATATACAGCTGAAGATGGCTATATTCCGGAAGGTGTTATGCATTTCATGGCGACTGTTGACGAGGTAACGGACGATGGCTTTGTCATCGTGAAAACAGATACCCCGTCCGAACGATTCCCGCAGATCAAGAAAGATGTCAGATACAGGCTCAGCATGGAAGCCTATGATCCCGGTATCTATAACGGTGAACTCGCACCTGGAAATGTGCTCATTGTAGCATGCAAAGGCAATTTCGAGGGAGAGGATCCCGTGACAATCACCGATGTATACAGCTTTTCGCCTGTTGGCAGCAGTCCTTGTCAGCCGTATGATGCGAGCAAATAATAATCAGATAAAACTATAAAGGAGCGTTATTAGTATGAAAAGAATCGACATTGGAACAATTGTTGTTGATGACAATAATAATCAATACAGCATTATTGATGAAGTTGGAAGTGGGGGCTTTTCTCGTGTATATAAAGCAACGTGTAATGGTGGATTTTACGGAATCAAAGTATTGGATCATTTCGATTCAAAAAGCATCTATAGTTTAAAAAATGAGTTTGACATTGCAAGTAGGGTGGCGTCAGATCACGCTATAAAGTATTATTATTTGAATGAGCATGGTCATAATGACTATCCATGCTTTATTGTCATGGAATTTGCAGATGGTGGGAGTTTAGAAGATGAACTTAAAACTTTAGAGCGAATAGGAGCTTCGTATCCATCAGAAAAGCTTTTTGACATTTATATTCAGTTAATTGACGGAATGATTGATATTTGTCAAGAAGCAGTTCATAGAGATATAAAGCCCGCTAACATCTTAAAATCTAATGGAAAATATAAAATTAGTGATTATGGCTTGTCTAAGTATATTAATGAGGCAACAAGATCGGCATCGAAAACCATGAAAGGGTATGGTACAAAAGAGTACTACGCACCAGAATTGTGGGCTAATCCCGGTGAGCATGGTTTAAATAATATTCAAGTGGATATTTATGCAATGGGGATTGTGTTCTATCAGATTGCAAATAATAGGTATCCTTACAATGATACTGGAGACTACAGAACGATGCATATGACTGCGGCAATTAATCCGTTTAATTCTAATGTTGATACAGTTTTTCAGAATCTCATAAATAAAATGATGGCTAAATCTACAACCGAACGTTTTAAATCATGGGAAGAAATAAAAAAATTCCTATCTGAATCTGATGCCGGAAAATGCGGTTCAAGAGATGCATTTGTAGACTTATTATTAAAGGATTCGGCTATGAGAAAGCAATCAATAGATTCCAAAGTTGCAAAACAAACGAAGGAAGAAAACGAAAGGATTGAAGCGTTCAGAAGACTTATCAGCCTGATTCAATCGAAAATTTACAATCCATTAATGCAGATTGTTGATAGCTTCAATCGAAATACTGCAAACGGTAAACTGAAATTAAGTAATATAGAAATAAACGATGAAGAGGAGACATTTTCTTTTCAGTACACAGTTGAACCTCTTTCAGAAGACGAAGACGAACGAGAAATTAGCTTTTGTTTTATGACAACTCCAATAGAAGAAACGCAGCCTCTTAGAGTGATTCCTACAACAGTGTATTATGATGAAGATGATAAAAACGAATTGCTTAACAATATTATTAATCCAAATCCACGAATTATCGAATACAAATACTTGAAAAGTAAGATATTGCTTTGGGGAGTAATTCAAGCAGACTGTGGGGTTGGTATAAATGTTGCTATTCTTGATAATCCAGCTGATCCTCTTTATGGAATTTTAAAAGTGTTCTTGCGAGTTCCTAATATTCATGGATGGAATTATTGGATTCCTATAGAAACAAAGGAACAATTAAAATCCGTTTGTCCTTATTTTCGCGAATATAATTACAGTACAAAAGTCGAAGACTTTGAATTTAACGTAATAAAGACACTTATACAGTTCAATATAACTTTTTCTTATGGTCAAATAAAAGATCCGAATGGTAATGGATTAATAGCGAAATTGTATTAAGAATGGCATAACATAATAATTCTAGTGCAGAGCTATTTTACACACAGCAAGCGTTAAGTAAGTATAATTATGAGTCTACATTTGTGAAGACATGGATTTCTTCCCTCCAACTACATAAGGTCGGGTGCTTTTAGTAAGTCAAAGCGCACTGTATCTCCGAGAGACACTGGACTTGTTTCCGAGAACGGTGAAAATCCATTCCACGATAATCTCATCATTTCTACATAAGAGAAAAAGTGCCGAATTTTCGGCACTTTTCTTATGCTCTTTATTTTTTCCTTGACATCAAAACTACGCACTCAACGTGTCCCGTTCTGGGGAACAGATCCACCGCCTGAACCTTCTGGGCGTGGTATCCCATCTTGTCCAGCAGTGCACAGTCCCGGGCGGCAGTGGCAGGATTACAGGAGATCATCACAATGCGCTGGGGTGCCATGCGGCACACTGCCTCCAGAGTCTGGGCATCACAGCCCTTTCGGGGCGGATCCAGCACAATCACATCCGGATGCTCTCCACGCTGGGCAAGCTGCTGTGCCCACTGAGCTGCATCTCCCACATGAAAGTCGGCGTTTTCAATGCGATTCTCCCGGGCATTCCGGATGGCATTTTCCACCGCCTGGGGGATCACCTCTACCCCGGTCAGGTGCTTCACCCCATCCGCCACGGACAAGCCGATGGTACCGGTGCCACAGTACAGATCCAGCAAAGACTGGCTGCCGTCCAGCTGCGCAAATTCCCGGGCAATGCCATACAGCCGCTCCGCCTGGGCAGTGTTCACCTGGTAAAAGGCATGGGGGGACAGCTCCACCCGGATGCCGCACATGGTATCCCGGATCTCCGCCTGCCCCAGCAGGGTTTCCGTCCGCTTACCCAAAATCACGTTGGTGCGTACCGGATTCACATTCATGCAGATACTGGTCAATTGCGGAAACCGGTGTTGCAGTTGCTGACTTAAGGGCATCAACTGTTCCCTTGCCGGACATCACCAGCACTTCCATGGGCATCAGCACGCCGCCGACAGAAGTCCATGCCAGACCGTTGACTACACCGACAGTATCTTCATGGCTCTGTTCGTCCGGTCGGAATTTCGGGATTCCCAGATATTCTTTCAGGTTGACTTCTGTAAAGGAAACCTTTTTGCAGATGCCCTCCACAATTTCTTTGGCAGCCTTTCGGCAAAGCGTACCGATCGTGCGTTCCAGTTCCTGGATGATCTGGCTTCCGAGGATTGCCAGATTGTGCTGCGCTGGGGTGTCGAAGGCACCGATTACAGCGTTGGCGAGGATGGTGCCCTGGTGAAGACCGACGACCAGTGGAAGCAGTACAACGACATCAACTACAAGCAGTCTTCCGGCATTGAGCAGATGAGCTGGTTCTACTTCCGTCCCGGTCTGGAGGCGCTGCCCACCAGCGGCACCGTCCTGTCGCCCTCCAATACCGCGGAGTTCGCTTCTCTCGCTTATGAAGACTACGAGAAGGAGTTCCTGACGCATTACAATGCCCAGACCTTCTGCGATTGGTTCAACCCGTCCTACAACGCGATGTACGAGCCCGGCTGGTCCATCCGTCAGCGCATCGACACCACCGACCCCAGAAAGATCGCCGGTGAGACCGCTCTGGAGATCACCCTGGAGTACGTGCCGAAGCTGGCTCAGTGCAAGCCTGAGGAGTTCGACAACGTTTGGAATGAGTTTGCCGGCAAGCTGGCTGACCTGCCCTTGTGCGCGTACGAAGCTCTGGCGACTGAGATGCTTCGGGCCGGTGCAGAGAACTACAAGTAAAAGTAAAGTTTTACTGAAAAAGGTTAAGACCCGTGTGGCGCACGATGCGCCCATGGGTCTTTTTTGATAGAAAAAAGAGAATGTGCCGATGATGCAGGAGATGCATGTAAATTTCCAGCTTTTGCTCTGAATTCAGGGCTTCTGAGCGCGGAGATTCAGCGATGAACCGTGCGAATCAAAAGAAATACGTGTTTCATAATACGAGAAAATGTAAAAAAGCAGCGAAGAAAGTATTGATTTTTTATGGGAAATTGTTTAAGATAGAGTTGTGCTCAGAGCAGGTGCGATGGGCATGTGCTGGACGATTTTTGCAGCACTTTTCAAAATTGCCTCCTGTGTTGGGCGGTGAAGAAGGCTCCGGGCCGAAGCGCTGCCCACCTTTTTTACATAGGCGCAGGGGGAAGATTCCGCTTGGCGAAAGGGCAAAAACAACACGAGACTATAAAAAAGGCCGTAAGAGTCTTTTAGAGAAGGGGGATTTCCCGTGAGCGTACAAAGCAGTGCGGTAACCAAGCGCAAAACCAAGGAACTTGGCTTTTGGCAGAAAGTGTGGCGTCAGCGTCAGCTGGTGGTGCTCTCCTTGCCGGTGCTGATGGTGATCATCTTTTCCTATGTCCCGCTGTGGGGCTGGTCGTTTGCGTTCTTCAACTACAAGCCCACGACGGGGCTGAACGTCTTTGTCAATGATTGGATCGGCTTGCAGAGCTTTCAGGAGCTCTTTACCGACGCATATTTCTGGCGCGGACTGAAAAACTCGCTGGGCATCGGCGTGCTGAAGATTGTCTTCTCCTACGTCTTTTCACTTTTGCTGGCCGTCATGATCAATGAGGTCAAGGTGACCTGGTTCAAACGCACGGTGCAGACGGTTTCTTACCTGCCGCACTTCGTCTCCTGGGTTGTTGCCGCAAACCTCGTGTTCGTCACTCTGTCTCCTGACAGCGGTATCGTCAATGAGATTCTGCTTAAGCTCGGCATTGTGGACAACCCCATTTCCTTCATGGGTAAGCCCAACCTCTTCTGGCTGATCGTGGCTCTGACCGAGGTTTGGAAGAATGCCGGTTATTCCGCCATCGTTTACTTGGCGGCGATGACCTCAATCGACCCCTCGCTTTATGAATCTGCGGATATCGACGGCGCGGGCCGTTTCTCCAAGATCTGGAACATCACGCTGCCCTCGATCATGCCCACCATTAAGATCCTGCTGGTGCTCTCCATCGGCCGTCTGCTCTCTGTCGGTTTTGAGCAGGTCTATGTTTTGAAGTCTGCTTCTACCACCGAGACCGCAACCACCCTTGAGGTTTACATCTATGATTACGCCATGAAGTATGGGCTCTGGTCCAAAGGTTCCGCGATGTCCATCTTCAACTCCATTGTCTCCGTCGTTCTGATCGTTGGCTGCAACATGTTGGTCAAGCGCATGGACGGCGAGGGCATCATGTAACGGATAAGGGAAAGGAGTTGAATGACATGACTGCAAAAACCGCTGCACCCGGAAAGCAGAAGCTCGGCCTTCTGTCCACCAAGGCGGAAAACGCCATCTTCGATACCATCAATGCCATCCTGCTTGTGTTGGTCTGCATCATTACGCTGTATCCCTTCCTCAACACGCTGGCCATTTCGTTTAACGATTCCACTGACGCTGTCTACGGCGGAATCTACCTATGGCCCCGTGTATTCTCTACCAGGAGCTATGAAACCATCCTGCTCAAGAGCTCCGATGTGCCGCACTCGGCTATGATCTCCGCGCTGCGCGCCGTCATCGGCACCTTGATCAGCATTCCGCTGTCGATGATGCTCGCCTTTGTCATGAGCCGCAAGGACTTCGTGCTGCGCTCTGCCGTGACCAAGATCGTGCTGTTTACGATGTATGTCAGCGGCGGCCTGATCCCGACCTTCCTGACCTACCGCGCATACGGCCTGATGAACAACTTCCTGGTCTATGTGCTTCCCACCGCAATCTCCGCCTTCAACGTTCTGGTCATGCGCTCGTTCATTCAGGGCTTGCCCTATGAATTGATCGAGTCGGCCAAGATCGACGGCGCAAGCGAATACCGCATCCTCTTCGGCATCATCTTCCCGCTGTCGATGCCGGTTATCGCCACCATCGGCCTGTTTGTCTGTGTCAGCCAGTGGAACCAATGGTTCGATACCATGCTCTACTGCTCTTCTAAAAAGAACCTGCTTACCCTGCAGTTCAAGCTGAAGCAGATCCTCGATACCGCAAGCTCCATGACGGGAGACTCGGTCTCCGCCGACGCTGCGGCAAGCTCTGCGTCTGAAGGCTCCGGCCGCGTCACCACCCAGACCATCCGCGCTGCGATGACCGTGATTTCGGTCGTCCCGATCGCGTGCGTCTACCCCTTCCTTCAGAAGTACTTCGTCAAGGGCATGACCCTTGGAGCGGTCAAGGGCTAAAATCCTCTTTACGAAAGCGGCATTTCCGTGTAACCTAAGAGCCGGGGAAGGCGCGTAACGCCCTCCCCGGCTTGAAGTCTATTGAGCAGAAAAATGGAGGAACTATGAACGAAGAAAGGGAAGATCCGATCAAGCTGCAACCGTCTGACGAGCTGAAAAAGCCCGTTCGCCACGGAGATGCGCGTCTTGGCCGGCTG
>ENA-OPXC01001001-OPXC01001001.1-human-gut-metagenome-genome-assembly--contig:-NODE-1001-length-22008-cov-3.613857_pt1 | contig 22008 bp, 19 predicted proteins | sample MGYA00241512_ERZ502016 | MGnify/ENA primary metagenome ERZ502016 (study PRJEB25962, sample SAMEA2043043) | human gut metagenome | biome: human gut; feature: human-associated habitat; material: faeces...
CATTCCTGATATTCTCGACATCTGCATCCAAAACACTCTTCATCTTTCCCATGTCCATGTTTCCATCGTTTAAATCAATGCCATTCACAAGAACCATGAATAATTAATTTTATGATTTTATTTCCATAAGTAACTTAACTGATTAAAATAATGATATATTCGTTCCCTAAATATTCTTGTATTAAATTTTTCGTTCTTGATATCTGTTTAAAATACTTTTTTTAACCCAGTTCATCCCATTTTGGGTGTATCCACCAACTACCACACTCAGGCAATTTAGTCCCGGATTTAACGTTTTACACCTTTCAACCCCACAGCTCTCATGATTTTCTGACAAATAATGAAACCAGCGTCCACCAAGATATTTTACAAGCTGATTTCCGAGAAATGCGGCAATCTCCATCAGTTCCTCTTTTGCATCCTCGTAATCACCCTGCTTTAATATTGCTGTACGTTCTTCTATTACTTCAAACCACCGATCGATATTCTCCTCATCAAATCCTGTTACCACAATGCCTGTCTTTTCCATAAATTTTTCGCATAATTCATCATGATGAAAATAAACTTCCCGGTACATTTCGGCAGTATCCGGTTCCTCCAGTCCCTTACTTAACTCAACTAATATTTTCATCCCCTTTTTTATGAGAACGTCTTTCATCTCGCCCAACACCTGAATCAGTTCCTGTTCATTCCCATACTGCCAGTAACCACGTATCTGACCATTGGATACAATTCCATCCAGCATACTGGCTGATACCACATTGGTTCCAATTTTACTTGCATACTCCGAATTTTTTACATTTGTATATAACTCAAACGTTATCATGCTCTGGTCAAAACGATATGGATATATAGAGATTGTCTGAACTGCACCTTTCATATTTCGTTCAAATTTCCAGCTATCCCCATGATATCCTTTGTATTCAAATTTAAAAGGCGCAAGTCCTTCTCCGATATATGTTCTGACAAGTTGTCCTCTATTTATTTTGTCGTTCATTGTTATTCCTTTCTTATTTTAATATTTATTTACGCGGATTTTTTCTTCCCCCAATTTCAATACGAACTTAGGAATAGGGCATACTTTCAAAAGATGCATGGATGTTTTCCCCTTAAACGGATACTTGAATACTCTTTCAAATTATATACTGCAGATCAACTTTCAGTTTATGACTTGCAAATAGATAAATGCCTGTCACTCCAACAGTAAATAGCAAATAAATAATAATTCCAATCAGCATTACAATATCTGTTTTATGTACATTCTTTCCAATCAATAAAACCTTTTTCAAACCCCGCGGAATATTTTTTACATTAGTTTTTGTATCACTGTCTTCGCTGTTAAATGCTTTTATACCAACACCTATCCCTATAAGTGCTATAATCATGAAAATGTATATAAAATTTGTCACTTTTTCTCTCCTGTTTCATATCATTGATAAATTCAACTACAACTTTTTCTTCCATTCCTTCTCCTTTATGTTTATGTGAAATAATATGACCTACAGCATTCACATAACATGCACACTTTCGCTATAATTTAATATCTTTTTATCCTTTTTTTCTATCTGTAATTAGATTTACTTGCAAATAGCCTTTTTCCTTTATTAGTCTCTCTGCTTCTTCACTTCTTTTCATCATTCCTGTTTCAATATAAATTTTTTTATTCGTCCGAATAAGAATCCTACCTGCCCCTCTTCCTGTTGACTTGTAACACACGGATTTGACATCTTTCCAAGAATATTTTCTCTCTAATCCCCAAATCGAACGATACATAATTTCATTCCATGTAACAATGATTCTTTTGTTATACCAATATAAAAGAAAATAGCTTCCCTCTACTCCACATAATATTAAAAATAGAATGAATACACCTATCACTTCATATGTTGCCTCTGCGCCAATATACTTTATTAATAATGCCAAAGCTTCTTTAGAATCTGGAGCGCAACTTCCCGCATATTTTACAAGCCGATCGGCTACTTTTCCAATTTCTTCATGTGAAATCAATTTTTTTAATATGGTGCAAATTTTGAACATAATTTTGGTGCAATATTACCTATTATTTTTCCATTATCTTTTCTCTAATTCATCCAGCGTATCTTGTATAAATGCAACTGCATCGACCATGTTTACGGATACTGCAAACAATTGTTGATTCTGTTTATTCATAAAACCGTACCGCACATGATTCTGATCACTTATAATTTGGCCTATCTCCTGCCTGTCAATCATTCTCCTCTTTCCAAAAAAATTACAAATGACAATTTCCTTTTCTCTCACTATGATCTTTTGCTCTCGGTACATGGAAAACCAGAAAAAAGAAATTATCAGCAGACAACTGGTACAGCAAGCCATATATATAAACGCTATATAACTCATTTCTAAAAAAATCAAAGTCAGTAAAAACACACAAACTGTCACACAATAAGTTACAATGCCTAAAATACAAATTCCTTTTGTTCCATTATATTACCTCCAAAAATTCTCGTATCTGTGATACCATCCAAATAGTCGGCGCAACTATCATAATGATTCCAAATAGAAACCAAAAAATTTTCTGCCCTTTTTTCTCTTGTATTTTGCATTCTGCCAGTGACTCAACTCCTGCACCAATAAATACAAAAAATATTTGGAAAACACCCCAAAAAAAACATACAAAAAGCTTGTCTACTTTTAATACATACATTAGAAACATTGACAGTACAAATAAAATTTCGCAGCTTATGCATATAATCATTGATATAACTGTTGTCTCTCCGTAAATTGCGACTGGGAATAACAGTATATTGCTCAATTTTCCATTTACTTCTATTTTGGTAAATTGTCTGTCTTTATTTCTCAATCTAAATATTAAAATGAGCCCAATTGTTATTATTGTGAAAGTAATAATGCTCCTGTTCTCCATTCCTTATCTCCCCTCTTCTGTGGACACTCCTCTTCATTTGCATGGGCAAAAATATTTTTAATTGTAATTCCTCCAGTTGTTATTATAGTTTTACACGTTCCAATTTTAAAATTACTATTTAACATATTTTTATATGATCCATAAAAGCATTGTTTTACCGTTCCAGAACTACCTAATATTTGATTTCCATCAAACAATATAGATGTTACTGTTGTAGCCTTATAGCTACCATACTGTGCACCTTCAACAACCTGCTCTGCTACTGTTCCAGTAGCACTTATTCCTGCACCAACAACAGCTCCTGCAATTACCTCCGGCATCATATCTTCTGTCCTTTGTCCGGCTTCCGCCGATTCCCAAGGCTTTGTAACAGTAAGATTATTCTAATAAGATCTACTCTCAATCACTATACCTATTTGATTTTTACTTGTAAATAACCCTTTTCTTTTATTACTCTCTCAACATCTTCACATTTTTTCATCATTCCCGTTTCAATATATATTTTTTTATCTGTCTGAATAAGAATCCTATTTGCCCCTCTTCCTATAGACTTATAGCACACAGTTTTAACATCTTCCCAAGAATATTTTTTTTCTATTCCAAAGATTGAACGATATATAATTTCATTCCATGTAAAAATAATTTGTTTATTGTGCCAAAATAAAAGGAAATAACTTCCTTCTAAAACACATAATATTAAGCAGATACTGAATATGCCTTTAACTTCATATGTTGCCATTGAAATCAATATAGGGAAAAAAACACCTACTCCCATACCCATGAAAAATAAACCCATTATAAACGGAAAAAATGTCTTCCCAGAGCACACAATTTTTTCTTCTTCATTCATTTTAGTTACTCCTTTCCATCAAAATCAATATTTATTTTTGCATCCTTAATGTCAAGGACAGTGATCGTAACAATTTCCAATATTACAATTAAATAGGCAATTGCCTCCGAAATCCAAACCCAATCACCTAATCACTCATTTTTCACTGCAAATGCTCCATATATTCCATAATACATTTTCCTATATCTTCTGCATAACAGGGTATATCTTTTCCATCCTCTGGTTTTGTTACCCCTTTTCGATTCAGATAACCCATATATGTCAAATTATTAGCTGCCAAATGATTTCTAAACCCCAGTCTCATCGTAGCATCTACATCCGGCAATATTTTAAACTTTACATTTTCATTCTGTACATGTTGAGCTATTTCTTCGCCGTTATAATTCCAGTCGGCTTCCGCAGATATGCACAAAATCGGCTTTTCAATTTCTGCTAATATTGAAATCCAAAACTCTGATTCCATATTAAATAATTCTCCATATGCCATAACTACATTATTTTCTTTTATGAGTGACTCTGCTTTTTCATATTCCCTTTCTACTTCCCTTTGCCAGACTCTTTTGATTCTACCAAAACGATCAAGTCTGCATCTGAATATAATTCCCTGTTTTCCTGTCTCTCCACCACCAAATAACAATATCATTCCCTGTGTTTTTATCTTTTTCTGTAACAATAATAATATATTACATGTACTATTATGACCAATAAGATAAATAGGATATTTACCTGTTACACTCTGAATATTATTTATTACATCCACAAGTTTATTTAATAATTCTTCAAGTGACATACTTCTATCGGCTATATTTTTTGTTTCAAACCGAACTGTCTGATAACCTTCATCTACCAGTTGCTCTGCCAGACTCTTATATGCACCTATATTTGACAAATATTCTATTCCTTTTTCTGTCTCTCTAAATATATTTCCATCTGCATCCATTTCATGAAATAACGTCGCAGGAAAAATATATACAGTTCCTTTCGCATCCTTCCATCGCTTGTTAGATAAAATAATATATTTCGAAAACATATCACATTCAATCTCTTTTTCTGCATGTGATATATAAATGGTTTCGTGTATATTCATTGCTTTATTTTGTGTTTTTTTCTCTCTATACGAAACTGATACCACAATAAACGTTTCCAAAAATAACATTACAAGAAATGCCACACACAATTTATATTGCAATTCAACTTTTGTTTCATGACTTGCAAATACATAAATGCAAATCACTCCAATTGTAAACATTAAATAAATAATTGTTCCGATCAGAATTGTAATATCTGTTTTCTGAACATTTGTACCAATCAGCAAAACTTTTTTTATTCCATTTGGAATATTTTTTATTGTAGTTTTTGTATCGCTATCCTCACTATTAAATGCTTTTATACCCGCACCTATGCATATCAGTGTTATTATCATGAAAATGTATATAAAATTGGTCATTTTTCCCCTTATGCCACCTCCAAAAAATCATGGATTTCTATTACTTATTTCGTTTTTGATAAGCTGCATTAATTCACTTGCATTTTTCTTTTTCATTTGAATTTCGAATAACTTATTATCATTTTCGTCAAAAAAGGCATATACTGTATTTCCTAATGCTGCCTTTATCCCTACTTTATTTTCTAACCCTATATTCCGCTTTCTTCTTTTGTCAAAAAAATAAATCTTTTTCCCATATAAATACACTGCCGAATAACAATAGTGCTGCCATAGAAATGCCGTCATCCCCCACTGTGCCATAATGCATATAAGCAGCCATATATAAAATGCTAACTCATTGAAACTAACTAGTAAAAGTATCATTTCCAAAATTCCAGCCACCCAACTGATAAGCCCAAAAATCCATACTATCTTCCCATCCCCAACATAAATCTGTGCATTCATTTTATTTTGATGTTGCTCCCTTCTACATATAAAACCAAACCGAACATCTACAATCCCAAGTGCAATAACAACCAAATCAATTAATATAATCAAAAAATCCATCCTAGAATCTCCCTTTTAAAATTTGAATATATATTGTAACATTGGATATAGGAAATATGCTGCTCCAAAAAATACAGCTATACTTATCAAATACATTGCGATTTTTTCCAACCATCTTTTCGATTCATTTCCTGTCTCTATGATTCCGACCCCACCACTGACAAACAAAACCACTATTAAGCTTGTTACCCAGCATGCTCCCAGAAGTTCCTTACTTATATCTGAAAACAAACACAATATTGCAATTACGATATCTGTAATCTGTACACCAATTGCACATAACAACCCTAAAATGCTTATTTCTCCATATGAATGCCATAGCCATATAAAATAATATAAAAATTCGTTTTGAATTTGATGCTTTGTATTGCCCGAAACTTTTTCAGATACTTTTATAATAAACCAAATCCAAACGGAAAGAATTATACCTTTAACTAATGAATGCATGTTTCTTTCTCCTCTTCACCGCTTGTTACGGATAACAAATTTCCTCTGTGGTCATACGCATAATCTTTCGTTCCGTTTGCATTTGTTTCCTGCAACAGCTGATTTCTGGCGTTATAATGGTAAGTTGTCACCAGCTCTCCTGCTGTCTGATATTCAGTTTTACTGCTTCGGTTTCCGAATGCATCATAGCTGTATGTTCTTAATGTCTGTCCATTCTGTGCTACGGTGGTCAAACGGTTTAATGCATCATAACAATAAGAAAAACTTCCACTGTCCTCCGGCAATCCCGGTCTTTCCTTTTCTGCCATGACCTTATTTCCCATGACATCATAGGAATAGTGACAGCGCTCTGTAAAATCTGCTCCTTTATGTAAGATGTCTTCAAGTTTTCCTGCCGCATTGTATCGGTAATCTGTATAATTTCCACCCGGCAGCTGCTTTCCAATCAGTCTTCCGAATTCATCATAACTGTAACGAATTGTATTCTCCCGCATTTCCCCGGAAAAGATTTTCATGGCTGACATCTGCATGGCTTCATTGTATTCATATACGGTCTTTTTTCCATCTGGATAAAGAACTGCCGTTCTCTTGCCCATGCTTCCCCATTCATATCCCACGGTTTTCCATATGGATCTGTGACAGAGGCAATACGTCCTGCCTCATCCATAGCGATTTTTGTCGTGCCGAGCCAGTCTTTTACTTCCTCAAGCTGCCTTATGGCATTATAGGTTAAGGATACTTTTCTTCCATCCGCATAACAGATTTCCTCCACCTGACCATTTGTGCCATAATGGAAGGCAGTCTCATAACCATCTTTGTCTACTTTTGCCCTCATTTTTCCTGCCGGGTCATAAGTATAGCGTTCTATATCCCCTAAAGGGTCTGTCACGGTGGTAACATGACCTTCTTTATCCCAGGTATAGACTGTATTCTGTGGTTCTTCCCCATTGGCTCCTGTACAGCTTGTCTGTACCAGCTGTCCCATTGCATCATACTGATAAAATGTTTCATTTCCCAACGCATCTGTCACTTTTGCAAGATTGCCATTTGGAGTGTATTCATAACAGGTAATATTTCCCTTTTCATCTTCTGCCTTCGTTACACGTCCAAGTGCATCATAGGTAAAATATGCCACACCTCCTGCCGGATTTTCAATGGATGTGATACGGGCAAGACAGTCATAACTATAATGGTAACATTCTCCCGCCGTAGTGGTACGCTCTGTGAGGTTTCCCCTGGCATCATATCCGTAGTGTTCTCCTGCACCATCCGGGTAACGAACACTCTTTAATCTTCCACCTTTTTCGTATTCATAAACAGTACTGCTTCCATTCGGATAGCAGATACGCTCTGCTTTTCCAAGTTCATTGTAGAATACACTTGTCGTTGCACCAGCCGCATTTGTAACACTTGTTCTTCTTCCTAAATCATCATAAGTGTAACTGGTCGTCTGTCCGGATGCATTCGTCTCTCTGACAAGATTTCCCTCTCTGTCATATTCATACACAGTCCTGGCTCCATCCGGTTCCAGTACTTCTGTCAGGCGGTTTACGGCATCATAAAAGTAACGGGTTGTATTTCCTTCCGGATCCGTCATTTCTGTGCGGTTTCCAGCCGCATCGTAGGCATATTTCACTACTCCTCCCATCGGGAGTATCTGTTTTACAAGATGATTGTCACTGTCATAAAAATATTCCTGCTTTCCATGATCCGGCGCTGTGACCGAACAGATGTTCCACATTTTGTCATAAGTGAAATGTACCTGCTGTCCCTCTTTGTCTGTGTATGTTTCCACTTTTCCAAGTGGATTATAGATAAACTCTGCCGTATTACCATCAAAATCCCGGATTGCCGTGATTTTTCCACCTGCGTTATAAGTGTATGCTCTCTGATTACCCATAGCATCGGTTACTGTTGTGACACGGTCTGCTGCATCATAGGTATAACGTGTCACGTTCCTATTTGCATCTACTGTCTCAATCACACGATTTAAGGCATCATAGCCATAAGTTGTCACATTTCCGGTTACATCCTTTAACTGTACGATGTTTCCGCTTTCATCATATCCAATCTCCCAAACGCTTCCATCTGCATAAGTGATTGTTTCCGGTCTTCCTGCCCCATTATTTATCACGGTAATTCTGTTTCCGTACAGATTTTCCGTGCCGATCAGATTACCTTTCCCATCATAATGGTTTTTCAGACGTTCTTTTCCGTTAATACTTACACTGATAAGATGACAATCTGCATCATAGGTATAGTTGACCCTGCGTTTTAGGGCATCCACGGTCTGTGTGAGGTTCCCACGGTTATCATACGCCATTCTCGTCGTTCTGCCAAGCCTGTCTGTCATGCTGATACACTGGTTTTTTTCATTATAGAGATAATGCTCTTTTGTCCCATCCTCATAAATAGTCTCTGTGTTACGGTATCGTTCATCATGCACATGAATGATTTTACTTCCATTGCGCTCCGTGAGTGTGACACGTCGGTTTTTATCATCATAAGCAAACTCCATCATTCCACCATCTGGAAATTGCTGATGAATAATACGAAATCTTCTGTCATAGGTATTCTTAACAGATGTGACATGACGGGCATTTTCCACTTCCGTGATTCTTCCATTTTCCCCGTAACGATAGACATATTCTGCCCCAGATGCAGTTATTACTTTTTTTAGTTTTTCCTCCTCATACTGTAACAGCACACTTCTTCCTGTGTGGTCAGTTACTTTCTTAAGCTGCCCCATTTGATTGTAACAGTAAGTCAGGCTGCTTCCATTGTCCGTTTCTGCTTTTTTCAGCTTTCCATCTTCACAATAGAAAAAAGAAATACCTCTTCCATTTCTGTCTTCTTTTCGAAGCATCTTTCCTTCCTGATCAAAAGATATGTTCTCCTGCCCCGGATGCACGAGAATATATCCCTGTTCCGTTTCTTTCAGAAATTCCAGCGCCGTATTTCTCGCAATATATTCCTGCCCTTTTTTATCATGGTAATTTATCTGTCCATCCGCAAGACGTACACCGATGGTTCCATCCGCTTCTTTTTCAAGTGCAATCTGATAATTATGTAAAAAGCATCTGCCAAGCACACCTGTACGGCTGTCTTTGGAATTATAATAACGGTGGAAGGATAATGGTATTTCTCCTGCTACTTTTAAATCTTCGTGTTCATAGATGAAATTTCCAGTACTTAAGTTTACCGGATCCTCGCTGTTCATACAGCCTTCCGCTTCTGTTCCAAGCATTTTTTCTTCGATCGTTTTCTCAACAGTTGCCTTTGCATTCCTGATGTTCTCGACATCTGCATCCAAAACACCCTTCATCTTTCCCATGTCCATATTCCCACCATTTGGGTCAATGGTATTGGCAAGATCATTGATTAATTTTATGATGTCACTTCCACATACAGTCTGGCTGCCTGTAATACTGATATATCTGGTATCCACTGCCTGTACATTCGAAAAAATCTCTTCAATCTGTCTTTTTGTGGAATTATTTTTATCGAGGATTTTCTTATAATAGCATTCCACACTATTTACATATTTCTGAATATCAAGCCGTCCAAGCCAACTCTGAACATTCGGTTCTATGTTACTAAACCATTCTTTTACCTTGTCCCATGTTCCATTTGCCGTCACTTCATCAACATAATTTAAAAGCTTTTGTTTTGCTGCATCTGAAAAATCTCTTAGCATTGGTATCTTCTATCCTTTCTTTCTCTTTTCTGTTTTTCAAATAAAGATTCATCTAAATAAACATATAAGACATTTTTTCTATCCCACTCAACTGTGCAAGCTGTCTTGTGGTCACCAACGGTGTACTCACTTCATCGATATATTCCCGGATGGAAAATTCTGCCTGCAGCCCCGACTGAAAGTACTGATTTTCTCTTGTTTCGCTGTATTTATTACAGATCACCATATATTTCTCATGATCTCCAAAATCAAGGCACTCTGTGATATAGCGCATTTTGTTCGTTGAGACATCATCCTGTAACGTAATAAGCATCACTTTATCAGAATCCTGCAGAAGCTGGATTCTCCACCTGCTGTATCCGGCTTCCACATCCACAATGATAAAATCATAATCCCCACTGTCTTTGGCTGACTGTATTAATTTTCGATAGATCGTGAAATCAAGATTTCTTGCATCCAGCGTCGATGCAAACGGCGGTAAATATGTAAATCCTTCTTTCCGCAATGTAAAACGGACATCCTGATACATGTGCCCGGATTCATTTTTCATCGCCCGATATCCCTCATTGGGCATACCCGTCTTACTTTCAAGATAATAAGAAAAATCCTGCACAGACTCCGTATTTACATAGAGCACGCGCTTATGTTTTTCTGCCAGACATCTTGCAAGCCCGACAGATAAGGCCGTTTTTCCGGTTCCTCCGATTGCCGAATAGAAGGAAATGATCTGCGTCTTATGCTCCTGAACCTGTGAGTTTGTCAACCGGTCTCTGCTCTGATAGGTCAGTTCATTGAACAATTCCCTGATTCCCAGATATTTATACACTCTGTTTACAGACAGATCCTCCGTACTTCCACTCTCATGTTCTTCTGCCAGCACACACAGATTGGAAATGTTATGTCTTTGAAGTCCTGCCGAATATAACGCCTCTGAGACAGCCAGAATTTCTACTGAGACAGGTGTCTCAAAACGTTGTTCAAAATAAACCGGATCGGATATGATCTCCAACTCTATCTGATCATCAAATTCTTCCAAAAATTTTCTTTCCAGATTTTGCAGATACAGTTCATTCGTATCCGCGATAATGATTAATGGTTTGCTCATTTTTTTATCCTCGTACTATAAATTCTGCATTAGCAATTCTGAGCTGGCATCCTTCGAAAATAGGTTCTGGAACGCCCGGCTTGATTTTCTTTCCATTGACATATGTTCCATTGGAACTTTCCATATCCACCACATAAAAATTCCCGTTTTTTCTTACAATTTTGCAATGCACCCTGCTGACCGCACTATTTCCTGTTATCACTCCCTGAACTTTTTCCCTGCTCTTTCCGATCAGAAATTCGTTTTCCTGAATATCAAAGTGAAATTGTCCATTCATAGACTGTATTGATATTTGATTTGTCAATGGTTTTTCTATCATGTTTCTCTGCACCTCGGTTTTCTCAGACTGTATCCGCACACTGACATCATGAAGTTTTAATGTTCCTTCTCCCAATGCATCCATGATCTGACGTATCTGAGGATGATCCGCAGCCTGTGTCTGCTCTATCTTCTGCACAAGCTGTGCCTTTATTTCATTGTCAAATTCATTTTTATTTTTATGTACACCCGCCAGATTTACCGGCAAATATATGATTTTCACATTTTGAGTGCCAGGCTCCACAAATATATGACTCAGACGATTGTCAATGCATGCCATATTTAAAAATCCCAGATTTTCAATCTGAAGCATTGCTTCGATCAGGCGGTGAATCAGATTCAAAACTCCATCTATATCAGACTTTGCAAGGCAGTCTGCCAGTGATGTATCATCACGTGTAAAATAAACAAGTTTTATTTTTCCGTTATACTTTAATCTATGACACTTCAACAGGTTTACATTTTCCTGATTCTGCATTACCTTATAGCCGATATCGTAAAATATTTCATTATTTTCCAATAAGTATGCCGTATCTTCTGTCTCCTGAATCTCTGTCAATTTTCCTGCAAAATAATCTTCCATAGTTCTTTCCGCTTCCTAATTATAATAAAATGTAAATTCTTCATCTGCGATTCGAATACTGTCCTGATCTGAAAGTTCATAAGATCTTTCCGCATCCATCATCTCTCCATTCAGATATGTATGGTTCGTTGAACCTTTATCCATGAGATAATAAGTTCCATTTATCCGCTCAATTACCGCATGTCTGCGGCTGACCGCCTTATTATTTATTATTGTAAAATCATTTTCTTTTTCCTTACCGATATTAAAAATATTTTTTCTGACAGTCACGCTCTCCCCTGTGCTGATTCTCTCTAAGATTGGATATCTTTCCTCCTGCTGCAAAAGAGTTGTGTCTGCCTCGTCATACTCCTGCTGTGTCAAAAGGGTTGTACCGCTTTCATCCTCCTCCATCAGTAATGTCGTTCCACCTTCATCGTTACTGTCACTGTGATAATGTCTTTCATAGGATGAACGGTCATTTGTGATGTAACCGCTTTTTCCCGTCTCTGCTTTTACGATTTTCCGGAATGCCTGTGGACATTTTTCGCGGATATATCTCTCAATGTCCTCTATTTTATAATTCTTTGTATCATTGAGGAATGCCTGGAATTCCTTCAGAAACTGCTCTGGCTCTTTGCCATATCTGCCTGCATACTGTACGGTATCTGCAAGAAACGCATAAACATTTCCACTCGTAATTCTGCTATTGATCGGCTGATATACAAAGAACACTTCCCTGGTTCTTTCACATACAAACACCATTTCCGGCTGTAACATGAGATTATGCAGATACAACCCATTCATTTCAATTTTTTTAGTCATCTCAATTGTCTGCGCCACAAGCAGAAAAAACGTTTCTTCCTCCACACCCTTTTTCAGATATGATATAAGAGGTACCACATCTGGTGCTGTGTAGATAATCATCTTTTTTCCTTCCTGCCTCGGTCTGAAACAGCCGCGGAAAATCTGCTGTTCAAAAATATTGATTTCCCGCTCATTAATCTGCTCCCCAAATGATAACTTACTTTTAATCGTAACTATATTTCCCTTTGATACTATGCGATACTTTGCCATATCTCTCAGTCCTTTTTTTATTTTCTCTTACGTCTTATTTTGATACGTCCGCTTCGCAGTGCGATCGATGCACCGACGCCACCGCCTGTCACCACTGCTGCACCCGCAATAGAACCTGCAAACAATGGCTTATTGTTGTACCAACGGATGAATGTGTTGGTTGTTACAAGAATTCCATTTAAGACATAGTTTGTTTTATTGCCAGCTGCATCCACAGCCATAATTGTGACATCCTGTTTTTTCGTATTGTTTGGGATATTGAACTGATAGTTTTCACCATCCACTGTATAATCACATTTTTTATCACCAATATAAATCTCAACACTATCTAATACCAGGTTGTCGTTGACTGTCACATTCGCTGCTTTCGTATCCACAGGATACTGGGCATTGCTCTCAACATCAATTGGAATAACGACAGGAGCTGTTTTGTCAATACCGAATGAAATCTCTGCTTCTTTGGATTCATCAATGTTCTCATTGACATTTCCTGCAATATCCTCTGAATACAGTGTCACAATGTAGCGTCCATCCCCGGCAAAAAGAGACTTGTTGATGGTGTAATCATACTGATACCATTGTCCGTTTCCACCAGATTCCTGTACCTGATAATCAATACCTTCTTCTAATGTTCTCGGTGTTCCGTTTGTATCTACTACTACTTTGATTTTGTCATGTTCCAGACTGTCTACATTCACTTCTTTTAACTTGACATCAATCTCGTTCTGAATATAAGTTCCTTCAATATCCTTTAAGGTCTGATCAAACACGTAAACTGATCCAAAGCGATTTACGGAGAACGTAACTGTTGCATTGCTCTCATTTCCAGCCATATCGGTCAATGTGGCATTTATCGTATAGATGTCGTCATAGCTTTGCTCTTTCGGGAAGTTCTGGAATGTAAATGTCTCTCCATTTCCCTGATTCGTATAAGAGCCTTCCGATGCCACACTTCCCTGATTTGCACCAACCAGTTCAATGTTCACACCATTGGTATCAAAGTTTGTATCTGACATTACGATCTGTGGAATAACATCTCCATTATTTGCCGAATAATCTTCGACACCAACAATTTCAATTTCCGGCTCAGTGAGATCCACATAGTACTCTTCCCCTGTATAGGTTTCAGCTATGTTTCCTGCCATGTCCGTGTATTCCACATTAAAATTGTATAAACCATCTGTACCACATGTAATGGTTGCGGTATGAACATCTCCATTTCCGGTAAATCCGCCAGACTGTGGGAATGAGATTCCTGCTCCGTTATCAGTTGCTGTTCCTGTTATCCTTACTCTGTTTTCAGAGAAATTATGTTCTTCAATCTGAATCGTTGCTGTACGCACTGCTGCATAATAATTGCCATTTACTGCATTATTGTTGTCATAGGTAACCGTAATCACCGGACGAGTTTTATCAATGGTAAAATCATCTGCTTTTACTGTCTCAGCCTGATTTGCTGCCTTATCCTTTCCACTGACAGAAAGCGTATAATCACCATCTTCTGCAAATGTAATGGTTGCAGTACTTACACTCTGATCCGGATTTTCTGTATTTTCAGTTATCTGCCATGCTGACAATTCAGGAATCACACCATCTGTATTGGTAATATCTGCCTTAAAATCTGCCGCCTCAAAGTTACGTTCTGTAACTGTAATGGTAGCAACTCTGTTCTCTTTGAACATGGTTGTATTTTCAGCATCCGGTGTCTCATTATCAAATGCAATTTTGATTTCCGGTTTTGTCTTATCAATACTGAATATCAGTTCGTCTTCTGATGTATTTCCTGCACGGTCTGTCATTTTGATATGCATTTTTATCTCATTGCTGTTATTTTTTACAGTGAATGACTTTTTCAGTTCTGTAACAAGGTTTTTGTCTTTCTTTGTCTGACTCCAGCCATCCGCATTTCCACTGGAAAATGCACCCTGATTACTGATCTCCACATTTCCTGACTGATTGTTTTCTTTATCATAAGGCGATTCCACTGTCCATTCCACAGAACGGATTCCCGAAAATGTATCTGTCACTGTAACATCTACCGTTACATCTTTTTCATACAGTTCATTTCCCTTTGCATCCTTGCTTGCAGCTGCCGCCTTGTTAAAATCAATATGTTTCTCACGGGCATGCTGCTCGGCTGTTTCAATGATCAGACTGCTCGGTGTCACATATCTTTCTTCGTGATTATTTAACATATCGTAAGCGCAGGCATAAATCTGTCCTTTAAATCCTGCCTGAACCACAAATGTCACTTTTCCTTCTGCATCTGCCTGTACAATCTGCTCACTGCTTTTTGTTCCATTGGCATCTACCGTATAATAGTGGATCTCCTTTACACCGGAATCCCCTTCTTTGGAGCCGTCCGTAGCCGTTACAGTCACCTTTGTATTTTCCACAAAATAATAACCATAATCCGTCTCTGTATAAGAAACACTTCCATCTGCTTCTTTATTTCCTGCTGCTTCCATATCAACGCTTAAAATTTCCGGAGCGGTAATATCCTTGTAGACACGCTGTGTTTTGGAATATTCATTTCCAGCATTGTCAATGGCTGTAATTACCATATCATAGCTGTTGGTATCTGCATTAATGACAGCATCCTTCGTGTTGATCTCATAGCTTTCCGTAACCGTTTTCTGATCCGGATAAGAAACGTTCACTAACTCCTTGTTATTAACGGAGGCCTTCACATTATAAATTCCAGAATCTTTATCTTCTACTTTAATGCTGACTCCAGTATCACTATTGTTATAGATGATTCCATTTTTTCCAACATATCCTTCTGCAGATAAAACAGATGTAATGGTCGGTTTCACTGTTTCAATCATTAAATTGCTGTTTTTCACATTCGAATTTGCTGTCGTCACAAGTGTCTTTTCAGACTGGTTGCCAACGTTATCCGTAACTGTTGCACTGATTTTTTTATCTAAATATACTTTCTGTTCATTTAAAACAGTCTCTGCCGGGAGTTCAAATACCGCTGTATTATCGCTTCCGACTGCCTTTGTCTGATAAGCTTCTTCACCTACATATAATGTAATTTCGTTCAGTCCGGCTGATGGTACTTCTGAACCATCGTCACTGTATAAATCATCTGCTGTTACAGTAACTTTGATGACACCATTTCCATAGTTACCAAAGGTAAGAATATTTAAAATTTTTGATGCATCTTTCTTTTCAATGTTAAATCTTGTAACATCTGGCTTATGTGTATCAAGACAGATTGTTTTTGTGTCAATTGTTTTATTTCCTGCGATGTCCGTATAGGTGGTGACAACTGTATTTTCGCCTTCCTGTACATCCTGCAAATCGCTTGCTGAAAGTGTAAGAGAATCCTCCTGCACAATCTGATCACTACCTGTAATACTTTCCACAAAGTTCTTTGTCTTCGAAGTAAGTTCAACTCCGTTTACGGTCACAGTTCTCGCCGCAAGACCACTTCCGTTAGTCTGATCTTTTTGATCTGTAACCTCGCATGCAATCGCTGGGATCTCTTTGTACCAATACTCTGTCTTTCCATCTTTTGCATTTTCATATTTGCCATCTGCCTGTGGTGCCACCTTTATTACAGGTGCATCTTTTTCCAGCATTAAATCATCCGATAAAATATCATTATGATTCTTAATTTTTGTTAATTTATATGCCTCACTCTCATTGCCTAATGCATCCACTGCTTTGATATGAACCTTTTTCAGGCTTGCAAATGTACCAGCTTCTTCCAATGGAATCGTAACTTCTATCATTGCATCACTTGTTCCACTTACTTGTGTACTTACAGTTCCCGTATACACTTTTGTATCATCATCACTGTATACGCGAATTTCTTTCACACCAACTGCCGGATAATCCAATTTGCTGTCTTTTACATCCACATCTTTCGCAGTAACGCTTACTCTAATGTTTGCATTGTAATAATTTCCAAAATCGTATTTTTTTATTGTATCAGCAGGAATCAGAGACACTTCCGTAATTTCAGGTGCTGCACTGTCCCGATATACAGTAATAACTCCGGCTTCTGAACATTGATTTGCTTTATCAATGGCATAAACATAGATTTTATCAATGTTCTGATTTTCTGCTAATTGAATGCCGCTTATTTCAAACTTACCATTTTCATTTAATACTGCTTCCTGTTTTCGATTCAGTACAACATCATCCGATGTAAGTTCTGTTGCTGACCAGACAACCTTTTTCAAATTTTCATCCACGGCTGTACCTGTGATATCCACCGTCGTGTCTGCTTCCGTTTTCCAGATATCCTGCTCTGCTTTCGTAAATTCGATTGTAGGAATGTCGTTATCGATAACGATTTTTACAGCAGTATCAAACACATATTTCTTTCTATCAAAAATGCTGCCTTTATAGATCTGATTTATTTCTTTTGTTTGTGTTAATTCAACTTTATCGCTTCCAGCAGTTGCGAATGTCAGTTTTATGTTCTTATCATCTGAAACCTTTAACATCGCAGCTTTGGCATAATAAATACCATCCTCATCAGCTGTCAGTGTTTGATTTTTTCCATCAAGCAACTGAACATTTGCATTTTCTAATCCTTTAACATTTTCTGTTGGTATATCTTTAAACTCTACTTCGATGCTCTTATTTTCTGAAATTCCAGAAATTATATATTCTAATGAACCATCTTCTTTTTCTGTAATATCAGTTTCAGAAATATCTTTTCCGTTTATTTGCAACTTACTTATCTGCTTGTCTTCATCAGGTATGAGCAAAATAGTCACATTCGAATCGACTGCCACTTCGATTTCTGTTTCCTCTGATTCATTAACTTTTACTGTTCCACCCTCATTTTTATTAACCGTGACTTTATAAGTATCAATTACAACAGTAACTTCTATCGTATGTGAGTCGGTAATTCCATTTTTGAATGTGTACTCAGAAGTATTTAATTCATTGTTGATATCAGCTGTTAAAGTTTCATTACCATCCACTATAAAACTTGTAAGATGATACTTGTTGTCTGTAACAGCTGCTTTTATTTTGTACTTAGCATTTGTATATGGAACATTCCGGCTACCGTCTTCTCCACTCTCGGTTGTGATTTCAACTTTATCATTTTGTGCATCACTATTTAAAATAAGCTTTCCGTTCTGGCTGATTTTATATGTGATTATGAACTGTTTCTTTGCGAATGTGACTGTAAATGCATAATTTGCATCTAATGCTGCACCCCCAAGACCTTCAAACTTAAATACACCGGTTTCATCTGTACTATTTTTCCACCACTCATTATCAGCATTATCCGGTTTCCAATCTGCATTATCTTTCAGAGCTGTTACACTTGTGATTTCATATCCTTCATTCGGTGTTGCGGTGACAACATTCGCTTCTACTGTCACAGTTCCTGCGTCTGCTGGTATTGAGCCATCAGAAGTATATGCATTTGCAGTAACAGAATAAGATGCAGACATTTTTTCAAGTGTAATTGCACCTAACTCAATCTTGTTGGTGTTTACCTGCTCATCTGTAACAATCCGCGTTCCACTGGAATAGTTATCATATTTATCTATATCAGCTTCTGCCGGTATAACTTGAACCTCATAATTGTCATTAGCCTCTAATGTCCAATCAGCTATGGGAATGTTAAACTTTCCATCGTTTCCTGTAGTCACTTCTTTAGTCACAGCAGTTGTATCGCCATTAGGGTATGTTACCGTCACCTTTGCTCCTGCATATGCTCTTCCATTGCTATCAGCATCATCCGGAACCATCACCTGTCCTGTGATTGTGACTGTACCACTTTCACCTGTTGTAGTGTCATCTGCTGATGCACTGATGCTTCCAAATGGTATCGTTGTTGCCATAATTAACGCAATCATTAACCATGCTGCAATTCTTTTTCCTTTTGTTCTCCAAAACATTTCCATTTTCTAAATTATCTCCTGCGTATGTATGATGATTTCGTTCAAGACCAGTTCATACCTTTTATCTGTGTTTCCTGCATTTTCAGTCAGCACAACTGTTTCATCTTCCTGTAATACAGTTGTAGTTTCTTCTAAAGCAGTTGTTTCCTCCTCAACCATCTGAAGCGGCATAGTGGCTTCTTCCCGCAGCAATGCTGTCTTTTCCTCATCTTTTTTCGGAAGAACCTCCGTTTTTTCCTCATTTTTCAATTCCACTGTTGTGCGTTCCATCAGACTGCTTTTCCTTGTTTCAGATGATTTGGCACTTCTTTTAGACAATGGATTTTTCTGTCTGTTATTTTCCTCTCGCATTGCCATAATCTGACGTTCTGCCGATTTACCGCTAAGATCATCTATGATTCCCCGTACATCCATTTTTAAAAAAAGATAAATGGATATCAGTGTTAAAACTCCTGCTAATGAAAATGCAATGATGGATATGAGTTGTAAAGTACCTGCATTCATGATGCTTTCACCTCCGTATCTTTTGCATATGCATTTTCCACTGCTGCCTCTGCATCCTGCAAACGCTTTAGAATATCATTTTTCATTTCTTCTGTTTTGTCTGTTGTCGTATCAACCTGCTCCGTACCAGCTTTTACCTGTTCCAGCAACGCTTTCATATCTTCCTGTGCTACGTCATCTGCCTTAAATTTTCTTGCATAAGTTTCCACAGCATTCATTGCCAGTTTGTATACTTCCAGATTTACAATTTCATTCTCATCCTGACTCTCAGATACGGTTGCTACGAGTTTTGTTATATTCTCCCAATATGGAAGATAGGTTCCTTTATCAGATGCTTCCTGCACATTCAGTGTGATATCGCGGTTAAACTGTCCTATATCACGGTACATTTCAGCCATCGTATAATAACTGCTGTCCTCACCGCCATAAGTACATGCCGCCTCAAACCACTGAATCGCACTTTTCATTCTGGTTATCTGATTGTCTGAATTTTCTGTTTTTCCATAATCGTAGTAATACCAGTATAATTTTCCTATCTCAAAAGCAAGATCCCCATAATCGCTATTCTGCTGCAAAACAGTCAGATTACTGTTTATTTTCTTTTTGAATAATTCCTCTTCTTCCAATGAAAAGACCGCGTCATCCTTAAATGCCTCGATTATTCCAAAATACGCTTCCGAATTGCCCGGCAGAATATCTATTGCTTTGGCATAATAATCGATTTTTTCCTCATCTGTCGCAGATAATTCTGCCTGCTTGATGTTATTATCATAATCGCTGTTGTTCACATGGACTCTCATTCCAGTACACAGACATCCTATAATAAGGAAAAGAGCCGCTGCCCCGGATGTTGCAAAGAAAACATTCAGCTTTCTTTTCTGCTTTCTTCGGTAGCCCTCGTCCATCTCATCATAATGATCCAACGCATATAACATTTCTGCACATGACTGATAACGATCTTCCGGGTTTAACTGGGTACATTTTTGAATGATCGCTTCTAATCCACTGGACAACTGCGGATTCCAATATCGGATTGGATATATCTCATAAGGAGGTTCACATGGATTCTGTCCTGTGAGTAAATGGTATAGCGTCACGCCAAGACAATATACGTCTGTTCTGGCATCCGTCTGACCTTTTCCTCCAAACTGCTCCGGCGCAGCATATCCTTTTGTTCCAAGACTTACTGTATCTGCCAGATTCTGTTCTTTGTATTCCCTCGCAATACCAAAATCAATTAACTTGATATTTCCATTCGGCTGCAGCATAATGTTTGCCGGTTTCATATCCCGGTAGATAATTGGCGGATTCTGCGTATGCAGATAATCCAATACCCTGCATAGTTCCTTTGCCCACTCAATTACAACTTCCTGCGGCTGTGCACCTTCCTTACTTAGCACACTGCTTAAGGTTTCTCCCTCGATGTAATCCATGACAACATAGATTACATTTTCTTTTTCGATAATGTCTACAATTCTTGGCAGTGACGGATAATCTAGTTTTTTCATCATGTTTGCTTCCGCCATTGCACTTGCAACTACAACTTCATTGTTCTTATCATAAGCTTTTCTCTCGATTTCTTTGATTGCCCACTGCTTATTCAGGTTTTTGTCCATCGCCAGGTAAACTTTTGACATTCCACCTTTTCCGATCAGCTTTAAAACCTCGTATTTTCCCTCAATAATTGTTCCTCTCTCAGCCAACTTTCATTTCCTCTTTTGCCTTATTTGAGTTTGATATAAATTGCAGAAATGTTATCCGTTTCCATCCGTTGTTTATTCCATTCGATCATTTCTCTCAATTTTTCTTTTATCTGCGCTTCATCAAGATTTTTATGCGGATTCAGTGACTCAGAAATTTCGTCTTCTGATAACATATGACGGAATCCATCTGAGCATAACAAAAGGGCTGTGCCATGCGCCAGCCTTCCATTCTCATATTGTGGTTCAAAAAATTCATTCACACCGATACACTGAAGAAGCACGTTTCTGCGATTATCCTTTTTAGCTTCCTCTATTGTCATATTCCCACGTTTTATTTCTCGCGCAATGAATGTATGATCCTCGGTCAGCTGCTGCAACGTATCCGATAATGTATAAATTCTGGTGTCTCCAACATGACAAAGCATATATTGTCCATCACTGTTTAATAAAACCGCACTTATTGTTGTTCCAAGCTGAATCTGGTTTTCTTTTCCATACCTGATCAGTCTGCCATTTATTTCTTCCAAAAGACTCTGCCACTGTTGTCTTATTCCTTCATCCCCAACATGCATTTCGTTCTTTATGTAAACCTGTTCAAACCAGTCTGAAAAAGCCCTGACGACCGTTGCACTGGCAAGCTCCCCTTTTTCCATGCCACCCATGCCATCACAAATTGCGATCAGAAGTGTCTCTCCATGTTCCTCAGAACATCCTTTTAATAACAGACTGTCCTGATTGGTCTTCTTTTTTATCCCAACGTCTGTATCATATGCAATATAAAATTTCTTCAACTTTTTCCCCCTGTTTTTCTTTACAATTATTCTTTTTATTATATTATTCTCCTACAATTCACACCATATAATCTGATGTAATTTGGGTAAAATATTTACATTTTTTCTACACGCAAAAAAGGGCGTGTGAAAAAACGAGAGTTTTTTCATTCGTCCTTTTGCTTATAGTTATAA
>ENA-OPXC01001004-OPXC01001004.1-human-gut-metagenome-genome-assembly--contig:-NODE-1004-length-21980-cov-3.194436_pt1 | contig 21980 bp, 23 predicted proteins | sample MGYA00241512_ERZ502016 | MGnify/ENA primary metagenome ERZ502016 (study PRJEB25962, sample SAMEA2043043) | human gut metagenome | biome: human gut; feature: human-associated habitat; material: faeces...
AGATAACAAAGGTATGGAAGATTTATTTCAGGTGGGAGTGATTACGGCTCCTCACGGGGTACGTGGAGAGGTGAAAGTGTTTCCTACCACGGATGATAATGCCCGGTTTAAAAATTTGAAAACAGTCCTCCTTGATCAGGGTCGGGGAACCAGAGAACTTGAAATCGAAGGAGTTAAGTTCTTTAAAAATATGGTGATCCTGAAATTCAAGGGGATAGATGATAGAAATGACGTGGAGAGAATGCGGCAGGCAAAGCTGCTTGTTACCAGGGAAAATGCAGTGGAATTAGGAAAAGACGAGTATTTTATTGCAGATCTGATCGGAATACAGGTGGTTTCGGATGAAGGAGAAGAACTTGGAACAATCTCCGATGTATTGCAGACCGGTGCCAATGATGTCTATGTTGTGAGTAAAGACGGCGCAAAAGATCTGCTCATTCCGGCAATCCATGCGTGTATCCAGAATGTGGATGTGGCTGCGGGACAGATGGAAGTACATCTGCTGCCGGGACTGCGTTAAACGGAGGGTGGACAATGAAGTTTCATGTTTTGACACTTTTTCCGGATATGGTGATGCAGGGGCTTATGACAAGCATCACAGGGAGAGCCGTACAACAGAAAAAAATAGATATTGATGCGGTGAATATTCGTGATTATACGCAGGATAAGCATGGCAGGGTGGATGATTATCCTTACGGCGGCGGTGCAGGGATGCTCATGCAGGCACAGCCGGTATATGATGCATGTCAGAGTGTTATGGAAAAGATACCGCAGAATAAGAAAAAGCGGGTGATTTATGTAACCCCGCAGGGAATTCCTTTTACACAGGCAAAAGCACGGGAACTGGCGGCACAGGATGAGCTGCTTTTGTTATGCGGGCATTACGAGGGCATTGATGAGCGCGTGCTTGAGGAAGTGGTCACAGATTACATTTCCATCGGTGATTATGTACTGACAGGCGGGGAACTTCCGGCTATGGTCATGATGGATTCTATTTCCAGAATGGTTCCGGGAGTGCTGAATAATCAGGAATCCGGTGAGACAGAATCTTTTGCGGGAAATCTTCTGGAATATCCGCAGTACAGCCGCCCGGAAGAGTGGATGGGGAAAAAAGTTCCTTCCATCCTGTTGTCCGGTGATCATAAAAAAGTAGATGAATGGCGGAGAGAACAGGCAATATTACGGACAATTGAGCGCAGACCGGATCTGTTGAAAAAAGCGGAACTCACGAAAGAAGAGCAGATGAAATATCAGGAGTATCTGTAACTGTTTGCCAGGGCTTTATATTTGCGGTGAAGATCATATGAAAATGTTACGAGAGAAGGAGCGGGTTTTGATATGAATCACTATACAAAATCAATATGGGTATTAACGCTTGGCATGGCAGCACTGGTCATTGCTTTTCTTTCTCCGCTTTTTGGAATTCTCTTTGGAATTGCAGCGATTATTCTGGGGAAGAAGACCATGTCGGAGGCAAAATCTAAAATGGCATATGCTGGATTCTGGATAGGCATTGCTGCGGTTGCAGTTGGAATAGCATTCTGGATCATCAGTGTTATTTATTTGTTGTAAAATGTGAAAAGCGCTTGACTTTTCCGTGAAAGCATGGTAATGTTAACGAGTTGTGAATAAAGGAGATGGTCCTCTGTTACGAATAGGCGTATTAAGAACATCCAAATAATAGGAGGTCACAAAATGAACGCAAGTGAAATTATTAAAAGCATTGAAGCAGAACAGTTAAAAGCTGAAGTACCTGAATTCCGTGTTGGTGATACTGTAAAAGTTTACGGTAAAATCAAAGAAGGAAACCGTGAAAGAATCCAGGTTTTCGAAGGTGTTGTAATTAAGAGACAGGGTGGAAGCAACCGTGAAACATTCACAGTTAGAAAGATTTCTAACGGATGTGGCGTTGAGAAAACCTGGCCATTACATTCTCCAAACGTTGAAAAAGTAGAAGTTGTTCGTGCTGGTAAAGTAAGAAGAGCTAAATTATTCTACTTAAGAGACCGTGTTGGTAAGAAAGCTAAAGTGAAAGAATTAGTAAAATAGTTCAATGCATGCGTGAGCCATAGAGAGAGCAGCCGCTTTTTCTATGGCTTTTTTATATTTATGTGTCCGCAAAAAAAATATACAAAAATCTATGATGTAAGCTATGAAAAATTGGCAATGTTTTACATTGACAAATTTTTCAAGGGGGGGGGTAGAATGGGTTTAGTGTTTAAGGGATGAAAAATCCTAATCATTAAATTTTGGAGGACAAAAGATATGAAAAAGAAATTAGCAGCAGTAGTATTATCTATGGTACTTTGTTTAGGAGCAAGCGTAACAACATTAGCAGCGGGAAGCCCTTCTGCAAATAATTCCAGTACAACAACATCACAGACAACTACAGCAGCAACAGAAGTAAAAGTAGAGCAGAAAGCAATCACACAGGATGCATTGAACGATGTTCAGAAAGAAAAATTAAGTGGATATTTCACAGATATGGCAGCAATTGACCATGACACAACATTGACAGCTGAACAGAAAGTTGAGAAAAAAGCAGCAGCTGTCCAGACAATGATCAACAGTGTTTTAGGTTTAAACTATTCTTATAAGAGTGGTGTATACGGAACTTATGAACTGACAGCTACAGATTTATCCAATCCAATTGCAATTTCTGTTGCAGGAATTAAAGCTGGCGATACTGTAGTCGTTGCCCATCTTACCTCTGCTGGTGTATGGGAAAATGTACCTGTAACAAATGTTGCAGACGGTGTTGTATATGCAAAATTTACATCTCTTTCTCCTGTATTTGTTGCTTCTGTAGCAGATACAAATGCAGCAGCAACTTCACCAAAAACTGCTGATGCAGGAATGAATATGGCAATGATTCTTGTAGTTGTAATCGCAGCAACAGGTGCTGTTGTATATGCAAGACGTAGAATGAACTATACAAAATAAGATCGTATTTGATAAGTCATAAAAGTAAGGCTATATGTCATAGTGGCATATAGCTTTTCTTTTTTTAGGTGAAATTATGAAAAAGTTGATAAAAAAGTATTGGAAAATTATGGTTGTAATTGTTATATTAGGTATATTCGTGTTACTATTTTTTCTGGTAAGATATAAAGGAAAAAAGAATCTGGAAGCAAATATTGCGGCAGAACAGCAGGATGTCTTTGAGGAGATGGCGTCTTTTCAGAATACGATTGATTATCATGGAACAACATACCAATACAGAAAAGATATCGTAAATATTTTATGCATTGGCGTGGACAAAGAAGAGGCAATGTGGGAACGTGATGATGATGGTGGAAGTGTCGGGCAGGCGGATGCAGTCTTTCTGGTTTCCTTTGATTTTGAACATTCCAATATACGCATTCTGGCAATACCGAGAGATACAATGGTGAGCATTGTGGCGTGTGATGAAAATGGAAATGAAATGGGTGCGTTTACCGGGCAACTGGCATTGCAGTATGCGTATGCCGATGGGCAGGAAAAAAGCTGTTCACTGGTTATTGGGCAGGTTGCAGATATTTTAAAAAATGAAGTGCCGATCAATGGATATGTCGCAATGAATTTAAGCTGTATAGGAACTGTGAATGATGCAGTCGGCGGTGTTACGGTTGAGATGGATGATGATTATACCTTATATAATGCAAAGTTCAAAAAGGGTGCGACGGTACATTTGCAGGGAGAAGAGGCGCAGGAGTTTGTGCAGGGAAGAGATATTATGGTAAGCGGCAGTGCATATAGCAGGATTGGACGACAGAAAAGATATTTAAAAGCATTTATCGGTCAGGCTAAGAAAACGTTAGCACAGAACCCAGCGTTGGCAGTAAATCTGATGAGCCAGTTGTCAGACTATATGTTGACAGATATTTCAACGGACGAGGTGCTATATATATCGACAGAACTTTCAGGCTGTAATTTTGATGAGGAAAATATGCAGATTTTACAGGGGAATATCCAGATGGGAGAACAATATGAAGAGTATTATTTAGATGACGAGGCAGTACAGCAGACGATCATTGATTTATTTTACGAGGAGCAGAAATAAATGAGTACATTGCGGGAAAAGAGGAAAAAAGAACGGAGAGCATTAAGGCGGAGAAAAACAGCCGATTGGACAGTTGTGCTGATACTCTGTGCCATTGCCGTGTGTTGTGGAGGCTATCTGATCTATCATCACTGGAGTGTGAAACAGCGGGAACTGGAGTACGAAAAACTCCGGCAGGAAGAGACGTTAAGTGCTGCAACAGAGACGGTTATCGCAGAGCCGGAGACAGAGGAGAGCACAGAAGAAACAGTGATCTACTGTGATCCGGTCTATGATTTCGGACAGTTGCATGAACAGAATGAAGATATTTACGCATGGATCGTTGTGCCGGGAACGCAGGTGGACTATCCGCTGTTACAGTCTGAGACAGACAATTATTATCTGGATTATAACTTAGACCACAGCAAGGGATATCCGGGCTGCATTTACACCAATCAATGTAACCGGAAAGATTTCTCGGATTATAATACGGTACTATATGGACATAACATGAAAAATGGTTCCATGTTTGGAAGTATTCACAGCTTTGAGGATGAAACGTTTTTTGACGGGCATCCGTATATTTATGTGTATACGGAAAATGAACGTCTGACTTATGAAATCTACGAGGCGGCGAAGTTTACAGATGTGTACATTCCGTCAGAATATGTGATCAGCAGTAAGGACGACAGAGATCAGTTTTTGGCGGATGTCAGAGAAAAAGTTTCTGACAATAAATTACATGTCCGGGAGGATATGGAAATCGGAGAGGATGACAGACTTATCACACTTTCCACCTGTGTAAGCGGTGAGCGAAATCATCGTTATCTGGTGATCGGGGTACTTGTTGAGACGGCGCTTTACCGGTAAAGGGGCGGAATAATATATTTATATAATCTGGAAAATCCGATTCTCGAATTGCACACAAACGTGCTTTGTGGTAATCTATAACGTGTATTTGTATACAGACGATAGAGCAGAGGAAAGCAAAAGTGAGAAGAAGACGGAGTGGACTAAATTTCGGAAGAAGAAAGAAAAAAGTAAACATGACCATTGTAAAGGAAATCTTAAGCTGGACAGTTGAGATTTTGATTACTCTGGTCATTGCTTTTACATTTGTATATTTTATCGGATTGCGGACCAGCGTGGTGGGGCAGTCCATGTCAGAAACATTGGAAAGTGGAGACGAAATTCTGGTAAATCGGTTCATTTATAAGGTGTCCGATCCAAAGCCGAATGACATTATTGTGTTTCTTCCAAACGGGAATGAAAAATCACATTACTATGTAAAGCGCGTGATTGCAGTGCCGGGAGACACGGTATTGATTCAAAATGGTGCTGTTTATGTGAATGGGGAACTTTTTGATGAGAAAGTAGATGTGTCTGCCATCGAGGAGGCAGGGCTTGCATCGGAGGAACTAAAACTTGAGGATGATGAATATTTTGTCCTTGGAGATAACCGCAATAACAGTGAGGACAGCCGCTATGCCAATATTGGAAATGTGAAAAAAGATTACATTATTGGAAAAGCATGGTTCCGTGTATCTCCGTGGAAAAAATTTGGATTTATATAAGAAAAGTGAGGAAAAAGTATGCAGTTTCAGTGGTATCCGGGACATATGACGAAAGCAAAACGTCAGATGCAGGAAGACATAAAATTAATTGATCTGGTGATCGAGCTTGTGGATGCGAGAATCCCGTTAAGCAGTCGGAACCCGGATATTGATGAGTTGGGAAAAAATAAAGCGCGACTGATCATCATGAACAAATCAGATTTGTCTGATGAGAATCAGAACAAAGAATGGGCAGCCTATTTTAAAAAGATGGGCTACTATGTTGTCGGTCTGGATGCGAGAACCAAGGCAGGCATGAAAACAGTTACAAATGTAGTAATGGAAGCCTGTAAGGAAAAGATTGAGCGTGACAGAAGAAGAGGAATCTTAAATCGTCCTGTCCGTGCGATGGTAGTCGGAATTCCAAATGTTGGAAAATCGACGTTTATCAATTCCTATGCGGGAAAGGCATGTGCCAAAACCGGAAATAAACCGGGCGTGACAAAAGGGAAACAGTGGATCAGACTGAACAAAAATCTGGAATTACTGGATACGCCGGGAATTTTGTGGCCGAAATTTGAAGATCAGATGGTTGGACTGCGTCTTGCATTGATCGGGGCAATTAAAGATGAGATTTTAAATATTGATGAATTGTCACTGGAGCTGATCAAAGTTCTGACAAGAGATTATGCCGGAATTTTAACAGAACGCTATGGTGTAGATGAGACACAGGCTGCGGTGAAGATTTTAGAGCAGATCGCAGAGAACCGCAAATGTATCTCCAGAGGAAACGAATTAGATTACAGCAAAGCAGCGGCACTTCTGATCGATGAATTCCGGGGTGGTAGACTTGGAAAGATTACGTTGGAAAAACCTTCCGGGCAGGAAACACAGGAGCAGGGTTAGGCGCTGTGTCTGCTAAAGCGGATAGGATCGAGGATTTGTATATTGCAGAAAAAGGAAATGTGAGCAGCATGACAGAGAAAAAAATCGGTGAGATCAGAGAAGAACTTAAGGCAGTGGACGATGAGAAACTGCCTTCTTTTATAGAAGCATATGAAAAAGATGAGCGTTCCGGTGTTGTGAAAATCGTGGAGCAGGCAAAGAAACGGATTGAAAAATTAGAGGCAGAGAAGCTCCGCATTGAAAATCTGAAAAAATATGAGCGTGAATATGCAGATTGTGGTTATATCTGTGGGATTGATGAAGTCGGAAGAGGACCGCTTGCCGGTCCGGTGGTAGCTGGGGCAGTTATTTTGCCAAAAGACTGTGATATTTTATATATCAATGATTCCAAGAAGCTTTCTGCGGCAAAGCGGGAAGAATTGTATGATGTGATCATGGAGAAAGCAGTTGCGGTAGGCATTGGAATGGCAAGCCCACAGAGGATTGACGAGATCAATATTTTGCAGGCAACTTATGAGGCGATGCGTGAGGCTATAAGCAAATTAAGTGTAAAACCCGATATATTATTAAATGATGCGGTCACGATTCCGGGAGTTTCCATCAGACAGGTGCCAATTATCAAAGGAGATGCAAAAAGTATTTCCATTGGGGCGGCGAGCATTGTTGCGAAGGTTACAAGGGACCGCCTGATGGTAGAGTACGACAAGATTCTGCCACAGTATGGCTTTGCTTCCAATAAAGGCTATGGTTCGGCGGAACATATCAAGGCATTGCAGGAAGTAGGACCATCTCCGATACATCGTGCCAGCTTTATCAAAAATTTTGTTTAAGGGATATGGACTACCGTATTAGAAATTGCTTCTGATCGCAGGAAAAATTTTACTATAGAGGAAGTTTGTATCAAGTGAGGCGAAACCATGCACATATCCGATATGTTAGGACAATACAACAGAAATATTTCAAGCGGAACAGAAGAGTTGAAGGCAGCTTCCGGTTTGCAGAAAGTAGTATCTACACTGGAAGAATTGTCTTCTGGAAGTGTTTTTGAAGGAACGGTCAGTTCTGTGAAGAACGGAAAAGTGACTCTGGCACTTAGCGATGGACAGACGATCACAGCAAGATTGTCTGGAAAAGTGCCGCTTTCGCAGGGAACGCCGATGTTTTTTCAGGTAAAAAGCAATGACGGTGCGACCATTGAAATCAAACCGTACACAGGCGCTGGCAGTGGAGGAAATCCAATTCTTACCAATGCACTGACGGAAGGAACCGTACCTGTGACAGAGCGGAATCTTGCAATGGTCGATGCTATGATGAAAGAACAGATGCCAATTGATAAGCAAAGCCTTTTAAATATGGCAAGGATTGCGAATATGAATCCTGGTGTAGATATTACTACGGTTGTAAATATGACAAAGCTTGGAATCCCGGTTTCGCCGGAGATGGCAGCACAGTTCGAAAACTACATGACGGATGAGCATGCCATTTTACAGGAGATGGATCAGGCGATGAACGAACTGGCTGACCTTGCGGGCTCAAGCGATCTGACACCAGATCAGGCGGTGCAGGTGAATCAGAAAATTGTAACGATCCTTCTTCCAGAGCAGACTGTTGCCGGAGCACCGGTCAATGCAGAGGGACAGATAGAAACCGGTGGACAGACAACGGCAGAAGGACAGACGACGTCGGAAGGACAGATTTTGACTGACGGACGGCTAGGCGCAGAGGAACAGACTGTAAACGGAGAGCAGACCACAACAGCAGGACAAGCCATACAGGAAGGAACAGGTGGTCAGGCAATTGGTGAGGTTTTATCAGATCAGCAGTTTTCAAGTCTCGGAAGGTTATTGCAGAATATTCCTTCACTGGTAGAAAGTACAAAACTTTTCCCGGAAGCGATGGAGCAGGATATTTTTATCGACACGTTGGAAGATGAGAGCGTAGCACAGAATCTGATGACAGAGGGCGCTGCATGGGAAGCTGCAGACGGCAAAACGGCATTGGACAAAAATCTGACCGTTTCCGATTTTCTGCGCACAGTGTCACAGATTTTATCTGAAAACAATGGAATGGCATCGCAGAGTATCCAAAAATTATTCGGAAGTGATGCATATAAAAGTCTGCTTCGGAATGTGATGGAACAGCAGTGGCTGATACAGCCGGAAGCGTTGAAGCAGGAGAAAAAAATCAGCCAGCTTTACGAAAAATTAGAGCAGCAGATGAAACAGGTGGAAGATGCGCTGAAAGAAGCAGGCGTTACGAAAACCAGATTTCCGGATACTGCGACAGAAGTGCGTGGTAATATTGAATTTATGAATCAGCTCAATCAGGCATATACATATGTACAGGTGCCATTGAAGCTGTCCGGTCAGAATGCAAACGGAGAACTTTATGTATACACGAATAAAAAGAATCTGAGAGACCCGGATGCAGAGCTGAGCGCTTTTTTACATCTGGATCTGGAACACCTTGGCTCTACCGATGTCTCGGTGAAAATGCAGCATCGGAATGTCAAAACAAATTTTTATATGGCTGACGATGCATCCTATGATCTTGTGGAAAAGTATCTGCCTGTGCTGGAACAAAAGCTGAAAGACAAAGGTTATCAGTGTACCATAACGATGACAAAGGAAGAAAAGAAGGTCAGCTTTGGGGATGATTTCCTGCGGAAAGATATGCCACAGACGGGAACACTGCATCGGTATTCGTTTGATGTGAGAGCCTAGTATATCAGATACAAAACAGAGGTGGTGAGCGGATATGGCATGGGATAATGAAAAGAAAAAAGTAAAAACAGCGGTAGCAGTAGCATATGAGCCGGGAGATAAAGCACCGAAGATCCTTGCCAGCGGCAGGGGCGAAGTGGCAGAAAAGATCATCGCAAAGGCAAAAGAAAATGATGTCCCTTTCTATAAAGATAATAAGCTGGCGGAGACGCTGTCGAAATTAGAGATCGGGGATGCGATTCCACCGGAACTTTATGAAGTAGTCGCTGAGATCCTTGTGTTTGTGGATGATATGGATAAGATGAAGGCAAAATTGCAGCAGGCAGATATGTTATCATAAATGAAGTGGAATTGCAGCAGATGAATGGCATAATCAAATAGTGTGCTGCAGGAAGTGAATAGAATGAGGGACAGCAGGCACAAAAGAAGGATGCTGCTGTAGAAAAGAGGGTTTTATCAATAAGAGAAGTGTGGGAACTGCCTATGAAAAACTGGCAGGTGCGTATTTGGAACAGCAGGGGTATGAGATTTTAGAATATAATTACAGATGCCGCATGGGAGAGATCGATATCGTGGCAAGACAGGGCGGATATCTTGTGTTTGTGGAAGTGAAATACCGTGCGGACAGCACAGTGGGAAATCCATTTGAGGCGGTGACTTCTGCAAAGCAGAGAACGATTTCAAAAGTGGCTTCATACTACTGCCTGACACATGGTTATGGAACATTTACACCTTGCAGGTTTGATGTGGCGGCAATTTTGGGAGAGCAGATAAAAGTCATTCAGAATGCATTTGACTATCAGGGGTTCTGAGAGGGTGAAAGAATGCATTTTTATATGGCTTCTTTTTCACAGGACAAAATCAGGAGAGTTGTAAGTGATATGGAACATAAAAGCTGGAAGCGGAAAAACAATACAGGAGTGCCGGCAGAGGTTATACATCATTCTGGGGCTGGCGTGGAAGTGCCGCTTTTACATTTTCCTTTATTGGAGAAAACAGGGATTGTAAAAGAAGGTTTTACCACAAGACTTGGCGGCGTGAGTGAGGGTATTTTTTCCACCATGAATCTGAGTTTTACAAGAGGAGATGAAGAGGAGGCAGTCCGGGAAAATTACAGAAGACTTGCATCAGCGCTTGATGTGGATTATGATAAATTTGTTTTTACGGATCAGACACATACGACAAATGTAAGAAAAGTGACGGCGGAGGATGCCGGAAATGGACTTACGAGAGAACGGGAATTTCATGATATAGATGGATTGATCACAGATGTGCCAGGCATAGTGTTATCAACGTTCTATGCGGACTGTGTTCCATTGTATTTTGTCGATCCGGTGCACCGCGCCATCGGGTTAAGCCATTCCGGCTGGCGTGGAACAGTAAACCGCATGGGAAAAGCGACTATCGAGGCGATGCGGAGGGAATATGGAAGCAGACCGGAGGAACTGTGCTGTGCGATCGGACCTTCCATCTGTCAGGACTGCTACGAGGTGAGCGGGGATGTTGCGATGGAGTTTGAGCAGACATTTGCAGGGCATGAGCGTGAAATCCTTCTTGCAAAAGAAAATGGAAAATATCAGCTCGACCTCTGGAAAGCAAACGAAATTGTACTGCTTGATGCAGGTGTCCTGCCGGAACATTTAGAAATCACGGACATTTGCACGTGCTGCAATCCTGATTTACTTTTTTCCCACCGCGCAAGCCATGGTAAGCGCGGAAACCTCGGGGCATTTTTATGTTTAAAATAAGATAAAGGAGCAAAAGAATATGAGTAAAAATTATGTAGATTATATTGTAGAAGAGACAAAGAATATCCTCGCAATCGACAGTCCATCCGGCTACACAAAAGAGGTGGCAGACTATGTCATGGGAGAATACAAAAAACTCGGATATGAGCCAAAACTTACGGTAAAAGGCGGTGTGCTCGTACCAATCGGCGGCAGGGACAAAGAGAACGCCGTTCTTTTAGAGGCACATATTGATACGTTAGGTGCCATGGTGGCAGAGATCAAAGCCAACGGAAGACTTCGTGTTACAGCAGTAGGTGGCATGAATGCAAACAATGCAGAGGGAGAAAACTGTAAAGTTGTCACCAGATTTAACGGAAAATACGACGGAACATTACAGCTGATCAACGCTTCCATTCATGTAAACGGAGAATATAACGATACGAAGAGAAGCTATGATTCTGTGGAAGTTGTTTTGGATGAAAAAGTAAAATCAAAAGAGGATGTGGAGAAACTCGGCATTATGACAGGCGATTTTGTCTGCTTTGATCCGAGAACAACTGTGACAGAATCCGGTTACATTAAGAGCCGGTTCTTAGATGACAAATTAAGTGTTGGAATTTTATTAGGCTATGCAAAATATTTGAAAGAGGAAAATGTGACACCGGATCGTATGATCTATCAGCACATCACTGTATTTGAGGAAGTAGGACACGGTGGCGCTGCCTCTGTCCCGGAAGGCGTGACAGAAGTGATCTCTGTGGACATGGGATGTGTCGGTGACGGACTTGCCTGTGATGAGACACAGGTGTCGATCTGTGCAAAGGACAGCCACGGACCATATCACTATGATGTGGTAAATGGTCTTGTGAAAGCGGCAAAAGAGAACAATATTGATTTTGCAGTGGATGTCTATCCATACTATGGTTCAGATGCAGATGTTGCGCTGACCGCCGGATATGATGTGCGCCACGGACTGATCGGTTCGGGTGTATATGCATCACACGGTTATGAGAGAAGCCATGTGGATGGAGTAAAGAATACGTTTGAACTTCTGAAGGCTTATCTCGGATAGCAGAAACGATGCTGCCTTTGAAAAGAATGGCATATTAAAGATTTCTTAATAATATCCTAGGATTATCTTCATTGTAATAGAAGACCTCTCGTGCTATATTAACTGTATGAAGAATGATAGTACACATCATACAGCTAATACAGATGGGAGGTTTGTTATTTGATTCAGTTAAATTACAGGGATGCAAAACCAATTTATGAACAGATCAAAGATGGTCTGAGAAAGCTGGTTATCACGAATTCCCTTATTGCAAATGAAAAGCTGCCCTCCGTGCGGGAAATGGCTTCGAAGCTTGCCATCAATCCAAATACCATCCAGAAGGCATACCGGGAACTTGAGGCAGAGGGATATGTCTATACCGTTGCCGGAAAAGGAACATTCGTCGCCGAGCGGAAAGAAGTGCTGGGTGTCAGAAATGAAGAACTGATGAAGGAATTTGATGAAGTGGTGACGGAACTGTTGTTTTTGGCGATGGATGAGGACAGTTTGAAAACACATATTGAACAATTGGCTAAAGGGGGAGAGGCACAATGATCCAGGTTCATAATTTAAAGAAAAAGTTTGATGATTTTCAGGCGTTGAACGGCGTGGAAATGCATGTGGGAAAAGGTGATATTTATGGACTGGTCGGGCCAAACGGAGCAGGAAAGTCTACGTTGATCCGCCATCTTACCGGAGTTTATAAGGCAGATGAGGGAGAGATCCTGATCGACGGTGAACCGGTATTTGAAAACCGGAACATCAAGCAGAGGATGGCTTATATCCCGGATGAACTGTTTTATTTTATGCAGGCAGATACGATGGAGATGAAACGCTTTTATGAAGGCATCTATCCACAGTTTGACAGTAAGCTTTTTTATAAAATGCAGGAATTTTTCCCGACGATCGATGTGAAACGCACTATCAGACGGCTGTCGAAAGGCATGCAGAAACAGGTAGCGTTCTGGCTTGCAATCTGCTGTAAACCGGATCTGCTGATCTTAGACGAACCGGTGGACGGACTTGATCCTGTGATGCGCAGACAGATCTGGAGTATCTTAATGGCGGAAGTGGCAGAGCGGAAAATGACTGTTTTAGTGTCCTCCCATAACCTGAGGGAACTGGAGGATACCTGTGACCATGTAGGTATCATGCACCATGGAAAAATTATGATCGAGCGGTCTTTGAGCGATCTTCAGGGAAATATTTCCAAGATACAGGTGGCATGTCAGAATGGTGTGCCAAAATTGCCGGATGATTTTGAGGTGCTGCATATGGCAAACACAGGGCGTGTCTATACCCTGATCGTAAAAGGTGATCCGAAGGAGGCAGAGAAAGTTCTTCTGACAGAAAATCCTACCATTGTTGATGTACTTCCGTTGACACTGGAGGAAATCTTTATTTATGAATTGGGAGGTGTGGATTATGAAGTCAAAGACATCCTGCTTTAACAAAACAATTTTCAAAAAAAATATGACACATTTCTGGCCTTTGTGGGCATTGTACAGCTGTTATCTGATCGTTTCGCTTCCGGTCGGACTGTGGTTTAATATGCGGTATTATCTGCAGGATGACAGTTACAGCCAGCTCCAGAGACAGGTCTATGCGATCAGTGGCGCTATGCGGGCAGCCATGAATCCGGTGATCACATTTGCATTTGCAGCAGTGATGATCATGGCAGTGTTTTCCTATCTGTATTCTGCAAAGAATACGAATATGATCCATTCACTTCCGGTGGACAGACGGGAGTTGCTTGTGACGAATATCATATCTGCGTCTGCATTTATGATCGTTCCGCAGATCCTGACCTTTATTATCACGGTGTTCGTCTGCATTGGCGCACATATCACTAACATCCAGTACATTTTATACTGGTTTGGCGCAGAAGCCGCAATGACGTTTTTTGCGCTGGCGCTCGGCGCATTTGTGGCGATGTTTACCGGACAGCTTCTGGCATTTCCGGTGTATTATGTCGTAGTCAATTATCTGTATGTAGGATGCTGGTATCTGATCAACATGGTGATAGAGAGTGTCTGCTTTGGGGTGTCAAACAATTGGAATCCGGGGAAATCCTGTATTTTGTCTCCTATTTATTATCTGACAAACAATCTGCGGATACAGTCAGTAGAAAACAGTGAGTATGTGACGGTTGGAATCGAGTTTAAGGGTGCATATCTGCTCGGGATTTATGCAGTGGCAGGTGTGGTATTCCTGATCGCAGCCTATCAGTTGTATAAATGGAGAAAATTGGAGACTGCAGGTGACCTTATCAGCATGCGGGGAATCAAGCCGGTGTTCCGCTGGGGCGTGGCTGTCTGCGCCGGTCTGCTTGGAGGAACTGCCGTTGCTGACACGATCGGAAACAGTTTTTCTTCGGCAAAGGTACATTTTTGGATACTTGCAGCAGGCACCCTGATCTTTGGTGCGATCGGCTTTTTTGTGGCGGAGATGCTTATTGAGAAGAATTTCCGTGTGTTCCACAAAAAGAGAGTTGGGGAATGGGCAGTCTTAACGGTTGTTCTGGCAGCATTTCTGGGTGCACTGAAACTGGATCTATTCCGGATCGAAGGAAAAATACCGGATGTTTCAGAGGTTAAGGTGGTATCGCTCAATCTGGACTATACGCTCCGCTATACCGAACCGGATGATATTCAGAAGATTATAGATCTCCAGAAAGAGATCCTGGCACAGAAAGAAGAGTGCCTGAGCGCAGAGAACCAATATTATCTCTCAATCACATATACCCTGAAGGATGGTAAGAAGCTGCGGAGAAGTTATACAGTTCCGGTTGGGCAGGATGCGGCTGCGGACAAAGATTCTGTCGTCGCAAAAGTGACTGCGTTAGAGAGTGATCCGGATAAGATGATGCAGAACATGTTTGGCAATTACTATAAGACGAATGAGTATTATGCCGGCAGCATCTCATTTGTAGATGAGAACGGCAGAACAGAGGATTACCGTTTTACACAGGAAGAACTTGACGCTGTCATGGAGGCGGTGCAGAAAGATGTGGAAGCGGGAAACATGACGTACTATCAACTTTATTCGCTCCGTGCCGGTGATGAGGATAACACGTACAGGGATCGTTATTTTAACAATCTGGATATCAGTTTTTATAATCCGGACGGTATCATCTGGAATTACAGTTCTTACAGTGTGGATGGGGTTGATGAGACAGAAGCGGTGCTGACAGGGGAGAAGACTGCAGAAGAGGCAGAAGCTTATTTCCCAAACAGTGACAGTGCCTATGTTGAGTTCGGAAGCAAATGCACAAACATTATTGAGACATTGAAAAAACTTGGAATTTTGAACAGTGAGCGAAAACTTATGACTTATGATGAGTATGACGCACTGATGAATCCGGTTACGGCAGTAAGGGAAAAAGGAATACCGCACATTTCCTAGACAAAACGCATAGTTCAGAAAAAAGATGGAATAAATATTGTTATTCCATCTTTTTTATTGTAAACTGTTATTGTTATTTTTAGCGTAACGGTAGAAAGCCATTTAAGGTTATAACAGGAAAGTAGTGGAGATCCCAGTTCTTTCCGTGATACATGAGAAAAGGAGTTTTATCAATGAGTAAACCAGTCGTAGCGATTGTTGGACGCCCGAATGTAGGAAAGTCTACGTTATTTAATGCACTTGCAGGTGAGCGTATTTCAATTGTACAAGATACACCGGGCGTTACAAGAGACCGTATTTATGCGGAGGTGTCGTGGTTAGATCACAATTTTACCATGATCGATACCGGAGGTATTGAACCGGACAGTAACGATATTATTTTATCACAGATGAGAGAGCAGGCAGAGATTGCGATTGCAACTGCAGACGTGATCATGTTTATTGTCGATGTCAGACAGGGATTGCAGGATTCGGATTCCAAAGTTGCAGATATGCTGCGTCGTTCCGGCAAACCGGTCGTGCTGGTTGTCAATAAAGTGGACAGCTTTGAAAAGTATATGGCAGATGTCTATGAGTTCTATAATCTTGGAATCGGAGATCCGTTCCCGGTTTCTGCCGCTTCCATGTTGGGACTTGGAGATATGTTAGATGAAGTGGTGAAATATTTCCCGGAATATAAGAAAGATGACGAGGAGGACGACCGTCCGAAGATCGCCATTATCGGAAAACCGAATGTTGGAAAATCATCCCTCATCAATAAACTGGCGCAGGAGGACCGCGTCATTGTATCGGATATCGCAGGTACAACCAGAGATGCAATCGATACTGATATTAAGTACAATGGAAAAGAATATGTGTTTATCGATACCGCAGGATTGAGACGTAAGAATAAGATCAAAGAAGAGATCGAGCGTTACAGTATTATCCGTGCAGTGACAGCCGTTGAGCGTGCAGATGTCTGTATTATTGTGATCGACGCTACCGAGGGCGTGACCGAGCAGGATGCCAAGATCGCGGGAATCGCACATGACCGTGGAAAGGGAATCATCATCGCAGTCAATAAATGGGATGCGATTGAAAAAGATGATAAGACCATCTACCGCCATACTGAGAAAATCCGTGATATCTTAAGCTTTATGCCGTATGCGGAGATTATTTTCATCTCTGCAAAATCAGGACAGCGTCTCAATAAGATTTTTGAGACGATCGATGTCGTAATTGAGAATAACAGTATGCGTGTGGCAACCGGTGTATTGAATGAAATTGTTACCGAGGCAGTTGCGATGCAGCAGCCGCCATCGGATAAGGGAAAGAGACTGCGTATCTATTACACCACGCAGGTTTCTGTAAAACCGCCAACCTTTGTGATCTTTGTAAATGATAAACAGTTGATGCATTTCTCATACACAAGATATCTGGAGAACCGTATCCGTGATACCTTCGGATTCCGGGGAACTGCACTTCGTTTTATCATCAGAGAGAGAAAGGAAAATGAAAAATGATCATCGCAAGGATAGTTGCAGTAGCAATCGGCTACGTCTGCGGATTATTTGAAACAGGTTATTTTTATGGGAAAAAGAAAGGTGTGGATATCCGTACAAAAGGAAGCGGCAATTCCGGTGCGACAAACACCTTAAGAACATTTGGCTGGAAGGCAGGACTTGTGACCTGCCTCGGCGATATTTTAAAAACGGTAGCGGCAGTGTTAGCTGTTAAACTGATCTTTGGAAGAACATATACAGAAGACATCATTCTTCTGGAACTGTATGCAGGTTTTGGAGCGGTGCTCGGACACAATTTTCCGTTTTATCTGAAGTTCAAAGGCGGAAAAGGAGTTGCATGTACCGGTGGTATGGTGCTTGCAGTATTTCCAATCGTTGCACCGGTCAGTATGGGACTTTTCCTGGTGATCAGCGCAGTGACAAAATATGTATCTCTCGGCTCGATCATCGGACTGATCAGTGTTTTTGTCCAGGTGGTCATTTACGGACAGCTTGGGATTATCACAGTTCCAATGGGAATCCGTGCGGAATTTTACATAGTGACAGCCTGTTTTACCATTTTAGGGGTATGGCAGCACCGTGCAAATATCAGACGTCTTGCAAATGGCACAGAGAATAAGATCGGTGCGAAAAAGAAGGAGCAGAAATAATTTTTTGATTTGGAGTGAGAAAAATGGCAGATGTTGCGATCATAGGAGCAGGAAGCTGGGGGATCGCCCTTGCAAAAGTACTGCATACCAATGGAAATAAAGTGACAGTGTGGTCGATCGTGGAAGATGAGATTACCATGCTGAAAGAAAAACATGAGCATGTGCAGAAACTTCCGGGGGTAAAACTGCCGGAAGATATGGAATTTACAACAGATCTGGAATCTGCGGTTTCAGGTAAAGCATACCTGATCCTTGCAGTGCCGTCTGTATTCACAAGAAGCACAGCAAAGAGCATGGCGCCTTTTGTGAAAGAGGGACAGATCATCGTGTGCGTGGCTAAGGGAATTGAGGAAGAGACACTGATGCCGCTTACCGACATTGTGGAGCAGGAGATCCCGCAGGCAGAGGTTGCAGTGATGTGTGGACCAAGCCATGCGGAAGAAGTTGGAATCGGACTTCCAACTGCAGTTGTAGCAGGAGCAAAAAAACGAGCTGTTGCAGAGGGAATCCAGGACATTTTCATGAACAACGTTTTCCGTGTGTATACAAGCCCGGATGTGCTTGGCATGGAACTTGGCGGTTCGTTAAAGAACGTGATCGCGCTTGCAGCCGGAATGGCAGACGGTCTGGGATATGGGGATAACACGAAAGCGGCACTCATCACCAGAGGAATGTTTGAGATGAACAAGCTTGCTGTGACGATGGGCGCAAAACAGGAGACGTTAAACGGACTTACCGGAATCGGTGATCTGATCGTGACCTGTGAGAGTAAACACAGCCGTAACCGCAAAGCCGGAATGCTGATCGGACAGGGTTACACCATGCAGCAGGCGATGGACGAAGTGAAAATGGTCGTAGAAGGTGTCTACTCTGCGAAAGCAGCGATCGCCCTTGCAAAAAAATACGGTGTAGATATGCCGATCATTGAGGAAGTCAACAAAGTATTATTTGAGGACAAACCGGCAAAAGAGGCGGTCAATGACCTGATGCTCCGCGATAAGAAAATGGAACATGGCAATCTTGGCTGGGAAGATTAAGAATGCAGGAGTTCCTTATAATTTGCAGGGAAAAACGTATGGAAGAATTAAGATTTAATTAAAAAATATATCTGACAGATTGTGCTAGAATGGAGAATATAAATGAAGATCAATATAAAAAAACTTGATGCGGATGCAGTACTCCCGACAAGGGGAAGCAGTCAGGCGGCAGGCTATGATCTGTATGCAAAAAGTTCTGAGGATACTGTGATTCCACCACACAAAACAGTGATGGTCGGCACAGGACTTGCGATGGAAATACCGGAAGGATATTTCGGTGCGATTTTTGCAAGAAGCGGTCTTGCCTCCAAGCAGGGACTGCGCCCGGCAAATTGTGTCGGAGTAGTGGATTCTGACTACCGGGGAGAATTTATGATCGCCTTACATAATGATACGGATGAGGAGCGTGTGATCGCCGGAAAAGAGCGCATTGCACAGATGGTCGTAATGCCGTATCTTTCTGTTGAGTTTGAGGAAGTAGAAGAATTGAATGAGACGGAGCGCGGGGAAGGCGGATTTGGTTCTACCGGAAGAAAGTAATATCCGGAAAATGCCGGAATAGTGGGGTTAAGGAGGTATTTTATTATGGAAAGCAGAATGGTAAAGTTTTATTCAAAAGAGAGCAACATGGTTGCAATTCATGCAATTCCGGGACATTTTGCAACCAGTCATTCCCATATCAATTACTATCTTGATATGACGCCAATCAAGTACCGCCATACAGAAGCGCAGCTTGTGGCGAAGGAAATGGTGAAAAAATACCGTCACACTACAGCTGTAGATGCAATTGTGTGTATGGACGGATGCGAAGTAATTGGCGCATATCTGGCAGAAGAACTTACAGCGGCCGGTATTATGTCTCTGAATTCACATGAATGTGTGAATGTCATTACGCCGGAGATCAATTCCAGTGGACAGATCATCTTCCGTGAGAATGTGGAGCCAATGGTACTGCATAAGCATGTTGTGGTACTCATTGCCAGTGCAACGACAGGTAAAACCATCCAGCAAAGTATCGATGGCATTAGCTACTACGGAGGTATTGTAGAGGGCGTGTCCGCACTTTTCTCTGCCGTTGATAATGTAGGCGGCGTTGATGTAGACTCCATCTTTACCACCAGTGACATTCCGGATTATGCGACATACAGACCGGGTGCATGTCCGTTCTGTGATGGGAAGCAGAAGCTGGATGCCATTGTAAACAGCTTTGGATATTCTAAGATTTAACAGGGAGGCAACATGAAAAAGAAACAATGGATTGGAATTGTTGTGGCAGGCGTGGTATTTATCGCTGTATGTGCAACGGGCATTTTATCAAATGTCGTTCAATCAAAACTTACAGAAAAAGCAGATACAAAGTCAAAAACAAGTACATCAGAAATGTTAAGCAGCATCTGGGGATCTTCCGAGGAGAATGTTACACTGCCGGAGGAGGATTTCGTGGGAGTGCTGAATATTGTGGGGACAATTCAGGCAAACTCTTCCAATAGCATCAGTCTCTCAGGCTCCGATGACGGTCAGTACAATCATAATCTTTACATGAAATATGTTGATGAGCTGGAAAAGTCAAAAAACAATAAGGCAATCCTTCTGTATGTCAACAGTCCGGGAGGAACCGTGTATGAGAGTGATGAGTTGTATCTGAAGTTGATGGAGTATAAAGAGAAGACAAAACGACCGGTATATGCTTACTTTGGTTCGCAGGCATGCTCCGGGGCATATTATATTTCTATGGCGGCAGACAAGATTTATACGAATCGTAATACCTGGACCGGTTCCATTGGTGTTATCGTATCTCTGACCAATTACAAAAAACTTTATGACAAGCTTGGAATCAAGGAAATTGATATTACCAGTGGCAAAAATAAATCTATGGGTTCCGGCGGACTCGATCTGACCGATGAGCAGTATGATATTCTGCAGAGTCTGGTGGATGAGGCATATGATCAGTTTGCCGGGATTGTCAGCGAGGGCAGAGGAATAGATATTGCTACAGTGAAAAAGATTGCCGACGGAAGAATCTATTCTGCAAAGCAGGCCAAAGAGAAGAAGCTGGTGGATGAGATCGGTACCGAGGATGAGCTGAAGGCATTGATCCAGAAAGAAAATAAGCTGTCAGATGATGTCGTATATGATACGGCCAAAAGCTCCGGTTCGAAATTTCTGTCGAACCTGATGGGGTCTGTGCAGAAGATCATGCCAAAATCTGACAGTGAGCTGGCAGTAGATATTATTGAAAATAAAGGAAAAGGAGTGCTGATGTATTATGCAGACTAATACGAAGGATCAGGTATATGCCGGATTTTTCGTACGTCTGACGGCATTCCTGGTAGATATGATCATCGTCAATGCCGCATTGCTGGTGATTCGGATCCCGATGTGGATATTATCGTTAAACAGTCCGGATAACGTATTGGTGCGGGATTTCATTTTTCAGTATTCCATAATAGATATCGTCTGCTATCTGTTGACGGTACTGTATTTTACATTGCTGACGTATTATACAGGGGCAACCCTTGGTAAAAAGCTTTTTCAGCTTCGGGTCGTCAGTACGGAAGACCGGAAAATGACATTCTTTGAGGTACTTTACCGGGAAAGCATTGGCAGATTTTTGTCCGGAGTGATTATGAACCTGGGATATCTGCTGATCCTTGCACAGAAAGAACACCGCGGAATTCACGATCTGCTGGCGGATACCAGCGTGATCTATTATCATGAAAAGAAGGTGTATGTGCATACACAGATGAATTACCGGAATATGGTGCCGCAGCCGGGATATACTGTACCGCCGCAGGGAGGTATAAATCCCCGGAGAGGAAATACGATGCCACCACAGAAGCCGGAGGATCACGCAAATGTCGATTAGATTTTTTAAAGTCATTGAATAAATTCGAAAATGCCTGTCAAAAATAAAAACAGAAGATATCGGAAAGCATCTCGATAGATTTGAGGTGCTTTTCTTTCTTTTCAGAATAGGTGGATTCCGGAAGCAGCACATCCGGGAAACAGCTATTGGTATAAAAGAAAAGAGGCGGCAGCGTCTCAGAATGGAGGGACAGGATGAAGAATAAACGCAATGATTTTAAGGACCAGAACACACAGTCAAAAAGAAGCTTTTATGTGGCAGCATGTGCGGTGCTGGCATGTGCGGCGGTGCTGGGAACAGCGTATTTTCAGACACAGAAAACAGATAACACAGGACATAAGGTGGCGGAAAATCCTGCCGCAACCATAGCCGGAGAATCGGCAATCAACAAGAATTTTTGATCGAACAAACCCAATTCTATACCCACATTTGCTTTTTTAGCAACCTCCCAAGTCAGATTAGGAGTGCCAATAGTACCATTTCTGTAACCTTGTATTTTGTTTGTTCCAAATTCACCAAATGAGTAGTCACCATCC
>ENA-OPXC01001006-OPXC01001006.1-human-gut-metagenome-genome-assembly--contig:-NODE-1006-length-21963-cov-2.774101_pt1 | contig 21963 bp, 13 predicted proteins | sample MGYA00241512_ERZ502016 | MGnify/ENA primary metagenome ERZ502016 (study PRJEB25962, sample SAMEA2043043) | human gut metagenome | biome: human gut; feature: human-associated habitat; material: faeces...
CGGATGCCCACCAGCCCCAGGTCTGTCTGGACACTGCTACATGAGATTTCAATCTTGCTTGTAGCCTGCGCCGCATCATCCCTCAGTCGGAGTGTCACCCAGCATGTCAGTGTATCTTCCTCTATCTGCCGGCCTACCTTAAAACTCAATTGTTTGTTCACCGGTTTGGCACTTGCACAAACCTGCCCACAATTCTCATCCAAGAACAGCGAAGCGGAAACGACATCACCGGAACGGACAGTTCCATCCAAAGTGAAATTTATCTTTTCCAACTGATATGCCACGCCGCTGTTCCTAATCAGACGCAGACACAATACCGGATTATGCTCCTTCAATGTCAACACCGGATATACCGGTTGCCGAATCTCCACCGCTATCTTATCCGTATAATTTTGGCATGCCATGATGCCCCAAGCAGACAAGACCAGTAAAAGTATAGTCTTATATCTCATATCATCCCAATATTTATTTGTAACCTTCCGTTTGTGTTATATTCGGATTAGTATTGAGACAAGCAGGAGCAATAGGCCACAAGGTAACATTCTTCTCCCCTTCACGCCCCTTCAAGGTCTCAATAAGCTCGAATTCCTTATTAAAGCGAAGGTATGCCCACCATGCTTTTGATTCTGCGACAAACTCTTTCAGTATTTCGCTGATAATGGCATTGTCTATGGCATCCTGAGTCCTTGCCGTGTAGTAGTTGTCTACCCCATAAGCACGCTTGGCCACTACATTCAGATTCTGCAAAGCGGCATCCGTATTTCCCAAGGCATTTTCCACTTCAGCTTTCAAAAGATAGGCTTCGGCCAAACGATAGACGGGGACATCACTGTCAAAACTACGCGTATCATTGGCAAAGGAGCCTTTGAACTTCACAACCATCCTTTTAATCTGTACTTCTTCCGTCAGGAACTTATCCTCGAATACCCGTACTGAAACATCCGTACGCGTGTCACGTGCATCCTCAGCCAGGAAATCGCAATAGGCTTGCGTGGGCACAACATACTGGGCATGGGAACCGGCAGGAACCTCATCCTCGGTATATCCGGCTTCCCTCAGCCGGGTTCTGTCACCGTTAGGTGCCAGATAATAGGCGAAAAAGTTGGGGGATGTTCCCGGAGTCACATTTTCATTGACGATATAGGGCAATGTCCAGATAAGCTCAGAATTGGCTTCGTTGCTTAAATTGAAAATATCGGCAAACGTGGGAAGAAGTGCATATCCGGCTTTCAATACCGCATCAACAGAAGACTGCGCCGTACTCAGAGCCGCATTCCCTCCTCCCAGACGCTTTGCCTTCCATAAGTAATATTCAGTACGCAACATGTTGATGGCTGCCGGAGATGCCTTATGGAGAAGCTTGGAAGAAGCGGGCATCAACCTTAAAGCTTCTTCTATATCGGTTTCGACCTGAGCATATACTTCAGAGGCCGCCGTACGGCTGGGATACATGTCCTCCTGCTTTTCTGACTCAAAGCCGGAAGTCAGTAGTGGACAGTCACCGAATACCCGCACCAGAGTAAAGTAACAATATGCCCGTAGGAAATAGGCATTGGCCATCACCTCATTACGTGTAGCTTCATTGGTGAAAGAGATTTCCGGAGTATGCTTCAGAATCAAATTTGCACTATTAATGGTAGTATATATACTACTCCAATTTGTACCTGCATCACCGCTCAGCAATACGTTTGTACCCACTCTATTAAAAAACGCATCATTTACCGCCCCACTCTCATACCAGTTTGAGCGCATCTCTCCATAGATGTTGAGCAAATCGGAAAAGGCGGAACGGAATTGAGTATATGCTCCATTTACCGCACTCGTAGCATCGCTCTCCTCTGTCCACATGGACAAGCTGGTGAACTGGCTGGGCTGTATCACATTCAGGTCTCCATGACATGATGTAAAAAACGAGACCCCACTTATAAGAAGAATGCCGGATAATATTTTTATTTTCATAATTCTTATTTTTCGTATTAAACTTCTTTTATCACAAAGTAACTTTACATCCGATAGAGAACTTACGGATAGGCGGATAGGTGTTGAAACTACCGGAATAGGTACTTGATGCACCTACTTCGGGAGAAAGGCCTATTACTTCCGTAAAATAATGCAGATTGTTTCCGGCCAGGGTCAATACCAGCCCTTTCAGACCAATCTTTGCCAGCAATGCCTGAGGCAGAGCATATTGCAGAGAGATTTCACGGATACAGAGATAATCGGCTTTCTGGGTGAAAACATCGGAGTTGTCCCGGAAATTCTTATTCAACTCATCGGAGTCATTGCCTGAGAAACGGGCATACTTGGCCTTACTCGGGTCATCCCCCACATTCCAGCATTTTAGGATTTCAGCAGGCAGGCTGGTGTTTCCATTCATGAAATTACACATCTGGCGTTGCAGATAACCATTGGAAATGGAGTGCCCCAAAGCAAAATCAAGATAGACATTCAATGTGAAGCCCTTGTAAGTGAAAGTATTGTTCAAACCTCCGGTGGTATGGGGAATCGTATTTCCCAGCAGGAACATATCATTGCTGTTGATGATATCGTCTCCGTTCAGGTCTTTCCACTCATAGTCTCCGATAGTCTTTTTTCCGACACCCAGTTTCTGTTTCGTGGTCCAGTCCCAACCTTTGGATGAGGTGTCATAACGGGCATTGGCAGCCTGCTCGGGAGTTGTAATGATAAAGTCTTTCTTATATCCATAGAAACGCCCCAACGGTTCACCCTCGGCAACACCTCCGAATTCTTTGGTCGTGCCATCCTGCATTTTTACAGAGTATCCTCCCTGGCGGTTCTTGTCCCGTCCGTTTTCGGGCAGTTTAAGCACCTTGTTCTTTACGTAAGTAATGGTGAATTTAGATTCCCACGTGAAATCCTTCTTGACAATGTTACGTGTTGTTATTTCAGCATCGAAACCACGGAAACGTACTTTTCCAAGATTGGTAAGGATGGAACCGTATCCCGACGTATTGGGCAATACTTTGGAAGTAATCAGGTTATCCGTAATCTTATTGAAATAGTCTATACCCAATATGATGCGGTTCTTGAACAAGCCTAAATCAAAACCTAAATCCAATTGTGTGGAAGTCTCCCATTCAAGAGCCTTGTTAGGCATGGCCGAAGAAACGGTCGCAGCACTTTGATCGTAACTGGTGGTAATGGCATACAATCCTAATGCATCGTAATAGCCGATGGAGTTGTTACCGGTCTGCCCATAACTGCCACGCCACTTCAAATTACTTATAAAACCGATATTCTGCATAAAAGGCTCATCACTCATAACCCATCCGACAGACAATCCGGGGAAGAATCCCCATTGGTTGCCTTTGGCAAAACGGGAAGAGCCGTCCTCACGGAAAGTAGCAGTCAACATATATCTTTTCAGATAATCATAGTTCAATCGGCCGAAATAACCGATATTCACATCTTCCTGCTTGGTCGACGTTGCATCGGAATAAACAGAACCTCCGTTCAATGTCGGTATCTTGTCGGAGCTGTGTCCGGTAGTGGCAGCATACACATACTTGTACAAATATTGCTGATAGGAATATCCTACCATCGCACTGATGCTGTGTTTATCGGCAAACGTTCTTGTATAGCTGGTGTAGAATTCCAGTTTCTTCCGTTGCTCATCCGTCATGTTGGTAGTCGCCTTCCGCGTTCCATTCATCGGGTTGGCACGCATGAATGTATCTCCATGGCTGTTTTGCGTAAACAAAGAAGCGGTGCCCACAGCATGCCATCCTTTCAAAACTTCCCAATCAAGAGAGCCGACTAACCCCAAACGGTTGGTACGCTGATTGTTATCATTAAAATACGAGTAGAAGCTCGGATTCGGAGACGAAGAGTTTGGACCTGGCGTCGGGGTTCCGTACCATTCATTGTCAGACACCCAATATTTACGTTGAACGGCCGGGGTCATCAGTCCACGGGAAATCACCTGATACTGACTGGCATACTCTTCGCTATTCGTCTGGCTGTAATCTATGTTGCTACTGAAAGTCAGGTTCTCTCTGATTTTGGCAGTTACATTAGTACGGGCGTTAAAACGGTCGAATGCCGTGCCTACACCTACACCGGAATCTTTCATATAGCCAATACTGCCCACATAGCTCAATTTCTCCGTACCTCCTTCTATCCCCACATAATAATTTTGCCAAAGAGCATTCTTGAAACAAGTACTGGCCCAATCATTATCTTCAAAAATCAAAGTCTTACTGGGATCCAACGGATCAGCCACAGACTTCCATCCTGCCGGAATGCTCTCTCCATCCCTCAGGTAACGGGTAGAAAACTTGGAAGCATCCGTATTGCCGGAACTATAAGCATATCCGTCAAGGTATAACTTTTCCGGACTGGGTCCGGAAGCCCAACGATCGCGCATGATAGTAACAGCTTGGGTAGCATCCAGATACTCAATCATCCGCTCCACATTCTCGTTTGCAAAGGAAGCCTCAAACGTCACTCGAGGAGCACCGCTTTTTCCTTTTCTTGTCGTAATCAGGACAACTCCATTCGATGCACGCGAACCATAAATAGCAGAAGAAGCGGCATCCTTCAAGACTTCGATAGATTCGATGTCATTGGGATTGATACCCGCTGTACTGCGCTCTACGCCATCAACTAATATAAGAGGAGAATTACTCTGACTGATAGATGAACCACCACGAATCAAGAACGTAGCCTCTGCACCCGGAGTATTGTTCTCATTGTACACGCGTACACCCGCAATTTTACCCTTCAGCCCTTCTCCCACAGTATTGATAGGAGTTGCCTTCAATGTTTCTCCATCCACCTTGCTGATGGCGGATGTTACGGTACGCTTGGATTGGGTACCATAACCTACAACCACCACTTCATCCAGCCCCATGGTGGTCGGTTCCATCCGGATGTTAAGAATCTTTTGATTAGTAATCAGGATTTGCTGTTCATCATAGCCCACATAGGAAAATACAAGAGTTTCCCCCTTGCTTACTTTCAGCTGGAAAGCACCATTCATATCCGTAATAACTCCTCGAGTCGTACCCTTCACAGCGATGGAAACTCCTGGAAGAGTTTCACCAGTATTGTCCACTACTACACCTGATAGGTTAAATTCTTGTGCCCAAAGCAAAAATGGGCAAAATAGTAGAAAAGTTATGAGGTGAAAATGAAATATTTTTCTCATCTTTGTTACGATTTTAATAATAAATTGTTTCAGTAATTTATTTAAGGGGAAACGGGAAGTGCCAATACTCGTTTCCCCTCCCTTTTCGGGGGTCAAACTTAAGTTGGCCAATGAGTTTTTTCATTGGATGTATTGTTGCAATATCTCCATAGGCAATCGTTTTTAGTTAATTAATGTATTTGAAGAATTCCGTATTTTTCAATTCGTTTCTTGTCTCCTCCAGCTCTTCTTCAGAACAAGGAGCTATCGGCAATCGACATGGTCCACAGTCTATTCCTGCCAGTTTCATGAATATCTTACCGGCTCTGACTCCTCCCCCATGCTTTATCAGCACATCAATGATTTCAACAGATTTCCATTGCATTTCACGAGCTGTTTCAAGGTCTCCCTTTTCCATGGCTTCCATCACAGCTTTGTATATACCCGGAACATAGTTGTAGGTACTGCCTACGGCAGCCTTAGCTCCAACCGACAATCCGGTAATCAGTATCTCATCAAAACCGTGCAAGACTTCGAACGCCCCACCGTCCGCATGAATGCACTGCTGCATCTCCATCAGGTTGTTATGAGTAAACTTGACTCCCACCAGATTGGGAATTTGCTTCTTGCCCTCTATAAGGAACTTGTGTACCGGCAAGGAAACCCCGGTTATGGACGGCATGTTATAGTAATAAAACGGCAAGCGGGAAGCCGATGCAGCTATCGGCTTGAAAAAACCTATCATCTACAGAACCGGGCTTGAAAAAGCAGGGCGCCATGGCTGCTATCATATCAGCTCCAATAGCTTGCGCATGGGCTGCCAGCTCGGCACACTGAACCTGCGACATGCCACCTACATGCACTATCACTTTCAGTTTTCCCTTGGCTGCCTCCATCCATTTTTCCGCAACAGCCTTTCGTTCTTCTGTTGTCAGAGAAACGGATTCTCCCGTCGTGCCACAAATAAACACTCCCGTCACACATTTCTTTTGCATCAGAAACTCTGCATACGGCCCGATCACCTGCAAATTTAAGGAACCATCTTCGTGCATTGGCGTAAATGGTGCAGCGATTAATCCTGTTAAAAGTCGTTTGTTCATAAATAAAATTATATTATAATTAATGATAGGTTCAAACCTATTTTTTCTTAAAGAACAAGCTTGCCAGATAACCTATGACAAAACATGAGATAAAGCCGGATGCCGTGTACAAAAGCAAATGGAACGTCTGGAATCTGGCAACAAACAATTGTACGATGATACTTGCGACTATACCAATGATTGCTCCTCCGGAATTGGCGCGTTTGGTAAGCATGCCCAACATGAACAGTCCTCCCATACTGCCCAATATGAGCCCGAGTATCTTGTTAAATTCGTCCCACAATGAAGCGATATTCCATGTTGCCATAAGAAAAGCAAAAGATAGACTAATGACTCCTATCACACAAGTTGCCATACGTGCCGCATGCAATTCATTGCCACCCTCTCCCTTATGAAAGAAACGTGAATAAATGTCTACTATATAAGCTGTGGCTGCCGAATTCATACTGCCGCTCAAAGTGGACATTGCCGCAGCGAAGATGCCCGAAATCAACAACCCTACAATACCGACCGGCAATTGGGTAAAAATATACCACGGAAAAATAGCATCGCCGTTAGGAATACTGATACTCAGATTCTCAGGATACACCTTGTAATAGGCATAAAGCGCAGTGCCTATAAAGAAGAAAATCAGTGTGGCGGGAACAGTCAGTATCGCATTGGTCCATACACTCTTCCGTGCCTCTTTCATCGAAGAGGTAGTGAGATAGCGCTGCACCATACTTTGGTCCGTCCCATAGGTGGTAAGATGGGTAAAACATGCGGCAATAATGACAGTCCACATCGTAGCATCCTTCAAGTCAAAGTTCGTTGCTCCCAAATCGAACTTACCGTTTGCCACGGCAATATCAATCGTTTCACCCAATCCACCGGGAAGAGAACACGAGATGTATATCACTGCAAATATCGCTCCTCCCAACAGTACAATTACTTGAATGGCATCTGTCCATACAACCGCCTCTATTCCCCCTATCATTGTATATAGAATACTACAAACTCCCATAATACCGATACATAGGAATATATCCAATCCAGTCACCACATTCAAAGCAATGGAGGGCAGAAAAAGCACAACGCCCATACGCCCTACCTGGAAAATAATAAAGGCCAGACTGCAAATAACCCGGATAAAGACATTGAAACGTATCTCCAGATATTCATAGGCAGTCGTTATATTCAATCTCCGGAAAAAAGGAATAAAGACATAAACAATGACGGGGGCAACAAACACAATACCGGTATTGAACAACACATAACTCCAGTTCGTGGCATATGCCTTGGAGGGTATAGCCATGAAGGTGATGGCACTCAACGCGGTTCCGAAAAGACTCAGCCCGGCAGCCCACCACGGAATGCGTCCTCCACCCTTGAAATAGTCGTTCGTACTTTTCTGGCGCCGTGAAAAGTAAATTCCAATTCCGGCCAATACGGCAAAATAACCGATAATCACAAGGATATTGACAAGTCCCAACCCCTTTTCCAAAGGAACAATATCCCCTTGAAGGCTGTACAGTCTATTCGTTCCGGAACTGGCATTGCTACCGAGTATAACGAAGGAACGGTTTCTTTGCAAGACTTGCATGGTGTCATAGGTACCTGGAATACATTCAGACTTGACAAGAGTCTGCGTAATTGTATGGTATTTCCATAAAGCATTCTCTTTTTTAAGATGCTGTGTATCTTCCGGCTCTTTCTGAAAAAGAAGTATATGGTTGGCTCCGCTGGCGACAGCAGCACATATTCCTTTCGGAAAATCCGAACCTAATGAACTCCATTTACCCAATTGGGGGTTATAGACATATCCATCAGTCAAGCAAGAAGACAACCCTTCTTCCGTTTCCGTCTGTCCACCCAATAAATACAGACAAGGGGAAACGCCGTTGTTCTGTACCACGAGAATTGCATCTTCCCGGACGCATCCCGGATAGCCCGGTAGTTCTTTCCATCCTCTGGACTTGTTCGACAAGTCCAGCACAAAAAAAGAATCCGATAACCTAGACGGACTTACCGACTTCCTGCCTCCAAACAAATATACCTTATTGTCCAGTAGTGCTCCTGCCGCGTTAGACAACGGAAAAGGAAGTGGCGGCCAATCTTCCGAAACATTCAGTTTGCCCTGCTGCATTGTGACAAGAAATACATCTTTGTAGCATTGGGAAGAATCACGCCCTCCAATACACAAGATACCGTCAGAGAGTGTTATGGAAGCGCCATAAGCCAACGGCTTGGACAACACATCTTCATACAAAGCGAATCCGGCATTTTCAGAAAGGCATACCGCATTTCTTCCCCATCGGCTATAATCGTCGGAAGTGCCGCCTGCCAATACAATTTGTCCGCCAAGTACTCCGGAAAAGAGTCCCAAAGTGTTGTGTTCCTCATTAAAAACACTCTCGTTGCCCCACTTTATCTGCTCAGAATGAGAAGCATCTGCAGCTCTCAGGCTTTGACCCCAAAACAAACAAAGGCATACCAATGCAACACAATTATTTACAATCCGTGTCATTTGTCATATTTTTATTGTGATTGACCCTTATTCTGTTCTCCTAACACTGCCCTATCATAAATCAGCTTCTTATAGACATAAAAGTGTTGCTCGATAGCATTTCTGTAGCCCATTTCATCCTTATTCTTGATAAAGTTCAATAAATCGGTGTGAGTTACAATCTTTCCCTTTTTCTCCAGTTCTATATTTATAGCTTCCACCCGTTCCCTCAAATTGGTTTTTACAAAGTTCATAACCGGATGAATGATGCTTTGGAACTGTACAATCGTCTTATTCCCCGTTATTTCGTATAGTTTTGAATGGAAAGTATATTCGCTGAGATTGGCATATTCGTTGTTCCCCAATGCAACGCCTGCATTAACAATCTCTTCCAGTTCCATAATATCCTGCTCTTTAATATTATGAAATATGTCACTACTGATTCCTATCTCCAAGGCAACCCTGAATCCCAAAAGATCGAGAAGTGATTCCTGGCTCATAATACGGGGATCAACCACTCTCTTCATTCCCCCTAAGATGAAAGGCTCAGTTAATATCATTCCACGACGTGTACGGCTTTCAATCATTCCCATCATTTTCAGACGGCTAAGAGCTTCCCGAAGAACACTACGAGCTACCCCCAACGCTGACGACAACTCAATTTCGTTAGGGATAGAATCACCCACTTTCAAGTCCTGACTTCTGAAATAATTCAATAACTTGTCTTCCACTTGGTCTACCAAAGTAATCGACTGCCCATCAATTTTTAAGTTTTCCATATATTAAATCGTGTTATTATTAGTCCTATTAGTATTATTTGTCAGACAAATAAATGGATAATTTTTAATAAAAGCAACATATAAAGAATATATTATTACTTCTTTTATATTTATTAACTTTTAAAGTGTTGCATTTTTGCAAATTTACTATTCACGATGTAATATATGTTTCGGCTATATTACATATGCGAACAAACAATAAGAAAAACAGAAAAAGGGGAAAAACAATATAAGTGCAGCTTAAAAAATAGTTTAGAAGAACCTGAGAATGAATGTTCTTAAAAAAGAAAAAGACTGAATAACTAAGTATTCAGCCTTTTATAAAGAGCGGCAAGCGAGACTCGAACTCGTGACCCTCAGCTTGGGAAGCTGATGCTCTACCAACTGAGCTACTGCCGCATAAACATTTCCAAGGTCATGCCTTAAAAACGGTGGCAAAGTTAATAAATTCCTTCCTAAAAAAACAAACGTTTCGTCAAATATTTCTTATTTTTGCTCGGGAAAACAAAGATATTCTTTCAAAATACAGACTAAATACCAATGAAACGAATCATACTCATCACCGGAGGAGCACGTTCCGGCAAAAGCACCTATGCGGAAAAGCTGGCACTCGAGCTCTCTCCCACTCCCGTTTATCTTGCCACGGCACGCATCTGGGACGAAGAATTCCGCCAGAGGGTAATCCGGCATCAGGAACGCCGGGGACCGGAATGGACAAACATCGAAGAGGAGAAAGAACTCAGCCGCCACCGGCTGGAGGGACGGATCGTCCTGATAGACTGCATCACCTTATGGTGTACCAACTTTTTCTTCGACCTGCATTCAGATACCGACCGGGCACTTGCCGCAGTAAAGGCAGAGTTCGACCGCTTCACGGCACAAGACGCAACCTTCATCTTTGTAACCAATGAAATAGGTATGGGAGGAACTTCCGAGAACGAACTGCAACGAAAGTTCACGGACATGCAAGGCTGGATGAACCAATATGTAGCCGCCCGTGCCGACGAAGTGATACTGATGGTATCCGGCATCCCACTTACCGTAAAAAACACTCATTCATAAAACAACAGACAATTAAAATTCAACAGACTGATGAAAACATTTCATATCACCCGTCCGGACGAGTCAATCCGTCCCGCATTGATTGACAAAATCAACAACCTGACCAAACCCAAAGGTTCATTGGGCATTTTAGAAGAACTGGCACTCCAAATCGGACTCATACAACAGACATTATCCCCCGCCTTGAAACATCCGCAAAACATTATCTTCGCCGCCGACCACGGCATTGTAGAAGAAGGTGTCAGTCTGTCTCCAAAGGAAATCACCTGGCAGCAAATCAGCAACTTCCTTCATGGAGGGGCAGGTGTCAATTTCCTCTGCCGGCAGCACGGCTTTACCCTGAAAATAGTAGATGCAGGAGTAGACTACGACCTCCCCTACGAGAAAGGCATCATCAATATGAAAGTGCGCAAAAGCACCCGGAGTTATCTGCACGAGGCAGCCATGACGGAAGAGGAAATGGAGATGTGCCTGGAACGGGGTGCCGAGGTGGTGCGCCAATGCCATGAAGAAGGCAGCAATGTCCTCAGCTTCGGTGAAATGGGTATCGGAAACACCTCTTCATCCTCCCTGTGGATGACCTGCTTTACCGGCATTCCTCTGGAACAATGTGTCGGCGCAGGCAGCGGACTCGACAGCGCGGGCATCCGCCACAAATACGAAGTGCTGAAACAGTCTATGGAGAATTACAAAGGCGACGGCTCTCCCCGGAACATCATCCGCTACTTTGGTGGACTGGAAATGGTAATGGCCATAGGCGCCATGCTGCAAGCTGCCGAGCTGAAGATGATTATCCTTGTTGACGGATTCATCATGACCAACTGCCTGCTTGCCGCCGCCAGGCTCTACCCGGAAGTGACGGATTACGCCATCTTCGGACACTGCGGAGACGAGTCGGGCCACAAACTGGTACTCGACGCCCTGCATGCCCGTCCGCTGCTGAATCTGGGGCTGCGTTTGGGAGAAGGAACGGGGGCCATCTGTGCATATCCCATTGTCGACTCGGCCGTGCGGATGCTCAATGAAATGGATAACTTTGCACATGCCTCCATCACTAAATACTTTTAACATGAACAATGTCTTGGCTGCATTCATAATGCTCACCCGACTGCCCTTCTGGAAAATCAAGGAAGTACCGGCAGAGTGTTTCAAGCATGTGGTTCCCTATTGGCCGCTTGTAGGCTGGCTGACGGGAGGCGTGATGGCGGCAGTGCTGTGGCTTGCCGGACAGATTATGCCGGTGTCATTGGCATGGATTCTTGCCCTCATCGCACGCCTGCTTGTCACCGGTTGCCTGCACGAAGACGGACTGGCAGACTTTTTCGACGGTTTCGGTGGCGGTACCACCCGAGAACGGACTCTTGCCATCATGAAGGATTCCCACATCGGAAGCTACGGTGTCATCGGATTGATATGCTATTTCCTGCTGTTGTTCCAACTTCATCACCTGCCACTGGGACTTCTCTGCATCCTTGTGCTCAGCGGTGACTGCTGGTCCAAGTTCTGTGCCTCCCAGATTGTCAACTACCTGCCCTATGCCCGGAAAGAGGAAGACAGCAAAAGCAAGACCGTCTACAACCGCATGAGCTGGCACGAGTTACTGGCCGGATTTCTTTGCGGTCTGCTTCCTTTCGTACTGCTGCTGCCTATAAAACTGTGGATTGCCACCCTCTTCCCACTGCTCACCTTCTTCCTGCTCTACCGATTGATGAAGCGGCGCCTACAAGGATATACGGGTGACTGCTGCGGGGCCACTTTCCTGCTATGCGAACTGTCCTTCTACTTGGGAAGCCTTATTCTAATTATAAATTAACAACTGAAAATTAAAGATGGAAGTAATACTCATTCGACACACTTCGGTAGATGTTCCTCCGGGGATGTGCTACGGTCAGACCGATGTTCCCCTGAAACCCACGTTTGAAACGGAAGCCGCCGTGACGGCAGAAAACCTGAAGGCATACCTTCCGTTCGACCACGTCTACACCAGTCCCCTAACCCGCTGCGTGCGCCTCGCCACCTATTGCGGCTATCCCGATGCAGAACGGGACAAACGGATTATGGAAATCAATTTTGGCGACTGGGAGATGAAGCCGTTCGAGCAGAATGAAGACCCACGCCTGCAGGAATGGTATGCCGACTACATGAACGTGGCAGCTACCGGTGGAGAATCTTTTACCATGCAATACCGGCGTGTCAGCCAGTTTTTGGACGAATTAAAGAAGAAGCCCTATACACGCGTTGCCATCTTCGCACACGGAGGCGTATTAATCTGCGCACAACTCTATGCCGGAATCCTCAAAGCCGAAGAAGCCTTCGACGCATTGACGCCCTACGGCGGCATCGTCCGCATCAATCTCAACAAGGAATAGTGAACGAAATAGTAGAGCCTTCCTCCGCTTCGGTTTGCACCTTGTAGATACCTCCAAAATAATGAATAAAATGGGCATTGATTTCATGGCGAATCAAGCTCGTTTTATTCTCAAAATGTACCTTTGCAAACGGGGCGTTGACCACGTCGAAATAGAGGGCCGACCTAGTGCGGTCCCGTCTGATGCGGATAATCGCCTCATAACGGGCAGTGTCATTCTCTGACGGAGTCAGCATGCTGACAAGCAATGTATCGAACCACCTCCGGTCCGTCCTCGCAAACTGTTCCTTGAGGTCGGTCTGCAGGCTGACAGACACAGTGCTCTCCTCACGGCCGTTCACTTTATCCAGCACCTCACTGCACAACTGAATAATGTCACACTCCTCGTCCTCATACTGAATCTTGCCGGACTCCAAGCGAGACAACTCCAGAATGCTGTTGACATAATTCAGCAGACTTTCCGCATTGGTCTGAATCATCTGTCCGTACTCCCTCTTAGTCTCTTTATCCAGCTCCTCCTTTCCGGTCAGCAATTCGGCAAAGCCCACCACCACATTCAGCGGGGTACGTATATCATGGCTGATTTCCGATTTCAGACGTTCCTTCGCGATGTTGTCCGTCTCTGCCTGCAAAGCGGCTTCAGCCGTCTTCTTCTCTATGACAGCAATCTTTCCGGAGACATAGCGAGTATACAAGTAGAAAAGCAGCATCAGCAGCAGGCAGACACCCAGGAATATAAATCCTATACGGTAATTCATGTCCTGAATCTTCTGCTTCTCCAACAGCAGCTCGTCAATGTGGTAAATCTCCTTGACCTGCTTCAACTGGTTGGCCGAGAAGGCATTGTTCAGCGAATCCTGCTTGCGTATGAGGTAGCGCCGGGTCTCGATGGCCCCGTCAATGTCCCCCTTGTCATATTGCGTACTCGCCTTGTAGTTTATCAAAGTGGCAAAGGTGGAGACGTAGTTGTTCAGTACCGTAGGGGTCACCTCGTCTATCAATGCGATGCTTTTGTCATACTCATCGGTCTTGGCATAGTATTGAAGCTGTATCAACTGGACATTCAGCCAGAAGACGGGATCTACATGCGGTTCAAGCAGTTTCTTTACTTTCTCGATATGCTCGTGCGCCACTGTAAAGTTCTTCCGGTTCATGTAGTGCAGGATATACTTCACTTCGCAGTCAATCTCGAAATTGCTCCAGTTCTTCCTTGTCTCGGGTTCTTTGGAAATAACCGTCTGCAACGTCGTGTCCATTTCATGCAAATAGGGCAGCTTCAGGCTGTCTTTACCGCCATTGCCGTATACCTGGGCAATACGCGACAGTATATCCACCTTCAGGCTGGCCTTTGTCTGGGGAGAGAAATTCCGGTAAGCCTCCAAGAAAGCGTCCAGTGCCTCATTCGGGCGGCTGGACACTCCATAGGCACATCCCAGACTGTTATACGCCGCTATCATCCCGTTATTGCTATGGCGGAGTTTTGATTCCTCCAACGTCTCCTTAGCCACATACACCGCTTTCTCTATCTGTCTCTTGGAAGCCAGGGCGCGGCTGATGGCAGCCTTCTGCTCCAGATAATAATCGTAAGTGCCTACCTGGGAGACAAAATCCTTCAGCACATCCACCCAATACGACAGACTGTCCGGGTCGTGTTTCTTGTCATAACATGCCGCCAGATAGTAGGCGCCCATATTCTCATAGAAAGCGTTCTTCTGCCGCCGCGCCTCCTCGTACAGACGGGTGGAAAAAGTCATGTTATAGGGAGCATACTGGTGCTTGTAGGCCATGTCACGGAGATACGTCAGCCGGACAAGGGTGGCCGGCAGAGTATCGGCAACCTTCAGGATGCTGTCCTGATACCGGACAGCCCCCGTGTCTTCTGCCAGCAGCGGACAGATATATCCGCAAAACAAAACAGGGATGAGAATCAGTATTCGTTTCATTGCGCCGTTCCTCCGTGTAATGCGGGATTATACTTCAAAGGATACGTAAAACAGAAACGCGCGCCACGGGTGTACCCACTGTCCACCCACAGCTTGCCGTTCATATATTTCACAATCAGTTGGCAGATGGAAAGGCCCAGTCCGCTTCCCTGCACAAAATCATTCAGCTTTTCAAAGCGTTCAAAAATCAAGTGCTGCTTCTCCGGTGGAATGCCACATCCGGTATCCGTCACGGAGAAAAGTGCCGTATCGGCATCGGCCATCTTCAGTTCCAGCACAATGGAGCCTTGTTCCGTAAACTTGGCGGCATTCACCAGCAGGTTTATCAAGACTTGGCGGAGACGCGCATCGTCCGTATCCAGCATCAGGACGGACAAATCCGTGTCAAAACGCATTTCAACCTCCAGCTTGCGCGAGACCATCACGGTCTCCACGACCTCATTACACAACTTCACGGCATCATGCGTGCGGATGTTGAAGGTTATGTTGTCATTCTCGAAATCCGAGAAATCCAGAATGTCATTGATAAGTTTCAGCAACTGAAAGGAATTCACCTTGATAATTTCGGAGAATTCCCGGCGCGATTCGTCATCGAACGACTCGTCCTCATCCGTCAGTACCGCCGAGAATCCGACAATGGCATTCAGCGGCGTACGTACCTCATGGCTCATGTTCGAAAGAAACATATTCTTCCGTTGTATGGCTTGCACCGCTTTCTCCTTCATCGCCTCCTGCCGCATTTGGGAATGCTTCAAACGGAATATCTTCTTCCAGCCCAGCACCAGGAGGAATATCAGAAACAGTACGGACACAATGATGCCTGCCAGATAGAAACGCATGGATACAATGCGGTCGCGTTCGTTCTGGTAGGCCAGTTGGTCGGCCTGGAAACGGGTACAGAGCCGGTCTATCTCCTTGGGATAGTTCTTCTCGAACGAAGTCTTGATATACGAAAAGACCTTGCCGTACTGTCCGTAGGCTTCTTCCTTGTTTCCCATCTTCACCAGTAAATCCGCCTTTTCGAGCAGAGCTTCCTTGTAGATGTTATGGTTTATCCGGGCATATTCGGTTTGAAGGAAATCATTGTAGGCGGTCAAGGCTGCCTCATGCTCTCCGGTGGCCACCAGATAACGGGCATCTATAATCAGAAGGTATTGCTGTATCTCCGGAATCAGTTGCGTTTCAAGCTGGCCTATCTGTACCAGACAATGGCTGGCAGCTTTCAAGTCACCCTTGAATAATTGGCAGGAAGCATTGGAGATGTGACGCATGGCCAGCTCCAGCGGAGAAAGCCGGTCTTCCGGATAGAGGTTCAGACGTGCAAGATAACGCGAGGCACCGTTTACATTCCGTATGCGCAGGTTATAATCTATCAGTTCCACCAGTAGCATACGGATATGCACATCCTCCCCGTCCATCCCATCCAGCAGTCTCAAAGACTCTTCGTAAGCGGCACCGGCTTCCCGGAGCCTACCGGTATAGCTGTACACCTCTCCCATGGCATTCAGCGCCAGGGCATTGCCGAAGGGGTAGGCAAGCGCGCGGGCTTTGGAGTACATCTGGTCGCTCTGGGCAATGGCCATACGGATTTCTCCACGGAAAAGGGAGGATTTTATAAGTATTCTTTCCAGTTCGAAATAGGTGTAGTAGCGCTGGGATTCATCCAATTGGGACAAAAGGCCGTCGGCATTCAGCGAGTCACACTCCTCCCGGGTCAGATAGTCGAAACCGAGGCTGTTGTGAAAAGTGGAGATGACCTCATGGACTATACTTTCCTTTTCTTTAGTCCAAGAATCCGCTTTATCTGTTGTCGATGCAATTATTGTGCTCCCGAACCAAATAAAGAAAAGGAATATATATAGTTGCTTTATCCTCATTTATAAGACTTTGTCTGCTTTAAAAGTTACATTTTTAATGCAACGCGGTCTTGCAAAGATATTATATCTTTTTGGAACAGACAAAGAATCAGTTAAAATAACAACATTTTAAAAACAAAAGGAAGCCAAGGTCGATGTCACTATTACGGCAACCACCATCCACCACTCCACACGCCGGTTGATGCGGACAGCCACACGCATATCTTCTGTCTTCAGAGGCCGTTCATTAGAACCGATATAAGGTTTCCATACCTCCTCGCCGAAATAGTTGTGCGGACCCCCGAAACGGCAATTCAAAATACCGGCAAGGGCGGCTTCCGGATAACCGGAATTGGGACTGGCATGCTGGCTGCCATATCTGCCCACAAAAGCAAACAAGGAAAGGCGACCGGAAACCAGTACCATCAGAAAGGCTGTCAGACGGGCGGGAATATAATTGGCAACATCATCCAAACGGGCAGCAAAACAGCCGAACCGACGATAGCGTTCATTCTTGTAGCCGACCATGGAATCCAGCGTGTTCACCATCTTATAGGCAAGCATGCCCGGAACTCCCAACAGCAGATACCAGAACAAGGGGGCAACTACCCCGTCACTCAAATTCTCTGCCAAAGTCTCCAATGCCGCGGTTCTCACCTCCTGCGCCGAGAGTGCAGACGTATCACGCCCTACGATACGTGCCACTTGCATCCTCCCTTCCTCCAAGGAACGGTCCACCGCCTTGAACACCATACGCACCTCGCAAACCAGTGTAGTGCCCGCCAAGCAATAGAATATCAGCAATATTTGCACCGTCAGAAGCATGCCCGGAGAAAAGAGTGCCGCCAAGCGGAGCAACAAAAGCGTAATGACATATACCCCCAAGACAAGAGACACCGCCACAAACGCACCTTTCAGGAAACGCGAATCGCCCCGGTTCAACCGGTGCTCACAGAAAGAAATGGCTTTACCGAAAGCCACCACCGGATGGGGTAGCCACGCCGGGTCGCCCAGCCAGTGGTCGAGCAGCCAGGCAGTGAGAAGCGGCAGGTTCAAGTTGAAGGCGACACCCAAAAGTATAAGCACATCTTCTTCCATCGGTTATTCCTCCTCAAGCCATTGTCCTATTGCTTTTACAAGCCTGTCATTCTCCTCCCGGCTCTGGGCGGCTATACGGAAGAAATGCTCATTCAGTCCGTCGAAGTTGGAGGCGTCCCGAATCAAGATGCCATGCTCCCCTGCCAGATAGTCTTTCAAGGCGGAAGCCTTGCCCATACGGAGGCACACCAGCATGAAATGGGTTTCGGTGGCCCATACCTCCAGTCCTCCCAATGCCTCGAGCGCACTGCGCAGGCGGGCAGCCTCTTGCAAGTAAGACGCCACATCCAGCGGATTGGGAACATCATGTTCCAGCAGATGGAGCCCTGCCTCAATGGCAAGCTGGTTGACCGACCAGGGCATACGGTTGGTACGCAGACGGTGCAGCAGGTGGGGGGCGCCGATGACATATCCCAGTCGCAGACCGGGAACGGCATAACGCTTGGTCATGGAGTGCAGCAGCAAGACGTTGGGAAACTCCGCAGCCTCGGCAGCAGAGAAAAGCGGACGCAAGGTGAAAAACTCGTAAGACTGGTCGATGACGAAACATACCTGCGGATTATGACTGATAAGTGTTGCCAGATATTCCTTCTCCACAACCGTTCCGGTAGGGTTATTGGGATTGCACAGCCACAGCATGCGCACCTCTTCCGGCAAGCGATACCCCTCGCTCTCCGCAGGAAGCCGATAGAGGGAAGTGACCCGATGACCGTGCATGCGGCAGGCATCGGCATATTCACTGAAAGTGGGCTGCACAATGGCGGTGTTTGTCCCGCGGAAAGTCTGTGCGGTAAGATAGATGGCTTCGGTAGCTCCATTCGTCACGCACACTGCCTCGGCAGGAAGACGGTGGTGGCGGGCAAGACAGGCCTCAAGCGTGTAAGGCTCCGGTTCGGGATAGTTGCCGATGCCGTCAATCCGGGCACACAGATGCGCCTTCAAGGCAGAGAGGTCTACCCTGCTGTAAACGTTCGAGCTGAAGTTTGCCGTAATGGGACGGCTGTATTTATAGGAATCGTCTCCGTGTCCTTCAATCATGGTTCTTTGTCAATATTTGGTAGATAAGCGGCAGGTTGACGTGGCGGCGCACGTGCTCGGCAAGCCTATCGTATTGTTCTTCTTTGAATGTATGGTAATCGAAAGCGCCGGCATTCCCGGACAGTTTGTCTGCAAAAGGCGCAAGCAGGAAATCTATGAATTCCGGATTGTCGAGAATGCCATGAATATAGGTCCCCATGCAGGTGGAGTCCACGTAGTAACCGTCGGTAGAGCCGTTCTCCAGAAGATTCAAAGGAGAATCGGGAGTACCTTCCACAGGGGTGGTCACTCCCATATGGATTTCATAGCCCTGCATGAATGGAGAACGGAGAGTGGAAGATGGAGAATGGGGATTGCACAGACCAAACTTCACCTGGCGGGTCACCTTCTCTCCCGACATGCGGGTACTGATGGGCAACAGTCCCAGTCCGGGCAGGCGTTCGATGTCTCCTTCCACATGCTCAGGGTCGAGCACCTCCTGCCCCATCATTTGATAGCCACCGCAGATGCCCATCACGGTGGCACCTTCACGGTGGGCACGGATGATGGCAGCCGCCACACCGTTACGGCGCAATTCGTAAAGGTCATCAAGTGTGCTCTTGGAGCCGGGCAGCAGGATGACGTCGGCCTTTGCCAGCTCATCCACATTGTTAGTATAGAAGAGATGTACGCGTGGGTCACGTTCCAGGACATTAAAATCGGTGAAGTTACTGAGGTGGCGCAGCAGAATGACGGCGATGTTCACCTTTCCCTTCTCGGCACGGACAGACTTTGCGGCAAGCGCCACGGAGTCTTCTTCTTCAATGTAGATATCACGGTAGTAAGGCACCACCCCGACAACGGGAATGCCGCAAAGCTCCTCCAGCATCGTAATGCCCGACTCGAAGAGACGTATATCCCCCCGGAACTTGTTGATAAGAATTCCTTTAATTCGCTCCCGCTCATGGGGACGAAGCAACATCAGCGAACCGTAGACGCTGGCAAACACACCGCCACGGTCAATGTCGCCCACAAGAATTACATCGGCTCCGGCATGCAGGGCCATCGGCAGATTGACAAGGTCGGTATCCCGCAGATTGATTTCGGAGATGCTTCCCGCGCCTTCCAGCACAACGGGATTATAGCGGGCGGCAAGGCGGTCGTAGGCAGCACAAACCTCCCAGCGCAGTTCGTCGCGTCCTTCCTTGCGGAAATAATCATAAGCATTGCGGTTGCCGATAGGACGCCCGTTAAGAACAACCTGCGAGGTATGGTCCGACTGTGGTTTCAGCAGCAGCGGATTCATGTCCGTGTGGCAAGGCACTCCGGCGGCTTCTGCTTGCACAGCCTGGGCACGGCCTATCTCCAGCCCTTCGGGAGTGGCAAATGAATTGAGCGCCATATTCTGTGCCTTGAACGGTGCGGGCTGATAGCCGTCCTGCTTGAAGATACGGCAGAAGGCGGCAGCAATGATGCTCTTTCCCACATCACTACCCGTCCCGGCAAACATAATCGGATGAAGTTTCTCCATAAATTCCATTTTAGCGAATGCAAAGATAGTGCAAATCCGAATATCTCTCCCATTCATAAGCCATATCTTCGGAAACTATTCGTTATATTTGTAACGTTCTATTCAAAAAGATGACTACTGAACAATTCCCACCTCCTCTTGTTTAGAGAAACAAGAACCCCTAAACCGAACGAACTTATGAATAATCTATTATGCCGGAGATTCTTTCCGGCTGCTGCCTGCGTACTGCTTGCCATCGGTGGAGTGGCCGCACAAACCTCCCTTCCCCTTAGCTTCGGTGATGCCCTAAGGCAGATGCAAAACGGCAACCGCAGCCTGAAAATAGCCGACAAGGGAATTGAAGCCGCCCGTGCGGAACGTGACAAACTGAATGCCCTCTGGTACCCCTCCCTGCAAGGTGCCGGTACGTTCGTGCATCTTTCCGAAAAGATAGAGGTAAAACAGCCCCTTTCCCAGTTCACCGACCCGGCAAAGGACTTTGTGCACAACATCGTGCCGGACGACCAATTCATCAGCAGCATACTCGACCAGATAGGCTCCCATACCCTTGCCTTTCCACTGGCTCCACGCAACCTGACTTCCGTCGGCCTGACCGCCGAATGGGTCGTATTCTCCGGCGGCAAGCGCATCCGGGCCTCGAAGATAGGCAACACCATGATAGACATTGCCCGCGAAAACCGGGGACAGACCGATGCCACGCAACGCACCCTGCTGGCAGAAAGCTACTTCGGGCTGAAACTTGCGCAAGAGGTAGTACGCGTGCGGCAGGAGACTTACAACAGTCTGCAACGCCATTACCAGAATGCCCTTAAACTGGAAGCTGCCGGCATGATAGACAAGGCAGGCCGGCTCTTTGCCCAAGTGAATATGGATGAAGCTGCCCGTTCACTGGAGGCTGCCCGGAAGGAGGCCTCCGTCGTGCAAAGTGCCCTGCGCACCCTGCTCAACCTGCAAGACACATGCAGCATCCATCCTACTTCGGAGCTTTTCATCAACGACCAACTGCCCGCCAAAGAGGAGTTCCTGCAAGCCATGCGGGTGGAGAACTACACCGTGAACCAACTGCAACTGCAGTCACAGATTGCCCGCGAGCAGCTCCGAAAGCCGCAGCTCTCCGCCGAGCAAATCGCGTTCTTCCTCCGCTCTTTCCTTGACGGCGATGCTCACGATCCGAACTTTCAAGAAAGAATTATTGAATCGCTCGTCCGCCGCGTCGATGTTTACGATGAAGGGTCTGGAAACCGCAAGCTCACTGTTTTCTATAATCTAAAGAAAAATAACCATTCTTCCGTTTCGGTAAAATGTTCGGATTCTGAAAGTGTGGGTCTGCCAAAAAGGTCGGTTGCGAAAGTAGCCGATTTTTTTATTCGCTTCTTGCAGAAGGACGAGAATAGGACGGCAGTGAATACCGTGCCCTTTGGCACGGTAGAGCCGTCCTGACCGACGAGCGTCGAGCGAGGAGAAAGAGTCCTTCTGCCCCTGCCAAAAAGGTCGGTTGCAAAAGCAGCCGATTTTTTTTTTTGCTCTTTGCAGAAGGACATTTTTCCAATTCCAGTTTTTTCAAAATGCGCAACT
>ENA-OPXC01001013-OPXC01001013.1-human-gut-metagenome-genome-assembly--contig:-NODE-1013-length-21887-cov-2.324753_pt1 | contig 21887 bp, 19 predicted proteins | sample MGYA00241512_ERZ502016 | MGnify/ENA primary metagenome ERZ502016 (study PRJEB25962, sample SAMEA2043043) | human gut metagenome | biome: human gut; feature: human-associated habitat; material: faeces...
AATCAATTGACTCAGGTAACACAGCCGGAAGCTGCTTCTCCGGTGAAGGATTCTGATGGTGGGTTTAAGTTTACCCTGATCAGCCATGTGGAAGAGCATGAGCTGCAGGCAAGACTGACCTCCATGATGGAAGCAATTACCATGCAGGGCGATAAGCTTGCCAGGAAGCGTGATATCAAGGATATGAAGCGGTATCGTGGCCTGATTAAGGAATTTATGAATGAGATCGTGAACCGGTCCCATGAATTCAGCAGAGAGAATTTTCTGGATAAAAGGGGACGCCACAGAGTCTATGGAATCATTCGTCTGGTGGATGAAAACTTAGACCAGCTGGCGCAGGAATTAATGAAGGATGAGCAGGATCATCTGGCGATTTTATCTAAAATTGGAGAAATCAGAGGATTGCTGCTTGATATTCTGACATAGAGGAGGATGCGGATATGGCTGAATTTCGCGATATCATCGGACAGGAACAATTGAAGGAGCATTTGCAGGGTGCCATAGAGCGGAATAAGGTATCTCACGCCTATATTATTAATGGAGAGAGAAATTCCGGTAAGGAATTTATTGCGAAGGTTTTTGCAATGGCATTGGAATGTACGGACAGGAAGGACGGAGAACCCTGTCAGGTATGTCATTCCTGCAAACAGGCATTAAGCGGGAATCATCCGGATATTATTTTTGTGTCCCATGAGAAACCCAATGTCATTGGCGTGGATGATATTCGTACCCAGATTAATGGGGATGTTGCGATTAAGCCTTACAGCAGTCCGAAGAAGATTTATATCATGAACGAGGGCGAGAAGATGACGGTGCAGGCACAGAATGCCCTGTTAAAGACTATTGAAGAGCCGCCGGCGTATGGTATCGTTATTATGCTTACGACAAATGCGGATATATTTTTACAGACAATTTTGTCAAGATGTGTAAGACTTGATTTTAAGCCGGTTGCTGATGAACTTGTAGTTAAGTATCTCAAAGACAATTATGATGTTACAGACTACGAGACTAAGTTTGCGGCAGCTTTTGCACAAGGAAATATAGGACGTGCTGTTACGATTGTTACATCAGGTGATTTTGCCAAGCTTAAAGACGAAGTTCTGCATGTTGTGCGTTATGCACAGGAGATGACTGTGTCAGAGATTATGGCTGAAGTCAAGAATATTGCCAATTATAAACTTACAATTGATGATTATCTTGACCTTATGGCTATGTGGTATCGTGATGTGTTGGTATTTAAGAGTACCAATGATGTTAATCCGGTTATTTTTAAGGATGAACTGTCGCAGATTAAAAGTCAGGCATCACATTTTTCTTATGAGGGATTGCAGGATATACTCAATTCAATAGATAAGGTTAAGATTCGTCTTAAAGCAAATGTCAATTTTGATTTGGTTATTGAGCTTTTAATTATGGCGATAAAGCAGGCGGTATAGAAGTATTAGATATAGAGAATGGAGATTTATAGATGACAAAGGTTATTGGTGTTCGTTTCAGACGTGCCGGAAAGATTTATTTCTTTGCACCGGGAAAGTATACGGATATTTCGGAAGGAGATCATGTTATTGTTGAGACAGCAAGGGGCGTTGAATATGGCAATGTTGTTCTTGGAATACGTGATGTTGAATATGAGAAGGTTATACAGCCTTTGAAAGCGGTTATCCGTGTTGCAACACCTGAGGATGATGCAAGAGAGGCAAAGAACAGAGAGAAAGAAAAGGAAGCCTTTAAAATTTGTCTTGAAAAGATTGCAAAGCATAAGCTTGCAATGAAACTTATAAAGGTAGAGTATACATTTGATAATAATAAAATACTGTTTTATTTTACAGCAGACGGAAGAATTGATTTCAGGGAGCTTGTAAAGGATTTGGCTTCTGTTTTCAAAACAAGAATAGAGCTTAGACAGATTGGTGTCAGGGATGAGGCAAAGATTCGCGGCGGAATCGGTGCATGTGGAAGACCATTATGTTGTGCAACATATATGCCTGAATTTATTCCGGTTTCTATCAAGATGGCAAAAGAACAGAATCTTTCGCTTAATCCGACAAAGATTTCAGGTGTGTGCGGACGACTTATGTGTTGTCTCAAAAATGAAGAAGAGGCATATGAAGATTTGAACAGCAGACTTCCGGCTGTCGGAGATTTTGTTACAACTTCAGATAAGCTGAAAGGTGAGGTTACAAGTGTTAATGTTCTTCGCCAGAGAGTTAAAGTTACTGTAACTCTTGATGGTGATGAAAAGGAAATCCGCGAATATCCGGTATCTGAACTGAAGTTTAAGTTAAGACGCAAAAATGATAAAGTCCAGATTAATGACAAGGAACTCAAGGAACTTGAAGAACTGGAGAGAAAGGAAGGTCAGTCTCATATTACAGATGAATGATGTAATTAGTGAAAACGAACGTATAGACGACCTGCAATGCAAAGGATATAGATTAATTCAGAATACGGCGTGTTTTTGCTTCGGCATGGACGCCGTGTTGTTATCTTCATTTGCCACAGCGGGGAAAAATGCCAGTGTGCTTGATTTGTGCAGTGGAAATGGTGTTATTCCGATTCTCATGCACGCTAAGAATCCGCAGACAAAGTATGTAGGAATAGAAATTCAGGATGTGGCATTTAATCTGGCACAAAGAAATGCCAGTCTTAATAATATAAGCGGTGATGTATTATTTGTGCAGGGAAATATTAAAGAAATAAAGAGTCTTACTGAAGGCAGATTATTTGATGTAGTTACGACTAATCCGCCATATATGACGGAAAAGCATGGGATTGTGAATCCTGAAAGTGCAAAGGCGATTGCAAGGCACGAATTGCTATGTAATCTTGATGATGTTGTCAAGGCGGCAGCAGACAGCTTAAAGGTGCATGGCAGATTTTTTATGGTACACAGGCCAAAGCGTCTTGTTCAGATTTTTGACTCAATGACATCACATGGACTTGAGCCTAAACGTATAAGAATGGTTCATCCGTATGATGACAAAGCTGCTAATATGGTGCTGATTGAAGCTGTTAAGGGCGGAAAGCCGCAGCTTGATGTCGAACCGCCGCTGATTGTATACAACCATGACGGAAGCTACACGCAGGAACTTTTGAAAATGTATGGAGATAATGCTGATGAATGAATATGAAAATAAAGGAAGACATGGAATTTTATACCTTTGTGCAACACCGATAGGCAATCTTGAAGATATAACATTCCGTGTTCTCAGGACACTGAAAGAGGTTGATTTGATTGCGGCGGAGGATACGAGGAATTCAATGAAGCTTTGTAATCATTTTGATATTAAGACGCCTCTTACAAGCTATCATGAATTTAATAAGTATGACAAAGCAAAAGTTCTTGTTGATAAATTAAGAGCAGGAGCGGACATTGCAGTTATAACAGATGCCGGAACACCGGGAATATCTGATCCCGGAGAAGAACTTGTAAAACAGTGCCATGAAGCGGGAATTACAGTGACGTCACTTCCGGGACCGGCAGCATGTGTGACAGCACTTACTATGTCGGGGCTGCCGACAAGAAGATTTTGTTTTGAAGCATTCCTGCCGTCGGACAAGCAGGAGAGAAGAGATGTTATTTCTGAGCTTGAAAATGAGACAAGAACCATGATTATATATGAGGCACCTCACCGCCTGAAAAAGACACTTGCTGAACTTACAGAAGTTTTTGGGGCAGACAGGAGACTTTCCGTATGCAAGGAACTTACAAAACGCCATGAAAATGTATTTCTTACGACATTTGGAGAGGTTGTGGAATTTTATGAAAATAATGAGCCACGCGGAGAATACGTCCTTGTGATTGAAGGAAAATCGCGTGATGACATAAAAAAGGAGCAGCAGGCACAGTGGGAAAGCATGAGTATTGTTGAGCATGTTGACAAATATATTGCCGATGGAATGGATAAAAAGGAAGCAATGAAAGCTGCGGCAAAGGACAGAGGAATATCTAAAAGGGAGGTTTATAACGAGTATGTCAAATGAAAATTCACAAAAATTTAAAATAGGCTGCCATTTATCGGCATCTAAAGGTTTTCTTAATATGGGAAAAGAGATTGTTGCACTCGGTGGCAATACTTTTCAATTTTTTACAAGAAATCCGCGAGGCGGTGCAGCAAAAGATATTGACGAAAAGGATGTTGAAGCATTTAAAAAGTTTGCGGATGAGAACGGAATTGAAGTTATTCTTGCACATGCACCGTATACATTAAATGCATGCTCGGCAGATGAGTCAATCAGGGATTTTGCAAAGCGTACATTTGCGGATGATCTGGCAAGAATGGAGTATGTACCGGGAAATCTTTATAATTTTCATCCGGGAAGCCATGTAAAACAGGGCGTTGAGACAGGTACAGAGTATATCGTAGAGATGCTTAACGAGACAATCAAAGAATCACAGACAACTACTGTGCTTCTTGAGACTATGGCTGGCAAGGGCTCCGAGATTGGAAGAACATTTGAAGAATTGAGAGCAATTATAGATAAGGTTGAACTTAATTCGCATCTTGGTGTATGCCTTGATACATGCCATGTTTACGATGCGGGATACGATATAGTCGGAAATCTTGATAATGTCATTAAAGAATTTGATGATGTGATAGGTCTTTCAAGACTTAAAGCCATTCATATCAATGATTCAAAGAACCCTTTTGCAAGCCATAAGGACAGACATGAAAAGATTGGTGAGGGGTCTATAGGAAAAGATGCGTTTGAGGCGATTATCAATCACCCTGCACTTATTAATCTTCCGTTTTATCTTGAAACACCGAATGACGCTGCCGGCTATGCGGCAGAAATTGCACTTTTAAAATCTTTAAGAAAATAAATCTTTATGAATATAGCCGCTGGTGTACAGCAGATGACCGCCGGACAGCAGACAGCCGCCAGAGTCCATATTTACATGAGACTCTGGCGGCTGATTTATCAAATACCAAACTTTGGGAGATATTTTTCATCACCGGATTGATGGTTTATTATTATTGTTCGTATTGTCTGATAAAGATAAGGTTTTAAAGTTTCAACGTCTACAGGTTCTTTGTTAATTATGGCACTGTATGTCGTTGAACTGACAAGTTCGATTATCTGGAAAATCATTATTTCTGGATTTTCTATTTTCTCATCACTCTCATCTATCATTTTATAAAAAACGTCCTGAAAATTGACATCTTCGGGAGCAACATTTTTGGTCAGGGCCTGTTTGAATATTCCCCAGCTCAGATTCTTGGAAATAAAAGCAAGCAATGACTGATTCTGAGATAATTCATTAATTATATAATCAACTATAAATATAATCTGGTCTATAAAATCAACCTTTTTTGTCTGAATCTGATATTCGTCAAGAGCAGTCTTGGCTTTTCCGAAAAGCTTGCTTGATTCGTGTGAAATCAGCTTATTTCTTATATCATATTTATCTTTAAAATACAGATAAAATGTTCCTTTTGCAATTCCGGCAGCCTTTGAAATCTCGGCAATTGATGTTTTATTTACGCCTTTTGTTGTAAAAAGTTCATATGCTGTATTTAAAAGGGACGTCTGTTTTTGCAGTTTGTTAAGTTCTATTTTACCCATGTTAATACGCCTCGTAAATTGAATGTCTTTTGTGCATAATAACGCAATTATATTTTTTTGTCAAATAAATGACCAAAAGTCATAAAATTTTTATAAACAATATTGACTGATGGTCATTTTGTGCTATAATGTGCAACGAAAGAAAGAAATGACCATTAGTCATAAATAAGAATGGAGGAAGAAAATGGAAAAATTAGGAAGAGGAATTGTCAAGGCGAGAATTCCGATTTTGGTTATCAGTATTCTGCTTCTGATTCCTGCGGCTCTGGGTTATATCAATACCCGTGTTAATTATGATATTCTTTATTATCTGCCAAAGGAAATCGATACAATGCAGGGTCAGGATATTCTGCTTGACGAGTTTCAAAAAGGTGCTTATGCGATTGTTGTGGTTGACGGTATGCATGGGCGTGAGCTTACAAAGCTTGAAGATAAGATTGAAAATGTTGACCATGTTGCAAAGCTTATTTCTTATAACAGTATCGTAGGTGGCGATATTCCGCTTGAGATGATACCGGAAAAGTTAAGAAGTCAGTTTTACAACAGTGACAAAGATTCAACGATGCTTGCGATTTTCTTTGATGATACAACATCAAGCGATGGTACTATGAATGCGATTAAGGAAATCCGTAAGGTTACAGACGGACAGTGCTTTATAAGCGGTATGTCGGCAGTCGTAACAGATACAAAGACTCTTTCAGAAAAAGAGACACCAATTTATGTATTGATTGCAGTTATACTTGCCTGCATAGTATTGGCATTATTCATGGATTCATTCCTTGTTCCGGTATTCTTCATGTTAAGTATCGGTATCGCAATTGTTTACAACCTCGGTTCTAATTATTTTATGGGTGAGGTTTCATATATTACAAAAGCACTTGCGGCTGTTCTCCAGCTCGGTGTAACACTTGACTATTCAATTTTCTTATGGCACAGCTACAAGGAAATGAAAGAAGAGTATGGTGATGATCATAAAGAAGCTATGGCACATGCGATTGCAAGTACAATTACATCTGTTGTAGGTTCATCAATTACAACAGTTGCCGGATTTATAGCACTTTGCTTTATGAGTTTTACACTTGGTATGGATCTTGGTGTTGTAATGGCTAAGGGTGTTGTATTCGGTGTTATATGTTGTGTAACAGTTCTTCCGGCACTTATTCTTACATTTGATAAAGCACTTGAAAAGACAATGCATAGAGAGATTCTTCCGGCAAGATTTGATAAGCTGGCAGGATTCATTGTAAATCATGCATGGATATTTATTGTTATATTCGTTGCATTATTAGGACCGGCAATTTACGGTTATCAGCATACAAACGTATATTATGATTTGGCAGATACACTTCCTGCAAATCTTGATTGCTCAATTGCAAACAAAAAACTTGAAGAGAACTTTGATGTAAATTCAATTTATATGATTCTTGCAGATTCAGAATTGAATTCAAAAGATGCAAATAAGATGATGACAGAGATTAAAGACCTTGATGGTGTAACATTTGCTCTTGGTCTTGATTCTGCAATAGGTAACGAGATTCCTAAGGAACTTATACCTGAGAGTTTAAAGTCAGAACTTGTAAGTGATAAGCATCAGATTATGATGGTTGGTTCAGATTACAAGGTTGCATCAGATGAAATTAATAACCAGATTACAACTATTCAGGATATTGCAAAGAAATATGATTCGACATCAATGGTTATTGGTGAAGCACCTTGTACAAAGGATCTGATTACAATTACAGATACAGACTTTAAGCGGGTAAGTGCTGTTTCAATCGGTGCGATTGTTGTTATTATTCTTTTGGTATTTAAGTCAATTTCACTTCCTGTTGTTCTTGTAGCAGCGATTGAATTTGCAATTTTCATTAATATGGGACTTCCATATTACCTCGGAACAACAATACCATTTATTGCATCAGTTGTTATTGGTACAATTCAGCTTGGTGCAACAGTCGATTACGCTATTTTGATGACTACAAGATATAAGAGAGAAAGATTTGCGGGAGCTACAAAGAAAGAAGCTATTACAACAGCACTTTCAACATCAATTCCGTCAATCATCGTAAGTGCCCTCGGATTCTTCGCGGCTACATTCGGTGTTGGTCTTATCTCAAGTGTTGATATGATTGGTTCTCTTTGTTCACTTATGGCAAGAGGTGCTATTGTAAGTATGATAGTTGTTATATTTGTACTTCCATCACTTTTTGTACTTCTTGATAAGATTATTATTCATACAAGTATGGGATTTATCGATAAATCAAAAAAGCAGGCTTAAAACTACCGGCTGTAAGTTCCGGGAACTAGGATTGAATGGAGGATAATTATATTATGATTAAAAAAAGATTGTTTAAATTTACATCTGTATTCATGTGTGCTGCAATGATGGCTGTAAGTTTTGCAGCATGCGGCACTAATACAGCAAGTGTTAATGATACAAATTCAGTTGCTTACGAGCAGTCAAAGTCAGGTGACGCTGAGAGCACATTGGAAAGTATTATCAACGAGCAGCTTCTTGGAGCATCTAAGTCAAATGTTTCAACAGTAAGCAAAGAAAACAGCAAGGAAGAGACAGTATATGTATTTGCTGATGCATCAGGCAGGCAGAGCAAACTCCTTGTAAATGAAAAACTTAAAAATGCAACAAATCAGAAGACTATTTCTGATGTATCTAATCTTAAAAACATAAGTAACTTAAACGGTGATGAGACATTTACAGCAAGCGGATCTAAGCTCAGCTGGGCAGCAGACGGTAACAGCATCACATATCAGGGAACTTCAGATGAAGCGGCACCTGTTACAATGAAGGTTACATATTACCTTGACGGCAAAGAGATTTCGGCAGACCAGCTTGCTGGCAAGAGCGGTAAGGTAAAGATTCGTTTTGATTATACAAATAACCTTAAAAAGACTATTACAGTAAACGGCAAGTCAAAACAGGCATATGTACCGTTTACAATGATTACGGGAATGATGCTTCCGAATGATAATTTCAGCAATGTTGAAGTTACAAACGGTAAGGTTGTAGAGGCTTCAGACAGCAATGTTGTTGTAGGTATTACAATGCCGGGTCTTAAAGACAGCCTTAACATAAGCTTTGACGGAAAGAAAGCAGACCTTGATATTCCTGAATATTTTGAGGTTAGTGCTGATGTTACTGATTTTTCACTTGATATGACACTTTCAGTGGCAACTTCAAATCTTCTTACAGATGCAAATCTTGATGATATTAATCTTAATGATTTGAACAGCCAGATTAATACATTGTCAGATGCGGGAAACCAGCTTGCAGATGGTGCAACAACACTTTCTGATGGTATTGCACAGCTTCAGTCAAATGTTCCTGATTTAACAAGCGGTGTTGCACAGCTTGATGATGGTGCAGGCACTCTTCAGAGCGGTCTTAGCCAGTATACGGACGGTGTTGCAAGTGCGGCAGACGGCGTTGCAGCTCTTGATGCAGGTGCTAACCAGCTTTCATCAGGTATCAATGCACTTTCTGATACATTCAAGAGTCAGATTTTAACAGGTGTTGCACAGCTTGCCGATGGTGCAGATGCACTTGTGGGCGGAATACAAAATCAGCTTATACCGGGTGCAAATACACTCAGTGCAGGCATTGATAAGCTGTCTGCAACTCTTAACGGTTCATTTAGCCAGATTAAGTCAAATGCAGATACATATGGTGTTAAGTATCAGACAGCACTCACATCTGCTAAGACACTTGAGACTGCAGCCACAACAACATTACCGAATGGTGCAACGCTTAATGATATACTTACACAGGTTGGGCAGCTTGCAGGCGGTGTTGATATGACAATAAAGACAGCAACAGATTTGTCAGGTGATTTGACAGATGAGTCAAATGTGACAGCATTATTTACTAAATATATCACAGCTTACACGGCGGCAGTTAAGCTTGATACTTTAAGTGCATATAATACAGCTATAAAGGCACAGCTTGACACAGTAAATGGTACAATAAGCCAGATAACAGGCGGTGCATATACAAAGCTTGATTCATTATACACAGCAGAGATGGGACTTCTTCTTCAGGCAGTAAGCAACGGAGGAGTGTATACAGCATTAAATACTGTATACAATACAGCAACACAGACAGTAGACCCAGAAACGGGATATAACCTTTCTCAAAGCCTTTTAGCACTTTCAAATGGTGCTAAACAGCTTATAGGAGGTCTTGGTCAGATTAAGGATGGAGCAGGTCAGATTAGTTTAGGTGCTAAGAAGTTAAAGATGGGCATCGGCTCATTTGATGAACTTAATCCTGCTACTGAAACAGTGTGCTCAGCACTTTATAAGCTTCAGGCAGGCGGCAGCCAGCTCACAGGCGGTACTAAGCAGTTAGGTGATGGTCTTTCAACTCTCAAGTCAAATAATGAAACACTTAATTCAGGTGCATCAGCATTAAAGGCGGGTACATCACAGCTTAGAAGTGCATCAGCTACACTTGCTGATGGCGTTGACCAGCTTGCAGAAGGTTCAATCACATTGAAAGACGGTATGATTGAATTCAATGAAACAGGCGTTCAGAAGCTTGCAAATCTTGTTAAGAACGACGCACAGGATGCAGTCGATACAATCAAGAAGATTGTAGAATTAGGTAATGATTACCAGTCATTTGCAGGTAAATCTGATGATGTTAAGGGAACTGTCAAGTTCATATATAAGACTGAAGGAATCACAAAATAATTGATTCCGGAAAGTAACAAAAGGCTTATAAATAAATTGATTTTATAATTGACACCCCGAAAGACTTATGATATTCTCTATGAGTTGCCCCATAGTAAATTAAAGGTCTTTTGGGGTGATGTCATGCGACATTAGATATCCGAGTGTTCGAGACCTTCCACTCGTAAAACAAAACTAAAGGAGAAAATTTAATATGAAAAACAAAAAGGCTGTGTTTATTACACAAGGTGCAGTTATTGCTGCGATTTACGTAGTGCTTGTCATTGTTTTTGACTATTGGAGCTTTGGTCCGATACAGTTCAGGGTTGCAGAAGCATTGACAATACTCCCATACTTTACACCGGCGGCTATACCGGGATTGTTTATCGGCTGTCTCATCGCTAACATACTTGGCGGAGCAGTAATCTGGGATATTGTATTCGGAAGCATTGCAACACTTATTGGTGCAGTTGGTACATATTTGCTTCGTAAAAACAAATGGCTTGCCCCTCTTCCTCCAATTATTGCTAACACAATTATAGTACCATGGGTATTAAAATATGCGTATGGCAGTGAGGGAATGATTCCATTCTTTATGCTTACGGTAGGCGGCGGAGAGATTATTGTATGTGGTATTCTCGGTATGCTTCTTCTGTTTGCATTGAATAAATACAGACATCAGATATTCAAAGATTTATAAAATTAAATATTTAAAAGTCTAAAACCCCCGGCGGTCAGTAAGTGCTGACTACCGGGGGTGATTTTTTTGATTATAACAAATATTATTTTTGTCTGGAATTAATGCATCTTCTGTTATACATAAGGTGCATACTCATAGCATCCTGAGCTTTTATGGCATTATGTTCCGCAATGGCATTTGCTATTTCACGATGTGTTTCAATGGTTTCTGTTTTAAGGACATTGCCTGTTGTTTCAACAAAAAGAGGAATAGAGCTGTTAATAATTGGAACGAGTCTTGGAATAATCAGATTCTTGCTTCCAAGTGCTATTGCCGTGTGAAATTCTATATCTTTTTGTGTATGATCTTTTTTATGCTTGAGAAGTTCTTCAACTTCATCACACAATGAAATAATTTTGTGAACATCATTATTGTCTGCATATGTTGCTGACATAGCAGCAATGGCAGGTTCCAGCAGAAAACGGACTTCAAGCAAATCCTGTACAAGCTTATTTTTGTCAGATATGAAAGTAAATCCAAGAGGGTCATCAATTACACCGGGTGATGTTGCTACATATGTTCCAGATCCCTGCCGGATTGTTACGATGTTGCGTGAGGCAAGCAATTTCATGGCTTCACGAAGAGAGCTCCGTCCAATATTAAGTTCTTTGGCAAGATGTGCTTCGTTAGGAAGTTTGTCTCCCGGCTGTAAATGTTCGTTTAATATAAAAGATATTATATCTTCAGAAATCTTCTGTGGAAGATTTTTTTCATCAGATTCTAAATTCATCATATGATTTCTAATCTCCTGCATTTATCAATATGAATAATAGTGCAAATACACTGCTTTTGTATAACTTATATATAATATAATGATTTTGTTTAATTGTCAAAAAGGAAACATGCACAAAAATATTGATGAATATTTAAACAATTTTACATATTGATTTCCTGAACATTCAAGATTATATTAAATACATCAGATGATTTAGCTGATAAATCTCGGAAAAACAACAAAATATTGCAAAAAACAAAGAAAAGGTATGATGTATGAGTTGAAATACATCAGATGATTAGGAGGTAAAACGATATGGAGCAAACAGTATTTGTTGCAAATCCAACCAGATTACTGATAGCGGCAGCAGTCGGAATTATTGTGTTGCTGATATTAATAATCAAGTTTAAGCTTCATCCTGTTATTTCTATGATGATAGCCGCTATTATCATAGGTGTTGGAGCTGGGATGCCACTTACAATGATATCAGATACGGTTGAAAAGGGTGTTGGCAAAACGCTTCAGGGAATAGCATTACTTGTGGGTCTTGGTTCGATGTTTGGCGGAATTCTCGAAGTAAGTGGTGGAGCACAGAGAATAGCACAGACACTTATTGACAAGCTCGGACAGAAGAAAGCCGGAATAGCGCTTGGAATTACAGGACTGGTTATAGGAACGACAGTATTTTTTGAAGCAGGTGTGGTTGTACTTATACCACTTGCATTCAGTGTTGCAAAGCAGACAAAGAAGTCAACATTATATTATGCTATACCGCTTCTTGCAGGTCTTGCAAGTGGATACGCATTTGTTCCACCATCAGCAGGTTCTGTTCTTGTAGCAGATTCACTTGGAGTTAATCTTGGAGTGATGATTATGGTTGGTATCCCGACTGCATTGATATGTATGATAGCAGCAGGTGTAATATGGGGACGATTCATTGGAAACAAAGTGTTTACTAAATTACCGGTTAATGTGGAAGAGATTAAGGAAGATTCTAAGGAACTGCCTCCATTTGGACTGGTGCTTGGAGTGATTCTTATACCACTTGTATTAATACTGGTAAGTACTGTTTCTAAATACATGCCGATTCCGGTTGATGTGAAAAATGTGCTGGGATTCATTGGAAAACCATTCCTTGCATTGACAATAGCAACACTTGCTGCAATGTATTTCCTTGGAATAAGAAGAGGATATACAGGAGCCCAGTTAAAGAAGATACTTGATCATTCATTACGCCCAGTCGGAATGATACTTCTGGTAATAGCGAGTGGTGGAGTAATCAGATGGATGCTTCAGGATTCAGGACTTGGAGATATAATAGGTCCGGCATTGGAGAAGAGCGGAATGCCACTTATACTTGTAGCATTTCTTATTGCATTACTTGTAAGAGCATCTGTAGGAAGTTCTATGGTTGCAATGACTATGGCATCAGGAATAATGGCAACTATGCCTGCAGTTATGGCAACAAGCATGTTATACAGGGCAGCAATGTGTTGTGCAATATGTGGTGGTGCAACAGCATTAAGTCATGTAAATGATGCTGGTTTTTGGCTTGTAGGAACATTTCTTGAGATAGATGAGAAAACTACATTAAAGTCGTGGACTATTATGGAAACGCTTATAGGCATAACAGCATTGATTGTAAGTCTGATTATTTCAATATTTGCTTAGATATTATTAAGAGTCACTATTTGATAAGAATATATAAAACAGGAGGCTGCAAATGGTAAAAATACCGGTATGTTTGAACAATATGACTGATGCAAAGCATCTGGTACAGATAGCAGAAGGCTGCGATAAGGATGTAGACCTTATGTGTGGGAAGTATTTAGTCGATGCCAAGTCGATGCTTGGAGTATTTAGTCTTCCACAGTTCGACAATGTAGAGCTGTGCGTGGATGAGAGTGAAAAAGATAAAGTTTATGAAAAGCTGGAACAAATGAATTTATTAAGATAAGAAGAAAGGCAGGTAATTGTTATGTGTTTAGTAAGTCAGGAAATGAGAAAATTAGCTCCGGAGTTAGATCCTTTGAGAATCGGCACAGGCTGGAAGAAGGAAGATCTGGGAAAAGTCCAGGTTATGGTAGAAAGTACATTTGGTGACAGCCATCCGGGAAGCGGACACCTTAATATACTCGTTGATGAGGTGCGAAAGGGAATTGCTGAAGAAGGTGGATTCGGAGCAAGGTATTATTGTACAGATATATGCGATGGTGAAAGTCAGGGAACTGACGGCATCAATTATAGTCTTGCAAGCAGGGAAATGATAGCTAATATGATAGAGATACATGCAAATGCAACACCATTTGATGCAGGTGTATATCTTTCAAGCTGTGATAAAGGGGTTCCTGGTAATCTTATGGGACTTGCAAGAGTTAATATTCCATCTGTGTTTGTTCCAGGCGGTACTATGAATGCAGGTCCGGAGATGCTTACGCTTGAGCAGCTTGGAATGTACAGTGCACAGTATGAAAGAGGAGAGATTGACGAAGAGAAGCTTGACTGGGCAAAATGTAATGCATGCCCTAGCTGTGGTGCATGTTCATTTATCGGAACAGCGTCAACATTGCAGATAATGGCAGAGGCACTTGGATTAGCACTGCCGGGAAGTGCTCTTATGCCGGCTACAAGTCCTGACCTGTTAGATTATGCAAGAGAAGCAGGAAGACAGTCAGTAAGGCTTGCAAAGATGAAGAATATGAAGCCATCAGATATAGTGACTTTAGAAAGCTTTGAAAATGCAATTCTTGTACATGCTGCAATATCAGGAAGTACTAACTGTCTGCTTCATATTCCTGCAATTGCACATGAATTTGGAATTGAGATTACCGGAGATACATTTGACAGATTACATCGTGGTGCACATTATCTTCTTGATGTACGTCCAGCAGGAAGATGGCCGGCAGAAGTATTCTATTATGCAGGCGGTGTTCCGGCAATTATGGAAGAAATTAAGGGCCATCTTCATCTTGATGTAATGACTGTTACAGGAAAGACTCTTGGTGAGAATCTTGAAGAGCTTAAGGCAAATGGATTCTATGAAAGATGTAATAAGTGGCTTAATGATTTCAACAAGCGTTACAATGTAAATGTTACTAAGGAAGATATAATCAGACCATATGATAAGCCTATTGGGGAGAATGGAAGCATTGCTGTTCTTAAAGGTAATCTTGCCCCGGAAGGTGCAGTTATTAAACATACAGCCTGCCCTAAGGAAATGTTTAAGGCTGTACTTAATGCAAGACCATTCGATAGCGAAGAGGCATGTCTTGATGCAGTAATCCATCATAAGGTTCAGAAAGGTGATGCAGTATTCATAAGATATGAGGGACCTAAGGGAAGCGGAATGCCTGAGATGTTCTATACATCAGAGGCAATAAGCAGTGATAAGGAGCTGGGTAAGAGCATAGCACTTATTACAGACGGAAGGTTCTCAGGAGCATCTACCGGTCCGGTAATTGGACACTGCAGCCCGGAAGCGGTAGATGGAGGTCCTATTGCACTCGTTGAAGAAGGAGATCTTATTGAAATCGATGTTGAGGAAAGAAAGCTTAACATAGTAGGTGTTGCAGGAAAGAGAATGTCACCTGAAGAGATAGATAAGATTCTTATGGAAAGAAGAAAACAGTGGAAACCTAAAGAACGCAAATATAAGAAGGGTGTGTTGAGATTATTCAGTGAACTTGCAGCAAGCCCAATGAAAGGTGCTTATCTTGAATATGATAAGTAATTAAAAATACCATGGTGGGAAGATTAGTTTCTTCCTGCCATGGTATTTAAGATATATCTAAACTTTATTAATATTTTTTTCTAATTTACGCACATCTTTTTCTATTTCGGGAACATCTTCTTTTATAAACATAATCATAAAACTTACAAATAAGAGTCCACATGAAACCCAGATGGTACGCATGTTAAAGAACTTAATGAAATATCCGCCAAGTCCTGCACCAATTGCAAACATTATGATAATAGCCCAGTAACAAAGCGATTTATGAAGGATTTTTTTATCCTTTGTTTTAACGTATGCACAAAGTGATTCAACACCGCTTCTCATGTTGCCGATGCACATTGTACTTGCAAATGCATATCCGTTTACTTTTCTGAATGCCTGTACCTGCATTGCACATGAAAATGAAACAATTGCGTTGGCAAGAAGATTCCATTCCAGAGGCAGGAAACCTACCACAAAAAGAAGAATTATTTCATTGAGAACCACAAGCTGCCGCCAATGGAATTTTTGAATTTTACGGTATTTGATGTGTACGAATTCCGAGAAGGCAATGCCAAAAGCAAAAAATACAAGCGGCACAAGATAATGAAGTGCAAGATGCCAGTTCTTTTCTGCAATGCTCTGGCTTAACAAAACAATGTTTCCTGTCTGTGCATTGGCAAATACTTTTCCACGGAATATGTATGTGTATGCGTCCTGTAGACCACCTGAAACTGATAAAAATGCAGCGGTTAAGAATGAGTCAGACATCTGTCCGTGTATTTTGTGTTTCATTTTATATTCCTCCGTAAAGTGTTTTTTGGGTAATGTTTTAACATTATAACACTTTTTGACCGGTAAGTGGGTCGGTAATTTCAAGTAAGGCCATAATTACTGCCATACGTACATATTTTCCGTTCTGTACCTGCTTGAAATATGCAGCACGGTTGTCGTCATCAACGTCTGTTGATATTTCATCAACTCTTGGAAGTGGGTGTAAAACCGGCATATCAGGCTTGGCAAGATTAAGTTTTTCACGGTTGAGAATATATGTATCTTTGAGGCGTAAATATTCATCTTCGCTAAAAAAACGTTCCTTTTGTACTCGTGTCATATAGAGTACATCAAGCTTAGGAAGTGTTTCTTCAAGGCTTGAAACCTCATAATATTCTGAATTATAAGGTTTTAATGTGTCTTCTATTGTATATGCGGGCACTTTTAATTCATCGGGAGAGATAAAGTAAAAACGGTTGTTTTTGTAACGCACAAGACTGTTTACGAGTGAGTGTACAGTTCGTCCGAATTTTAAGTCGCCGCAGAATCCGATAGTAATATTATCAAGGTGGCCTTTCAGTTGTCTTATGGTCATTAAATCGATGAGAGTCTGTGTCGGGTGATTATGTCCGCCATCACCGGCATTTATTACAGGAATTGAAGAATACATTGATGCAACCAGCGGTGCACCTTCTTTTGGATGTCTCATTGCAATAATATCAGCGTAACAGCTTACAACACGGGAAGTATCGGCAACTGTTTCACCTTTACTTGCACTTGACATTTCAGCACCGGCGAATCCTATTACCTGACCTCCAAGGCTGAGCATTGCTGATTCAAATGACAGACGTGTTCTTGTACTTGGCTCATAAAAGAGTGTTGCAATTCTTTTTCCGTCGGCAACATGGCTGTAGGCATCAGGATTTTGTTTGATTCTGTCAGCAAGATCTAATAAATTTTTAGTTTCTTCAAGTGTAAAATCAAGTGGGTCAATTAAGTGTCTCATAACCATTCTCCCTTTGTTAAATATTGATTTCGTTCAGCTCCTACAGAAATAAACTGAATTTCATGATTCAAAAGATGTTCAAGAGTTTCAATGTATTTTCTTGCATTTTCAGGCAGCTCTTCATATTTCCTGCATTTTGAAATGTCAGTATTCCAGCCAGGAAGCATTTGGATGACAGGAGTCATGCTGTCTAAATCGTCTAACGGGTCAAATTCCGTTATGATTTCATCGTTTAATTTATATGATGTGATTACCGGAATTTCATCCATATGGCTTAATACATCGAGTTTTGTGAGTGCGATTTTATCAGCATTCTGGCATTTCAGACCATAAGCAGAGGCTACGGCGTCAAATGGACCGACACGGCGAGGACGTCCTGTTGCAGCACCGTATTCACCTCCGGATTTTCTTAGTGATTCCATCCATTTTTCCGGCATTGCTTTTTCTGCCGTGAATGGTCCTGCACCGACACATGTAGAATAAGCCTTTAACACACCGACGATGTGGTCAGGCAAAGTTCCCGGAATGCCGGCACCGATAGGACCATATGCGGAGATAGTTGATGAGCTTGAGGTGTATGGGAAAATTCCATAATCGATGTCACGCATGGCACCGAGCTGAGCCTCAAGAACAACTTTTTGGTGATTGGAGAGGGCAGCTGCAATGTAATTTCCGGTATCTGTAATATATGGAGCAAATTGTTCAGCCTTTTTTTCACACCATGATAAAAGAGCCGGATAAGACATTGGAGCTTGGTGGTAGCAGCCGCCCAGTTCCAGATTTTTGTATTCAAGCATAGTTTTTAATCTTGATTGAATATGTGGTTTGTCAAGATGTAGAAGGTCGCCGAGACGCAATGTTTTTTTCTTATATTTATCGCTGTATGCGTATGCAATGCCGCGGCGTGTAGAACCAAAGGCAGAACCTGTTTTTGCAAGTCTGTCTTCTTCAAGTTCATCCTGAATTTTATGCCATGGCATTGATATAGTAGCATGCTTTGAGAGCTTTAAATTCTGAGGAGAAATTACAATTCCTTTTTCTCTTATGCTTTCAATTTCGTTTTCAAGATGGTCTAAATCTACAACCATGCCATCCCCCAGAACGCATGTGACATCTGGATGTAATATTCCTGATGGAAGAAGATTAAGTACAAATTTACAGTTGTCTGTTACAACTGTATGTCCGGCGTTGTTTCCGCCCTGATATCTGACAACAACATCGGCATTTTCGGCAAGCAGATCGATTACACGGCCTTTGCCTTCATCGCCCCAGTTGATTCCTGTTACTGCTGTAAGCATATTAGCCTCCTTGTTTTCCGAAGGAAAATGCGACCACTATGGGAGCAGAGGCTTTTCCTCCTTGTTTTCCGAAGGAAAATGCGACCACTATGGGAGCAGAGGCTTTTCCTCCTTGTTTTCCGAAGGAAAATGCGACCGCTATGGGAGCAGAGGCTTTTCCTCCTTGTTTTCTTTTTCAGAATTGGCTAAATTATACTATTGAATTTGCAATAAGTAAAAACTATAATTGATATAATAAACATAAGCAATTGATATGACAGATGAACGTTTATAGCGATTGCAAATTTCTGACATAATTAGAATAAACAGGAGGCAGGGGGGTTATGAATGTAAATTTTGAGTATTATAAGATTTTTTTCTATGTGGCGAAGTATCATAATTTTACAAAGGCGGCACATGTACTTGGAAACAGCCAGCCAAATGTTACGAGAGCAATGAATTGTCTGGAACAGCAGATTAACACACTTCTGTTTGTGAGAACAAACAGAGGAGTTGAGCTTACGCCTGAGGGTGAAAAACTGTACATAAGGGTCTCAGCGGCAATGGCACAGATATTTGAGGCAGAGGAGGAACTTTCTGACAGCATGAGCCTTTCGCACGGAAGTATTTCTATCGGAGCGAGCGAGACGGCTCTTAATATATTTCTTCTTGATAAATTGAAATCGTTTCATATGATGTATCAGGGAATAAGGCTGAAAATATATAACCACTCAACACCTCAGGCGATAGATGCAGTTAAGAATGGAATAATTGATTTTGCGGTGGTATCTACACCAGCAGATGTTGAGTCACCATTAAAAAGCGTGAAATTAGTTCCGTTCAGGGAGATTCTTATAGGTGGAAAAACATTTACGGCACTTGGAAGCCAGGAACTTTCGCTCAGCGAATTAAAGGATTATCCGCTTATATGTCTTGGACGAGAGACAGCAACGTATGATTTTTATAACAAAATATTTTTGTCGCATGGACTTGAACTTAATCCGGACACGGAGGCGGCAACGACAGACCAGATACTTCCTCTTGTGAAGAGTGAACTTGGGCTTGCATTTATTCCAGAGCCGATGGCGGCAGAGGCAATTAATAAAAATGAAATTGTCAGAATCCAGTTAAGAGACGAAATTCCCGGAAGAAATATCTGTATGGTATACGATTCAAGACATCCCCTCAATTCTGCGGCAAGAGAATTGCAGAAAGTTATTATGGAAGGCAGGTAGAATATGACACTTCAACAATTAAAATATGCAATAACAGTTGCACAGACAGGAACGATTACAGAGGCTGCAGAAAAGTTATATATTTCACAGCCGAGCCTTACAAATGCAATACACGAACTTGAAAAAGAAATGAATATTGAAATATTTACAAGAACTAATAAAGGAATAATTGTTTCAAAAGACGGTGAGGATTTTCTGGGATATGCGAGGCAGGTGCTGGAACAGGCAGAGGTTCTTGAAGATAAATATAAAGGTGGCGGTGGTGGAAAGAAGAAATTCTGTATTTCAACGCAGCATTATTCATTCGCGGTTAATGCATTTGTTGATTTGATAAAAAAATACGGACAGGATGAATATGATTTCAGCATACGTGAGACGCAGACGTATGAGATTATAGAAGATGTTGCTAAGATGAACAGTGAGTTGGGAATTATTTTTATGGATGATTTTAATGATGTCGTTCTTAATAAAATTTTAAAATCCAATGATTTGGAATTCCATCAGCTTTATTCGGCAAGACCACATGTTTTCATAAGCAGGAGGCACCCACTGGCTGGAAAGCAAATTATTACAAATGAACAGCTGGAAGCATATCCGTATCTGTCATATGAACAGGGAGAGCACAATTCGTTTTATTTTTCAGAGGAAATATTTTCAACTTATGAAAGAAAGAAAAATATCAGGGTGAGAGACCGTGCAACGCTTTTTAATCTGCTTATAGGATTAAACGGATATACGGTATGCAGCGGAATTATTGACAAAAAACTTAATGGAAAAGATATAATTGCAGTTCCGCTTGCAGATGAAAAAGACATGCGTATAGGATATATTACACATAGAAAAGGCATGATAAGCAGGCTTGGAAATACATATATTGAAGCATTAAAAAAGTATCTGCAATAATGGGAAGTAATATCAAATAGAATAATTTGACATAGTTTTAAACTATGTCAAACATATATTTTTATGTATTATACAGATGACAAAACTTCAATTTATAATAAGACTCACAGAAAACAGAAAAGTATTATAAATTTGGAGGAAAAATAGATGAGCAGATTAGAAACACCATTCAGATATGACCATGTTGGAAGCTTTTTGCGTCCTGAAAAATTAAAGGAGGCAAGAAGAAAGTTCGATGATGGTGATATCGGATATGATGAGTTAAAGAAGGTTGAAGACGAAGCGATTACGGAACTTGTAGGCAGATTAAAAGAAATAGGATACCATGTTATCACAGATGGTGAGTTCAGAAGAGCAACATGGCATCTTGATTTTATGTGGGGATTTGACGGAGTAGGACATGTTGAGACAAAGACAGGACTTCCGTTCCATGGCGAAGCTGCAATGATTGATGATACATTTCTTGTTGGAAAGATAAAATCTTCAAAGGAACATCCATTTGTGGAACATTTCAGATTTGTAAAGCAGTTTGAGGACGAAGAAACAGTTGCAAAGCAGACAATTCCTGCACCGGCACAGTTTATTGAACAAATGATCATGCCGTTTGCGTTGGAAAACACGTCAAAGTTTTATGACAGCACTCATAAGTTGGCAGAGGATATTGCAAACGGATATAAAAAGGTAATCGTGGATTTGTATGATGCAGGCTGTCGTAATTTACAGCTTGACGACTGCTCATGGGGAATGCTTGTAGATCCGAGAGCAGAAGAATTGTTCGGTACGGATAAAAAGGGATTGAAGGATATTCAAGAACTTTTGGTAGAGATAAATAACCTTGCAATAGAGGACAAACCAAACGATATGACAATTACTACTCACGTTTGCAGAGGTAACTTCCATTCAACATACGCAAGTGCAGGTGCATATGATTCGGTTGCAGAGGTATTGTTTGAAAAGGAAAATGTAGATGCATATTATCTTGAATTTGATGATGAACGCTCAGGTGGTTTTGAACCTTTAAAGGCTGTTACAGGAGATAAGAAAGTTGTACTTGGCTTAATTACTTCTAAAACTCCAGAACTTGAAGATAAGCAGACAATAATTAACCGTATTCACGAAGCTGAAAAATATATTCCTCTTGATAGACTTTACCTTAGTCCTCAATGTGGTTTTGCATCTTGCGAAATAGGTAATAAACTTACAGAAGAAGAACAATGGGCTAAGCTTGCTCTCGTAAAAGAAATAGCAGAAGAAGTTTGGGGAAAATAATTT
>ENA-OPXC01001025-OPXC01001025.1-human-gut-metagenome-genome-assembly--contig:-NODE-1025-length-21763-cov-2.396996_pt1 | contig 21763 bp, 15 predicted proteins | sample MGYA00241512_ERZ502016 | MGnify/ENA primary metagenome ERZ502016 (study PRJEB25962, sample SAMEA2043043) | human gut metagenome | biome: human gut; feature: human-associated habitat; material: faeces...
CTTTTGAATAAATCATGTGAAAACTCCTTTCAATATGTAAAGATATTTAATAATCCGCTATATATTTTCGCATATAATACCAAAAAAATCTAGTACTTTTTCGCAATTTCTCCCTGCTTTTTGTAGATGCTTCCGGCGGGAATACAGCCGCGCACACAGCTGGTCGGATAAATATTGGTATCCGGTCCGATAACGGTTCCGGGATTCAGCACGGAATTACAGCCAACCTCTACATGATCACCAAGCATGGCACCAAACTTCTTAAGTCCCGTCTCAATCACCTGTCCGTTACACCTTACCTTGACCAAAGCCTTATCAGACTTCACATTCGAGGTTATTGAGCCTGCTCCCATGTGGGACTTATAGCCCAGGATTGAATCCCCAACATAATTATAATGCGGAACCTGAACCCTGTTAAATAGTACCACATTCTTGAGCTCTGTTGAATTTCCTACAACTGCTCCCTCGCCCACAATCGCATTTCCTCTGATGAATGCGCAATGACGGACTTCTGCATTCTTTCCTATAATACATGGTCCGTTGATGTATGCAGTAGGTGCTACCACAGCGCTCTTGGCAATCCAGACATTTTCCGCTGTCTCATCATATTCCGATTTATCAAGCGTTCTCCCAAGCTTCTTGATAAATTCGCCGATAAGCGGAAGTGCCTGCCACGGATAATCAAGTCCCTCAAAAAGTTCTGCTGCTATCGTCTCACTAAGATTATATAGCTTCTCTATTCTAAGCTCTTCTGACATAATGCAATCTCCTTCAAAAATTTCCTGCAAATTAGAATTATTCTATCACATAAGTTTACCTAAAACAATCTATTTATCCTAATTACTTATAGAATGATGCCGCATAATCAAAATATGGCCTAAGCATATACTGGTTATTCACCTGTTTAACCGCAAGCGTTCTTCTGGTAACATAGCCTTCGAGCTTATCCAGGTATTCCCGGCTTGATATGCTCGAATCGGCAACGCCTGTAAGCCCCTTCTCCCAGCTCGCCGTGAGTGTGGGATCCAGCAGATATTTTATCGATGCTGCCACAACATCATATATCATCTCGCCAAGAAGTGTAGGTGTTATAATCTGTGTTTTGCCGTTGAGCCTGATGTAGCCCTTGTCGATAAGCTTTTTCAATATCTCGGCACGCGTTGCACTCGTTCCGATACCGCTGCCCTTTATCTGTGCCCTAAGCTCCTCATCCTCGATAAGCTGTCCCGCATTCTCCATCGCAAGGATCAGCGAACCGGAATTATATCTCTTAGGCGGTGATGTCTTTCCTTCTTTGACAAAAAATTCTCCTGCCTGTATTATGTCACCCTTCTTCAGCTTCTGTAAAAGCTCAAGCATCGCTGCATCACATTTTACATCCTCTGTCTCATCATCGTTGTTCTTATTTCCCCTGCCCTGTGAAGCAGGTATCCCCGCAACCTTAAGGTAGCCCTCCGATATAAGCACCTTGAAGCTTGAGAAAAGGCTTTCCGTATCCTTTTTCATAATAATCGCAACCTTCTGGTATACAGCAGGCGGATAGAATATCGCAAGGAATCTCTTCACAATGGTGTCATACACCTTGAGAGCCATTGCCGAAAGTCCCCTCACAGCCCCTGTCTGTCCTGTCGGTATAATCGCATAATGGTCGGTAATCTGCTTGTCATTCGTGTACTTCGTCTTAGCTATCGTCTTATAGCTGCCGCCCGAAAGAATCTCCGCTGCATACCCGGCAGCACGGACAGCACCATAATCGTTGGTGTGCGTCCAATCGCCCTGATGATAGTAGATTTTGGAAGCATCCCGCCCCAGCCGGATGATCTCATCCATGGCTGCCTGATGCAGATCCAGCACAGGCACGTTTAACTCTTTGCCCAGTGCGATACACGCCTGTGCGTGGTCGTGCAGGAGATCGTTATAAGTAAGTTTTCCGTTTTGCTCTGTCCATACATTGCGCGCGATCGGCGTTGCAAGAATGGGCAGGGCTTTTTTTGCGCGAATTTCCGCAATGAACCGGCGCAGATTTTCCGGGTAGCCGTTGTATGCCTGTAAATGCGGATGCTTCTGGTCGTTGTGTCCGAACTGGATCACCACAAAATCGCCGGGTCTCAGCTGCTTCTGAATAAGGTCAAAATGCCCCTCGTTACGGAATGTTTCGGTAGAGCGTCCGTTGTGTGCGTGGTTGCAGACCGTAACACTGCCGTCCAGATACAAGTCCAGAGCCTGTCCCCAGCCTCCATAACACGCTGCCGGGTGGTAGGGGTATTCTGCACCGTAGTCCGCCATCGTGGAATCTCCGGCAAGGTAGATCGTGGGGACTTCGATGGGGGTGATGGAAACAAAGTCCAGTGCCGGGCAATGGCCAACGACTGCAATGTCCAGCGTATTTTTCTCAAAAGCCGCTGTTTTTCCATTGGGAATGATGGGCGAAGCATTGACAGAAAAACAGATGGACAAAACTGCGCCCTGCCGCACAGAGCCTTTCCACGCAAGGCACCGGCACCCGTGGAAAATCAGAAGCTGTTCTTCCTCCGCACGGGCGGTCAGAGTAAGTTTCACGCGATAATTTCCGGCGTGAGGGACAGCCGCTTTGAAGCAGAGCGGAACGAACCGCTGCGGCGGTTGGACTGCGCCATCCTTTTCCCACAAAGTCTGCACCAGTGCATCGGAATCCAGAAAGCAGCCGTTCTCGTCCTGCTGGATTTGTGTGATCGGTTCCGATGCGTACCAATAAGGTACATTGAATCCACTGTTCAGTTCAAAGATATTCAAACTCGGCTGTGCGTTGTGGGCAGCTTCGTCCACGAAGCCAAAAGGCTGGCTTGGGCTATAAAACGGGATGGAATCCTGTGTGCTCTTTTCCAAAGAAATTGTAAGTGTTTCTGATTTCATTGTGCTTTCTCAATGGTATGTGATACAGGTAGAATGTAATTGATATCCGGTGCGGTATCCAGAGCGGAAATAGTACAGTTTTCGCAGATCATACCTTCCACTGCGGCAGGGTCAAAGGAATTTTCTGCTGTACGAATTTTCAGATCCCGGAACGTGAAGTCCGACAGCCGATACTGTATCGGTTCCGGTTTTACATTGAAATATTCGCGGCAGTCACAGCGGCAATCCTCCACCGTAATATGGTCTGCATAAGAAAGCGGAATGTCTTTGCGGTCTTCCAAATCGTAGAACTGTGTCCATGGGTTGATATTGACAAAGCTGTCCACGACCGCATCCACCTGCTGCATCGTGATATACTCGTAGTGCTGCGGGGTATCCGGACGCATTTTCAGCCAGAGCAGATTGCAGGCATGGTCTACTTTCAGGCGGCGAATCAGGATATTGCGGTCGTGCATGGACTCCGAGCCGCAGGTCAGACAGCCGTGGCAGAAACCGTAGTGGCAGTCCTCCACCAGAATCCGCTCGTTGGTACCATTTTCAGGTGCGGTATCTGCCCACGGGCCCTTACCGCCTTTCAGCACAACGGAATCATCGTTCACTTCCAGATAGCAGTTTTTGACCAGCACATTCGTGCAGACATCAATGTCGATGGCATCGGTACTGGGAGCAGGAACAGGATGGGCCGGAGAGAAAATGCGGCAGTTCAGGTATTTCACATGGTCGCAGCGGTACAGATGACTTGTCCAGAAGTGTGAATTTTGCAGGGTGATGTTGGCAAACGTCACATTCTTGCTGTTGGAGATGAACACCAGCCGCGGACGCTGCTCATCCTTGTTCGTGCATTTGGGGTTCCACTTGCGGCGCAGCCAGAACGCCCGCCAAGAGCGCATACCGTTGCCGTCGATTGTGCCGGGGCCGCTGATGGTAAAGCCATCCACGCCGTCGGCATTGATGAGGGCCGAGAAGTAGATGCAGTTCTGCCCTTCCATGCGTGTTTCGCAGAGGTCATAATCTGCAATGTTATCACTGCCCATCAAGGTGCCGCCCTGTGCCACATACAGATTCACGCCCTGTTTGAAGTGCAGCGCACCCGTGTGGTAGATGCCAGCCGGGACGACCAGCACGCCGCCGCCCTCTTTGGCGGCAAGATCGATCACAGACTGCATTTCTTTCGTATGCAGCTGACCATCCGGCAGGATGCCGTAGTCTGTCAGCAGGTAAGGCTTTCCCAGCGAGGAAAGTTCCGGGGCTGTTGTATCATAGAACCAATCATCAATGGGCGTTCCATCCGGAAAAAACTCAAGTTTATGCTTCATGGCCAATTCCTCATTCCAAACGTGTTGTTGTGCCGCCGGGAAGTTCATAGTTTTTCCCACCTACACTGACCCAGCAGGATGCTGCATTGGGATTATAGCACAGGTCGCCGTTCACCGTAAACTGAAGCCGGGAAGCATTTTCCAGTGCATTCACGATCTCAATGTTGGTGGCATACCAGATATCGTCCTGATGGCTCATCGTTTTGCAGAACTGCTCCATCTGTGCCCAGCCATCCTGTTCGGGCAGCTCATAGCTGTGCCCCCAGACATACATCAGGTACAGATATTGAGTTTTGTGCATGGTGAGAAACTGCTGCCCCAATTCCAGCATCCCGCGTCGGAAGTGGCAGGTCGGGTTCCACTCAGTAAAATCCTCCGGGATGGCAAAGTCCTGTGCGCTGCGCACGGTACGCGCATAGCGGATGCCCAATGCAGGCAGCAATTCCTGAATCTTATGGGTGTAGCTGCCGTTGGGGTAAGCAAGGCCGCACACTGGGGTCTCGACCAGTTCTTCCAATGCACGGCGGTCTTCCAGAATCTGCTGTGCCACCTGATCCAGCGGAGAACGTGTAATGGTGGGGTGCAGTACGGTGTGGCAAGCCACCTCATGCCCACGATACAGCTCTTTATACTCGCTGATCGGGATGCGCTCTGCATTGTGCAGGCCGGAATTGAGGTTGAAAGTTCCCTTCATGCCATACTGGTTGAACAGTTCCACAAGACGGCGGTCTTCTTTGCGGCCATCGTCAAAACTGAAGGTCAGAGCCTTGTGCTTGCCGCCGGGGAAACAGGTATAAATATTTTTCAAACTCATACAGAAACCTCCTGCAAACCATACGGAACTGCGCGCTTGCCATAGCGGTTCGCCAGACTACCGGTCACGACCAGCTTGAACGCATTGCAGCCCGGATGGAGCAGTCCTTTCAAATCAAATCGATGCTTGTTCCAGAACGAAACACCGGCAAGCTTCCCATTGACCCAAAGTTCTGCCATTTCCTCGGCGTCAATTTCCAGCAGCGGATAATCTGCGTTTGCCTGTTCTGAGCTGCATTCCATCTCAGCGTTGTAGGTCTTTTTGACCTGAATGCCATCGACTTTTTTCAGCGTGAACTCCGGCAGCGGCAGTTGCAGCGGTTTCGGCTGCTCCGGCAGCGCGGCAAAGTCTGCCGCCTCACAGGTGAACAGCAGCAGACTGCTGCGGCTGGGCAGGTTCAGTTCAAAATTCTGTGCCTGCGCACGGGCTGCTTTTCCGCTCCACAGGTCATACTGCCCCACCTTTTTTGTGGTGGGCAAAGTGATGATGGTATGGAGGTCGGTGTTGCCCTCGTTCACAAGGAACCAGCACTCGCTGCCTGCCCGCAGGAAATGCGCACTGCGCAGCTTCGGTACTGCCGGGCTGCACTGGAGGTCCGCAAGCTGCGAAAGATCGTTCGGGAGAGCGAGTGCATTGGGGAACCGCTGTTCCGGGTCGATGACGGCCGAGAACTCCATGCCACGGCAGAGCAGCTTTCCATCCTGCACGTTGCATTCGTTCCAGACGCTTTCCGGTAAATACTGAAAACCGACCTGCTGCTCATAGAGCGAGCGGACGGCTTCCGGTTCCAGCGCACGATTGCGGCACAGCACTGCCACTGGCAGGATGGCCGTTGTGTCGGTCATCAGACAGGACAGCCGCCGCATATAGGTAGACCACAGCTTATAATGCTTCCACCAGTTGCTGTTGGGGCCAACATCTGGCGGACGTTCATCCTTTCGCTTGCCGACAATGCTGTAATAGAACGCGTGAGGAATGAACAGGTTGACGCCGCGTACGGCCAGCCAGTCCGTGTACCACTTGATGTCCCCACCGGAAAGCTGCCATGGATTATTATCCTTATTGCAGGCTCCAAAGCACTCGTTGGAGTTGCGGCGGCGGTGCATCAGGCGGGCAGCATCCGCGCTGCACTTGCCAAGCGTGGAATCCAACCCCACAAGGCAGTCTTTTTCCGGTGCAATCCAGCGCAGGCACAAATCCTGACCGGGGATGCCGAAATATTTCTCTACCTCGATATCATCACTCTGGTGAGGGTGTCCCATCAGGCAGATGCTGTGCTGTTCGCACCAGCCGGAAAGTGCCGCATAGTAAACGCCGCCTTCCCGGTCAAGGATCATCTGATTGTAAAGCTGCGTATCCGCATTTTCGGTTTTCTCAAACAGTGCGGTCAGATTTTCCAGCTTACCGCCAGCTTCGGTGAACAGCTGGGCAAATCCCTTCGTCCAAGGGAACATCTTCTCCACGTTCCGTCCCAGAATGCTGGGTTCATCGGTGAAGAAGCCAATGATGGTATTGCCGAAGTATTCTTTCAGTTCGCGGTAATAGGCATCGTGGGTCAGGCCGATGAATCGCTGCACGACCTCCGGGTTCAGAATATCCGCACTTTCCGGGGCGTTCGGCTCGCCGTCATCTTCGCCCCAGTGGATGCCGCGGATGGTGCCGCCGCTCCTGCGTACCACCAGAACTCCCTTCGGAGTCTCCGCGAGGACTTCATCTCCCGGCTGGCTCTTGCTCACCAGTGTAATGCCCTGACTGACTAAATCGGGACGGCCGGCCGTAACCATGCCGTTTGCAGAACCGGAGGGGTACATTCCCTCATCGTACAGAACCACGGTCATGTTCAGCGCAGCGGCTTCCTTGACCGCCGTGCGGATGTAGGAAAAGTATTCTTTGGAAAGGTAGCGGATGCGTTTTGCAAGGCCGATGCGTGGATGCAGCACCACGCCGGAAACGCCGTGCGCATTAAAATCGTTCAGCTGGCGGCGAATCTCATCATGGGTCAGATTGCCGTTCAAAAACCAGAACGGAATGGGGGTAAACTCCCGCGAGGGCTTGGAAAGCAGTGTCAGTAACTCCATACGAACCTCCTATGGTTCATTTTTTGCAAGGGCACGAAGTTCGGCCCATCGTTTTGTACGAAAATAGAACAGCATCAGAATCATCCCTGAAAGAAAGCTCAGCGGCACGCTGGCCATTGCATAGCCGCCATAGCCGATCTGTGAAAGCAGGTATGCGACCGGTATCCGCACACCCCACAGAATGAAAAGATTTACGGTGGTCGGATACTTGATCTCGCCAATGCCGTTGGAAAAGCACATGATGACGTTCATCACCGCATACATCCATGTAAATGGAAGCACGATATGAATATAGCGCATTGCAAAGTCAAGAACGGCGGCATCCCGGGTAAAGAGTGCAAGAAGCGGGTTGCAGAAAATCGTAACGAGGATTCCGGCAGAGAACGTGATCGTTCCGGCACACAACGGAATCAGCCATGCACCGCGGCACAGACGGCGATGATTTTCTGCGCCAAGGTTCTGACCGGAGAACACCGTCATGGTTAAGGAAAGCGAAGTAATTGCAATGTTTGCAATGCTGGTGATCTTTCCGGCCACCGAACACCCGGCAACAAAGGTGGAACCCTGAAGGTTAAACAAAACCTGCAAAATCAGGTGCCCGGTGGAATAGAGCGCCGTGTTCATTCCGAGCGGCAGGCCGATCTTTATCATTTTCCGCAGGGTCGTTTTATCAAACTGACGGGGCAGAAGTGGAAATTCCAGTTCCGGGGCATAGCGGCGGATGTACCAGATGCTGCACAGCCACGAAAGCACCTGCGCAGCCACAGTCGCCCATGCCACGCCATAGACGCCCATCCCCAGCTTTGCCACAAAAAACAGATCCAGCACAATGTTGACCACACAGGATACCAGCAGAAGCATCAGCGAGGAACTGCTGTTGCCCAGCCCCCGCAGGATCCCCGCATTGAAATTGTAGCCCATATTGCCAAGAATGCCGACCGTAATGATCCGCAGATACTGCACTGCGTAGGGCAGAGCATCCGGCGGAACCTGCATCAGCTTCAGGAGAAGCGGCCCCAATACAAGCCCCAGAGCCGTAAGCGGAACTGCCGCCGCATAGAGAAAGAATACTGCTGCCCTGAGCAGTTTTTTCAGTGTGGCCTGATCGGATGCTCCGCAGGCCTGCGAAACAAGGATGGAAATGCCGGAGCCAATGCCAAGAAAGATACACAAAAGAATTTCCAGCGGCTGTGAGCTGGTGGAAACTGCCGCCAGCGCCGCCGAATCACAGTAATTGCCGATGACCAGCGTATCCACTGTGCTGTACATCTGCTGGAGAACGCTGCCGGCGCAAATCGGCAGCGCAAAACGCAGGGTGCAGCCAAGGATCGAGCCATGCGTCATATCAGTCTGACGCGCAGATGCTTTATTCTGTATCATAAATTTGCTTTGTAAAAGAAGAAGCCGTGTCCCGCAAAAGACTGCGGAACACGGCTTCTGTGTTATCAGCTCTCAACTCCGTCGGCGGGGGATCATGCAGACCGGAGTTTGCGTCCGCTATGATTTTTACAGAGAATCGCGGATCTGCTTTGCATTTTCGAGGTCAGCCAGACGCCATTCCATGATACTGTTGGCATCCAGACCGTTGCAGTCAGCAACCATCTGATCCCACAGTGTATCGAACTCGCTGTCGGAAGATGAGTAGACCATCTTCCAGCTTGCAGTGGTGACCTTGTCCTTGATTGCATCGATCATCAGCTGCATATTGTCGTCCGGCAGGCTGGTAAAGCTGAACACATCCTGCAGGGGGCTTTCGCCAGAGTAATCATCGCCCAGCCATTCCTTCCAGTTCTCGTGGCCGGTGGTTGCACGCCACTGGTCGAACACCTTGGAAGAAGTGCCGATCTCGCTGAACTCGGTCCAGCCCAGAATGGAAGCGGTGCGGTAGCCGCCCTTGCCGTCGCCGAAACGGGTCAGGGTTCCGTTGCGGGCCAGGAACGGAGAGTTCCACATTTCCAGAGTCTCGCCGTTGGACAGGGTGAATCCAGAGGAATCGTTGTGGCCGTCCTCAAACCACTTGGTACCGGCCTCGGTCAGGTAAGCGTTACCCTGATCATCGCTGTACCAGAACTCGCCGTCCGGACCCTGAATGATGTTCAGGTATGCTTCGGGATCTGCCAGCATATCCAGATAAGCAAGGCACGCTTCCACATTCTTGGTGTTTGCGTTGATGCCGATCAGGTAGCGGCTGTCGCCGTAGGTGGTGACCGGTGCATAGAAGACCTTTGTGCCGGGGATGTGATATTCCAGATAGGTGGGTGCCCAGCCCGGCAGGTAGCCGGAGGGGATCTGGGCGTAGCCGCCGTCCACCTTGACCTTCTGGGTGGGACGGTCATTGTTGATGCTGTCCGGGTCCATCAGGCCGCGGCGGTAGACCTTGTTATACCATTTCAGGCCCTTGTAATACAAGCTATCCTTATCCAGAATGGAGTGGTACTCGCCGTTATACATATCGGCTTCCAGCAGGTAGGGCAGCTGATGCTCGAAGTAGCCCTGCCAGCGGTACCACAGGACCATGCAGGCCCAGAAGCTGGAGTCAGAACCGTTGTTCAGGATGGTGCCGAAGCAGGGAGTGCCGTCCTCTGCGGTGGGTCGAGCTTTCTGCATCTGCTCCATAACGTCGATCAGGTCGTCAAAGTCCTTGATCTCCGGTGCACCGATCTCTTCATAGGTGTCCCAGCGCAGGCGCAGGGCGTTGCGCTCGGTAGAGTTAATCCAGCTGTACTTGACGTAGGTGTCGCCGCACTCGCAGGGGATGCCGTACAGGCCGCCGGTGCCGGCGCTCTTGAACTTGCGGGCAAAGTTCAGGGACTTCTCGATCTTCTCAGAGCTGTTGACATGGGGCATCTGATCCAGATAATCGTCCAGATTCAGCAGCATACCGCCCTGCACCATGATGTCCAGACTCTGTTCGGGGATGAACATCACATCCGGCAGGTCGCCGCTGGCAAGGATGGCGTTGGTCTTTTCATCCGAGTAAGCCCAGATGTCCAGATTGAAGCCACGGGAAGCGAAATACTCGCCCTTGAAGCCGCCAACCAGACCGCTGGATACGTTTGCATCACGGGGATAGAAAGTAATGGTCTGCGGGCCGCTGGAAGCGGAACCGGAGGTATTTCCTGCGCTGCCAGAAGTCGTGCTGGAAGAGCCGCCGCAGGCGGTCAGGGCAGCTGCCGAACCCGCAATGGCGCAGGTTTTGAGGAAATTACGACGCGAAATCTTTTTCATAAGAGGTTCTCCTTTTCTTGTATTTTTATAAGAAATTGTTTTTTCAATTCATCTGGAACTGCTTTAGCCCTTGACGGCACCGACCATCAGACCCTTGACGTAGAACTTCTGCACAAAGGGGTAGACGCACAGGATGGGGATGACGACCACAGCGGTCAGGGTCAGACGGATGCCGGTGGGGGTAATGGTCGCAAAGGGGTTCTCGCCGGAGATCTGCTCCGCCGCAGCGGTGACCTGCTGCAGCAGCTCATACAGCAGATACTGCAGCGTGTAAAGCTTGGTATTGGTGATATACAGCTTGGTGGTGAAGAAGTCGTTCCACTGGTTCACGGCGGTGAACAGAGAGATCGTTGCAAGGATAGGAGTCTGAAGCGGCATCACGATCTTGAAGAAACGGGTCATGTAACCGGCACCATCCAGATACGCAGATTCTTCCAGCTCCGGGCTCATGGCTTCGATGTTGGTCTTGACCAGAACCATGTTGTACACGGACAGGCAGGACGGAATGACGTAGACCCAGAAGCTGTTGACAAGGCCCAGCATACGGTTGTTCAGGTAGACCGGGATCATACCGGCGGAGAAATACATCGTAACGACCGTAAAACGGTACCAGAACTTGCGTTTCCACATGTTCTCCTTGGTGAAGAAGTACGCCATGTAGCTGGTAAGCACCAGACTGATGGCGGTGGTCAGCACCGTGCGAGCGACCGAGATAAAGGCTGCATTGCCCAGATTCTGGATTTTGAAGATTTCAATGTAGTTGTCAAAGTTGATGCCTCTGGGCAGCAGGATGATCTGGTTCAGGTCTACGGCCTTCTGCTCGCTGATCGTGCAGATCATCAGATAATAGAACGGATACACGCAGATCAATGTGATGATAGTGAACACAATGAGGCCGATGATGTTGTAAATTTTATCTTCGGTGCTCATCTTGATGCGGCGTTTGGGGGGCTGCTTGATTTTTTGCCGGGTGGCTGTCATAGCAATCAATTCTCCTTTCGATCAGAACACGCTGGTGCCGCGGATCTTCTTCGAGGCAGTGTTGGCAAAGGTGAACAGGATCAGTGCAATAACCGATTTCATCACGCCCACGGCGACCGAGAAGGAGATCTGACCGCTGCCGATACCCAGATTGTAAACGTACAGGTCCAGAACTTCAATATGTTCCTTGTTCAGTGCGTTGCAGAAGGCCAGGTACTGGTCGATGCCGGAGTTCAGGAAGTTGCCGATGCTCATGATCAGCAGCACGAAGAAGGTGGGCATCAGCAGAGGGATCGTGATGTGCAGGATGCGCTGCCAGCGGCTTGCGCCGTCGATCATGGCGGCCTCGTTCACTTCCTGATCCAGACCGGTGATGGCTGCAAAGTAAATGATAGCATTCCAGCCGAGGTTTTTCCATGTGTAAAGCAGTGCCTGAATGAGCCAGACGTGCTTATCGGTGGTAAGGATGTTCACGGTCATTTCTGCGCCGAACTTGCTCATCAGGGAGTTAACCAGACCAGAGGAGCCAAACAGGCTGGACATCAGGGAGAACATGATGACCCAGCTGATGAAGTGCGGCAGCGTGGTAAGGGTCTGCACACATTTCTGGAAGCGGGTGCTCTTGATCTCGCTCAGGAAGATGGCAAACAGCATAGGCAGCGGCATGAGCAGGTAGTTAATGCACTGGATGCCCAGCGTGTTGCGCAGCACCCGGAACAGATTCTCGCGCATGATGGGGTTGCCAAACAGGTTGGTGAAATTCTGGAAGCCTACAAACTTGCAGTTTGCCAGCGACATGCCAGGCTTGTACTGAAAGAATGCGTAGACCCAGCCCCACAGGGGCATATAGTGGAATACGAACACGAGTGCGAGACACGGGAGGATGAGCAGGAACAACTTGAAACTTTCGATGCGCTTCTGGCGCGAACCGGCCGTTTCCAGCAGTTTGCCTGCAGCGGCTTTGCTGGACGACATTGAGGCGTCAACTCCTTTTCAGATTTGTGAATCGTGTGTGAACGATTTGTTGTGTTTCGAGTATAATCGAGCTTTCCGCCGTTGTATATAACAAAAATTTCAGCTTGTGTAAAAAATAACGGTTTGTGCAAACATGCAAAAAATACCATTTTTCAACAACAGAAAATTATGATACAAGCCATAATTTTTACAATTTACATTTTTCAAACTGCCCGTTACAATGAAGAAAAAGATGCAAAGCCGCTCTGCAAAGGGGCGCTTTCAGATTCAGGAGGAAGAACCTATCATGCTGACAAAATCCACAGATCCTGCGGTGCGTCCCAGCACTCCGCTCGCCTACGCGCAGAGCGCCTGCGACACCATGATACGCCGTTACGCTGCCGCCGATCTTCCGCCGAAAGGACATTTCCACTACCATCAGGGTGTGTTCCTCTCCGGCGTATACAAAACTTACCAGCTCTGCGGTAACGAAGCCTATTTCTCTTATATGAAAGACTGGATCGATTCCGTATTCACCGAGGATGGCCGCATCAAAAACGACTACAAGCACGGCGATCTGGACGACATTCAGCCCGGCATCCTGCTGTTCCCCCTGCTGGAAAAGACCGGCGATGAAAAATACCGCAAGTGCATCGAGTTTGTTGCCAAACAGTTGCCGGATGTCCCGCTGTGCAAGTGCGGCGGCCTGTACCATAAAGTCAGCCTGACCGGCCAGATGTGGCTGGACGGCCTGTACATGGCAGGGCCTTTTGCCGCTGAGTACGCCCGGAAGTTCAACCACCCGGAGTGGCTGGATTTTATGGTAAAAGAGATCTTCCTGATGCGCGACCACACCCGCGTTCCGGAAACCGGACTGTGGCGTCACGCATGGGACGAGACTAAAACGGCGGACTGGTGTGACCCCGAAACGGGTCTTGCACCGGAATACTGGGGCCGCAGCCTTGGTTGGGTGCCGGTGGCCGTGATGGATGTTCTGGATCAGATGAAGCCGGAGGACGCACATTATGACAAACTCCGTGCTCTGGTCAAAGACCTGCTGACTTCCCTGCTGAAATACCAATCCGCAGATGGTCGGTGGTATCAGGTGATCGACAAGGCAGACCAGCCGGGCAACTGGCCGGAAAATTCCTGCACCTGTCTGTTTGTCGCTGCACTCAGCAAAGCAGTGCGGCAGAAGATCCTTCCCGAGAGCGCATTGGACGCAGCTAAAAAGGGCTACGAAGGCGTGATCCGCTCCCTGAACTGGGAAGGCAATGATTTGCTGATCGGCAAGGTTTGTGTCGGAACGGGCGTTGGCAGTTATGACTTCTACTGCGGCCGCCCCTGCTCCACCAACGATCTGCACGGTGTTGGAGCGTTCCTGCTGATGTGTACTGAACTGCACTCGGTACTTGCATCTTAAAAGCACCCACAAGCCTGCTTATCTTATTCTTCTCCTAACGAACAAAATGGAGCTGTACGGTTTTGTTCATCCGTACAGCTCCATTTTGGTTTATTCGGCATTTTCTTCGGGTTTCTTTCGCAGAACGCATAGTTCAGCGATCAGACCGCCGGTCGGGTTCTTCCGTATCACCAGACCGCACTTGGGGCCATAGTATAGTTGTATCCGCTGGTGCAGATTTTTCAGACCATAGCTTTCCTGCTCGGTGGCGATCGGCTCCTGCAAATGGGCATTCAATGCCTGCAAAGCATCTTCTTCCATGCCAAAGCCGTTGTCCTCTACTGTCAGAACGTAAGTATCCTCATCCCGGATATAACCACGGAATTGCAGGATATTGTCCTGCCGGGAGGGGTCAAAGCCATGAGCAAAGTAGTTTTCGATCAACGGCTGCAACACATTGCGGATGATACCGTATTGCAGGACTTCCTTATCAATGTCATATAAAATCTGCATGGCATCATTGTGGCGGGCACGGTAGATTGCAAGATACCGCTGACTGAACGCCAATTCCTGCTGCAATGGGATAAAGGTCTGCGCACCGATGAAGCCGCGGAAAACGGATGCGGTCTGCGCGATCAGTTCTGCCGTTTCATCATCCCCGTTTTCGTAGCAGCGGGCGCGGAACACATCCAGCGAATTGTAGAGAAAGTGCGGATTGAATTTCGCCTGAAGCTCCTGCATCTCCGCTTCTTTGTGTTTCAGCTGGTAGTAATATGCCTTGTCGATGTTCTCTTTCAGGCTTTCGGCCATTTTATTGATGGAATGGGCAATGTCGGCAAATGCAGCCTGATAAAAGTTTCCTCCGATGCGGTAATCCAGCTGGTTCTGGCCCAGCGCATCCAGTCCATCCCGGATGCGGCGCGCCTCACGTTGAATCGTTCGCATGACCAGACAAAGCACAAGGATACTCAGCGCAGAGAGCTGCAAAATCGCCGTCAGAAGTTGCGGCGTGCTGGCGTTCGATTTCAAAAACAGTTCTTTCCAGTCGATCGTGTAGTAAACCGTGCCGCCACGTGTGGTGAATGGATCGACCATAGCATACCATTTTCCGGTATCTGTCTGGAATACGCCGCTGCCGGCCTGAAATATTTCCTCTGGAAGTTCGATGTGTTCCTCGCCCGAATTGTACAAAAGCCGCCCTTCGTTGCTGATGATCTCAAATTGCAGACTTTCCAGAGGCAGGTTTTCTTCCGCAAACTGCTGGATCTGGCTGATTCCATAGCCAAACAGCAGAACACCCTTTGTGAGAGCAGGAGTGCCGCCCGCGACCGCAATCGTATTTCGGAGCTGTGAGCGTTCACTTTCAATTTCTCCGTAGATCTCCATCAGGTTGTTTTTCTGCTGCATCTGTTCCATGTATGGAAAATCATCAGGCAGGGCCTCCATAATCCCGACCCCGGTTCCGGTTTGGGAGGCGGCATAATAGATGTAATTGACCTTTCGCACCGGTGAATAGGCCGCGATCCATTGGATGCGGTCATCACGCACGACAATCTGTGCCAGCACATTGGAGATGTCATGCAGTTCCACCGGAGTCAGTCCATCATCATCCGGGACAGCAAAATAATCACGTAGCAAGAGATAGGAGGTTGTCCTGTTTTCAAAAATTGGAAGATACGACTCCCAGAACTGCTCTGTCAGGTTCTGGTACGCATTGCCGACCTGCGTAAGTCGGATGTTGACATCTGCCAGAATCTCAGACTTCTTCTGCTCATAAGAAAGAGAACAGACAAAAAGGCTTGTCAATACCAGAATGATCCAATAGAATGCTCCAATCAGCAAAAAGATATTCCAACGCCGACGGATCGGCTTCGTTGTCTTATCCATCCGGCCTTACCCCTCGTTCATGTGCAGCCCCATCCGATAGCGGGACGGTGATATTCCCTTGTTTTCACGGAAGCACTTCACATAGTAGCTTGCCGAAGCAAAGCCGACTTCTTCCGCAATGTCCTTGATTTTTCGGTTGGGGTTGCGCAGCAGGATGATGGACTGGTTGATACGGCACTGCATCAAATAATCATTGAAAAATGTTCCCGTTTCCTTTTTGAACAAATGGCCGAGATAGGCAGGGTTCATGCCGTTCTTCGCACAAAAGTCCTTAATGGAAATGCCTGCGCCCTCCATCACGCTGTCATGTATATAGTGCAAAGCGACCTGAACGATGGGGCTGAGTTCGGCAAGACATTTCATAAATGCCTGCCGCCCGGTCACGAGCATATCTTCCACCGCACGGGCAAAGTCGCTCTCCGAGTGCTGTTTTTCCGGTGTCCATGTGGGAACGCGGAGAACTTCTCGTAGATTTTCCTGTGCCGGGAACTCACTCATCAGAACGCGCAGACAGCCTTTGTGCAGCCTTGACAGCGATTTCAATGGGGCATCTTTTCCATCCTGCTGGTACAGCTTGGTGGCAAGGTGGCGATAACCGGTGTCCCGGATGTTCTGGTCCGGCAGATAATACAGGATGCGCACTTCCTCCGCCAACAGGTCGGCATCAATGCCGAGCGTGTCGGTTTCCTCTTTCAGCAGCACCGGGCCGTCCGAAAGGTCATTCATGTCGATGGTGTCGCAGGCGTTCAGGTAGCTCATGTGGAGCAGATCGGTTTCCTTGACGGATGTGCCAATGGCAACACGAACTGCATCCACTGCATTGCTTTCCTGCGCCGCATGAGAAATTTCATCCGAAATATTCTCTCTGGAAAGATCGCGCCCGCCGAGAATCATGACCCAGCGGCCTTTTTCGTCCCAAAAGCCGTTTACTTCATAGCTGGCAGACAACTGTTCCCGACAGGCCGCCCGGAACGCCGTAAGGGAAGATTTTCCGCGCCGCACAGCACACACTACGCAATACTCCGGCTGATACAGATTGATGCCCAGCACGGCGGCGCGCTCGCCCAATTCTTCGCTGCCGATGGAGCCCGATACCCACCGGTTCAGCGTGTTTTCCCGCAGAAGATCCCGGCTGTTTTTGCGGCGGTTGTAGATATTGTCCAATGCTTTCTGGATAGTCTGCTCCATCTCCACATCGGCGACCGGCTTGAGCAGATAGTTCTCAACGCCAAGCTGGATGGCACGGTGGGCGTACTCAAACTCGCCGTACGCAGTCAGCAGGATACAGTGCGTATCCGGGTACAGACTGCGCACCTTTTCGATCAGTTCCAGACCATCCATGCGGGGCATCCGAATATCCGTTACCAGCAGGTCAATGCGCTGCTGCTCAAAATACTCCAATGCCGCCTGTCCGTCCGATGCAGTCAGGAGCTTGTCCACACCAAGTTCCTGCCAACCGATCCGAACCTTCATCACTTCCAGAATTTTCTCCTCGTCATCTACAAGTAACACAGTGTACATGACAATATCCTCCTATTTTCCATTTACCTGTTTTGAGGATACCAAAATTGAACAGATTCCGTCAAGGGTTTCATCTGTTGTATTCTACAGTTCTTGATATGTTCTGAAATATTTTATATGTACTTTCCACGAAATCAACGATAGAATATATTTAGAAGTACTGGAATTGAAGGAGTTTTTGTGTTGGAACACTATTTTTCGCAGAACGGTCTGACCGCCTGCTATACCGATACCGCTATCACCCTGTTCTGGGACAAGCCCGCTGCCGCTGGTGCAGTGGAAACCTATACCATTCTGCGGAATGACACCGTAGCCGACACAACCACCAAGACCCATTTTACGCTGGAGCATCTCCTCCCGGAAACGGAGTACACCCTGTTCGTCCAGTGGCGGGGCGGCGGAATCGGTGAACTGACCGTCCGCACTACGCCCACGAAACATTGGCTGGATGTGGCCGCTGCGCCTTACAATGCAGTGGGTGACGGTAAAACCATGAACACCGCTGCATTGCAGAAAGCCATTGACGACTGCACGGAAAATGAGTGCGTTTTCTTTCCGTCAGGTGTATACTTGACCGGTGCCTTGCGGCTGCACAGCAACATGGAATTGTATCTAGAAGAAGGGGCTGTCTTGCAGGGCACTGCCGACCCGGAGGACTATCTGCCACGCATTCCCAGCCGCTTTGAGGGCACCGAGATGGAATGTTACAGCAGTCTGCTGAACCTTGGCACGCTCGACCACGCCGCCGGGCCGAACTGTGAAAACGTCATCCTGCGCGGCAAAGGCACCATTGCATCCGGCGGCAAGCTGCTGGCCAGCCGCATCATTGAAAGTGAGCGCGAGCGGCTGAAAGAGTATCTCGCCCAGAACGCAGACCTCGTATCCACCTGCGAAAACGCCGATACCATTCCGGGGCGCGTCCGCCCTCGCCTCGTCAATATGAGCAACTGCCGGAACATCTGGATGCAAGGGCTAACCTTTGCCAACGGTGCCAGCTGGAACCTGCACATGATCTACTCCGACCAGATCGTGACCGACCACTGTACCATCAAATCGGATGGTGTGTGGAACGGCGATGGCTGGGACCCAGATTCCTCCACGAACTGCACGCTTTTTGCCTGTGAGTTCTGCACCGGCGACGATGCGGTGGCTATCAAATCTGGCAAAAATCCGGAGGGCAATGTCATCAACCGCCCGACCAAGCACATCCGGGTGTTCGACTGCCACAGCGGCTTCGGCCACGGCATCTGCATCGGCAGCGAGATGAGCGGCGGCGTGGAGGATGTGAAGATCTGGGACTGCAACATGTCTGTATCCACCTCCGGGCTGGAGATCAAGGCCACGAAAAAGCGTGGCGGCTATGTCCGGGATGTGGAGGTGCGGGACTGCACCCTTTCTCATGTGATGGTGCATTCGGTGGGCTACAACGATGACGGCATCGGCTCCGCTGTGCCGCCCATTTTGGAAAATTTCCGCTATGAGCGGGTCACCCTGCTGGGCCGGTACATCGACCACGACCATCTGTGGCATTCCTGCCCGGCCATTGAGCTGTGCGGCTTTGATGTGCCGGGGTACGAAGTGAAGAACGTCCGGTTCAAGGATGTGGTGTTGGAGGACAACAACGGCCCTGCCCAGAGCATCCAGATGCAGAATTGCCAGAACGTCAGCCTTGAAAATATCACCGTGCAGGCCGGCACACAGCCGGAATAAAAGAAAGGAGCAGTTCGTATGAGCATTTTTCAGCAGAATTATGATAAACCGGGGCCGGGCGTAGAACGCGACACGCCACGCAAAACAGGTCTTGCCCGCATCGTTGAAGTCCTGAGCCGCGATTTCTTTTCGTTCTGGAAAGCAAGTCTCCTGCTCTTGCTCAGCTGCATCCCGCTTGTCTTAGGTGTGCATATTACACTGCTCAACTCGAATGCCGTTCTGATGCTCCTTGCCTCGGCACTGGGCGGAATGATCGCCGGCCCGCAGCTGTGCGGTATTGCAGATACCATTCTGCGCAGCCTGCGGGAGGAAGCCGGATTCTGGTGGCACACCTATTCGCAGGCATGGAAACGCAATGTGCGCTTCTGTCTGCTGCCCGGCGCGGTTATGGGCATCTTGGTCGGAATGCAGTTCTTTGTCCTGTGCAATCTTGGCAAACTTACCGTAACCGCAGGACTAGCCGTTGCACTGATTCTGGGAATCCTTCTTTCAGTCAGCATTTTCCTGCTGGTCTGGATGCAGGTCGCTGTGATGAACCTCTCCTTCGGAAACATGATTCGCAACGCGGTGCTGCTCATTCTGATCAGCCCTGTTCGCGCAGTCGGAGCAGTGGCTGTCCAGATTCTGTACTGGGGTGCGATCTGGCTGTGGTCGCCGGTATCGCTGGTCATTTTTGCCCTGACCGGTGCATGGCTTCCGTTCCTGCTTAGCGTTTTTCTTCTGTATAAGCCGTTGGAACAGAACTTTGAATTGGAAAAGAGTATTTCCACTCTCCAAGCGGAAAAGTATGCGGACTGAAAGGACGCATTGTTGCAAACCTGCTAACGAGTGTCAATAGCCTGAACAAAAAAACATCAAAAATTTATTGCCGGGTGCAGTTGAGCATCCGGCAACTTTAATAAGCCGACAGCACAGCTTGTCGGCTGAAAATCATCGTAATGGTTCATCAGAAACCATCAACAGGCACCAGGAGATGGCTGGGAACGCAGAAATTCAGTAACACGAGCGTAATAGACTCGCAGGAGCTTCGCACTTCCTGCGACGGTATAAACGTAATAATGCTTTCCTTCGGAACGCTTTTTGTCCATAAAGCAGTAAACAGCATTTTCCGGGTTTGAGCGTGTTAAAATAATATTCGATACAATAAAAATCGTTCGCCTCAGATGCGGTGAACCTCGTTTGGAAACATGGCGTGACTTGGATTCAAATGCACCAGACTGGAACGGTGGTGCATCAATACCAGCAAAGGCTACCAACGCTTTCTTGTTTTTGAACCGTCGAACATCACCAATTTCGGCCATAAGAGCAGGCCCGGTAATGGGTCCGGCTCCTTCCATCTGCATTACAACCTCGTATTCGGGGAGCATTGCAGCCAACCGCTGCATTTCAAGCTGGGTGCTTTGCTTGGCCTCGCAAACGGCATTCAGGCTTTTACAAGCCTGCGTGATCAGCATCTTCGTACTTTCGCATTTCGGAAGAGTAGCCACGCCCTCCTGTGCAAGCAGATAGATTTGGTGAGCGGTATCTGTACGGAACTTGTAGTTTTTTCGTTTGCACCATCCCCGATAAGATTCCGTGAAAGCCTCCATGGAATATTGACAGACACAATCCTTGTGCCAATAACGCAGAAAGAAGTCCACCCACTTTTCATGTCCATTCGCATTTTTTGTGTTCGGATCAAATGCAATATTTACCCCAGGAAATATTTGGTCAGCCAGTGCGATCAGCCCGTTCCGCAACACTGTTGCAGTCGCAGTGATTCGCTCGTTTGCTCTGGATTGCATTTTAAGAAGCAGTCTGGTTTCTTCTTCATTGTTGAACGGGGGTAGTGTATCCCAAAGGGTGAGCGCATAGTTTGCAATTTTAAGAGCATCCGCTCGGTCCGTTTTTAGCTTTCGGATCGTATTATCACTGAAATCGTGAATTAGCATCGCATTGACAACGGAAACAAAAAAGCCGGCTTCCTTCAATGTCAGTGCGATTGGTCTCCAGTACGTACTGGTATGTTCCATTACAATACGAATATCGCCTCCCAGTTTTTTGAGTGTGGATCTAAGCAAACAAGACTGCCTCACACAAAATCTTGTGGAGCAGTCCCGTTCGTTTATGATAATCAATGGACCTTGTAGAATACCCGATTTCCAGCCTTTCGTGCAGCCAACAGTCCCATTTCATGGAATTTCATTGCAAATGTTCGAATGGTGGCATACGCAGCGTTGCAGAAGCAGGACAAAAAGGCGTTACATCCGTATAGCCTGAGATTAAAGCATTTTTCTCAACACGTTCGCAGGCTTTGGAATAAGCCCCCTTGCTTTCGGCAACATAGCGAGGAAACGGCGTGAACAGCGCCGCAGGATAAGGTGGCTGCTGCGGCAACTGTATGATGGAGACCTTCTTTGATAGATTGAAAAAACAAAATATTCTGTGATTTTGAGAAAGATTATCCTTCCTTTGAAGTGTTCTCCGAAGTGATTGCTGATGATATCGACTATTCTAATGCAGAATCCAAGCGAAAACAAAATGGATGCCTCCCCTCTAAATTCAGAGAAGCATCCATGATGGATTCTTAATTATTCAATTTTGATCCAGTGTCCAGAAAACTGGGTACATATCGTTTGCCCTGTACTTTTAATCCAGAATTTTTCCGTCAATGGAGATGGTGACCACCTGCCACGGAATGAACTTTCCGCTGGTCTGAAGCGCCTTTTTCGCCGCCATCTCCAAGCCGCCGCAGCAGGGCACCTCCATGCGGAGGATGGTCACGCTCTGGATGTCGTTGCTGCGCAGGATCTCGGTAAGTTTTTCGCTGTAATCCACAGCATCCAGCTTCGGGCAGCCGACGAGGGTCACTTTGCCGCGCATAAACTCCTGATGGAAATTGGCGTAGGCGTATGCCGTGCAGTCCGCTGCAATCAGGAGTTTTGCGCCTGCAAAGTAGGGCGCATGGATGGGTGCCAGCTTGATCTGCACCGGCCAGTTG
>ENA-OPXC01001028-OPXC01001028.1-human-gut-metagenome-genome-assembly--contig:-NODE-1028-length-21662-cov-2.759569_pt1 | contig 21662 bp, 18 predicted proteins | sample MGYA00241512_ERZ502016 | MGnify/ENA primary metagenome ERZ502016 (study PRJEB25962, sample SAMEA2043043) | human gut metagenome | biome: human gut; feature: human-associated habitat; material: faeces...
AAAACGGCGGTTGGGCGCTTGGCTGCCGCATCGACGGCGGGCAGGCGGAATATGTGCGCGTGCCCTATGCTGACCAGGGCTTGAATAAAATTCCTGACAGCGTTACCGATGAGCAGGCGCTTTTTGTGGGCGATATTCTTGCTACCGGCTTTTGGGCAACACGTATTTCGGAAATCACCGAAGAGGATACAGTGCTGATTATCGGTGCCGGTCCGACGGGTATTTGCACCCTGCTGTGCGTTATGCTTAAGCAGCCGAAGCGCATTATCATCTGCGAGAAGGATGCGGCCAGAGCGGAGTTTGTCAGCAAGCATTATCCCGATGTACTGCTTTGCGAGCCTGAGGAATGCGAAGCATTTGTTAAGGAGCATTCCGACCATGGCGGGGCGGACGTTGTTCTGGAGGTTGCCGGCGGTCGCGACACCTTCCAGCTTGCGTGGAAATGCGCGCGTCCGAACGCTATTGTGACGGTTGTGGCACTTTATGATGAAGCACAGAGCCTGCCTCTGCCTGATATGTACGGCAAAAATCTGATTTTCAAAACCGGTGGTGTGGATGGGTGCGACTGTGCGGAGATTCTGCGCCTGATTGAAGAAGGTAAAATTGATACCACGCCGCTGATTACGCATCGCTTCAAGCTGGCGGATATCGAGGAAGCTTACCGCATTTTCGAAAACAGATTAGACGGAGTTATCAAGATAGCGATTACCGAATGATTTTATTGCAAAGCATGTTCTAAGAGGGGCGATTTTATGATTAAGCATATAACAACAACACCGGCAAAGGCCTTAGAAAAATTAAAAGCAGGCAACGCCAGATATATTGATGCCAAGGTCAACAGCGAGGACATTTCGCAGGCCAGAAGAACGGATACCTTGGTTAACGGGCAGAAGCCTTATGCGATTATTATTACCTGCTCTGATTCCCGCGTAATTCCGGAGAATATTTTTATGACAGGCATCGGAGAGCTGTTTGTTATCCGTATTGCCGGAAATGTGATTGATGAGCATCAGCTGGGCAGTATCGAATACGCTTGATTGTTGTTATGGGGCATACGCATTGCGGTGCGGTGCATGCTGCAATCAATCATGATCCGGAGGGCTATATCAAATTTATTACGGATAAAATCAAAGCAGCGATTGGCGACGAATGCGACCCGTATAAAGCAGCTTGCATGAATGTAAAAAGCTGTGAAGCGGAAATCGAAGCGAGCCTGGAGATTCAGAAGGTTGAACATCAGGAGGGCTTGCGCGTTGTCGGTGCTATGTACCATCTGGAGAATGGTGTGGTAGATTTTATCTAAAGCAGATTATTTTGAGCTGCCTTAAGCTTAGCGTCTTAAGGCAGTATTTTTTGTGCAGTAATTTCTTAAAATTCGCAATAATATGCTTGACAGAATGGTGGCTTGAATGTATTATGTATACATAATACAGATTTCGATTAAAAGCAGCTTTTACACGCTTTTGAAGAAGGAGGCAAATGTATTATGCGTAAAGAACACGACTTTTTAGGTGAATTAGAAATTCCTGATAATGCATATTATGGTGTACAGACCATGCGTGCCATGGAAAACTTCCAGATTACAGGCTATACTGCCGATCCGCTTTTTATCAAAGCCTTGGGTATGGTCAAAAAGGCTGCGGCCTTGGCCAATATGAAAATCGGTCTTTTGGATGAAAAAATCGGCAATGCTATGGTTCAGGCCTGCGATGATATCATCAGCGGCAAGCTGAACGACCAGTTCCCGACCGATCCTATTCAGGGTGGTGCCGGAACATCCTTCAATATGAATACGAACGAAGTAATCTGTAACCGTGCTTTGGAAATTCTCGGTCGTCCGCGCGGCGATTATAATTATATCAGCCCTAATAACCATGCCAATATGTCGCAGTCCACTAACGATGTTATTCCTACATCCATCCGTGTCTGCGCTCTGATGCGCACCGAACAGCTTATTATTGCCTTGGAAAACCTGGCGGATTCCTTTGATAAGAAAGGCGAGGAATTCAAGGATGTACTGAAAATCGGCCGTACGCATCTACAGGACGCTGTGCCTATTACCTTAGGCCTGGAGTTCAAAGCCTTTGCTTCCTCCATGCGCAGACGCAGTAGCTGCATTCGCCGCAGCTGTGAGCTGCTGCACACCATGAATATGGGTGCAACAGCAGTCGGCACCGGCCTGAATGCCGATCCCGAATATATCAAAGAGGTTTGCGAGCAGCTTACGCTGGTTACCGGCGAGAGCTTCACTACCGCGGACAATCTTGTTGATGCTACCAGTAACACGGATATCTTCACCGATTTATCCTCCAGTTTGAAAACATCGGCACTTTCGCTGATTAAAATTTCCAATGACCTGCGTCTGATGGCCTCCGGTCCGAGGGCAGGCTTCTGCGAAATTACGTTGCCGCCGCGTCAGCCCGGTTCCTCTATCATGCCGGGTAAGGTTAACCCCGTTATCCCCGAGGTAGTGGACCAGACCTGCTATCAGGTAATTGCCAACGATTTGGCTGTGGCCTTTGGCGTAGAAAACGGTCAGTTCCAGCTTAATGTTATGGAGCCTGTTATGGCTTACAATATTTTCAATTCCTTACGTTTCCTGACCAATGCCGTTAATACTCTGCGCACCCGCTGCGTAGACGGAATTAAGGCTAATCGTGCCCAATGCGCGGAATGGCTGGATAAGAGCGTGGGCATTGTTACGGCGCTGCTGCCGCATATCGGTTACGAAACCTGCTCCGTTTTGGCGAAGGAGGCGCTGGCAACCAACAGAAATATTAAGGACCTGCTCATTGAACGCAAGGTGCTGAGTAAAGAGGATTTGGATGTTATCCTTGCTCCTGCGGAAATGACCAGACCGGGTATTGCCGGTAAGGAGCTTTTGAAGAAGATTCATGAGTCCAGAGAAGAACTGGTGTAAAGCACAAGAGAGCAGTTCTGTTATAACAATAGAATAAAAGCAAAAGCTGCAGCTTTGCTTCTGATTACGGGAGCAGGCTGCAGCTTTTTAATTTGAGCTTTGGAAAATTTGCTTGTTAGCACAAGAAAATTTCTTTCGTCCCACCCGAAATCATGCTTTGGGGTGGGGGAAAAAGAGCTTCTTGTTGCTATAATTATAATGACAGGATTGATGAATCTAATTTTGGAGGTTGATGAATATGCGTATTGCTAAGAAATTGTTTTCCTGCATATCTTTGTTTTTGATTTGCCTCGTGTGCTTGCTTGCGGATGCTCCCAAGGTTCGGGCAGCGGAATTCCTGACTGCTGATGACGGAACATTTCTTTATATGAACAGCAGAGAGCTGGCAATCAGTGATGAGGAAGAAGGCGTGCAATTCTTCCTTGCCGATGACGGCACTCTGCAGCTGATGAACAAAAATACCAAAGATGTTTATAAGACCTTTGTTCCTGCGGAGAATGGAATGGTTGGCTATAGGGTGCGGGATGTTTTTACTGCCAATCCAGAAAATATATTTTTTGAAATAAATGCCACTATCGGTGCTCATGAGCAGAACTGCGGTTATTGGCTTATCGGTAAGGAAAACGGACAATGGGTGACATATGTAACCTTGGAGGATTTAGCGAAAAACGGCTATGCCATTGACCAATGGCGGCAAATTGTGACCAAGATTAATACGGATGGCAGCGGACGTTTTATTCTGCTCAGCCAATATGAATATATGCCTCCGGAAGCTACCTTCGGCATGCAGAGAAGATATTTCACGGATTTGCAGCTGGAGCTTTTGTGGGATGATGCTACGCAAGGATTTGTTATGCGCAGATTGTAATAAGCATATGGAATAAAAAAACAGGCAGCGGATGTGCTGCCTGTTTTGTGTGTAGAAATCTATGCTTTATTTAGAAATATTTTGCGAGCAGGGCCTCTGTCAAAGGATGCAAACAGTGCAATAGGTTCTGTGGCGTAATTTACACAATAAAAAATGCTGATGCATAAGCATCAGCGTTAATTTCTGGTAGCGCTAAAGCTATACATTGATGTGGGAAAACTATAAGAAAACTATATACTAAAGCATGTAAATGTGTAGGTTGAAATTTAATCGCTAATAGTAATTATATTATCATTTTCAATATTGTCCAGTATTTCTTTTGAGATTGCTATGCGTTCTTCTGGCGTATAGCATTTTTTCCATTCCAGTTCACGAGGATCTTCTACTTTTTCGCTCCAATCTTCATCAAGCAGCTCATTATCAATCATTTTATTTATCCTCCAATCATAAGTGCTATATTTATATTATCACAAATAAGAAAAATATCAAGTTCTTAATTTGTGTGAGTTTCTGAACCGCTTTCTTACACATAGAGCACTACCAAAAGTAGTACTCATGTCTTGCTCATCACAAACTATAACTAACTTACCACAATATCTCAAATTATTGAAACAAGCCCTCTTGCCTTATTTGCGTTATCAAGAGGGCCTGTTTTTGTCATACATAGAATCACTTCCTTCTGCGACAATTTTTATTTGCTTTTCGCACATATTAAGGAATTGCGATTAGCCTAAAGGCAAGGCTGCGTAGCACCTGCTTGCAGGTCTGCCTTGCCTGCAGGCGTATGAGCAATTACAATATGTGCGAGAAAAGCAATAAAAAATATTTTTTGTGCCGCAGGCATTGTTTTATCTGCGCATCATTAGAACTAATAAATCCAAAGATTTTATAATGACCAGCCAGAATACATTTGCATTTCTGTAATTTGCAATTTATCCATTGGCTTTTGATTATCGTCATGCCAATAAACAGGTATATTGACCTCTTTAGACTCAGTAAGTTTGCTGATTAATTCACTAGCCTTGTCACGGTAATATTTGGGATAAATACCTTTTGATGTACATTGAGCAGTAGTGGCTTTCTTAGATTTATTCTGCGCATAGGTTGCGATAACTTCACTTGTTTTATCGACTTGTAAAACTATCAATTGATTTGCTGATTTGCGTCTGGATAAATCATATTGGTTAGCAGTAGCATTGACGCTATTAACAGAACTTGATAAAACATAATTTTCGACTTTAGGTACTTCAATATCAGTAAGTTCGATAGATTTAGGTACGGATATGTTATTAGCATTGTTAGACAAATCATAGTCAAGCATAGAAATTTGTTTGCCTAAAGATAGTTCATAAATGGGAGCTTTTCCCTTGATAACATTATCGTAAAGTCGTACAGCCTTAGCAACTTTTCTGCCTTCTTTGATTTCTGTACTCAAAACGCAGTATGTCTGATTATCATGCGTATATTTCGGCAAACTATTAACAGAAATGGTACCTTCAATCATGGTGTACTTATTAACCATGTTAGGTACTTTTTCTGTATAAATTACGGTATCAGAAGCCAATGAATCAAGTCCAGATTTTAGGTTATTATATCTATCAAGCTTCTTCTTAGCAGAAAGCATTAAGCCATAGGTTTTTCTACGCTCAAGGTAATATGCTTTATTGCGTTTAGTGAGTGCGTCAATAATTCTTTGCTTCTTATTTTTCCATACATCTGTAGCCATTGCAGCTTTAAACTCACCAATCTTTTTGCCTAAAATGCGTTGTTCAGTATATAGGTTATTCAATTCTTTAAGAGTAGCAGCATACGTATTTTTATCATAGGCTTTATTATTAATTACAGCATTATCAAAAGCTTTTTTATCAGCAGATAATGCTGTAATTTTTTCGCGTATTTTAGCATATGCAGTATTCGTAGCAGCATACTCATTGTTAAATAATAATTCGTATGCTTGCTGATGAATTTGTTTTTTGGATAGCATCTTTTTATCATAATCAGCAAGCTGTTCTTTATAACTATCAACAGCTTGGGTTGTAGTTTCAATGAGAAGATTAACTTCTTCAGATAAATCAGAAGAAGTGATAACATAAGCAACTGCTTTATCAGCTTGATACTGTTTTTCAGAATAGTCTTTCTTATTTTTCTGTTCACGTAAAGCTTCTTGGCGTTCTTTCTGAATAGCCTTAGCCAGTTTACGCAGTAAAAAGTCTTTGGCAAATAATAATATTTTCTTTTCGGTGTCATCGGTATCAATCGGTACTTCTACTTCCTCACCTTCAGAATGCTTTTCTTCAACGTCTTTTATTGTTTTTTTTATACGTTCCATGACAAGGGGATTGAGGTAAGCATTACCTAGATGTGGAGCAGGATTTCGGTTCAGTAAAGCAGCATCTTCAGTTTTTCCCTGTTCGATAAGTTCATCGTGTTGAGCTTTCAAAGTGCGTTCATCTATACGACATTCGGAAAGATTTTTTTCAACAAATTTTGCATTAACGATTCCTGCCCAAGTTTTACGTAATTGTAAAATATCTGCCTTCGATTGGTATTGTCTGCTAATTTTATATCCACCCGACAATTCACCTGTACGATTGACAGAATAACGTCTGAAATATAATTCCGGACCTAAAGGACGATCTTTTTCAATGATTTTTTCATTGAACATCAAATGACAATGGATATTTCTGTGCTTTTTGTCAAAAGCAGCTGCCTTGTTATGTACGGCAAAAGAATAAGCATGATTATCCTTAATACCGGTGCGCTTTAACAACTCTTCAACGCAAGCAATATTATCTTCAAGAGAAAGCTCTTCCTGCAGCCCCAGTAAAAACTCTCTATAACCACGTGCTTTGGCTGGCTTATTGACTTCGCAGGCTTGCCAAAAGTCTTTAGGAGTGTTTGCCCAGGAAGGCATATTGCCAGATTTGGTAAACACTAAATCTTCTTCACGATTTGACATATGAGCGTATTTGCCCTCTCGTGCAATATAGTCATAATGCACTCTTGTATGGATTTGATTACCATTTTTTGCTTTACCATGTGCTATATTGCGGAACAAGTAATGCATTAGTCATTCTCCTTGATAATTTTCTCATGAGGGCCTTGCCTTCATACTCCTATTGGGGCTTTGCCCCAAACCCTGCGGCGTAGCCGCCTGCGCTTTGCGCCTGTGCCTTTGGCACACCCGCCCGGAAAGGGCGGAAAACCGCTCAAGCGTGTGGCTTGCGCAGTGCATTTCTATAGAAATGCGTAAATGCGCATTCCCATCTCTTAGAGTACATTTTAACATCTTTCTCACTGATTATCAAGGAAAATGTATATACTAGAGTGAAGAAAATATATAAATATCTTATTTTAGTATTGATTTTAATATCTAATATAGTATAATAAAGGTGAAAATCCAGAAAAGGAGCCGAGGTTATGGATCAACAAAAGATGTTTTTTCCTAAAGGAAATCCAACAGATACCTTTGATAAAGATGCTCATGGAAGGTTTCAGAGTGATTTGATGAATCTTGCTTATGATAAGCATCTGAGCAAAGAACGTAATATCTTCTTAGTTGGATTATGTGGAGTATGTGTAGCAGCAGTAGTATATATTGCTACTACCGCAAATTACAAAACGTATGTCGTGCGTGTCAATGATGCCACCGGTCAGATTGAAGCAGGACAACAGCTGAAGGCTGTTGCTTATAATCCTAAAGAAGCGGAAATAAAATATTTTCTATCTCAATTCGTAGAAAATATCCGTACCGTGCCTTTAGATCCAATTCTGTACCGAAAAAATTGGCAAAATGCACAGCAGTATATGACTACAGCTGCAGCTCAAAAATTGAATGGACTTATTGCATCGGAAAATCAAGCTGCAAAGCTAGGACAGTATACAACATCAATCAAAATAAGGTCTGTACAAATGCAGCCAGGAAGTCAGCGTACATATCAGGTACGCTGGTCAGAAGATACCTATAGCATTGGTGGGACGAACACCGGTAAACAAGATATTTATGTTGCTTTGTTTACTGTAGCTATTGAGCCACCAACGAATGAAGCTGCATTCCTGGTTAATCCACTCGGATTGAAAATTGCAGATCTTAACTATGCAAAAGAGACATCTAACAACAAATAGGAGCGTGCAGAAATGAAAGGTAAAACATTAACCGGAATTTTAGTAGCTTTCGCTGCGTTGTCGATGATTCCTTTTAACAACACGTTTGCTGCAGAACCCAAAGCTATGTACCGTATTGATGATGCAGAATTGGTTGCTTCACAACTTAATTATGAATATTACCCTGAAAGCTTATACAATGTCGATTGCCAAGTGGGATATATAACCGACATTGTTCTTAAAGCCGGTGACAATGTAACACACATTGCTGCAGGTGATACCGCACAATGGATGGTTGATTCAGCAACTATTGGTAACGTTACACATATTTATGTAAAACCTCTAGTCAAAGATGTTGATACCAACTTCATTATCACGACTAATAAACATGTTTATAGGTTAGTCCTTAATTCTTCAGATTTTTATATTCCGATTGTGAAATGGAATTTTAGTAAAGAGGACGCGGAAATAACTGCTGCTATCAAGAAAGCTAAAGAATCTCGTGAGCAGACAAATGATAAGCAAGCTAAGATTTCTTTTGCGCAACGACGTTTACATAATTACGCTTATGAAATAAAAAAGAAGAAAAATATTGAGGCTGATTTTTGTCCTACAGCTATTTACGATGATGGCGTAAGAACTTACATCCGAATGCCCAAAAGCAACAAATACGATCTGCCTGTGCTCTATAACGTAGACCGTGAAAATAAAATGACATTAGTAAATTATAGAGTCAAAAATAATGTTTATATTGCTGACAGATGCTTTACTCATGCAAGACTTGTTTTTGGTAAAAAGATGAGCCTAGATTTTGTACCTTTGAAAAAGGCTGGTGATGATAAGTGAGTTTTCTCCAAAACCTTAAAGAAAGATTCAGTAAAAAAGATGAGAATGTAGAGCAATTTCTCCAAAATGATGAGATGCCTTCGGAAGATATTGAGGATGAGCAGGACAATATAAGTGTACCTGATGAAGATGCTCCGGAAGATGGTGCGAAAACAGTAAAAGGGAAGCTGGTAAAAGGTATTGCTTTTGGTGTAGCTGCTATAGCAGTAGGTGCTGTTGTAAGTAATATGATGAGCACTCCCAAACATAATCCTCAAGGCAAGGAAAGTACCGATTTATCTGCCAATACAATAACAGCTAATCCTGCGCAGGGCATTCCTGATAATTATGCTGATATTGCAAAATACCAGGCAAAGAATAATAAGCAGCAACCTATAAAACCAGTTAATGCTGAGCAGCGTTTGGCTGGTCAGCAACAAGGTCAACCATATAATGCAAACCACAGTAATGCATATAGACCTGTATATGAAAGCTCTTCTTCGTATATGCCGGCAAATAATGCTGGTAATTATTCTCATGGCAGTACCTATAACAGCGGTTCAGATGCAAGGCAGCTTGCACAACAACAAGCGAAAATTGCCGCAAGCCCTATTTTATTTGATATCAGTAAATTTGCCCAGGCTGCAGCAAGCATGAGTACAGCAAATGCTGCTCCTGCTCCGATGCAGACAACTAATGACAGTTATGATACTGGCTTTACTCTCTATGCTGGTACCGTGATACCTGCAACTCTGCTGACCGGTGTGACAAGCGAAGTAAATAACGGTGATGTAGTAGCGCAGGTAAGACAAGATGTATATGACAGTCTTACAGGAATGCATCTGTTAATTCCTCAAGGTTCACATCTAATCGGTGTATCTGGCGCGGCCGGCAGCCGTGGCAACAAATGTATTGGTGTTGCTTTCAAGCGCATAATTTTTCCGAATGGATACAGTGTGCAGTTGCCAGATCAAAAGGCTATAGATGGCACTGGTTTTCCTGGATTGAGGGATAAATATGATGACCATGCATCTACTCTTTACCGCACAGCTTTCCTTGGGGCTTTACTTGCTGCGGCAGCTCAATCGTCTACTGGTAATTCCAGTGGCTATGATAGCAGAAGCCCTGGACAAGAAGCTGTCAGTGGTGCTGTAGCAGAAGTGCTCGACACAGCACATACGATTGTCGAAAGAGATGCCAATATGGCTCCTACTATTACTATTACGCCTGGCGCACAATTCAGCGTTTTCATCAATGCTGATATAGCACTTATGGAATATCTTTATTAACGATTTTGGGGTAAAGGACATCATATGAATCAGGGTACAAGGTTTATTACAGCAACAGCCCCGTTCTTTATTGGAATTTGGAGCGCAACACAAAAAATTGCTAATTATTGTGAATATGATCCTATTCTTGGAGAGCCAATCATAAAGTTTTGTCATCTTTATGCTCCTTGGCAATGGTTTGTATGGTACGGAAAATTTCATCAATACATTCCGGATTTGTTCCGTTCGTCTTTAATACCACTTGTTGTAGGCGGTGTTGTCAGTCTTGCTCTCATGATGTTTCTTAGACCACCAGAAAAACGTGATAGTCATGGTAGTGCTCATTGGGCTGAATATAACGATTTACGTAAGATGGATCTGTTCAATAAACACGGAGTAGTTGTAGGCTTATATGACGATAAATTAGCCAACGGCTTTTTTATTAAAAAATGTACCGACATTCTGAGATGGATAGAAGGCAAAAAGAATGAAACAGGTAGTAATTTCTATAAGAAAATCTATAAAAATTTTCTTGGCTTTTATGCTTCTCTCAATCATTATTACCTGCACGACAACAGCAATAAACATTTGGCAGTTGTCGCCCCTACTCGTAGCGGCAAAGGTGTTGGTTTAATAATTCCTACTCTACTAGGTGGTTGGACAGAGAGCTGCATAATAAACGATATAAAAAGTGAAAACTGGGGTGTTACAGCCGGCTATCGCAAGAAAATGGGGCAGACTGTAATCAAGTTTGAACCAACAGCAACGGATGGCAGCACAGCACGCTGGAATCCCCTTAATGAAATACCCATTGGTTCGGAAGAAGAGGTAAGTGCCTCGCAAAATCTTGCTTATGTCATTGTCGATTATGAAGGCAAGGGTAAGCTTGATTTCTGGGGAGCAAGTGCAGCTGTTGTAATACAGGCAGTCATATTACATTTGAAATATGCTCATTTTGCTGATCCGGAAAACTATCCGTTTGAGCCTAATCTGTATACGGTAGCTGCGTTTATGAAAGCCAATGTAATACCTGCTTTTGATAAAGATGGTAATCCTATTATTGATGAGGAAACAGGCGAACAGGCTATGACTGTCGCAGATTTCATTGCTACATTGCAGCAATTGATTGAGTTCCCACACGTTCCGGACGAAGGACTGCATATCCGCGAATGGGATACGAAAAAATGCGAATACGTCGAACGTGTTATGTTTCCCAAAGATTTGCAGGAGCTTTATCCTTTTGAAAGCAGCTTAATGCATATGCCCAATACCCACCCTATCATCTTTAAATGCTTCAGTGAAATAATAAAGAAACCGCCTAATGAATGTGGTTCTATTATTTCTACCGCGAATACAGCTCTTAAGGAATACCTTGATCCGGTGCTTGCAAAAAACACATCTATCAGTGATTTTTGCGTTGATGATTTAATGAATTATCAAAAGCCTGTATCACTATATCTTGTTACTCCACCATCTGATTTATTACGTTTAGCCCCTATATTTAGACTTTTTTTCGAGATGATGGTCAGACATCATGCAAAAAAAATTGGCGATTACGTAAATGGGCAGGCAGTAACGGTATATAAGCATAAGTGCCTTTTCCTTATGGATGAATTTTCATCTTTAGGTAATCTGCAAAGTTTTGCTGCCACTCTTTCATATATCGCTGGTTACGGCATGAAAGTATTTCTTATCTGCCAGGGTATACCGCAGATTAACGGAATCTATGGAAAAGACAACCAGATACTTATGAACTGCCATCTGCAGATTTTTTACGCTCCAAATGACAATGACAGCGGCAAATACGCTGAATCACTGTTAGGTAATGAAACTAGAGTCAACAAGTCAATTTCAGATGCCGGAGGTTTTTTCGGTAAGCGTACATATAGCTATAGTGAAGCTGCACGTGCGCTTATGACTGCGGATGAAATCAAAAGACTTGGTGAGCAAGAGATTATATCTGCATCAGGCTTTCCACCTGTAAAAACGGATAAGGTCAAATATTATGAGAATGAATTTTTCCGCAGTAAGCTTATGGATGCTCCGTATGTAAGTGATGTTATACGTAATAATCCATATCCTTTGCGCGATAAGCGGATAGCAGAACATCATGCCACAAAACCTGCTGACCATAGCTTTAAATTTTCATTTGATGAATCTGCAGGTGCAAAGAAAAGCCATAAACAGAAAAAGAGTAACTTTACGTTTGAGTACAGCGATAAAGGAGCTGGTAAAAATGTTTAATTTATTTTCCTTTTTGAAAAACATGACTTTATCAAAAAAAGAAGTTAAAAGAAAACATGTTTTTGTATTATGGAATGAGATTGAAGAATGTGAGCAAGCCTATAAGCATAAAAAGAAGCTTGGTGAAGAAATGCTTGCCCTGGCACAGCAGGTTGATGATAGTGATTTGCCTTTTACAGAAAAAATAACAAAAAAAGAGATATATCTTAATGCAGCCAGAGATAATTTTGATAAAGCTGATTTTTATAATCAAAAACTTGACGATTTAACAAAAGAATTGCAGCTGGCTATGAAATGAGGTGTTTAAAAATATGCTTAACGCTAGTAATTCGCGTTTGGAAAAGCTAGAGGCTAGTTTTTCCAGAATGCAGAAAAGTACGCAACGCGAAAAAAATAAGCTCAAACAAGCTTTAAAAAAGCTTGAAGCTAATCAAAAGAAACAGGAAAAGGAATATTATGTCGAACGTGTCAACGAACGCAAAGAATTTATTTGGCAGCTTTTAAAGCAGCTAGGCTATAGCTTTGATGACATTTGCATTATCGGTGGCAGCCTGGCGCTTTTAAGAGAAAAAATTGATAGCGGTAATGCAACAGATGAAATCAATGCCTGCATCGCTAAATATTCTGAGCTTATAAAAGAAAAAGAATCTGCTGACGATGAAGCGCTTGATAATGAAGCGGAAGTTGATGATGCTGATGAAGTTAATGATACTGATGCTTGTATTGATACTTCGCTCGACAGGATTGATCAGTAATGCCTAAAGATGACAATAAGACATTAGATGTCATGATGGGAGCGCACCTTGTCGAGCTTATGCGTAAACGTGATGATATAACAGAAATATATATTAATGATGATGGGCACATACGTTATATATCACATGAACAAGGCAAGGTCAAAACTGATATCTATATGGAACCGTCTAAAGTACAGGCTTTGATAGAGCTTGTTGCCGGTCAGTGCGGCAAAATTGTCAATGAGGATATTCCCTCCATTTCTACAGAAATTAGAGGTTATGGCTGCCGTTTTCAGGGTGAATTGCCTCCGATTGTAAGAAATCCGCAGTTCAACATACGTAAAAAGGCTATAAAGATTTTTACGCTTGATGATTATGTCAAAAACGGCACTATGTCACAGCATTATGCTGATTATCTGAAACAGGCCATAAAGCAAAGGAAAAACATTCTTGTTGTAGGTGGCACAGGAACAGGTAAAACTACATTCTTAAATGCTATATTAGATAGTATTGCCAAAATCAGTCCTTATCACCGCATCATTTCTATTGAGGATTTGCCGGAATTACAGTGTCCTGCAGATGACTATTCACCGATGTATGTAAAACAAGATACATCTAAAAATGGTATCCGTTATAACATGACAAGACTGCTTGCCGACTGTATGCGTCGTAGTCCTGATAGAATCGTATTGGGCGAAGTTAGAGACGGTGCAGCATATACCATGCTTAAAGCCTGGAATACCGGACATGAAGGCGGTGCTTGTACTGTACACGCTAATAGTGCAGAACAAGGATTAACACGTATCAAATCCCTAGCGCAGGAAGATCCTGATGCAGCAGGCGATTTGAAAGAGCTTATTGGTGAAGCCATTGACATTGTTGTTTCTATTGTACATGTTGAATATCTTGACGGTCGTAAAGGTCGTAAAATTAACGATATTATCGAAGTACAAGGATATGACAGTGCCAATGAATCATATATTTTAAAACACATTAAGGAGGAATTTTCAAAATGAGTTTCAAGGAAAAATTAAAAAAGAAGTATTATGCCCAATGTGCCATTGCGACAATGGCAATTATGGATGCCTCCCCTGCCTTTGCCAGCACATTGAGTGATGCAGGCCTTACAGGTGGTACTGCTACTGTAAACTGGCCGTGGCGTAGATTTTTAAATTCCGTTGTAGAAGAGCTTACCGGTCCCTTGCCTTTGACTTTTGGCATTCTTGGTATTGCGGCTTGCTGCTTTATGGCTATGTCTGGTAACAGAGGCCAGTTCAGTATGCAGCTTATTGGTTTGGTATTTGCTATCAGCATCGTACTGTTTGCGCCTAATTTCGTAAACATTATCTCTTCTAGCGGTGCGGCACTTACAATCATGCCATGATGCACGGTGTAGAAGCTCCGTTGCACCGGTCAATGGTGCAGCCGATATATCTTATGGGAGTACCACGTAATATATTCTGGCTGGAAGTTTTTGGTGGTATCTTATGTGGTCTGTTCTTCAAATCTTTTTTTGTAGTAGCCATATTGATACTTGTACATCTGCTTTTTACATATCTTGGTCAAAAAGATTCACTTTTTCTGCAGGTGTTCTGGCACAGCCAGAGACATAGCCGTTATTACTACAGATAAGGAGCTGTATAAGTAATGTTTTCGTTGTTTTCTAATAAAAAGAAACAAAAAAATGTAGGCTACAGCAACGAAGTAGGAGCTTTCAGAGAAAAGCCCAGAGTTGATTATCTGCTGCCATGGAGAAACATCTCTTACCGTAGCGGAGTAGTTTATGGCAAAAACAATGATATGCTTGCCGTGTTTGAATTCCGTGGTCCGGATCTGGAAAGCTCTACAGATGAAGAGCTTGCCCAATTCAATTTGTCGCTTAATCAGGCTATAAAAGCCTTGCCTACAGGTTTTGTACTGTATTTCGATGCTCAACGTCATTATGCTAGCAGCTATGAGAAATCAGATTTTCCGAATCCCTTGCTGCAGCAAATGGAAAATGAACGAGCAGACTATTATAATAGCCAGGCTCATTTTGAAACATCATATTATTTTGTAGTGTATTATGAGCCGCCACAGCTGTTGAAATCTAAAATCACCCAAGGCTTTATCAACTCCAGGAAAAAAGCCGATGAAGATACAACACAAAAAATATTTGAAGACACTTCACGGTTTTTCATAGACCGTGTAAATCTCATTGGCAATGCTCTGAGCCATATTTTCCCGGATATCCATGCGTTATCTGCTGATGAGACGTTAACATACCTGCATTCAACCGTATCAACACGTAGATTTGATTTAAAGGTTAATCCATTACGTGAATTCATCTGCGATTATATCTTCGACGAGCCAGGCATTACTGCAGGTCGTGAGCCTATGATTGGTAATAAGCATATGCGCGTTGTTACTGTGTTGAATTTCCCACCAGTTACAACAGCCGGGATTTTAGAGTTTTTTAACCGTCTTGATATAGAGTATCGCTGGGTAAGCCGATATATCTGTATGTCAAAGTTAGATGCAGACAAAGAGCTGAAAAACTATCAGACTTTGTGGGGACAGCAGATGGTCAAGCCGACTGAATGGTTCTTATCAGCACTTGGCAAAGCTCCAGAAAATTCTAATCCAGATGAACAGGCTGTTATGAATCGTGATGACGCCACTCTTGCTCTGCAGGAGCTTGCCAACGATACTGCAAGCTATGGTTATTACACTATGACAGTAACCTTATTTGATGAAGATAAGGATGCTGTAAATAAAAAAGCGAATAAGGTGCTTGATTTATTAAACAGCAACGGCTTTACCGGACTTATCGAAACAGACAACAGCATGGAGGCCTGGTGGGGTTCAATTCCTGGCTGTTATCGTGCTAATGTCCGCAGACCTATTATATCATCTCTAAATTTTTGTCACCTTGCCCCGGCAATGGCAACATGGCCAGGAGATAAAAAGAATGAGCATCTAAAGGGGCCTGTGCTGCTCTACACGGATACCGGCGGTTTTACGCCGTTCCGTTTATCACTGCACTGCGGTGACGTGGGGCACACGATGATTTGCGGACCATCTGGCAGTGGTAAATCTGTACTGCTTAATACACTGGAAGCGCATTTCTTGAAATATAAGGATGCCAAAGTCTTTATATTTGATAAGGCTGCATCCAGCAGGGCACTAACACTTGCTATTGGCGGTAATTTCTATAACCTTGCAGCAGAAGGTAAGCATGAGCTTTCATTCCAGCCGTTGGCACGTATTGATTCAGACAATGAAATCAAATGGGCTAAGGAATGGATTTTAAGCTATCTGCGTCAGCAGAACATGACCGTTACTCCTGTGCATGACCGCTTTGTATGGAAAGCTCTGCAGTCCTTGGCTGAATTTCCTCAAGAGCAGCGTACAATCAGTAATCTGGTTGATCTTGTCCAGGATAATGATATCCGTGTAGCCTTGGAACCTCTGACATTAAAAGGTAGCTATGGTGCGCTTTTTGATAACGATGAGGAACACAGCGGTGCTAATGGTCGTTGGCAGGTATATGAGATGGAAACGCTCATGTCAACTCCTGCTATAGTGCCGGCAACGCTTGATTATCTCTTTCATCGGATTGAGGGCAGCCTAAAAGAAGCTGCAGGACCATCTATTATTGTGCTTGATGAATGTTGGCTGTTCTTTGATAATCCAGCATTTAAAGATAAGCTGCGTGAGTATTTCAAAGATATGCGAAAAAAAAATACGTCAATCATCTTTGCAACGCAGAATCTTGCAGACGTAGCCAGCAAGGCAGATTTGATGACAACGGTAATGGAGAACTGCCCTAACAGAATTTTTCTGCCGAATGTCAATGCAGTTAATGAGAAAAACCAAGAGCTTTACGCTTCTTTTGGTTGTAATTATCAGCAGGTCAAATTAATTGCACAGATGCAGGCAAAACGAGACTATTATTACGCTTCTCCTAAAGGAAATCGTATCTTCCAGCTTGCACTGCAGCCTATTGAGCTGCCTTTTGTGACTGCTACAGCAAAATCTGACCAGCTTGCTATGGATCAGATTCTTGCAAGCTATCCACGTGAAGAATTTGTAAGCCGCTGGCTGAAATACAAAGATTACTCCGGTAAATATTTTGATTTTAACCAATGATTGATGAACTTTAATTAATAAAATAATCACATGAGGAGTGATAGAAATGGTGAAAAAATCTAATAGCATTCTTGCGAAAACTTTATTGCTAACAGCTATTGTTAGTGGAATAACAGTAGATGTAATGCAAGTTGATGCAGCATATTCTTTGTTTCCTAATACTACAGTTAGAAGCTTAAAATCTGTAGATAGTATAGATCTAACAAAATCATTTTTAGTAAGTCTTGCTGTTAACACTACTTCTACTGATACTAATAATACTTTTTTATACTATTCGCCAACGGATGTTACACAAGGTAGCGTTACATTTAAAGGTGGAATGTTATATGTATTGCAAACAAATAGTCATGAATACTCTGACAATGGACAAAGTACCACTAGTTTTACAAACTATTTTCCATTAGGAGAAGCTAAAAAAATTTTAGGTTCTAGTGGTTCATCTACAGAATTAACTGAAGATCAAAAAACGGTTATAAAAAACTTAATTGCCAACGTAGATGGTAATCAAAAGGTTAGTGGCAATCAGGAAGTTACTGGTAATGGTACTGTTGGTGGAAATCAAACCGTCAAAGGTGATTCTACCGTAGAAGGTAGCCAGACCGTCAAAGGCGATTCTATCACCGAAGGCAACAACACAACTAACGGCAACTCCACCGTAAAGGGCGACCTGGGAGTAGAAGGCTCTACCAACCTGAAAGACACCACAGTAGACGGCAAGCTGGATGTAACCGGTAATGCTACAATCAACGGCAGCTCTACCGTCAAAGGTGACTCTATCACCGAAGGTAACAATACAACCAACGGCAACTCTACCGTAAAGGGCGATCTGGGAGTAGAAGGCTCTACTAATCTGAAAGATACAAACATCACTGGAAAGCTCACTGTAAACGGAAATCAAGAAGTAACAGGCGATATTTACGCTCATGGCAGCGTTGTAGCTAATAACGCAGGATTTAATAACCTGGCTGTTATTAATGGTGCTACGATTGGCAACAATACCGATTTTGTTAATATGAAGGATGGCAATATTGTCGCTACTGGCAGTATTACAGCACTCGGTAATTTCGGCGTAGCAGGCAACACTGTTTTGAACGGTGATGTTCAAATGAATTCTAATGCGTCCGTTAAAGGCGATTTGAATGTTGGTGGTAATGGTAATTTTGCTGGCACATTAAGTGCGCAAGATGCTTACCTTGGCGGACAAAGCGTTTTAGGTAGATTTGCTCAGCAAGACCAAAAAATCAATAAGACTGGCGCAGCTGCAGCTGCTATGGCAGGTCTGCATCCGTTAGATTTTGATGAAGAGCAAAAGCTTAATTTTGCAGCTGCAACAGGCAGCTATCATGGTTCTTCCGCAATTGCTTTAGGTATGTTCTATCGTCCGAATGAGCAGGTAATGTTTAATTTATCTGGTTCTTCCAGCGGCTCTGAGCATATGTATACTTTTGGTGCATCGTTTGCCTTGGATCGTCCTAGTGGCACTCATGTATCAAGCAGACGTGCGCTTACCGAAAAAGTACAGCAACTTTCTAAAGTAAATGAGGCTGTAATTAAGCAAAGCATGGAACTGCAAGCAAAGAATGACGAGCTGCAAAGCCAGATTGCAGAATTAAGACAAATTGTTATGGAAATGAAAAAGTCAGCATAACCATTCTCTCTTCTAAATATATAAGTATCCTGCCTCCTTTGTGGGGCAGGATACTCACTCTTATATGTTTATATAAAACCTATAAATTTATACATCCCATACGTTCTATATAAGCGTATAAACCTATATACATATATAAGGAGGGCTTCCCTATGGCTAACGAAAAATCACAAGACATTATTTTAGAATCAGATGCTCCTATTAACTACGGAGATGGCGAAACCCCTGTTAAAGACTTTCTTTTGAACAATGATAGTCCAATTGTTATTGTTAAGGATATGTACGGTGAAACTATAGAAGCTGTCAATCTTGTTGAATTTGAAGAGTATATGAAAAATGAAGCTGCCGATGCAGAAGACGGACATAACTTCAATATTGTTAATGACTATGAAATCCTGTACAAGCGTGTTGTTGGCAATAATATAGAGTATCATGCATATCAAGGCAGATATACTGTAGGTGAAATTGATATCATAAAAAACATTCAAGAAAATTTTACTCCTGCGAAATCCGAAACAACAATGAAAGACTTGCCAGTATTTTTTTACGAACACTATCAATTGTGCAGATTAGAAAATTCCTTAACCAATAAAGCAATTAGTGCATTACCTAACTTAGATGAAAGTATAAAACAGGAAAGAAAAGCTTTAAATGCACACGTAGAGGGAAAGCCGTTTTATGGGTTGAAAAAGATAGAAGAATTACATAATGCCATTGCAAAAAGCAAAGTAAGAAAGCCCAAACATATCATTCTTAATTGTAAAAGTAACGATGAAATTTGTAATCAAGAACACTCAGTGGAAAGATGAGATACATAGAAACATATAGACTTATACATTCTATATATCCTATATAAAAATATAAAAGCATATAAACATATAAACCTATATATTCCATACGAACATATCAGGAGGGATTGATTATGGACAATAAAAATTTACAAGATGTTATATTAGAACCTGATACCCTGATAGATTATGGTGACGGGCAGAAAGCAATCAAAGACTTTTTTGTGTGTAACGCAGACTTTCTCACAAGGCATGATTATTCAATAGATGTATATAAAGATCTTGGTGATGCACCTGTTAAAAACTTTTTTAACCAGAGTCCGGTAATCATCCTCAAAGATGTTGATGGTAAACCTCTAAAGGCTTTAGATTTAATTGAATTTGAAGAACATATGAAAAATGAATTTGTTAAAGCAAAAGAGAAAAACAATGCCCATATTATTAGAGACTATGACATCTTATATAAACAACATCTCCTTAGTGGCGACTCATACCGTTGTTATCATGGTCAGTATGATAGCAATGATACGTTTGTAGTTGATAGCATAAAAAAACACTGTAACAATAATGCATTTAGCAAAATAAGAGATGAATTGGCCAAAGCATATGACACTCCTAGAGAAGAACTCAACCTTAATATGTCCTTTGTTGATTACATCGAAACTCATCACCACCTACTTTCTCTAGCGAAAAAATATGAAAATACACCTGATTCACCTATACCAGGTTATGTAAGATTTGATCAAATAGATTTAAATCATGCCTGGGCAGACCGACTATCTCATAATTATAAAAGCCTTGAGAATATCGAAAATAAAATAGCAGAATTAGAAAAAAACGGGTTAAACGAACCTCAAATTATATTTCTTGACGAAAGTAGATTTTGCCAAAATATGCCTTTAAAATACGCTGAATACGAAGAAGAATACATTAAAGAAGATGTAAAAACCAACTACTTGATTCTATTTAATGGCGAAAATTCGACTCATAGAATATACGGAGAACATTTGCAACTCTCATTAAACAGTCAAGCTTTACAACAATCATTAAACTATCAGGCGTACAAAATTGGCAATGAGGATTATGGTCAATGTTCAAAAACTCCATGGATAAGAGAAATCTTTAGTACGGCAGATTACCATTACAATTGCGAGCATAACAGCGACTATAAAGCATTACTAAAATATATCGCAGATAATTGCCCTAGCATCAGTGAAGCTAAACCAGTTATTTCTTTATCTTTTGAAGAAAACGGCTGGAACTGTTATAAACAAAAAAATATACTTTTAAATGAATTGAATAGTAATGATTTGTTGATTAAAAGCACTAATGATGTTGTCAGGTTTAATGTACGCTACACTACGCCTCTTGGAATTAAGGATTATTCCGGTAATCTTACAGGATATATAAATAAAGACGATGTAGATTTAAGAAAAACTTTTTCTGAAATACTTCGGCAAATATACTAAATATTACCCAAAGGTAAGTTACCCCAGGGTAACATTCAGTGATTGTTAGCATTCCATATCAGTCCTACTATAAACCACAAGAAATAGCTAAGATGATGGGTGGGGAATCTACCCACGAAGCAAATAGTAAGAAAGTTTTGGGGATATACTGTTATAAAACTTTACCAACAAACTTATTTTGGGACACGTATCGCGGCTACAGACAGAGCCTGAGAATAGTAAACTAATTGCTGAAAGAAAATACGGGGAAGGCATGGAGAAAAACAGCATTGAGGGCTTGGTGCTTGATTTTGGGCTATGTTAAATGGATACGGAGAAAAAGTTAATGGGCCGTTAATTCATGCTAATCAACTTGCATTCGGCTAAACGGAAGGTTATCTTTGTATAGTTGCTCCACTATGGCAATTTGCACCCAAGCCATCTTTGCACGAGAGGCAGGACGCAACGGAACAAAAGAATGTAAAATATAATACACCAAAATAATAATGAAAAAGTTAAGTTTCTTATCAATTTCCTCTGTTGGGCATCTAGAAATATCGTTCTCGTATCGACCACGTATCGATCCCGTATCAATCCCGTATCAATCCCGTATCGTTCTCGTATCATCCTCCTATCGTTCTCCTATCGTTCTCGCTTCCGGAAGCGGAAACAATACGGAAA
>ENA-OPXC01001034-OPXC01001034.1-human-gut-metagenome-genome-assembly--contig:-NODE-1034-length-21512-cov-2.284616_pt1 | contig 21512 bp, 16 predicted proteins | sample MGYA00241512_ERZ502016 | MGnify/ENA primary metagenome ERZ502016 (study PRJEB25962, sample SAMEA2043043) | human gut metagenome | biome: human gut; feature: human-associated habitat; material: faeces...
TTTCTTTATATTCTCCTAAAACTGCAGCAAGATATGCATCATGTGCATGATGATAGTCATTAATATCTCTAAATTTATATAATTCAAATTTTTCTCTATAATTATGCGATAAGTTTGCTTTTAAATAAATTACTTTTGAATTTTCATATAAATTTGCTAATATATTTGCAACGTGTTTAGTAATTTGTCTTGTTTCTACAATTTGTCTATTGATAAATCCTTCTATATCTTTTGAATTAAATTCTTTTCTTATCAAGTTATAATATTTTTTATTTGATATAAGACCAATACTTTTTAGATGAGACCACCATTTTCTATTTGTTTCAGTTTTAAAATTCGATGGTAAAACAAAACTTGCAGCCTTATTTTGATTTTCCTCTTTTAAAACTAATGCTTTATTATCTATAGAATCATCTTTTATTAATGTTCTAGGAATAATATGATCAACTTCATAATCGCTTAAATTCTCTATTTTTAATGGTGTCATTGAATATAAACTTTTTCCTTCTTGAATAAAATACAAGAATAATTTTTCAGAATCTATTTTTTCTTGAGACTTTAACTCTTTATTTAAATTATTATAGTTATTAATTTCATTTCTATATTTTTCGTATAAATTTGCTAGATATTTTTTTCTATCTGGTTTTCTTTCTTTTTTATCTTCATTTCTCGCCATTTCTATAGATATGTACTCTGGATCATATCCTATATAATTTGTAATTTCGTCCACTATTTTAAGGGCTTGATATATACCCCTTTTTGTTGCTGGAGAAGTAACCAATTCCCTAACCAAATCATAATTAACTTTTTTAGTTATTTGTTCACCATTAATTTTATCAATTAGCTCTAAAAACTTATATTTTTTATTGTTAAGAATTTGCATAAAATTTTCTTTTGTTTCAATCATCAAATCCATAATTGACTTTGAAGTATTTGTTTCTTTATCGAAATATAAAACACCAGTTAATAATTTTCTTGATAGACTACTCCATCCAGTATATTTTGTTTTTAACAATTTATTAACTTTTTCAGCATTTAAATCAGGATATTCTCTATTTAGTTTAACTTTAAGAATATTTTTATCTTCGAAAATAGTAATCCATTCAATTATTTTTTCGGCATCATTTAGAGTATAATTTGTATTTTCAAATACCCCATCTATTCCAAAAAAATCGACATAACTTTTCATACTATTAGCAAATTTTTCATCAGCTGAATAGCCCTTTACTAAAATATCATCACCATAAATATCAGTAACTTTATTAGCGTATAAGTATTCTTTGAATTTTTTATCAGTTATTGTTCCAGATGTATTTAAAAATAAATCATTATAAATTTGTTCTTGTAATTCTTTAGAAAGAGGATTGTCATTAATCTTAATTTGTTTTAATTCATTTAATACTTTAAATTTTGAATATAAAATTGAATTTGCAGGTATAGCCTTTTCATTAAGTAGATATGTACAAGTAGAAATCATTTTCTTAATAAACTCTTCTGCAGAGGCTTCTTTATCAACAACCTCATCAAAATTATATGGAGTTATTCTTATGCTTTCTTGACCACTTTTTCTTATCATCCAAGCGAAATTACTTTTTTCTGTTGTAGTTAAAGGACCTACATAATAAGGAATCCTAAATTCAAGTAATTGCACCAATTTATTAGTACCATTATATTCATCACCTAAAAAAGGATAATATTTCTTTTGATTTTCAATTATCTTTACCAATTCATTCTTATTTAACTGATATGGAAATTTACCATTTTCTACAGATGTTAATCTTGGTAAAAAATCACCATTTTCTAATCTCATAAGTATTTCTTCATTATATTTTTTTACTAAGTAACTATCAACATTATTCCAATTTACACTATCAAATAATTTTTTTAGTTCTTTTTGAAAATCATCATATGTAATACCATTAGTTATATATCTATCATATAAACAATAATTTTCTTTTTTAGCATTATTTTTTGTTCTAAATAATTTATCATATAAGCTTTCTTTTTTACCACCTATTGTTCTATCTACATTAAAAACTTGTTTTAAAAATTTTAAATCCTCTTTATGCTTATCATAATATCCAATCATTAAACTAGATAAACTCGGTGTTTTACTTTCCTTAAATATTTTTTTTAAATAAACAATGTCATATAAATTTTTTAATGCCTCTAAAAGTTCAATTTTATCGCCAAGTATTTTTTCATACTCATCATACTTATCATCATATTCAGTAGTTGAAAATGATAGTTCAACCTTTACTGAATCTATATCTAATAAAAACATTTTTATAAAATTAAATTTATTACCATTTATCATTTTAATAAATTCATTAGTAAATTCCTTTGGCATAAAATTAAAGTAACTTGTAAGTTCAACCTTTTTATCATTCTTTGAATCTAATAATAGTATTTTTTCTAAATCTTTAAAATCTCTATTTTCATCTATATCAAATTCTTGACAATAATCACAAATTAAAGATACAACATTACAAAAAGATTCCTCGATATTTAGACTTTCTGTATTAAACTCACCTTGTACTAAAAAACTTCCACGATATTTTATTATATGATGTAAAGCAAGATATACTAGCCTAATATCAAATTTTTTATCTTCATTAATTAAAGCATTTCTTAGGTGATATATAGTTGGATAGTTTTTTTGATAAGAATTAAAGAAATCCTTTTCATCCTTATTTAGTTCTATAGTTTTATTAACTTTATCATTCTTATTATAAAAAGATTCTTTCATTATTTGATAAAAATTAGGATCAACTTTATTTATTTCATTTTGAAATTCCTCTTTTAAAAGTTTTATCCTATATCTTCTTCGATCATATCTTCTTCTAGTACTTCTAAAGTTTCTTCTTGAAGAAGCAGAAACAGCTTCATCAAATAGTCTAACACCCCATAGTTTCTTGTTACCTTTTCTTAAAACTTTTTGCTTTTCAGATTCGACAACTGCCCATCCTACAGAATTTGTTCCAATATCTAATCCAATATTATATTTTTTCATATTGACATACCTCCTTTTAATATGATAATATTTAATTGTCTTAATACCATTTAAGATGACATAGAGAGTTAAAATAAAGGATTACCTAAATACTCATTATGTGATGAGAGGCTGCTTAGGCAGCTTTTTTTATGCTTTCTATTCACAATTTAATTGTACTAAATAATTAACTTTATGTCTACTTAATTTATTTGAATTATTAAAAAATTATTTTATTTAATTTATATTTTTATAAAGTAAATAAAAAGTACTATTTTGTTTAGTACTCTTTAATTTTTAACCATACTGCCCTTCATTATTCCATATATTTCTGATATAAAGTCACTATCTTTTTTTAAATTTTTATCACATAGTAAATAAACATGATTTTTAGTTCTTGTAAGAGCAACATAAAATAATCTTCTTTCTTCAGCAAAAGGAATGCCTTCATCAATAACTTCATTTCGATACAATTTTTCTATCCAAGTCATACCTGTTTTAACAGATGGAAATGAAGTATTTAATCCAATAATAATTACATCATCAAAAGTAAGACCTTTAGATTTATGCATAGTCATTGCTTCAATATCTATATCTTCATAATTTTTAAATACTAAACTAGATTCTATTCCATCAAAGAAACTTTCATCATCATATAAATTATCTATAATCCTATTTGTTCTACCTAATATTAAAATTCTATGATCTGGACTATCACTATATATCTCTAAAATAGTACTTTTAAGTAAATTAATTTCCTCTTTATCAGATTTAGTTCCATCAAAAGTCTTAATAATAATTGGTTTATCTATATGTTTATCAGATACTAAGTCTTTTTTTATTTGACTATTATTTTTCATAATAAACTGTCCAGATAAGTTGATAAGTTCTTGACTATTTCTATACGTCTTATTAATTTTAAATAGTTTTGCTCCCTTAAAATAGTTAGTAAAATTATAAATATACTCTATTCTTGAGCCACTAAAGGAGTAAATACTTTGCCAATCATCTCCAACTGCAAATACTTTAGCATCATTTCTTTTAGCGGTCTTCATAGTAAGTTCATACTTAATATTAGATATATCTTGATATTCATCAATAATTATATAATCAAATAATAAATGAGTTTCACTTGTTAATTTTTCAATATACTTAACTGCATAGTATAATAAATCATCAAAATCAAAGTAATAATATTCTCCACCATAAAGTTTATTTGAATAATAATTATAAAAGTCTAAGAAGTATTTTGCCTCAATCATAACATTTTGTTTTTCTTCACCTTTTAAAGTCATAATATATTTTTTTATAACTGTTTTATCCTCTCTATAAGCAGATGATTTTAAATATTTAATACTTGAGTACATAAAATATTCAAATGGATATACTTGTGAAAGTGGATTTAAACTAAGAATATGTTCATATATTTCTTCATTAGTTCTTTCATTATATTCAACATTTAACTCTCTTAATTTGTTATCTAAAATTCTAACAATATTTGAAAGTGATGTTCTTTCAATTTCAATAAATTTATTATTATGCTCTTTATGGTATTTTTCTTTTTCTAATTTTATTTTATTATAGTTTTCATCCTCTAAGCCAAAGTATTCAATATATATTTTTTCACCAGCATAATCAATTGTAAAATCAGGTTTATATATTATATTATTTTCCATAAGTTCTGGATAAGCTTCTTCATAAGAATATGAAAGACCTCTTTTATAAAGAAAGTTTGCTATTACTGCTTCACCGGCTGATTTAACATAGTCTCCATTTATAGATATAATATTTTCATCTTTCTGAAGTTGCCTTTCAATCCATGATTTAATTAAATTTATAGTTCCTACAGTTTTGGCTTCCTTAAGTTTAACACTTACATAGTATTCTATAAGCTCATCATAAGTATTAAATTTTTGATAGTTATCAATAAAGAATTTGCTAAATACAAAATTTTTCATTTGTTTAACAGTATCAAAATTATTAATTATTTCAGTAATTTTATTTTTATCTAAATATAAGTTTTTAAAATACTCTAAAAAGATTTCTCTTTTTTTATTTCTATCAAGTATAACGCATTTTCGATTATTAAATATTTCTCTAATATATTCATAACCAAGTGAATGAAATGTTGTAACGTGTGCTGGGATATTAAAATCTAAGCAAATTCTTTTATCTAGTTCTTCAGTAGCTTTTCTTGTATAACTTAGTACTAATATTTTTTCTGGTAAAACATTTTTCTTTTCCACTAAATATTTTACTTTTGATGCCATAGTGGTAGTTTTACCTGTACCTGCTCCAGCTATAATAAGACTATATTTTTCATCACTTAATATGGCTTTACACTGCTCTTTATCAAGTTTTATATTAGGATCAATATCTTTATAGAAATTATCAAAGTAATCTTTATTTAATAAATACTCTTTTTCTAATACAATGTCATTATAAGTATCAATATTAAAGTTAGAGGGCACAGCATCACTATAATTTGCTAATACATTTAAATATAAATCATTTGAAATATATTCATGATTATTATATTTTTTTATAAACTCCTCTTTCACACTGCCACCTACTATAATAGTATTATAACAAAAATCAATTATTTTTTATAGTGAGTTTTGTAATTTCAAGATAATCAATCTGTAATTTTAGTTGCAACATTTTATCTAAAATATGTTTTTTTATATTTTAAATCAAATACTTAAAAGTGTATAAAAAATTGCTTAAAAGTTTCATAATTCTATAATGTAAACAATAATAATATTTTTGTTCTCTTCAGAGGGGCCAAAAAGTTGCACTAGTCATATTAAAAAAAGCCCTGTAAAATCAACGTTTTTATGTATAAACAGTTTAAAAAAATACTATTTTACACACCACAATTTAACTGAATTGTTGTGCAGAAACTGTGCAGACATATAAAAAGCATATATAGGATACGTAGCTATATATGCTATTTTTTAATCAAGATCTTTTGGTGTCTCAGATAATTCAGAATTTAATATTTCATAAAATCTTTCACCAAGTGGTGTTATATTATCTTTTTTAACTATTTTAATATTTTCTTTATTATTTATAATTTGTTCTAAAATTGTAAAAAAATCTTGTTCTTTAAAATTTTCTAAATCACATTTCTTGTCATCAATTTGAATACTACTTTTTTCAAATACTAGTTCCATTATTATCCTCCTCTAAAAAAATATCTTTGTAACCTATTTTTTTAACTCTCATTGATAGTGCATCCTTACCACCATCTAAAATATGTGTAGAAATATTAAGTATTGTATCATTTAATAATTTTGTATTTATGGAACTATAATCATATTTTATTAAACTTTCCATAGAATCATTTATCACTCGATATTCATTATTATCTTTAATACAAATTAAAATACTATCACTATCTCCATTAATAACTAAGTTGGCGTTATGGCTTATAATTAAAACCTGGCGTCTCATTTTAATACTCCTTAGTTTCAAAACAACTTTTTTGAAAATTGTCTCATTATCCAAATCATCTTCTGGTTGATCTATAATAAGTATTTTATTAGAATTAGGATCTAATATCAAATCTAATAATATATCTGCTTTTTCACCTGGTGATAATTTGGCAATATCTTTCTTTTGTCCATTATACTCTATTGTAATTATTGGATTAATTTTAGGTGCAAATATATCATAACCATTATATTCACCTTTTGTTATTCTACCATCTTTATATGGATATATTTCTTTTATATATTTATCCCCAAAATTTTCAAATAAATCAATGTACTTTAAATTTGGTTTGTATATATTGTTATAATTTTTAAATATATCCATTATGTCACTAATTTTCTTATCTTTTATATCTAAAGTATGTTGTATAGTTAAATTAATTGAAATATTATTTTTATTTATTATAATATCCTCTTTATCATTTATTTCCTTACTATTTAATTCTTTAATTTTTTTACTTTTAATTGAACAAATTGTCATTAATTTCATCAATTGTTTTACTCTAACTGATAGATTATTAAAGCCGGTGCTATAATATTGCCCTTCATTTGATATATTTTTTGATGCTTTTTCTTTTATTTTATCAATAAATTCCTTAGTTGTTTTAATTCTCAATATATTTTTATTATTTAATTCAATTTTTTCATCATTAGCTTTACGAATACTTTTAATATATTCATTTACTCCTTCATAATCAGAAAAACCATATTTTTTTAATTTTTTTACATATTCAAGATGCTCATTAAATTCATCTAATGTCTTATTGAATTTCTTTAGTTCATTTATCTCATTTTCTGCATTATTTATGTATTTAGAACAAAAATCAACATAATTATCAATCAATTCTACAATCTTATATGTTTCTCCAGAAGCACTATAAAATGAATTATAAGTTGACAGAAAGCTATAATCAAAAACTTGATTCTTTTTATTATCTAATAAAATATATGAATTCAAACAATCATTAACTTCTCTAAAATAATCTTCGATTTTCATTTCTTTATTTACTGTAGTACTTAGTTTTCTTATTTTTTTAACAAACTTATCTGTATCATATGGTGCTTCTGATAACAAGTCATAAATATTATTTGAAGTTGACTTACCTGAATTTTTTTGTGAAATATAATCAACATCAAGTTGACTATCCAAATTGTTTTTTTCAGTCTCATTGATTATTTTTACATTTTCTATTTTTATTTGTTCATAAATGTCACTACCTGTATAATCATCCTTCTCGCCAATTAGACATCTCAACAAATAACTTTTCCCTGTTCCTCTAGAACCTATAATTGCATTTAATCCATCACCAAAATAAATTTTTTCTTTTTTTCCATTAATATTAATTGTTATGTACTCCAATATCTTATTAGTATCTTTTTTGTACTTTTCAAATCTTTTTAAAGAAAAAATTCTACTATCATAATCTAATAATGCTAATCTTAATCCTTGAAAACTACATTCAGCTTTCATATAAAATAAATCCTTTTCAAAATCAATATATTTTATATTATCTTTACCATGATAATCGCTTCCATAAATAAATGCTGAAGATAACTTTTTTACTGAATTTAAATTTTTTAATTGTTCATATAAATGATTAACCTTGTCACTATTATTTTCTTCTAAAATTTTAACATTTTTACTAATTTTATTAATTTTTTCCACAAAAAATTGGTCATGATATTTTGTTTCAAAGCCATATACAATGTTATCCCTTATATAATTTAAAAATATCTCAATTTTTTGTGGATCAACCCCACCATTTTTAAAAATTCCTTTATCTTTATCTAAGTGCGGTATTGCTATATAATTTATTCCATATTTATCTAGTAAGGAAATTATATCAGCTGCCTTGTACTCTTTATCCGCAAAATCGTTTATATCATATTTGTCTATATCTATATTTATTTTTGAAAGTAAATCTTTACTAAATTCGCTACCAATTTTATCTTTAGATAATTTTTGATCATCCATAATAATTATCCAGTGAACTCCATCAATTGTTAATTCCATTCCTGGTAAACATTTAATTTTTAATGATGAAAATTCGTTTTCTTTTTTAAGGTAAGCTGAATAATCAAATATATTATGATCAGTCAGACAAACCATTTTTACATTAGAATTTTTATATATTTTCGATATATCATATTTGATTCCATTTTGATTTTCATATGCATCATAAGATAAATTAGTATGAAAGTGCATATCTACTAAATTGTACTCCATATTTTACCTCCAAACTACAATAATTCTAAATATTTATTTAACATTTCAATTTCTAATTCATTAACTAATTTAACAAAATCAGTATAATCTCCAGTAGTATGTGCTTTATCTAAAGCATTATAGTATTCTAATCTTTTTACTTTTTTCACAATTACCGGAAGATATCCACTATTCATTAAAGATAAATTCATAACTAATCTTGAAGTTCTACCATTTCCATCAACAAATGGATGTATCTTAACTAATTCTCCATGTAACAATGCTGCTCTAATAATTGGATGATATTTTTTCCAATCTTCGTAATTAATAATTAATTTTTCCATTAATTCTGGAACAATTAAATAATCTGGTGGAATATGTGTAGCACCCTTTATTTTCACATTTTCATCTCTATATTTACCAGCATTATCATCATCAATTTCTTTTAATACTAATTGATGAATATTTTTAATATTCCATTCAGTTACAGGTTCTTTATCTTTAATAAGATCATCTAAGAATAATATTGCTTGTTCATGATTAATAACTTCTAAGTGTTCTTTTAAAGATTTGCCACCAACTGTAATACCTTCTAAAACAACTTGTGTTTCTCTTAAAGTTAATGTATTTCCTTCTATACCGTTACTATTATAAGTCCACTCTAAATTAATAGATTCTTTTAAAGACTTTAATGTTTCTTTTGATATAGGTCTTTTAGAATTTAATTCTTTATTTAATTCATCAACTTTATCAAAATAATTATCAGGTAAATCAAATTTAAATTCAGTATTATCTAATTTAACACTTCTTTTATCCGCTGGTTTATTAGCATTAATAGGAATATTCCAATTATTACCTACTTTAACAGCACCTTCAATTCTTCCATCTTGTAATAATTGTCTTATTCGCCTTTCACTAATACCCCACTTTTTTACAGCATCATTTGTAGTCATAAATTCCATAATTTTCACCTTTGTTTACATTATACCGTTATCGGCAGTATTTGTCAATACATTTTATACCGTTATCGGTATATTATTATAATATTTCATTTTAAAATTATTATGTAATTTATTTTAAAAATTCAATAAGTTCTTCATAAAATTTTTCAGGATTATTTTGCACTTCCTTTTTAAATTCATTTATTTCTACATTCAATTTTTCAGTTTCTTTCTGATCTTTCTCAAAGTATTTAACATTCTTATCATAATATAATAAATCGTTATATTTTGAAAAATCTATTTTATATTCTTGTATCTTATTGCTGATATTAGCTAATAAAAATAGATATGTAAAACCAACACTTCCTAATTCTAAATAATGTTTATTATCATTGGTAAAATACTTTAAACATACGAATAGAAGCATTTTTAAAAAATGATAATTTTGATATGTGAGTAATTGAAATACTTCTTTTTCTTTTGGACTATTAATTTCTATTACTGTACTTACAATTAATGTACTATGCGTAAAATTACACATTTTATCATATAATTCAGTTAACATTGACAATTTTTCTTTACAGTTTATATCTTTAAACGCTGGCTCACATATTTCATTCATATGTGTTCTAAACTTATCTATTATTTCACAAACTCTTGTCTTATCACGCTCTATTCCTAAAGTTGTAAATTCATTATATACATTTTCATCAAACTGAATCATCATTGCCATCATAATATATTCAAAAGAAGATCTTAATAATATATTTGGATCCACTAAGTTATAACTTTTTAAAATGTAATCAACATTTATTAAAGTTTTATGTGCTTGTTTTAATAAACTAATTGTTTCATGATGTTTAGTTCTTCTCTCATTTTCTAATTTTGACACATTATAAACGCAACCATCTTTTAATGGTCTAATAAATTTTCTATTTATAGCATTATTAATTGTTTTATTTGATATTTTATATGATATTTGCATATTTTCATCACCTTAAAAAGTTTATATTTATTATATCACTATTATTTGATAAATTAACATTGAACAACAAAAAAGTATATATAGATAAGTTAAAACTATATATACTTTTTTAACATTTAATTTACATATGTTAAATTTTTGCTATTTTTTTACCATATTATGACGCTTATGACACTTGTTTTTAGGCTGAGTACCCCGTACATTTAAGTGACACAAATGACGTAAGCAAAAGAAATTAAGTGTATAGTTCATTTAATTGATTGGCTTTTTCATTTGCTATATCTTTATCAATTATTTTTAACAAATCACATGTTATTTTTCTCCAGTCTTGAGAAAGATCAATGGTATTAAATTGAATCTTTGCATCAATTGCCCCCATTTCTTGAGAAACAACTTTTACATCATACGATTCATATATAGGCTCTCCATTAAATGGTAATGGATAAAGCAATATACCTTTTAAATCATTTGTGGCATTTACATTATTTAAATATGCCATTATTTGGTACATATTACCACTAATTAAAGATTCTTTATCATAATTAGTTGTTAAATAATCTTTGTAATATTTAGTATCCAAAATAATTGTTTCTTCATTAGATTTAATAAATGTGTCCATTTTCATTATAGGTAGTAATGATTTGTTTCCACTACTTACATTCCAATTTAATTGACTTTGATATTTGACTTTGTATTTTTTCTTAGGAAGTTCCTGTTCATAAAATTTATATACAAACAATTCAAATACATTATTCATATTCTCATCATTATCAAATAAATTGTAAAATGAATATTTCCCTGAAGATTCGCTTAACATTTGAGAATTATATATTAATTGACATATTTTTATCATATAAAAATAATAATAGTTTGATTTATTAAAGTTTATTTTATCAAATGAATATTTATCAATTTCTGCATAATCAACTTGATTAAAATATAATATTATTCTATTTAACTTTTTCTTATTATCTTTTGAAATATCGGTTGATTTATATAATCTAATTGCTATATATTTTATTATTTGATTTAATAAATTGTTTTCAATCAGTTCATCATAATCACAATATACTTTTCCATATCTCAATGTTTGTTTATTAATTATAGATTGAATATCAAGCTTTCCTTTTACAGTGTTTAATTCTTCATTTTTTTCTACATACTCTTTATATAATCCTTTTTTTATTATTCTTTTAATATTAATTAAAAATAATTCAGCATAAATATTTGATGAATCGAAGTCGTCTTCCGATGATAAATCAATAAAATCTTTATTATTTACTCTATCCCATATATAACTATACATGAATAAAACATTTTTAATTGGAACTTTAAATTTATTCATAATGGCCTTCTATAGCATTTGTTTATAATCTGCTATTTTTGTATCATCATCAAACCAATATTCTTCCAATAAAGGAATTATTTCATAATCAATAATATCTTTGTATGATTGTGTAAAATTATTGCTATCTAAATTATCAACAAAATAGCTATGTCCTATTTCAAAGCCTTCACTTAAATCATCATCTATAGCTTCATTTAATGCAATCATTTTATTACATAAAAGATTAACATCATTTTCCTTAATATTATTCTTTTCAATTAACCAATTGGAGAACTTTGGATTATTAAATGCTGGATTTACTTGAATAAACGCAAATCTTCTTCTTAAAGCATAATCTACCATTGCAAGTGATCTATCAGCTGTATTCATAGTACCAATAATAAAAATATTTTCAGGAATAGTAAATGATTCTTTTGAATATGGAAGTATTACATCTTCTTTATCCCTCTTATCATATTCTATTAATTTCATTAGTTCGCCCAAAATTTTACTTAGATTACCTCTATTAATTTCATCAATTATTACAAAATAATCTTTACCTCTATTGTTTTTAGCTACATCTACAAACTCTTTAAATACACCAGGAGTTAATACAAACTCTCCATCTTTATTTGGTCTAATACCTTCTATAAAATCCTCATAAGAATAACTTTGATGGAATTGTACAGATAACACTTGATCTTTTGCTTTCTTTCCAATTATGGAATATGCAAGTCTTCTAGCCATAAATGTTTTTCCAACACCAGGTGATCCTTTTAAAATAATATTCTTCTTTCTCATTAATAATTTATATATTTTTTCATATTCGGAATCATTCATAAAAACTTCTTCCAAAAATAAATCTTTATCATAATAATTTTTTAAAAATTCAATATAGTGATTTAATGCTGCAGAATTAATGTTATTGGAATTTTGAGATCTAGTTTTAAATTTTTCACTATTTATTATTATTGGAATATATTCTTCTAATTCCTTGTAATTATCAAATTCATATAATGATTTACTTAATAAACCATCTTCTTGAGATTCCTTAGACATTAAATCCACATGACTTAAATAAGCTGTTATGCTACTCTCTTGAATTGATATATTTTCTAACCATTTTCTAAATTTATCCTTCATATTATAACTATCTCCTTCCATTATATTAATTAACTTCATAGCAAAATCATCATATGGTGTAATATCAGTTAATGTTTTTTGAGCTACTCTTAAATTTTTAGGAATTTCCCAAACACCTTTTTTTATCCAATTTACGTTTCTTGTGTTTTTGAATCTTTCTCTATTGTTATTGTATAAATATTTGTTATCTATTACTCTTCCATATCCCAGCAACTTGGATTGCCCTATTTTAGCAATAACTATATCGCCTTCATGCAATTTATGTATAAAATCATCAATGCATGAAATATCATTATATGCATTTTCTTCATTATATTTTTCTTTTAAAGCTGCAGCTATATGCTCTCTATCATTATAATAATTTAAAGGTCCAATATCATCCCAACCTATAATCATTTGATTATTATCATAACAATAATCCCAATAGCTACCACCATCTCCAGGCGAATAAGTCCAATATTGAGAATTTTTTGAAAATAAATAATCTATTTTTACCTTATCAATTATCCCATTTTTTAATACAGGATAAATAATATTAATATTTTCACCTTTTTCTATAATTATGTCTCCTAAAAGAGCTATTACAATACCTCTAAATTTTTTTACATTTTCATTATCGTTTTCAAATTTTATGTTTAATCTATTGCCACTATCGACTTGAACATCTGGTTTACCCAAACTAAAATTTTCACTATCAGTAAAATAAACTCCTCTATTGATAAAATAATCTTGTAAATCATCATGAAAATCTGATAATGAAAACATTTTAACAACTTGATTCATTGTTTCAATATATGATCTTGTTTTAACTACATCCACAACAAATTCATCATTATCAGGTTTTAGAAATTCTATCATTTCCTTTATAGTATCAGGATTGGTTGCTAAAAAATATCCAGCAGTTGAACTTGGTCTTACTTCACCATTTTTTGTTAATGAATTATACTTAAAAATATTAGATCGAGTTGACTCAGTATTACTTAAAACAATTCTAATTTTATTATTTTCCAAAAATCCAGCCACACATAACACCTCTCATCATTTTTATTATACCAAAAATTAAAAATTTACGCTACATAAGTAGCAAAAAAAAAAGAATTATGCTAATTCTTCTTCTATATTTGTTATATTAGATAAATCTATATTATATTCTTCTTGTTCTATTGAAAGATTGGATAAAGAAATATTATTATCAAAAACGCCTGTTTTAAAAATTTCTCTAACTACCGCAAGCATAACATCAACTACTATACTATTACCAGCTTGTTTATACATTTGTGCTCGTGATACAACAATTTTAAAGTTGTCCGAATATCCCATAAGCCTCAAGGCTTCTCTTTCAGTAAGCATTCTTAGCTTATCTTCTCCACCTTTATCAGTCATATAATTGTCAACACCAGCTCTATGCCTATTTCCCATTGTTGATAAGACAGTCCTTGCTACATCTAAATCATACTTAATTGATGTTCTAAATGTTTTTGTTCCTGGAGTTAATACATATTTTCTAACCAAATCAGATAATACATATTTATCATCAACTCTTGAAGGATCAAACTCGGACTCTTTAATCGAAATATTACCACATTCATCATATTGAAAATTACCAAATTCACATTTTGATTCTAAAAATTGTTTCATACTAAATTTTAGTTCTATTGGTAATGGATATTCAAAATTTTTCTTTATATCTAAATCATTTCTAATGCCAACAACAAAAACTCTCCTTCTATTTTGTGGTATTCCATAATCAGCTGCATTTAATATTTGAGGCTCGGTAATATTATAATTTAAAGATTTAAAAATCCCTTTTATAATTTCCCATGTATTTCCATGATCATGTGTAGTCAATCCTCGAACATTTTCATATATAAATACTTTTGGATTTACTTCTTTAATAATCCTTGCATATTCATAGAATAATGTACCTCTTGCATCTTCAAGTCCTCCTTTAAAGCCTACTGTTGAAAATGATTGACACGGACTCCCACCTACTAATAAATCAACTTTATCTTTATAATCAGTACCATCTAATAAGTTTATATCTAAATGAAAATCATCTTCAATTATTTTATCTCCATAATTTTCCATATAACTTTGTTTTACATAATTCTTCTTTTTGCTTTTAGAAGCATATAAATCATCTACATATTTTTTCTTTTCTAGTTTGGAATTCATATTTTTTATTTTTTCAAATTCTTTTTCATGGTCATATTTAATTTCAATATCTCCATTATCACATGCAAAAACAATTTCATATGGTGTATTATTTCTTATGAGTGCTTGTTCAATTGCACCTATACCACTGAATAATGTGGCTAGTTTTAGCTTAGGCTTTATAACATCAACTGCTTTTAATTCTTCGGTTTTAAATGTGCCTGTATCTATTAGGTTTGGAATAATTTTTTCAAATATATTAACAACAATACTATTACCAGCTTGTCTATATTTATCTTTATCTAACATTCCTTTGGGAAATTTAAATTTTTTTGAAAATCCCATAAGATTTGTACATTCTAATGGAGTTAGTTTTCTACAAGCACCTTTTTTACCATTATAAGTAGAAATATATGCAATATTCATAATATCAGCATTATCTTTTATTTTTTCATATGGAACAAACACAAATTCTCCATTCCAATTAAATTGTTGATTTGCTTTTTGACATTGCATTATATTAGAATTAACTTGTGCTCTATTTTTATATTTTGGATTAGTAACAAATTCAAAACCTTTTTTACCCAAATAATACTTTGGATCAACTTTTAAGTCATCTTCCAAATAATCTTTAACTGTAGTTTTTAATTCTTCTTCTTCAGGAAATTTGAATGGAGCTGTATCTAAATCATTTCTTATACCTATAACGAATAGCCTAGGTCTATTTTGTGGTATTCCAAAATCTTTAGCATTTAATATAGGATTTTTTCTTATATATATTTTATAATTTAATTCTTTAAATGTATTTTGAACGGTTTCCCATGTTCTACCTTTATCATGATTTAACATTCCTTTAACATTTTCAAATATAAAAGCCTTTGGTTGACATTCTTTAATAATCCTTGCATATTCATAGAATAATGTACCTCTTGTATCATTAAATCCTCCACGTTTTCCAATTATTGAAAATGATTGGCATGGACTTCCACCTACTAGCAAATCGACTTCACCCTTATACATAGATCCATCTAAAAATCTTATATCTTGATAGAAATCTTTATCATCGATTTCATAATTTTCCTTATATGTTTGATACATACAATTAGGTTTTTTTAATGAACTATATAAATCATTAATATATTTATTTTTTTCTTCTAAAGACATATTTTCTATTTTTTTTAAAATTTCTTCTTTCGAATAAGGTAATTCTCTCTCACCATTATCACATGCAAAAATTATTTTATGTTCAACATCTAATTTTTCTAAAGCTTGTTCAATTGCACCTATACCACTAAATAGCGTAGCTAGTTTTATCATATTATTACCTCATCTCTATTTTCTTTATAAATTAATTATACCAAATAATAACTAATTTAGATACATTTTTCTTCTGTTTTTTACAAAAAAACATCAGAGTATAAAAAAAGGAAATTTAATTTCCTTTTTTAATTATTCTATTTTGGTAATTTACTATAATCATATTTTTTATAAATTACATCGAGTTCGCTATTTATTTCATCAATATCTTTTAAAAATTCATCTAGTGAATATTTATCAAGACCTGCTTCTTTTTTCTTTACTTTTAATTTTAAACATTCTAAATTTTTAAATATAGATATGGCTTGTCTTCTTTTTTTAGCATCCCAATCTAAAAGATTCATTTCGGATTGCTTATATTCATCTAATTTTTCTTTTAATTGTCTTGTAGACTTTCCTTCATATCTATCTCTATTTAACGTTTTCAATACATTATTAAATCCACATGCATCTAATAAATCTTCTAAATTCAATTCTAATGGTATTAACTAATAATATTACTCATGGTATAGAAATCAAAGAACACTGTACCGACTTTATGGATGATATTAAAGATACCCTACTCGAGTTAAGAATCAACAAATATATAAGGTATAACTCTAAACTAAATATTTTAGAAGCAAATGCTGTTCCATACGATAAATGGGATGAAGAAGAATACGAATTATAAAAAAGGATGTGATAATGTATGACAGCAAGTAAAACATTAAAATTAATAGCAAAACAATGGTGCAATTTAAGTGATTTAATGAAACTAGCAGGTGTTGGTAGAAATAATGCATTAGTTATTAAAAGCATTATAAAGAAAAAATTAGAAAGTGAAAACAACACCCTCTTTGAGCATAAACACCAATAGGCATTAACAAAATAATTAATAATAAAATCTTTATATTTTTGACTTCACAAACCTCATATTAAATTACTTATATCTTTCCATAACATCTTTTGCAAGAGGTATATCTGCAGGAGCTAAATCATAATTTAATAAATCATCTATTTTTACCCAAACATATTCTGAGTGTGCATGAAGTTTAAAGTTACCATCAATATATTCACATTCATATAATTTAAGTATTACATTACCATGTGGATAATTAAAAGTGCTTTGTGATATAAAATCTTTTGCTTTAACTTTTACATCAAATTCTTCATAAATTTCTCTTTCTATAGCTATTTTTTCATCTTCATTTTCTTCGACTTTACCACCAGGAAATTCCCATTTACCTTTTGCATCTTTATCCGTAGATCTTTTAGCAATTAATACTTTATTATCCTTAAAAATTAAAGCCGCTACTACATTTATATCTTTACTCATAATACATTTACCTTTCGTTAATTCTATTATACTATATTTTCACTATTAAAAAAATTAAATGTTTTCTGACATTTAGTTTTTATCATCTAAATATATAAAAGATTGAGGAAAATAATTTATTCCAATATCGCTTAAATTTTTAGGCTTATCATAAATTTTAATATTTCCAAGTTTATATGCTATTGCCTTGTTTTTATTTTGATAATAATGATCATAAAATTCTTTTGTTATACCTGATTCATTTTTTGTCATTTCCCATAATTTTTCTGGATTTTCCTCAATAATAGCATTAACATCTACCTCTGCCACAACTTTTTTTACAGGAGATGTAGAATATATAACGATTTTATTAACATTATTTCTTTTTGCTTTAATTTTTCTATATTCATATTTTTTTCTTTTAGACAAAATTTCATCTACATACTTTGGATTAATTGGCATTAGAATTTTACACATTTTTACTTCCTCCCTATTATAAGTATAACATAATTTTTAAAAATTTATATCAAATTAAGTATACATCTTTTTCCATTTGACACTCATCTAAAATTTTAATTAAATCTTTAGGGTTTTTTAATTTAGTAATTCTTTGTATAGGACCCTTAATTATGTTGTTACTAATCAAAAAATTATATGTCACATATTTATCAAATGAATAATATAATTTAAATAAAATAACTAAACTATCATTTTTAAATTCCGTTCTTAACTGGCTTTCATTATAGACAGTTCTTTTATTAACTAAACAATATAACTCTTCAAAAGAATTAAAGTTATTAAACACAGCATCAACTATTCCTAATGAAGTAATTGCCTTTTTATCTTCAGAGGCATAAAATAATAAAATTGATCCTTTTTCTATATCTTTATTATTTGAATTACATATATAAGCTTTTTTTATAGAGTTTGATACAGTATTAGTACCCAAATAGTCTTCTAAACTTAATTGTACATTTTTTTCAGACTCTTGAAATAATATTTTATGAAATTTTTCTTTAATTGGTACTAAATAAATATTTTTGTTGGAAATTTTAAAAAATGGATAAAACTCTTTTTTATTTTTTATACTTTTTACATAAACATTTTCTAGTTCTAAATTACCGTTTGCTTTCAAGGTTTTCTTTTTTGTTTTCATTTCAAAACCATAGTTTTCTAGCATTTCAATAAGAGCTTCTTGTTTGTCAAAAACTGTTACATATATTTCATCAACGTTTTCTTTCAAGGCTTCTCTAACTATTATCTTAATAAATGTTTCTCCAATTCTTTTTCCTGTATCAGCTACTTTTAGTGTGGATATTTTCAGCCTTTTTCCTGGTTCAAAGGGGGTAATAAAACTTGAATAATCCTCTTCTTCATTTTCTATTTTAGTCATTAAAAATGATGTAATTTTTTCACCTTGATATGAGACATAAGCCATTGACTCTTTTTCCTGTTTTGAGGCAAACCAAGTTTCAAAGCCATCATAATCATCTTTTAGAGAATCGAAAAATGGATCATTTATATTTAATTCATATAAATACTTATAATCTATAAAAATTGGTTTTCTTATTTTAGATACTTCATTTTCTTTAAAAATTTCTAAAGCTTCATCAATTGATAAAACTCTTTTATCAAGGCCAATTTTCTTCGCTTTTTTTATCATTTTTTTATCATTAGAAATTAAATAATGTACACAATTTCTTTGAACCGAGAATAATAATTCATTATCAATTATATCATGTGAATTTTTAAATCCAAGCATAGAGTGAAAATTTTTATCAGCTTTGGGTGGTGACTTTATTTCTTTATAAACAGAAATTTTTGATAAAAAGATATTTCTTTTTTTATTGTCTTTAATTTTTGAACATTCCTCAATTGTTTTAGGATGTATAACTATTTTATATTCATCAGAATCAAATAATCTTTTTGTCAGTGTTAAAATTTTTTGCTCAATAACTTTATTATCCTCTAAATATATGAACATATTTGTATCTAATAAGATTTTTTTCATTTTTACCTCCTTATAAAAAATAATTTACACTTCAGTAAATTTTTATAAATTTATTTTTAGTATACAATAAAAAACCTTATAATTCAATTACAAAGTACGCATTTTATGAAAATTAATTTTTGCCTAACTTATGCTAAAAAAGCACTATTTTTTAGTGCAAACTGTCAAACAAAAAAATCTCTTTCGAGATTTTAATTAGCATCTTCTATCGTAAATATTTTCTACAACATTTTCTTCACAACACGTATTACATGGAGTAAAAGTATGTTTATAAATATGATGATTAATTATTCTAGTATTGCAAGGTTTAATATGAGGTACTTCATAGCAAATATATCTATGACACACCCTTTCCTCTGGGCACTCATAAACTGGTTCACATGTACATCCCATCATATTTTCTACTTTACCCATATCTTCCATAGCAGGTCTTTTATCACAATTCATAATAGGTAATTCCTCCTTTTACATTATACTATTCGAAAAAATTATACATGTATGGGCTTTTTATATATATCAAAGCATAAAAAAATGATGACTTGCACCATTATTTTGATTTTTTATCATTTTTAGGAATAACAAATTCTCTAGTATTATAATAATATTGACATCCACTTATAACACTAAATATTGTTGCTATAATTAAGCATATTTTTGCAAGTGGGAAGTGGAAAAATTCACAAGGAAAATTGCTAAAGAAAGTTAGTGTTAATCCAACCATCATAAAGGCAGTTTTAATTTTTCCCATTGAGGAAGCCGCTACTACTTTACCTTTATTTCCAGAAATCATTTTACAAGTATCAGTAATAATATCACGAGTAATAATAACAACTGGTACTACCAAAGGAATCACTCTATCATATGCAAGAATAATAAGTACACCATTTACTAAGATTTTATCAGCAATAGCATCAGCCATTTTACCAAAATCAGTAACCATATTATATTTCCTTGCTATATGTCCATCAAGTTTATCTGTAAGTGAGGCAATTAAAAATAAAGTTCCTGCAATAATATATTTTAAATTAAATGTAACTCCATGATATAAATATACTGGCCATGAAAAGCCTAAAGCATGCCATGGTATACATAACATAATAAGTATAATAAATGCTAAAACAATTCTTGAAATTGTAAGTTTATTTGGTAAATTCATTTCCTACTCCTTATAACTTATCTCACTAGCAACCCTAGTGTTAACAGTAATTTGTTTTACAGCCCAGAAAACTGCAAAAACTGCTAAAATAACAATTAATACATATACAAGTACATATAAAACATTATTTGGTTTCTTTTCATGTCTTGTATATGGTGAAAATACTTTTTCTTCATGATGAAAATATTTTTTCCTCACAATGAAAAAATCAACATTCTTTGATAAACCATCGGCCACAACACATAAAACATTCTTTAACACTACCAAAAGCATAAGGTTTTCAATTCTTTATAAACAATTATCATCCCAAGAGTAAGAAAACGCTTGCAAAGTAAAAAATAATATCTACTTTTGCACCCGGGTAAGTCCTACACGGCATGCTCCCTCGGAATCCCCCAGGGCTTGACCGCAGCAAGGGTACTTGGTTGTAGCGGCGCGATGTAGTAAGCTTACCCACCTGCCTCTTTAGCTCAGTTGGCCAGAGCACGTGAT
>ENA-OPXC01001045-OPXC01001045.1-human-gut-metagenome-genome-assembly--contig:-NODE-1045-length-21402-cov-2.612639_pt1 | contig 21402 bp, 18 predicted proteins | sample MGYA00241512_ERZ502016 | MGnify/ENA primary metagenome ERZ502016 (study PRJEB25962, sample SAMEA2043043) | human gut metagenome | biome: human gut; feature: human-associated habitat; material: faeces...
CGCTGAACAAGCTTGCTATTTGCGACGGGCTGATTATTGATGTGAGGAATAACGGAGGAGGTAACCTGACGACAGCACAGAAGTTGGCTGCACGGTTTACAAACGAGAAGGTGCTTGTGGGATACATGTGTCACAAGACAGGTCCCGGACACAGTGACTTTTCCGAACCAAAGCCTGTTTATATAGAACCGTCCTACGGTATACGCTGGCAGAAAAAGGTAGTAGTGCTCACCAACCGGCGCTCTTATAGTGCGACAAACGATTTTGTCAACAGCATGAACCAGTTTCCGAATGTCACAATCGTAGGCGATAAGACCGGAGGAGGCTCAGGGTTGCCGTTCAGTTCTGAAATACCTAACGGCTGGGCTATCCGCTTTTCTGCTAGTCCGATGTTCGATCCGGAAATGAATCAGCTGGAGTTTGGCATCGATCCGGACGTGAAAGTAGACATGACAAGCGAAGATGTGCAGCAAGGAAAAGATACTATTATAGAAACAGCATGTAAAATATTAAAGAATTAGCTCTAATATTTTGCAAATTCAAAAATATAGTCTATCTTTGCAACCGCAAAAAGGAAATATATACTGATTTAAGTTATATTTTACTTCGCGCCTGTGGCGTAATTGGTAGCCGCGCCAGACTTAGGATCTGGTGCCGTGAGGCGTGTAGGTTCGAGTCCTATCAGGCGCACGAAAAATGGATTTAATAGATTTCTCTAAGCAGAATTTATTAAATCCATTTTTTTTGTGCATTGGGGAATTGATTCTGCAAGATTGAATCAAATTCAACGTTTTACTGGCTCATAGAAAGGGGTAAAATTTCTTATTGGATTAATCTGAAAATCAGGTGAGTATAATTATACTTCGTGTTTTACTCATTTAATCATTTATTTAAATTACTTTTGTCATGTAGTTTTATTAAAGGAGAAAATGCTATGGGACAGCTAAAACCAAGTCAAGTATTAAGTAAGGCATATCGACAGGTTTCAATTGAAACTGAGGATTTTAATCATTTTAAAGATGCTCTTCGTACATTGTTACTTACTGTTTCAGACGGTCAAAGAGAAGAAACACAAAAGGGACATTTGAGGAATTTTTTAAGTGATACTTTTTACAAACCATACTATATGGCTCCAGAAGAAGACATTGATTTGGCTGTAAGATTAGATAAAACAAGTAAGTCGAATATTGGTTTATTAATTGAGGTAAAGAGTACAACCAACAAAAATGAAATGATTTCTGTTGGTAACTTAAACAGGAAAGCTCTTCAGGAACTTTTGCTTTATTATTTAAGAGAAAGAATATCCAAGAAAAATTCAGATATTAAATATCTGATAGCTACCAATGTATATGAATATTTTATCTTTGATGCCCAAGAGTTTGAGCAAAAATTCTATCAAAATAAGAAACTGAAAAAAGAGTTCCAGGATTTTGAGGATGGTAGAAAAACAAGTCGTAAAACAGACTTCTTTTATTCTGAGATAGCTTCTTCATTTATCGAAGAAGTTGCAGATAGTCTTGACTATACCTATTTTGACATCCGTTCTTACGCTAAATATTTAGGTGAGAATACAGCTTCAAAAAAACTTATCGAATTGTATAAGGTATTCAGTGATGTGCATTTATTGAAATTACCGTTTCAGAATGATAGTAACTCTTTAAATAAGAGGTTTTATGCAGAATTATTACATATCATTGGCATTGAAGAGAAGAAAGAAAATAATAAGATTGTAATTGTACGTAAAGCCGTTGGACGGCGTAATGAAGCTTCTTTGTTGGAAAATACAATCAATCAACTTGATGCAGAAGACTGCTTGCGAAAAGTTCCCAATATAGCAATTTATGGAAGTACCCAAGAAGAACGTTTGTTCAATGTGGCTATGGAATTATGTATTACTTGGATTAATCGAATCTTGTTCTTGAAGTTGTTGGAAGCTCAAATGTTGAAATACCACAATGGAGAGCAATGTTACAAATTTCTTTCTATACAGAAAATACGTGATTTCGATGATTTGAACACTTTATTTTTTCAAGTTCTGGCACGAAATGTTCATCAAAGGACAGCTTCTATATTGAAAGATTTTGAGTTTGTTCCTTATTTGAATAGCTCACTCTTTGAAGTTACTGAACTGGAAAGTAATACAATAAAGATAAATAGTTTATCGCAGCGGTCTGAATTACCACTATTTACTAATAGTGTATTAATTAATCGTAAAGAAAAACAACAGTTCAATAGCCTTCCAACTTTGAATTATTTATTTGCTTTTTTGGATGCATATAATTTTGCAAGCGAAGGCAGTGAGGAAGTTCAAGAAGAAGCCAAGACTTTGATTAACGCTTCTGTTTTAGGACTTATATTTGAAAAAATCAACGGACATAAAGATGGTTCGGTGTTTACTCCCGGATTTATTACAATGTATATGTGTCGTGAAGCCGTTGCTAATTCGGTCTTGACTAAATTCAATAATTTTTATAACTGGAATTGTACGTCTGTTACAGATTTGTATAATAAAATAGATGATATATTACAAGCTAACCAGCTTATAAACAGTATCACAATTTGTGATCCGGCTGTGGGGTCAGGGCACTTTTTGGTATCTGCTTTAAACGAGTTAATACGTTTGAAATATGAACTAGGAATTTTAGTGGATTCCGAAGGTAAACGTATTAAAAAATCAGATTACACACTGTCTATCGAAAACGATGAACTGATTGTAACGGATGCAGAAAACAATTTGTTTGAGTATAATCCATTGAATGAGGAAAGCCGACGCATTCAAGAAACATTGTTCAAAGAGAAAAAGATAATTATTGAGAATTGTTTGTTTGGCGTAGATATTAATCCAAACTCTGTGAAAATATGTAGGTTACGTTTGTGGATTGAATTGCTTAAAAATGCTTACTATACAGCAGAGAGTGATTATAAACAATTGGAAACCTTACCCAATATTGATATAAATATCAAATGCGGAAACTCTCTTTTGCATCGTTTTGATTTAACGGATAGCATTAAGTCTGTATTAAAAGAAACTGGTATTTCTATTGGCCAATATAGAAATGCTGTGAACAAGTATAAGAATGCTCAAGATAAAGCTGAAAAGTGGGAGCTGGATTCAATAATAGCAGAAATTAAATCTAAGCTTACCACTGAAATCGGAGCAAAAGACCCTAAAAAACTCAGATTAAATAAGCGTAGGGCAGAACTGGTGAATTTGCTTGCGCCTCAGCTGTTTGAAATGAGTAAAAAAGAACAAAAGGATTGGCAGAAACGAGTGGATGCTGTTAAAAAGGAAATAGCAGAACTTGAAAGTTATTTTGAGGAAATCAATTCCAACAAGATTTGATACAAAACCAGTAGAAACGATAATTCCAAGAATGACTTCTTCCAGAGCTTTTCCAGGAGTATGATTTCGACATTCTTCTAAGGCTTCTACACCGTATTTTACTAATGGTCTGGCACAAAGATTACTGATCTGGACGCCCATGGAAGTGCTATGGTCTAGATCATTATCACCACGAGCACTGGTTGTACATTCATAAAATTTAGCCATTGTATCACCAATTCCAGCCCACAGGTACTTTTCAGGAGCATTGGCGATCACTTGTGTATTGATAAAGATCCATTCAGAAGGTTTCTCCTGGAAAGAATATTCACGAAGTGAACCATCTGGATGATAGATGATACCAAGTGATGTACAAGAAGCACAAGTAGAAGCAATCGTTGGAAATGTAAAGAATGGTCGGTTGCTTTCCTGTGACAATACTTTACAAGTATCAATCGCTTTTCCGCCACCACATGCAAAGATCATATCAGCATCAATAACTTCTTGATGAGAATTTAATTCATCTATGTGTTCACGACTGGCTTCACCACCGTATTCAAAGACACCGGTGATCATGATATTGCTGTCAGCAACAGCTTCTTTGATCAGATCGGCAGCGGCAGCCAAGGCATGTGTTCCTCCGATGATCACAGCTTTTGTTCCGTATTTTTCACATACCATAGGGATGTCGGCATATGCGTCGGTTCCAATGGAGTAATTTGGGTAGTATTTTCTCATAAGTCATATAACTCCTTCCGTTTTGTTAATTTTTTTCATTATACTCTTGAAAGAATGTTTTGACAAATATTATGGAAGTAGTAAAATATATTTGTTCCCTAACCTTAAGTTTTCTGCTTTTTTCAAAAGTAAAAAAACGGAAAGTCTAAGGTGACAGGAAAGATAAGAATAGAACATAAAGGAAGGTAATATAAAATGGCAAAGATTGATATCATATCAGGATTTTTAGGAGCAGGTAAAACAACTCTGATCCAGAAATTATTAAAAGAAGCATTAAAAGGAGAGAAAGTCGTACTGATCGAGAATGAATTTGGCGAGATTGGTATCGATGGAGGATTCCTTAAGGACGCAGGGATTGAAGTAACAGAGATGAATTCTGGATGTATCTGTTGTTCTTTAGTTGGAGATTTCGGAAGTGCATTAAAAGAAGTAGTCACACAGTACAACCCAGACCGTATCATCATTGAACCATCAGGCGTTGGTAAATTATCAGATGTTATCAAAGCTGTACAAGGTGTTGCGGAAGATGTTGAACTAGACTTAAACAGCTTTGTGACAGTTGCAGATGCAAAGAAATGCAAGATGTATATGAAGAACTTTGGTGAATTCTATAACAATCAGGTAGAATATGCAGGATCTATAATCTTAAGCCGTACAGGAGATGTAGCAGAAGATAAATTAAATGAAAGTGTAGCACTGCTTCGTGAACATAATGAAAAAGCTGCGATCATCACAACACCATGGGATGAGCTTTCTGGAGAACAGATCTTAAAAGTTATGGAAGATGGAAATGATATGGTCAAAGAATTATTAGAAGAAGAGGAAATCTGCCCTGTGTGCGGTGGACACCATGATCACGACCATGATCACGAACATCACCATCACGATCATGATGAAGAATGCAGCTGTGGATGCGGACATGATCACGACCACGACCATGATCATGAACATCATCATCACGATCATGATGAAGAATGCAGCTGTGGATGTGGACATGACCATGATCACCACCACCATCATCATGCAGATGAAGTATTTACAAGCTGGGGCAAAGAAACACCTAAGAAATATAATAAGGAAGAACTGGATACGATCTTACAGAAATTATCCAAAGATGACAGCTATGGTATGATCTTAAGATCCAAAGGTATTTTACAGACAGAAGACGGATCATGGGTTCAGTTTGACCTTGTTCCAGGGGAATATGAAATCCGTGAAGGAAGTGCGGATTACACAGGAAGAATCTGTGTCATTGGATCTAAATTAAAAGAAGATGAATTAGAAGGTTTATTCTTTTAAATAACAGGAGGAAAAAAGATGTACGAATTACCGGCATACCTGGTATGGGGATTTTTAGAAAGTGGAAAATCAACACTGATCAAAGAAACATTAAACCAGGATTATTTTAATGACGGCGAGAAAACAATGATCCTTACGTTTGAAGAAGGAGAAGTCGAATACGATAAAGAAATGCTAGAGAAGACAAATTCATTCGTGGTGAATATTGAAAATATGGAAGATTTCACAAAAGAATTTGTCAGAGGATGTCAGAGAAATTATTATCCAGACCGTGTCATGATCGAATACAATGGAATGTACTCCATTGACGATCTGATGGATGTAGTAGATGAGACAGATCTTGAGTTATATCAGGTGATCGTAACAGTTGATGCATCTACAGCAGATTTGTATTTGAAAAATATGAAATCTATGTTTATGGAAATGTTTAAGATGGCAGATCTTGTCATTTTTAACCGCTGTGATGACAATACGAATATGGGAAGTTTCCGAAGAAGCATCAAAGCAGTTAATCCAAGAGCACAGGTAGGTTTCGAACGTGCCGATGGAAAAGAGATGGCACAGGATGAACTGCTGCCATATGATGTGAATGCAGATGTGATCAAAGTCGAAGACGAAGATTATGGAATCTGGTATATCGATGCGATGGAACGTCCAGAGGTTTACGAAGGAAAGACTGTGGAAATGCGTGTTCAGGTCCAGCGCAGTCCAAAGATGCCACCGGGAATGATCATTCCTGGACGTAAAGCAATGACATGTTGTGAAGATGATATGACATTTATTGGATATCTGTGCAGATTAAACCAGACGAAATCCAAGACATTAAAGAGAATTCTCAATAACGAATGGGTAACATTAACAGCACAGATTCATTCAGAATACAATGAAGCATATGATAAGACAATGCCAATCTTAACAGCGATCAGAATCGAAAAATCAGAACCGCCAAAAGAACAATTGGTATATTTCTAGATTTTAAGGACATAGCAACCCTGCCCCAAGCATACACTGTAAAAACAACATTTACAGGGGGCTTTTCCATTGAAGAAATACATGGAAGAAAGAGTCATTGAAAGTGCAATCTACATCATTGAACATAATGCTACAGTACGCCAGACAGCCAAGCAGTTCGGCGTCAGCAAAAGCACAGTACATAAGGACGTGACGGAGCGGCTGGTGCAGGTGAATCCGTCGCTGGCGAAGCAGGCAAGAAAGGTTCTGGATATCAACAAGTCTGAACGACATATCCGGGGCGGACTGGCTACCAGAGAAAAATATCTCCATCAGCATTAGATGTTCGGGCAGGCAATAGCTTCTGTACGGGAAAATATCTTGAAATGGCTGATGACACCTTATATAATGAATGCATATCACGTATTACATTTGTGAGGGGAGAATACGATGGCAACAGATTTTTTGAATGATGCACGGAGAGAGATCGAAGGACGGACAGAAGACTTTTACGGGGAACTGAAAGCCTTCTATCAGGGAAATGCAAAAGCAGAGCAGAACCTGATGGAACAGACGACACAGCCCTTCTGGCAGAGCCTTCGGCTGAGTGGGAAAAGATTACAACAGCGGAACCTGACGGTGGATATGGAGATGCAGGAACCGGTGCGGCCGGCGGATTACGATGGCCCGAAAAAGGACGGCTATGATTACACCTGCCATCGGACCAAAGCTGTGAAGATGAGACGTACCTATTACCGTAAAGGGAAAAAAATCGCGACCCTGAAGACACCGGAGATCGTGGAAGCCAATTTTTTGAAAGCGGATGTGCAGGGGGATATGGCGATCTGCCCAAACTGTGGTCATGAAGGAAAATTATCCAGCTATATCGATGGCTGTGATGCCTGTGGAGCAAAGTTTCTGGTCGGTGATTTCGAGACGAAGGTATCCGGATTCTCACTGGAAGAGGACGCAAGGCAGAAAAGCATTTCCAACTTTATCAAAGCCGGAGTGACGGTAGGAATCGTAGCGGTTGCCCTTGCACTGCTGGCAATCTGTGCGGGCGGCATTATGTTTTTACTGCTGGCTTTGGGGAGAAATGGTTATAACGCGGTCAAAGCGGCAGCGGCAATGATGCTTGGTATCGGATTTGCCCCGGTGTTTTTCCGTTCTTTGTTTTTCATGGCAATCATATTCGTAGTAATGAGTGTTGTAATGGAGAAACATAGAAAACCGAAGATTCAGGACGAGTCAAAAGTAAAGGCTCTGATCCCTCAATTTTCCACAGGTAATTTCCTACAGAATCTGGAGTACCAGCTACGGATGATCCACATGGCAGATACCGCAGAGCAGGTGCGCTTTTTCGCGGTCTGTGATCTGACAGGTACTGTGGAACGGTATCAGAATGTGGTGGATTGCTGTATCTGCGGCGTACGTTTTTTGAAAGCGGAAGCAGTGGAGAACCGGTACAGGCTGAGCGTGGAAGTGAAAATGCGCCTGACTCAGGATATGGGTCGTAAAATCCGCAACCGCTATGAGAAGCTGCGGTTAGAACTGGAAGGCAGACAGGAGATCGTGACACAGCATGGCAAGGCACTTCGGGAATATAAATGCCCGAACTGCGGTGGCAGTGTGGATATCTTAGGCGGCGGAGTATGTGACTACTGTAATGCAGCAGTGGATTACCGGAATTTCGGCTGGATCATCACATCCTATACGAATCTGGGACAGCCGGAGAACCCCTATGCCAAAATACTGGCAGCAGCCCTGGGCATCTACGGAATTATCCTGGCTTTCAGCCTGGTGCTCATGATCTGTTCCGAGGACGGAAAAGAAACCCTGGAGATCTGGCAGAGCATCGGCAGGTCATCGGAATACCTGGAAGCCGTGAAGCAGGATATTGTATATCCGGATGATGTGCTGGAAGGCCTTGCGGAGACGGACAGTGAGGAAAGCATATTTGCTTCCGCGAAGACCTATGCCTGCGGAGACAGCGAGGCAGTAAAAGAAGCTTATCACGAAGCCCTTTTAGAGAGTGGATTTATCGAGCTACAGCAGTATCCGGAAGGATTTGCTGTATATAAGATCGAGGATCCTTCAGAATATACCGTGGATGAAGAAGAGGAGATGTTCTATCTGGTGATCTGTGCAGAAAATGCACCGGAGGGAATTACAGTAACTGCGACCTTGGTGGATGAAAATTGGGACCCGGTGCAGGAGTAAAACAGAATACGTGAATACGACAAGGGACCCGGGCGAAAGCTTCCGGGTCCTTTTTAGAGGGAAAGTGTTTGTAGTTAGCTTATTGGGTGAGAGGAATTCTGTGGACCACCCTGCGATAGAGCTTCCACAGGAGCACAGCAGGGAAACTGATTGCCAGATATGCTGTGGATAAAAGTCCGGTAGCACCGCCTACGATTGCAATGATTAAAATTCCAATATTCATAATGAATTCCTCAACTTTCTGTCATTCTGCAAAGCATTCGATGAAGCTTTTAAAAAACCTCACATACCGTATTATAGTAAACAGATCTCCCCGGGTGAATAGTTTTGCCAGAGCCTTAACACTATTTTGTCGGATTATTTACAGAATCTTTGCAACATATTTACGGAATCTTAACGGGTGGAAACGATACCGGGAGTTAGGTTTGCAATAGTAGGGAATATCAAGTATAATAGAAAAAAATTGACTGTTGCTGACAATGACAGTTTAAGAAAATGGGAGGTAGAATATGAGTATGACGCTGGAACAGGCTAAGGAGAAGCTTGCAAAGTATGGTCAGGAACATGTTCTGAAGTATTACGGGGAACTTACCGAAGAGGAGAAGCAGGGGATTCTGGATCAGATCGAGGCTACAGATATGAGCATTTTGGAAGCTTGTAAGCACAAGGAGGATCTGGCGAAAAAAGGAGTGATCACTCCGCTTGCTGCAATGCAGTTAGATGAGATCGAGGCAAACAGAGAGAATTTCACGGCGACCGGTATCGAGGCGATCCGTCAGGGGAAGGTAGCAGCGGTTCTGTTAGCAGGCGGCATGGGTACCAGATTAGGCTCTGACAATCCTAAGGGAATGTACAATGTGGGACTGACCCATGAGCTGTATATTTTTGAGTGTCTGATCAATAATCTGCTGGAAGTCGTACATCAGGCAGATGCATGGATCCATCTGTTCGTAATGACCAGTGATAAAAATAACGATGCCACTATCACCTTTTTACAGGAGCATGACTATTTCGGATACAAGGCGGAGTATGTGCACTTTTTCAAGCAGGAGATGGCGGCGGCTACCGATTACGAGGGTAAGATTTATCTGGAGGAGAAGGGCAAGTTGTCCACCTCTCCCAACGGCAACGGCGGCTGGTTCATTTCCATGAAAAATAACGGCATGCTGGATATTGTACATAACGAGGGAATTGAATGGCTGAATGTATTTGCCGTGGACAACGTCCTGCAGCGTATCGCGGATCCCTGTTTTATCGGTGCTACGATCCAGAGAGGCTGTGTCGTAGGCTCCAAGGTGGTCCGCAAGAATGCGCCGGATGAAAAAGTAGGCGTTATGTGCTTAGAGGACGGCAGACCTTCCATCGTGGAGTACTACGAGCTGACTGATGAACTGATGAATGCGAAGGATGAGAAGGGCGAACCCGCGTATAACTACGGAGTTATCCTGAATTACCTCTTCAAAGTACAGGACCTGGAGAAGATCATGGAAGAAAAAATGCCCCTGCACATCGTAGAGAAAAAGATCCCGTATCTGGATGAGAACGGAGAACCGGTGAAGCCGGAGACTCCCAACGGCTACAAATTCGAGAGTCTGGTACTGGATATGATCCACCAGATGGACAGCTGCCTGCCCTTCGAGGTAGTCAGAAGAAAAGAATTCGCCCCCATCAAGAATAAAACCGGTGTGGATTCGGTAGAGAGTGCAAGAGAACTGCTCGTTGAAAATGGTGTTGTGCTGTAAACATTTCGACAGCTTTTCACAACATAAGGTTATTGAGGAAACAACAGAATTACAGTAATCTGATACTGTAAGAAACGAAGAAATAATCTCATCCGGATCTGACAGATGAGAGATCGTGCGGTCGCAGCAGTGAACAAATGGTATTGTCCGGTATGCGGCGGATAGGAGAGAGTATGAGAATTTTGGTAACAGGTGGTGCCGGATTCATCGGCAGTCATACCGTAGTGGAATTACAGCAGGCAGGCTATGATGTTGTTGTATTGGATAATCTCTGCAATGCAAGTGAGAAAGTGATCCCCAGAGTAGAAGCCATCACCGGCAAAAAGGTTCCTTTTTATAAGGCAGACATTCTGGATCGTGAAGCGCTAGAGGAGATCTTTAGCAAGGAGCAGATTGATGCAGTTATTCATTTTGCAGGACTGAAGGCAGTCGGCGAGTCCGTACAGAAGCCCTGGGAATATTACGAGAACAATATTGCAGGTACATTGACTCTGGTAGATGTTATGAGAAAACACGGTGTGAAGAGCATCATCTTCTCTTCCAGCGCTACCGTATATGGTAATCCCGCATTTGTCCCCATCACAGAGGAATGCCCCAAGGGACAGTGCACCAACCCTTACGGCTGGACCAAATCCATGCTGGAGCAGATCCTGACCGATATCCAGAAGGCAGATCCTGAATGGAACGTGATCCTGCTTCGTTACTTCAACCCGATCGGAGCACACAAGAGCGGCACCATCGGTGAGAACCCAAATGGTATCCCCAACAACCTGATGCCTTACATCACACAGGTGGCAGTTGGCAAGCTGAAAGAGCTGGGTGTCTTCGGTGATGATTATGATACCCCCGACGGAACCGGTGTGCGTGATTACATTCACGTAGTAGACCTGGCAAAGGGTCATGTGAAGGCTCTGAAGAAGATCGAGGAGAATGCAGGACTGAAGATCTACAACCTGGGAACCGGCGTAGGCTACAGCGTTCTGGATATTGTGAAGAACTTTGAAGCAGCTACCGGTGTGAAGATTCCCTATGTGATCAAGCCCCGTCGTGCAGGCGATATCGCTACCTGCTATTCCGATGCTTCTCTGGCAGAGAAGGAGCTTGGTTGGAAAGCGGAGAACGGCATCAAGGAAATGTGTGAAGATTCCTGGAGATGGCAGAAGAACAATCCCAACGGATACGAAGAATAAATAAAACTGAGAAGACCGTATGGTAAAATACCACACGGTCTTCTTTTTGTATAGCGGTCACATTACTCAGATCATGCGACATACAGATACATGAAGATAAAGTGGCAGATACTTCCGCCCATGACAAACAAATGGAACACTTCGTGGGAGCCGAAGGATTTATGCTTCGAGTTGAAGATCGGAAGCTTCAATGCATAGATCACTCCGCCGACGGTGTAAATGATACCGCCTGCCAGCAGCCACAGAAATGCTGGTGTAGACAGCGTGTTTAACAGAGGACCGAAGACCAGCACACATACCCAGCCCATGGCGATGTAAATAATGGAAGAAAACCATTTGGGACAGGTGATCCAGAAGGCTTTTATCAGCATACCGACAGCAGCGATTCCCCACACGAGGGCAAGCAGGGTATAACCCAGTTTTCCACCCAGTACGATCAGACATACCGGAGTATAGGATCCGGCGATCAGTACGAAGATCATCATATGGTCTAATTTGCGGAAGATGCGGAGGCTTCTTCCGGTGAGGTCTACGGAATGATAAGTGGCACTGGCGCCGTACAACAGGATCATACTTCCCATGAAGATCGCCATCGCCAGGAAATTCTCCCATCCGGATTGGATTCCGGCCTTGACTAACAGCGGAACAGTTGCGAAAACAGCCATCATCATGGCAATAAAATGTGTAATGGCACTTCCGGGTTCTCTGATTGTGATCTGCATAATATACTCCTCCTTTTTAGAACATTCTATCCGCAAAACAGATGTATTATTCATTAGAACAACAACACATGCTTTTGTAAACTTCTACATGTAGTATTCAATACTACATCTAACAAAGCAAATACTACCGCAGAAAAAAGGAAAAGTCAATAGCAATTATCAGTCTTCTTCGATTACCTGTATTTCCAGATAGTCGAAATCAATAGATTCCACAAAACTGTCCTGGGTAAAACGGGTCTTGTTATGCCGTTTGAAATCAGAAATGTTCAGATCCAGCCAGATGGGCGTACCAAGATCAAACTTATGGCAGACTTCGTCCAGAGAGTGAAAAACTTTATGGGTACGGGTATCATTGCTGCCGTCCTCGATACAAATATCCTTCAGCATATGATTATTTTGAAATATTTTAGCCCACAGACGAAACATGGAAAATCTCCTTATAAACTTATCATTAAGAAATGGTGGTACAAAGGATTCTTTGCTTATAGATTATAATCGCAAGAAGAATTACCTGCAAGTAAAAAGCAATAAAACTGCCCAATCAATCTTAAAAAATGATAAAGGTTTTGTTAAAATTATACATTTTTAAAAGGAGGTATGCTATAATTATCATAAGTACATTTATGAATACGGAATTTTCGTGACGAAAAAGCGTCTATAGAAGTAAGAAATATGACAAAATGGTCGCAGAGTCTTCTGTGACAGAAGAGATTGAGAGGGAATATGGAGTTTAAGGTTGAAAATGGGGATGGAATCGATAGCTGGAAGGAGGTTACGCTGGTATACAGTGCGGCGCTGCGTCAGATGGAGACGAAAATGCAGATCCTGAATGATGAATTCCAGCATGTACATCAGTACAATCCGATCGAACATATTAAGGCACGGATCAAGACACCCGAAAGTATTGTCAAGAAATTGAAACGTTACGGACAGGAATCTACGATAGATAATATGGTAAAGTACATAAATGACATTGCGGGAATCCGCATTATTTGTTCTTTTACGTCCGATATCTACCGGATCGCGGACATGATCCGGGATCAGAGAGATATTAAGGTGATCGCTGTGAAAGATTACATTACTTATCCCAAGGCCAGCGGTTACAAAAGCTATCACATGATCGTAAGCATACCTGTATATTTGTCGGATCGTACAGTGGATACGAAGGTAGAAGTACAGATCCGTACGGTAGCCATGGATTTCTGGGCCAGCCTGGAGCATAAGATTCATTACAAATTCGAAGGAGATGCACCGGAGAATATCAAAAACGAACTGGTAGAATGTGCGCGCATGGTATCGGATCTGGATGCAAGGATGCTGTCTCTGAACGAAGAGATCCTGGCGATCAGCAAAAAGAGAGAAGAGGAAAAACAATTAAATAGCGGAACATCCAAATAATGCAAAAGCTTCTGCTGGTGACATGCAAAACCCCCATAAAATGAGGAGTGCCCAGACACCTTTCGGCGCCTGGGCTATTATGAAAAAATTTATCTTATATGCTTTGTTATCCGGAAGTCTTATCTCTTCCTTGACTGTAATTAAAGTATACCAATCGATTATGAACAAATTATGAACACGATGTGAAAACTTGGTGAATTTTACGAAAAAGCACAGAAACAGAAAAACAAATTGTACAAATTGCATAAAAACGAACATGCTTTGAAAACGCAGTATTCCTGGGGTTTTGGTTGTAACCGTGGGAGAAACATGGTAAAATAGGAGCAGTTGAAACGGAAAAGGTTCACATGAGGGACGAATATGTTTGGAGGAAAATGGATGGATACTTTTATGGATAAACTTGCGCAAAAGCTGAATGCCCAGGAGATGATCAAGGCCAACTCCGCAGCGGATGCAGAGGAAATGGATCAGCTGAAGAATCAGCTGCGGGAATATGACGAATGCCTGGCGCAGATGCAGCAGGCCAATAAGGAACTGAGAGCAGTCAATCATGCGATGGAGACACTGATGTCCGAGACGATTGCTCCGGAGGTGACAAAGCTTTCCGAGGAAAGCGTAGCTGCCATTCGCAAGATGCAGCAGGAGAATACGGAAAAGCTGCAGGAGCTGCAGCAGGAATATACCACAAAGCTGGAGAAGATCCGACAGAACACGGAAGAACTGGAGGAATTGCGCAAACATCTGGATGAGAAACTGGACGGAAGTGATGAGAACGTCCATAAGGAGTGTGTAAAGGTATACCGCAATGTGCAGGCGGCTGTGGTGGAGGAAAATGAGAAGCAGACCGAAGCGATCGCAGGCAAGATCAAAGAAAGCCTGAACGGTAAATTAAACGGAGTGCTGGGAGTATCGATCGCTGCACTGTTGGTAGCTGCGGCAGATATTGTACTGCATGTATTGAGTATTCTTCATATCTTCTAGGAAATACGTAAAACGAGGTTAACTATGGGTAAAGAACTTTGGAAGCCGGGCAATATGTTATATCCGCTGCCGGCGGTCATGGTAAGTCTGGCGGATCAGGAGGGGCATCCCAACATTATCACCCTGGCCTGGGTGGGAACAGTATGTACCAATCCGCCCATGGTATCGATCTCCGTGCGTCCGGAGCGATATTCCTATCCGATTCTGAAGGAGACCGGAGAGTTTGTGATCAATCTGACTACGAAGGAACTGGTCTACGCCACGGACTACTGCGGTGTCAGAAGTGGACGGGATGTGGATAAATTTAAAGAGATGAAGCTTACAGCAGTCCCTGCATCCGTGGTGAAGGCGCCGATGATCGGCGAGAGTCCCGTGAACATCGAATGCAAGGTACGCCAGATCATGCCGTTGGGATCTCACGATATGTTTCTGGCGGATGTGGTAGCTGTTCATGCTGACGAAAAATATATGGACGAGAACCACAAGTTCCATCTGGAACAGGCGGAACCGATCATGTATTCCCATGGATCCTACTTTGGCTGCGGAGAATTATTGGGCACCTTCGGGTACAGTGTCCGGAAAAAAAGAACTTGACGTTTGGCACCAAGTCGGATATCATAAACATAAATATTTATTTACTACGAAGAAGTAGCATCAGACAGGCGTCTGGTGCTTTTTTTATGCGGAAAGTCTGGGTGAGTGTATGACACAGTTGGATAAAAACATAGCATTGAATCTCAAAAGAATTCGTAAGTCCAAAAATATGAGTCTGGATATGCTGGCAGAACGCACCGGAGTGAGTAAAAGCATGCTGGGACAGATCGAACGGGGAAAATCCAATCCCACGGTGTCCACTATAGGAAAAATCGTGGAGGGTTTGAAGGTGCCTTTCGAGCAGCTGATCTATGACAGAAAAGAGATCATGGTCATGCCCTCTCCGGAGGAGGCACCGGTCTTCAAGGAAAAGGAAGGCCAGTACCGGATCTATGTGATGCTTCCGTTTGATGCCGGCAGGAATTTTGAAATCTATCAGGGAGAACTGGACGGAAAAGCACAGATGGAAAGTGAATCCTACGGAGAACAGACATGGGAGTATCTGACGGTAGTATCCGGTGAGATCGAACTTATACTGGACGATCAGAGTTTTCATGTGAAAAGGGGAAGCTCACTCTATTTTGCATGTGACAGAAAACATGTATACCGCAATGCCGGTGAAGAGAAAGCGGTATGCAATATGATCGTCACCACACAGCATTAAACAAAACTTCCACGTTTTACAGCATCCTTTCCGTATTTTGCACGGATATCATCCAGAGCAGCATCCAGCTTCTGCTGTTTCTCAGAGCGTGGTGTGGTGTAATCAAACAGACTGAGCTGGACCGGTTCATCCTCGGGTACCAGCTTGGAGGTGCGTACACCCAACAGCCGGATGGGAGTTCCGTCCCACAGTTCGTCGAATAGGGAAACAGCACTTTCCAACAACAGATCCGGAGAGGCGGTAGGGACGGTCAGGGGCATCTGGTGAGAAACATTGCGAAAATCGCTGTAGCGGATCTCGGTACATACCTGGCCTGCCAGCTGATGGGAGGAGCGCAGGCGCTGCCCCACGGATTCACAGAGGGACAGTAATACCTTACGTGCGTCCTCTTCCGTCAGAGCATCACTGCTTAACGTGGTGGAATTGCCAATCCCTTTTGCTTTGGAAGGAACGAGTGCCACAACGGAATCGTCTATGCCATTGGCATATTTCCACAGACTACGGCCGTGGCTTTTGAGATGCGATTCCAAAATGACAGGGTCTGTCTTCGCCAGGTCACCTATGGTGAGGATCCCCAGTTTCCGAAGGGTTTCCGCACTGGAGTGTCCGCAGGTGAACAGGGCAGAGACGGGAAACGGCCACATCTTTTCCGGGATCTCTTCCTGATATAAGGTATGTGTCTTATCCGGTTTTTGAAAATCCGAAGCCATCTTGGCCAGGACCTTTCGGTCCGAAATCCCAACATTTACAGTAAAATGAAATTTTTCCCGCACAGAATCACGAATGTAAGCAGCGGCAGCTTCCGGAGAGGAATACTGCACCGCGATCGGGGAATAATCCATATAACATTCATCAATGCTGACCTGTTCAATGTCCGGGCAGATACCTGACAGATGTTCCATGAGCAGCCGGCTTTTTTCGCGGTACATGGAATGATCCGGAGAGGCCATGACCAGATGAGGACATTTCCGCAGGGCGTTGACCACAGGCTCCCCCGTAGTGATACCGAAGGTCTTGGCGGGGATGGATTTGGCCAGTACCACGCCATGTCTGGTGGAAGTATCGCCCCCCACAATGGCGGGAATGGTGCGCAGATCCACGGAATCTCCCTGCGCCAGACGCTCCAGTGCCGTCCAGCTTAAAAAGGCGGAATTAACATCAATATGAAAAATAAGACGATTGCGGTCCGGCATAGGCAGCTCCTCTCTGCAAAACTTTTTCCAATATAGTTAGTATAGCATAGAATACGTCGGCGGAAAACATATAAATCGAACAGATATTCTTGCTTTACAAGGCATATAAATGCTGATAGAATCTATATGTTACAAAGTTATTACAACAGATCGGCATAAAAAAGTCCTATGTGGACATACTGATATAGATACAATAGATTGAGAAGGAATCCATGAAGAAACTGACATCTTACTCGAAGAGAGTAAAATATACATATGTGAAAACCACGCTGGTAACTATTTTTGTGAGTCTTTTTTTCCTAAAAGGATATACAGTGTTTGAGAAGACCGGAGAAAATTACTTTCATGTATTTTTGAACGGAACGGAGATCGGAACCGTAGGCGAAGCGGACAGAGCTGAACAGCTTTTAAAGGAAGCCAGAAGAAATATCGCTTCCCAGAGCGAGGATATGATTTTTATAGACGCAGATCTGAAGCTTGTGGGCGAAGAAGCTTTGTGGGGCACACTGACAGGGGAAGATACCATGCTGGCAGCCATGGAGCGTGAGCTGGAGAGCAGTATCCGTGAGACATCCCACAGATCTTATACTATGAAGGTAAATGAATACATGGTTAACCTGTCCAGTGTGGACGAGGTGAAATCTCTGCTGCAGGCAGCAGTGGACAAATATGATTCGGAAGAAAAATTCAGCGTGGAACTGACGCATGATGCACAGAAGGAATTCAATGTGCTTACCACAGAAGTGGTGAATCGTCAGGAACTGACCGCACAGGAAGAGCAGAAGGAAGAAGCCATCTATGCAGGTGGTGTACAGACAGCCCTGGATCAGGCCGGCACCCAGGCAGATCAACAGGAAGAAAAGGATTTCGAGGACTACGAGTTGGGTCTGATGACTATGGATTTTGAGGAGAAGGTAGAGATCGTGGAGACCTATCTGCCGGAAAGCATGCTGACACCGTTAGACCAGGCCATCGAAGATGTGATCAAGGATCAGGAGACTCCCGGAGAATACGAAGTTGTCAGCGGAGATACCCTGTCTGAGATCTCTATCAAAGTCAATATTCCCATTGACCAGATCATTGCCATGAACAGTGAGACGCTGACGGATGAGAATTCCACGATCCGTGTGGGAGACAAGCTGATCATTACCGTGCCGGAGCCCGAGCTGTCCGTGGAGCGCATGGAACAGAATTACTACGAAGAAATCTACGATGCAGATGTAATCTATGTGGATAACGATTCCTGGTATACGACACAGACCAAGATCTTACAGCAGCCTTCCGCGGGCTTCCGCCGCGTGGTGGCAGACGTATCCTATCTGAATGACAGAGAGGTGACCAGGGATATTCTGAAGGAAGAGGTTGTTATGGAGGCGGTTCCGAAGATCGTAGAACGGGGAACCAAGATTCCGCCCACCTATATCAAACCGATCTCCGGCGGACGTCAGTCGTCCGGATTCGGACGCAGAAAGTCACCGACCAAGGGTGCCAGCAGCTATCATAAGGGAGTAGACTGGTCGGTTCCTACCGGAACTGCGGTATTTGCATCCTGTGGCGGAACCGTTGCGAAAGCCGGATGGGGAAGCGGATACGGTTATTGTGTCTACATTAACCATGAGGACGGCAGACAGACCAGATACGGTCATTTAAGCAAGGTACTGGTCAAGGCAGGGCAGACGGTAAAACAGGGAGAACGTATCGCACTCAGCGGAAATACCGGTATCAGTACGGGACCTCATCTTCATTTTGAGATTCTGATTAACGGCAGCCAGGTGAACCCGCTCAAGTACCTGAATTAGGGTGTTGTATTTACAAATTCCCCAAAATGTGGTATAAGTGCTTAAGAAGGTTTTTTGATCTGAGAATAACAGAGGTAAGAACAATGGAACAATACGCAATCAAAGGCGGTAATCCATTAGTCGGAGAAGTGGAAATAGGAGGTGCTAAGAATGCGGCACTTCCTATTCTTGCTGCTTCCGTAATGACGGATGAGACTGTTTATATAGAAAATATGCCGGATGTAAGAGACACGAACGTACTTTTGTGCGCTATGGAGAACATTGGTGTGATCGTAAAGCGCACCGATCGCCATAAGGTGACTCTCAACGCATCCAATATCAGTGAACTTGTAGTAGAAGATGAAAATATCAAGAAGATCAGAGCTTCCTATTATCTGATCGGTGCTCTTTTGGGAAAATATAAGCATGCAGAGGTGGCACTTCCCGGCGGCTGTGATATCGGCTGTCGTGCCATTGACCAGCACATCAAGGGATTCCGTGCCCTTGGTGCGGAGGTGAAGATCGAGCATGGACTGATCAAGACCCATGCGGAGCATCTTCGCGGCAGTCATATTTATATGGATGTGGTCAGCGTTGGTGCTACCATCAATATCATGATGGCCGCTGTAATGGCAGAAGGCACCACCATTATCGAGAATTCAGCGAAGGAACCCCATGTGGTAGATCTGGCGAACTTTTTGAACAGTATGGGAGCCAACATCAAGGGCGCCGGTACGGATGTGATCCGTATCAAGGGTGTATCCCATCTGCATGGTACCGAGTATGCCGTGATCCCCGACCAGATCGAGGCGGGCACATTTATGTTCGCGGCAGCGGTGACCAAGGGCGATGTAACGGTGAAAAATGTGATCCCCAAGCATTTGGAGTCTATTACGGCGAAGCTGCTGGAGATTGGTTGTGAAGTAGAGGAGGCGGACGACTGTATCCGCGTGGTGGCATCCAAGCCTCTGCAGCATACGCAGGTGAAGACTCTGCCTTATCCCGGATTCCCTACCGATATGCAGCCGCAGATCACCGTGGCACTGGGACTGTCCAAAGGGACCAGTATTGTGACCGAGAGTATTTTCGAGAATCGGTTCAAATATGTAGATGAACTGACCCGTATGGGAGCCAATATCAAAGTAGAGGGCAATACCGCCATCATTGACGGTGTATCCAGATATACCGGAGCGAATATTTCCGCACCGGATCTGCGGGCAGGTGCCGCACTGGTACTGGCAGCAATGTCTGCGGAAGGATTTTCTACAGTGGATGACATCCGCTATATTGAGAGAGGTTATGAAGACTTCCATCTGAAATTACAGGGACTGGGAGCGCAGATCGAGTTGATCGAAACCGAGAGAGATTTACGGAAGTTCAAATTAAAGATCGGTTGATCCTGTCGGGATTGCTGATGTTACAACTTAGCGAGTGCTACAACTGAGAAAAAATGTCTGTTGACAAACAGGGCATCTCATAGTAAGCTAACCTACGTAGAAAAGTTCATATAGACTTTCCCTTATTCAGAGTGGTGGAGATACATAGGATCGAGGAAGCCACGGCAACCCCGCATACGAGATGCGGAAGGTGCCCACCTGAGCGAGCAATTGTCGAACAATAAGAGGATTTGATCAATCGTTAAATCAGTCCGCTTAGTAAAGCGGACTTTTTTGTATCATTCAGAGCGACTGGCATCGAAGATGCGATTTTGCGAATATGGCGTTGGATGATAGGACTTTAAGTAACTTATACACCACTAGACCCTCTTCCCATAGGGAAGCAGAATGGAGGACAAATGGAAAAACGTTTATTTACATCGGAGTCCGTAACCGAAGGACATCCCGATAAAATCTGTGATGCTGTATCTGATGCGGTGCTGGATGCACTGATGGAGCAGGATCCGTTCAGCCGTGTAGCATGTGAGACCTGCACCAACACCGGTTTCGTACTGGTAATGGGTGAGATCACCACCAAGGCTAACATTGATATTCCCGCTATCGTTCGTAAGACCGTGACCGAGATCGGTTATGACTCTTCCGAGAAAGGCTTCGATGGCAATACCTGTGCCGTTATGGTGTCTCTGGACAAGCAGTCTGCCGATATCGCTATGGGCGTAGACAAGGCACTGGAAGCAAGAGAGAGTCATATGACTGACGAGCAGCTGGATGCGATCGGTGCAGGAGACCAGGGTATGATGTTCGGTTTTGCTACCGATGAGACTCCGGAATATATGCCGTATCCTATCTCCCTGGCACACAAGCTGACCAGACAGCTGACCAAGGTACGTAAGGACGGAACATTATCTTATTTAAGACCCGATGGTAAGAGCCAGGTATCTGTAGAGTATGATGAGAATGGCAAGCCTGTCCGTCTGGAAGCTGTCGTTCTGTCTACCCAGCATGACGAGCATGTATCTCAGGAGCAGATTCATGAGGACATTAAAAAATACGTATTCGATCCGATCCTGCCCACAGACATGATCGACGCAGATACCAAATTTTTCATTAATCCTACCGGACGTTTCGTGATCGGCGGACCCAACGGTGACAGCGGACTGACCGGTCGTAAGATCATCGTAGACACCTACGGCGGATATGCCCGTCACGGCGG
>ENA-OPXC01001046-OPXC01001046.1-human-gut-metagenome-genome-assembly--contig:-NODE-1046-length-21394-cov-2.041052_pt1 | contig 21394 bp, 12 predicted proteins | sample MGYA00241512_ERZ502016 | MGnify/ENA primary metagenome ERZ502016 (study PRJEB25962, sample SAMEA2043043) | human gut metagenome | biome: human gut; feature: human-associated habitat; material: faeces...
CACTAAACTTAGTAGCATTTTTATACATTTTAACCAAATCATCAGCTAAAACAGTGGATTTTACAGTTACTGATACATTAACAGAACTTTCATTATATTTAACTACTACTTTATAGGTTCCAGCCCCTAAATTAATAGCTATAGAAGCTATTCCTTCATTATTAGTTTTTCTAATGTAATCTTTACCATTAATATTGAAAACTACATCAGCATCAGATATTGGATTACCCATACCATCTACTAATTTAGCTGTAAGTTTTTCATCTCCTTTGTAATATTTTACAAGATCTTCAACAATTAATGTTGCTGCTTTTTTATTAACGGTTATATTTCCATTCACAGTTGATTTATCATATTTATCATCACCATAATAAGTTACAATGAAATCATGAGTTCCTGCAGAAACAGACGGAACAACCACTTTAGCCATACCATCAATGACTTTTGCAAAGTAAGGTTTGTTGTTCATAACTAAAGTTACATTACCTGTAGCATCTTTAGGTAAAACTACGATAATTGTAGCATCTTCACCTTCATTTACTTCACTAGCATTAACTTTAATATCATATCCTGATATTTTGGAAACTTTAAATGAAGCATTATTGCTTGAAGCTAAATACTTGGCATCACCGTTATAGGTTGTTTCTACTTTATAATCTCCAGCAGCTAAGTTTTCAATAGTTAAAGTAGCTTTACTGTCTTTAAGTTCTACAACCTGTGATTTGCCATTGACAACTACAGTAACATTACCTGTAGCACCAGGAGTAACATTAATGGTTACAACAGCAGTTTTACCAATTTCTATATCATCTGCAGAAATATCAACTTTTGATTCATGTTTATTAACATTAAATAAAACATCTGTTTTTGCACTGTTGTATTTATTATCCCCACTGTACTGAATAGCAGCAGTGTATTGACCAGAACTTAAATTAGCAATAGTTACAGAAGCTTTACCGTCTTTAATATTAACATTTTGTGTAATATTTCCAATAACTACTTCAACACTACCTGTAGCATCATCAGGAAGCTCAATATTGATAATTACATCTTCACCGACTTTAACATCCTCAGCATTTACATCAATATCAGGAGTGATTTTACCCATTCCTACTGCATAAACTGTTTTACTGGAATAAACATAGACAGTACCATTTTTATCCATGACGATTGGTCCTTTAATTGGAGACTCAGCAGCAAATGTCCATAATAATTTAGCTTCACTATTGATGGCAGAAACTTTTCCATTATCTGAACCTATATAAACAATTCCATCATTGTCAATCATTATGGAAGATGCATTACCTCCCAAATTATAGAAAACAGAAGCTGCTCCTTTGTTAAATATATCTATTTTATAGACATTTCCATCACTGCCAACAGTGTATAATGCACTGTTTTCTTCATCTAAAGCTAATGTGCTTCCATTTATAGCTATTTCAGTAGTCCATAATTTGTTATTTGCACTTAATGCATTGACTTTTCCGTCTTTATCAAATACATATATGACATCACTGGAGTCAACTACCGGACGTCCTACAACACCTATTCCTACAAAACTTCCAATTACAGTTTTGCTTGTAACATTGATTATTTTAAGACCGTCTTTTGTATTAACAGCTACCAATCCGTTACCCAGTAATGTAGGTGCACTAACCGGTTGGGATCCTAAATCAATCATTGTAGGAGTTCCGCCGTATTTCCACATATTATATGGGATGATTACCAGATTGTAGCTTCCGCTGCTGTACTGGTATTCACTGGAAATATATACATTAGCATTTTCATCTACAACAGGTGAGAAAATACTTGATCCCTGCCAGATATTGGAATTATATTTTTTGCCTGTAGTGGAGTTTATAAAGTATATTGCATCTCCTGCTTTTGGAGCAATAATAACATCACGGGAAATAGCTATTCCTGAAGATATCTCTCTTCCAAAGGAACCTTCAAATTTCCATCTTAAAGTTCCGTTTGAAGTAAATGAATAAATTCCATCATTACAAGCTACATAAATATTTCCTGCATTATCAATAGCCATAGAACCGTTAATCTGACTTCCGCTTACAACATAATTCCAGATAGCTGCACCGTTACTATTTCCTGTGTAATTTGTTTTTCCAGTGTTTTTAGTGTCAAATCCATCATTACCCCATTGAGGAACAGAATAACCGGTTATTTTAATATTAGTTGTATTTTCACAACCATTATACAATCCGTTACCACTATAAACTACTTTAACAGTGTAATTACCTGCTGCTAAATCAGATACTTTTAAGGAAGCCTTACCTGTATCTTTATCAACTTTTACAATTGTGGATTTATCTCCGATTGTAATATTTACACTGGATCCGTCACTACCTGGAGCAGGCATGACAATTACAGAAACAACAACGTCTTCACCTACTTTAGCATCATTTGCATTTACAGTTAAAGTAGAATTAAGTTTGGTTTTACTGAATTGTTCACTAGCTTCACATCCAAAGTAGTTATTATCTCCACCATAAACTGCATGAACAGTGTGAACTCCATCATCAAGGTCAAATAAAACTATATATGCCTTACCCTCTTCAATAGTTGCAGTTTCACTTTCACCGTCAACAGTAAACATTACTTCACCAGTTGCATCTTCTGGAAGATTTACAACAATTGTAGTGTATTTTCCAAGAGAAACTTTAATATCCATTGATGAAGCTATTTTATTAACTTTAACTGAAGACGTAGCAATAGCTTCTTCGTAATTATCATCTCCATTATATTTGGCAGTAATTTCATATTCTCCACCAGCTAAGCCAGATATTGTTGTAAATCCAGTACCGTTTACTAAATTAATAGTATATGATTTATTATTAATATTAACTGTAACAGTACCTGTTGGCCTGCTGCTTTCTAAAGCTACTTTAATTACAAGGTCTTCATTTACCTTAATATCATTAGTATAGATATGTAAATCTGAAAGTGTTTTACCTACATTGAATTTTATAGTACTGGTTACTCCATAAAGACTGGTAGTTACTGAAGCTTCTCCAGTAGCAGTTGGGGTAAATATAACCTGTATTTTACCATCCACAAATTTATCACCGACAGTTGTTGTTATACCATTAACAGAAGTGATATTTAAAGTATCTAATGGCAATTTGTCTCCAGCATCATATTTGCTGATTTCACCGTTGTTATTAATTACATTAGCTAAATCAACAGTTATTATCCCATTTTCATTGAAATTCAATTTATCAACATTGCCAGTTACATTTAAGAATAACCAATTGTTTAACCCTTTTCTTGGAGCAGATGTTGCATTTTCGGCAGTGTTACCCCACCAATTACTGTCTATTGCAAATTTTGCACTGCTGCCTACAGTTGAAAATACCTCTCCTAATGATGGAGATTTTTCCTTATTGCCTAAAAAGATTGAATTTGTAGCTGTAAGTACACATTTTTTCATAACAAAAGCAACACTTCCAGACTGTGCAAAATTATCAATAAATACAGAAGATGAAATTGTAATAGGATAGTTGCTGCTGGAACTTGAATCAGCATACAGACAGCCTCCCCTAAATACTCCAGTATTATTTATGAAAACAGAACCCGCAATCTCCAATCCTTGATTAAAATCACTACTTTTTACATAAATACATCCCTGATAAACATTATTATTTTCAAAGAAAGTGCCTGAAATTATTCCTTGCTGGTCTTTAAGGTCCAGATAAATTAAATTGCCTACCTCAGAAGTGGATTTTTTCTCGTTTGCAGTATTGTTTACAAATTCACAGTTTCTCATTTCCAAATAATTAGTATAAATGCATTTAAAAACATTATTATTTTCAAATTTGGAATCTGAAATAAGCAAATTAGCTACATTAACAAGAATTCCTTTCTGATTGTTTGAATAAAACTCACAACCACTTATTTCAACTTCTCCAGCAGCTAATCCATTAATAATTTCACCGTTGGATATATCAGCAAATTTTAAATTATTAAATGATACATTTGCACTGTTTGAAATTTTAAATACCGGATCAGCTGAACTAATTCCGCCAATAATAACTTTTCCATCACCAACAATTTTTAAATCACTGTTAATATTTAATCCATATTCCCTGTAATTTCCCTCTAAAATATAAATTCCATTAGTATTTAAAGAAATAGCTTTAGCTATTGTACGTACAGGTGCGTTTTTACTTCCGTTATTGTTGTCATTACCGTTTACAGAAACATAGATATACTGAACAGGTACACCATTTACAGTGAGATTATTTGAGTTACTAACACCTGCAACTGAACGTACATATACCTTATGTTCCTTACCGTCATTAAAAGTCAAATTAAAAGACTCACTGTAGACTGTTTTTAAATAAACACCATCTACATAAACAAAATAACCTGATTTGGATAAAATATCAGAATCATAATATTTGTCGTTTTTTAATTTAAACTGAATATTCAATACTGTTGTGTTGCCAATTCTTTCCTCTTCACTAAGTTTGGTTTTAGAAAATACTAAAGAATTGTTATAATAATAATTATCAGATAATTCCAGTTCAGATTTGGAAAGATCAATTATCAATACATCGCCAACTACTGTGTGATTAATAAATTTATTGCCTATTAATCTGACATTTGGAGATCCGTAACCCTGTGCCTGATTTGCACAAATTGCAGTACCTATAGATGCAGAATTAGCTATGAAAGTAGTATTATATACATCCAAATCACCTGCATCCATTATTGAAATAGCTCCTCCACGACCAGTACCTGTTGTAGATTCATTAGTAAGAGACCAGCAGTTGTTTGTATTATACTGGAATAATGAGTTTTCAATATAAATATGAGGATTGGTTCCATAGAAACATGCACCAATAGCTCCCCCACCATTGTTGGTTGTACAGTTATTACTTGTAAAAGTGGTGTTGTATATTTGCAGGTAACTGTAGGTATACAATGCTCCACCATTCCATCCAGCTACATTATCTGTGAAATTAGAATCATATATTGTTGTATTTGCTCCACTGTGAGTGTGTATTGCTCCAGCCCACCAAAATGCACTGTTTTTATAAAATGTAGAATTTTTAACAATTAACTGACCGCAATTGTTAATACATCCAGGTTCTGTTGTAGCATAATTATTTTCAAAATAAGAGTTTTCAACTAACATATGTGAAGTATTACAGTTTAAGCCAGCATCAGGATCATAAATACTTAAAACACCAAAACATGTATTGATGTTTGTAAAATTACAATTTCTAACTGTAGTATAACCTTTTTTAATATAATAAACACAGGAATGACCTGACAAAGCAGTTATATTGTCAAAAGTACAATTTTCAAGCAAGTTGCCAGTACAATCACCAGCCAACTCCACAACCATTCCACTATCCAGAGATGAAAGTTTTGAAACAGATATAAATTTAAATGTCAAATTAACTAATTTTAAACTAATTCCTGAATTTTCCGGAGTTGAAATTGGAGTATAAAAAAGTGTTGATGCCTTAGGAGATACATCACCAATATATGCTCCTGTATTTCCCAAGATAGTTACATTATTTCTAACAGTAATCTGATTGGAAATGTCATCTCCATTTTCCGGGTAAAAATTAGTATTTTCTTTTAACTGAAGCACATAGTTTTTATCTGTTTTTTCACAGTATGTTTTTAGTTCACCCCAATTATTTACAATAATCACATCATCAGAAGGATTGCCTGCCTGAGCATTAACATCGCTGCCTGCCTGAGCAGAATCCTCCATAATTACCATTGAAGAGTCATCTAATCCAATATAAGATGAATTATCCTCATTCAAATCGTTCGCACTTACACTGCTTACTCCCAAAAGGAGAACAAGCAACATAATGCCTAAAAAGAATTGTTTATTAAATCTCATAAATAATCAACCTTTTTATTAAATTAAAATATATTTTATATTTAATAAAATTTTTTTTACATTTATAAATTTTAGTTGAAATAATATATAATATTATAGACATAATTAACCGATTAACATTTATAAAATATAAATGACAAATATTTTTAAAGCAAATAAAAAAGTGATTTTAATGGTTAAATGTTTAATGGTTCAAGGAACATCATCAAATGCAGGAAAAAGTATGCTTGTAGCTGCATTATGTAGAATATATAAAAACAGAGGCTATAACGTAGCTCCTTTTAAATCTCAAAATATGTCTTTAAATTCATATACAACTAAAGAAAACGGAGAAATAGGAATAGCTCAAATGTTGCAAGCAGAAGCTGCAATGGTTGAACCAAGTGTACATATGAACCCTATTCTTTTAAAACCAAAAGGTGATTTTACATCCAATGTAATTATTCAGGGAAAATCCATCGGAGATATGAATTTCTACCAGTATCAGCATGACTATCACAACACGGCTTTTGAAGCTATTCAGGAAAGTTTCAATATTTTAAAAGAAAAATATGACATTATAATCATTGAAGGAGCAGGATCACCTGCAGAAATTAATATGCGTAAAGAAGACCTTGCCAATATGGAAATTGCACATATGGCTGATGCAAATGTTATTTTAATAGCTGATATTGAAATGGGTGGTGTTTTTGCAGCTATTGCCGGAACATATGTGCTTTTAGATGACTATGACAGATCCAGACTGAAAGCTACTGTCATCAATAAGTTTAGAGGAAATTTGGATATTTTGAAACCTGGACTTGACAGAATTGAAGAAATCACCGAAGCTCCGGTTTTAGGTGTTCTTCCTTATGATGAAACATTAAAACTGCCTGAAGAAGACTCAGCATCCCTAACAACCCATGTATTTGATGAAAATAAGGATATTATTATTGGAGTTATAAGGCTTCCTAAAATCTCCAATTTTACAGACATTGATCCTTTTGAGTTTGAAGAGGATGTTGGAATTAAAATGATTAATCCCAATGATGAAATTGGCGATGTTGATGCTATAATCATTCCCGGAACACGTAATTCAACCAAAGATGCAAAAGAACTCTTTGACAGCGGACTTGCAAGTAAAATAATAGCCAAATCCGCTGAAATCCCAGTTGTTGGAATCTGTGGAGGATATCAAATCCTTGGAAATATAATTTATGATGAAAATAAAAAAGAATCTGATGTTGGAACTATTGAAGGGTTAAAATTATTGGATATTGAGTCAAAATTCCAGCATACCGAAAAAATTGTAACACAATCTGAAGCAATTATACCTCAAAAAGAGGATTTGTCCGGAATAGCTGGTGAAATATTTGCAAAGATAGCTGGAGAGAAAGTAACCGGTTATGAAATCCATGAAGGTACATCACACCTGAATTCAAGTAAAGATGTATACCCATTATTAAATGTTCAAAAAGGACAAGGAAATAATGATGAAGGTGACTTTGACGGAGCATGTAATGGAAATGTCTTTGGAACATACTTCCATGGAATATTCCACAATTACAATTTCAGACGTGAATTTTTAAATTATCTAAGAGTCAAAAAAGGTCTTGAAGCAAAATATGGTGAAGACCCTTACGAAACACAAAAAGATTACTCATTAAATAAATTAGCACAAATTGTTGAAGAAAATATAGATATGGGAATTATTGACGAACTTCTTTTTTCATAATATAATAAACATAGCTATAATCACCACTATTATTTCCATAAACTTCAATTTCCTTTTTAAAATCTTTTTTAAAGTCATTATCATCTAATGTTCGAAGATTGCTTTCTAAATTAGCATAATAATCTTCAAAATCACTTTTTGGTAAAATAAAATAATCTATAAACTCATAACCTTCATCTTTTATTAAAGCTATTTTATTTTCAATAGTGTCTATTTCCGAATAATGTGTTTTCCAAAACTTTTTAGATTCTTTTGAAGGCTTTTGAATCCATGACAACTCAGAAACAACCAGATAACCATTTTGCTTTAAAACACGTTTCCAACTTTTAAGTGCTTTAGCAAGACCCATGATATATGCTGAAGCTTCACTAAAAACAATGTCAAATTCGCAGTTCGGATAATCCAGGTCATTCATATCCATCTGACAGGTGTAAACCCTGTTATCAAAATCATTGCCAGCTATTTTTTCATCCAAAACTTTCAGATAATGTGGAAATAAATCAATAGCCTCAATTGTTGAATTTTTAAAATAATCAGCCAATAATAAAGTTGAAGCTCCCACACCACAGCCAATATCCAAAATAGTTAATTGCGAATCTTTATTAAAATCAATATAGTCAATAGCTTTTAAAGTAGACTTATCACTTCCAGGAGCTAATCTGTCCATATCCTTAAAAGCAGCATAAAAATAAAGTGGAATATCCATAAAAATCAATAAAAGAGAAATGAGTCTCTTTTAAATAAAAAAAAAGTGAAATTAAATCTATTAGATTGATTCAATTTCAATGTCAAAAGTCATAGCTTTTATATTAGCTTTTTCACCAGCTTTTTTAAGGGTAAATATTGGTGAGTCATTTAACATTAAATTGTTGTTAATTTCTCTCATTTTGTTGTTTAATACTTCTTTAGGATGGAAGAATTTACCTTCAGCTTCGTCAAAGTATTTGAAACTGTCAACAGATTCTCCTTCTAATTCATATTCGAATTTTTCACTTGGGTTTTTAGTATTTACTGCTGTTATTTTAAATTTCATTTTTATACTCTCTCCAAAAATATGTCTAATTAATATATTGTACTTTAAAGTATTTAAAAAGAGAAGATGACTGTCTACTCAAGATCTCTTCCAAATATATGTACTGCTGCAGTACCTCCAGTACCACCTATATTGTGAGTCATACCTATTTCTGCACCATCAACTTGACGTTTGCCTGCATCTCCTCTAAGTTGCCATACAACTTCAGCAGCTTGAGCAATACCTGTTGCTCCAAGAGGGTGTCCACGAGCTTTTAAACCTCCAGATGGGTTAATTGGGAAATCACCGTCGATTTCTGTTTGACCTTCTTCAATAGCTATTCCACCTTTACCTTTTTCAGCAAATCCTAAGTCTTCTACAGCTAAAAGACCGTTGATTGAGAAACAGTCGTGAACTTCTGCAAGGTCAATGTCTTTAGTAGTAACTCCTGCCATTTCATATGCTTTTCTGGAAGCTACTTTAGTTGAATCAATAGTGGTTAAGTCTTTTCTGTTATGTAATGCAATAGTTCCGGAAGCCTGTGCAGATGCCCTTACATAAATTGGAGTGTCAGTGTATTTTTTAGCATCTTCTGCAGGAACCATAACAACAGCTGCTGCTCCGTCAGAAACTGGAGAACAGTCTAAAAGTGTTAAAGGATCAGCTACCATAGTAGAGTTAATTACTTTATCCACACTAATTTCAAATGGGAATTGTGCATTTGGATTGTTTTTAGCATTTTTATGGTTTACTACTGAAAATTGAGCTAATTGTTCCCTTGTAGTTCCATATTCATACATGTGTCTTTTTGCAATCATCGCATATAATGATGGGAAAGTAGCCCCTTGTTGTGCTTCCCATTCTTGATCAGATGCAGTAGCAATAGCTGGAGTAGCATCTACAACATCAGTCATTTTTTCAACACCTGCAGAAATTACAACATCATGGAAACCTGATGCAACTGCCATAATTCCCTGTCTTAAAGCAAGCCCACCAGATGCACATGCTGCTTCTACCCTCGTAGTTGGGATTGGATTAAGACCCATGTGATCAGAAATAAGTGCAGCAATATGTTCTTGGTCTACAAATAAACCTGAAGACATATTTCCAACATACATTGCTTCAATATCGTCTCCTTCAACTTCAGCATCCATAACAGCTTTTACACCTGCTTCAGCGATTAAATCTCTAAAAGATGAATCCCACAATTCACCGAATTTAGTTTGTGAAACTCCTATAATTGCAACATCTCTCATAATTACACCTACATTTTAATTTTGCCTTTAAATTTAGCATAAACAGCATAATCAACATATTGTTTTCTATCAATGATGTCTTGTGTTTTTGGAGCTAAATCTCTTTTTTCTTTAATTTCTTCATTAACTGTTAAGGTAAATCCGTCACTACCTGCACCTGATCCGTATGAAACAACAAATATTTTATCTCCCGGTTCTGCAACATCTAAAATATTAGATAAAGCTAATGGAACTGCACCAGAATAGGTGTTTCCAATATTTGGAGTTAAAAGACCTTGTTTGATTTGTTCACTAGTAAATCCAAGTTTTTTACCTGCCCTTAAGTAAAATTTACCATTAGGCTGGTGGAAACAAGCATAATCATAATCTTCAGGTTTTGAATCAGTTTTTTCAAATAAACCTTTTGCAGCACTTAACACATGTTTGAAGTATGCAGGTTCTCCAGTGAAACGGCCACCATGAGACGGATAGTCTTGTCCTTCTCTTCTATAAAAATCAGGAGTATCAGTAGTAAAACTGTATGTTTCTTCAATATCAGCAAGAGTGTTATCTTTACCAATAATATATGCTGCACCTCCAGCAGATGCAGTATATTCCAATGCATCTCCAGGTGCACCTTGAGAAGTATCAGCACCAATAGCTAATCCATACTCAATCATATCGGAATCCACAAGCCCCATAGTCATTTGAATTCCAGCAGTTCCAGCTTTACAAGCAAATTCTAAATCAGCAGCAGTCAAATCAGGAGTAGCATTTATAGCTTCTGCAACAATAGTTGCAGATGGTTTTACTGCATAAGGATGTGATTCAGAACCAACATAAATCGCCCCTATTTTTTGTGGGTCAATCTGAGCTCTTGCTAGAGCATATCTAGCAGCAGTTACTGCAATAGTAGCAGTATCTTCATCAGCAGAAGGTACGGATTTTTCGTTTACAACTAAACCCCTTGATAAAGCAACAGGATCATCTCCCCACACTTTAGCAATTTCTTCCACTTTTATTCTATATGACGGCACATACGCCCCATATCCAACAATTCCTACCATAGAATCACCAAGATTTTTTTAATTTATAAATTAGTTAGAAAACTAACTTTAGTAATTTAATCTTTATAAAAAGTATTATATAAAAGTAACTAAAAAAACTAATCAGTATAATAAGAATTAAGAAAAAAATAAGAAAATTAGATAAAACAAATGCAGTTGCCGGGATTCGAACCCGGGTTGTAGGCTTGGAAGGCCCAAGTAATAACCAGACTATACCACAACTGCATAAATGCGGCGTCCGGGATTTGAACCCGGGTCTCTAACGTGGCAGGCTAGAGTCTTAACCAGGCTGGACTAACACCGCATAACAAACAACAATTATACTTTTGTTTTGATAGTATATAAAGTTTTTGGTAAAACTATTTTCCAACAATTCGTTTAAAAATCAGTTTATCCTGATCATCAAATGTTTTAGTAAGAATAATAGCTATTAAATAAACTACAACTCCTACAGGAATAGCTAACCATAAATTAAGATTAAGAAGATGTAAAACAACACCCATAACACTTGCACAAAGTACAACTTTTAAAATATCAACCAGAAGATGTCTGTCAGGAAGCTGATTAATTTTATAAATGGTGTATAATTCCAAAGCTAAAATTAAAATCTCACTAATTACAGTAGCTACTGAAGCACCGTAAACTGAGAAATGAGGTATTAAAATAAAATTCAAGGCAACATTAAACAAAGCAGCCAAACAATAAATTTTAGTAACTGCAGTTTCCCTGTGGGATGCATTTAAAATCATGGAACATGCTCCATTAATAAATAAGAAGCAAACAGTCCAAATAAGGATTTTTAAAACTTCTCCTGCTTCTGCATACTGATTACCATAACATAATGAAATTACATCTCCCCCATAAAAAAAGGTAGCAATAGCTATAGGAATAGTAACCATAGACAGATACTTGATGGATTTGACAAAACTAAACTGCAGTAAATTTCCGTCCTGTTTAAACAGTTTGCTCATAACCGGGAAAATAACAGAAGTGTAAATTGTATAAAACAGAGTTAAAACATTGATTAACTTATAAGATGAATTATAAAGCCCTGTTGCATAGGTATTTGCAAACTGGGTAATCATAACCATGTCAATTGAATAATAAATCATATAAAATAAGCTAGTCAATGCAAAAGGAAGGCCTCCAATAACTAACTTTTTACAAAAAGCCTTATCAAACAACGGTTTTGGAACAATAATCTTTTTAGATAAAGCCAAAGTCGCATAAACTAAACCGATTAAATTAGCTGCAATATATGCTAAAGTAATTCCCCATAACCCATAATTTGTAAATGTAACAGCTACAATGAATATAAATGTTAAAACATTAAGCAAAGTATTTGTAATAGCCTGATACTTCATCATTTCGTGAGCCTGGAATGAAGAATACATTGCAGTTTGAAATGACTTAATTACATTTTCCACAGCAAACAAGAAACAGATTACAACAGTATAATTATCCCAGCCCAATATAAATAAAGCCAGTGATACCACTGCCAGGTAAAATACCGCCAATATTAATTTAATACCAATAGCATTTCCCAAATATTTCTTTTCAGAGTCAAAATCTGTAGAAATGGATCTGACAATATAGGTAGTAACTCCCAAATCGGCACAAACACCAAAAATAGTTGCAAAAGAAGTAGCTGTACCTAAAAGACCATAATCAGATACACCTAAATAACGAGCAGTTAAAATAGTCCAAACAAAAGCACAGACACTAGTTATGATTTGAGAAAACATTAACCAACTCATATTTGCAAAAACAGTTCTTACCCTACTCATAATACTAAACTCACAAATTACTAGGATTAATATATATCAGTTTTCTATATTAAGCTTTACCTAAAATCTGTTTAATTATAAGTTTATCCTCGTTATCAAAGAATTTTATAAGAGTAATAACTATTAAGTAAACTATAACACCAACAGGAATAGCTAACCATAATGACATGTTAACCAGGTAAAATACTCCACCCATGACAGCAGACGCAATAATTATCTTAATCAAATCAAAAATCAAATGCCTGTCAGGAAGCTGATTTATTTTACTAATCATATACATTTCTAAAATTAAAATTAAAATATCAGTCATTACTGTTGCAAATGCTGCTCCGTGTGCTGAGAAATAAGGTATTAAACATAAATTTAATCCTGCATTGAACACTGCAGCTAAAGAATAAATCTTTGTAACGGAAGTTTCCTTATGAGATGCATTTAAAATCATGGAACATGCACCGTTAACGAATAAGAAACAGACAGTCCACACCAATATTTTTAAAACACTGTCTGCATCAGCATACTGATTACCATAACAAAGATAAATCACATCCCCCGCATAGAAAAAGGTAGCTACAGCTATTGGAATAGTAATCATAGACAAATATTTAATTGATTTGACAAAGCTAAGGCGCAGCATGTCTTTTCCCTGTTTAAACAGCTTGCTCATAACCGGGAAAATAACAGCTGAGTAAATTGTATAAAACAATGTTAAAACATTAATTAGCTTGTAGGTAGAATTATAAAGCCCTGTTGCATAGGTAGTTGAAAACTGAGTAATCATAACCATGTCAATTGAATAATACAATGTATAAAACAGTGTAGTTAAAGCAAAAGGAATTCCCGCAATTATCAGTTTCTTAAAAAATTTCAAATCAAACAATAATTTCGGAACTATAATATGCTTTGTCAGGGCAGCTATACAGTAAATCAAACCGATTAAATTAGCTACAATGTATGCAAAGGTGATTCCAAGCAAACCGAAATCAGTAAAGCAAATCATTACAATAAATACCAAAGTCAAAACATTAAGTAAGGTATTGGTAATTGCCTGATATTTCATCTGTTCGTGAGCCTGAAATGAAGCAAAAAGCAAATTATAAAATGATTTAATTAAACTTTCAATTGCAAATAGGAAAGTTATTAAAATAGTAAAATTATCCCATCCCAGCAAATAGGAAATAAAAATAACCACTGCCAAATAGAGTACAGACAGTATTAATTTAAGGGACAGTGCATTTCCCAAATACTCCGCCTCTACATTATAATCCACCGAAATGGATCTTGTAATATATGTAGTGACTCCCAAATCAGCAACAACAATTACAATAACAGAAAAAGAAGTTGCTGTTCCTAAAATACCATAGTCAGATACTCCAAGGTAACGTGCAGTTAAAATAGTCCAAACAAAAGCACAAACACTGGTAATGATTTGGGAAATCATCAGCCAGCTCATATTTGCAAATATTGTTCGAACCTTATTCATAATTTTAAACCTTAGGAGTATTTGAAAAATGATATTATATTGTTTTTAATAGTTAAGCTTTTCTTGCAGTTACGCAAATCCACTCATTTTCATCCTGAATAAATGCCTTAAAATCTTTAAAACCTGCTTTTTCAAGTGCTGATTTCAAAACATCTTCAGAATAAATTTTCATATCCAACAATTCTATTAAATCTTCATATTTATCCATTTTACCTTCTCTGTAAACTGCTTCGTTACAGAAAAATACCAAACCGTCTTTTTTAAGAACCCTGTTTACTTCTTTTAAGTCATTTATAAAATCCGGCCAAAAATAAATTGTTTCAAAACCTGTTACAATGTCAAAGCTTTCATCTTCAAAGGGCATTTCAGATACAGATCCCTGTAAGACTTTAACTTTGCCATCATCTATGGCCTGTTTATTTAAATCAGTGGATTTTTCAACACTTACTTCAGAGTAATCAATTCCAACAACACATCCGTCTTTACCTATTTGTTTAGCGAAGCGTTCAAGATTTTTCCCTCCGCCACATCCGATATCAAGGATTTTATCTGTTTCATCAATGTTAAAATGACTGACTCCCCATCTGGCCATTGTTTCATGAGATTTATTCATCCTGTCAAGTATTTCATGACCTAATTTTCCTTCAGGTTTTCTTGCATTTTTAATAAGTTTTTTATCTTCCATATTGTTGCCAGTATTTACTTTATCAGACATATTATGTTTTCCTCCTTATTTTTTCATTCCTTTACGTGTTTTAATAGCCTGTCCTGTTTGGAAATCGTTGATTTCACAGGCTCCAAGTAATGCCTTACCATAAGCAAGCAACTTGTCCTCTTCATTTACAATTAAAACTTCATCCTTAGCTCTTATATCCTCATCACATTCCACGACGAATTTGGCAAAAACGCTTTTTCCTTCAAGTGAAAATGGTTCTGAGTCCTTATTTACTACAACTCTGTTTTTAGGATATTGTGTAGCTGCATGGAGTCTTTTTGCACCTTCTTTTGAAAGGATTAAAAAGCTATCGGAAGCTCTCATATTTACAATTAATGTTTTTCCGTCATAAATATGTCTTATCTTACCTGTTTTTTTACTTTTTTCAATTTTTATATTGCCTGTAAATAAAGCATCACCTGCTCCGACACCAAACTGATAGTCAGCTATTGCCTTAACCTTTTTAAGGTCATCTTTTGCATATCTGATTTCATCAGACTGTGAATGAATATTATATAATCCAATATCCAATTTTTTAATAACATTGGAATGAATTAAGACCTGATCATAGTATTCTACAAATTCTGAGATAAAGTCCTCAATAAATTCCAGACTGCTTACATCCCAGGTTCTTGGAGATTCATTTTGACTTAATGGATATATTTCATCAATTTCAAGGGGAATAAGACCGAACGGAATATCCAATACCATAAAATCAGTATTGTTCAAATCCAATTCCTGTTCACTTCCATAAACATAAAAGTTTCCAAGCTTACCTGAAACATATTTGCTGTAAGGTTTACGTGAAGGAGGCAATATTACCAAATCACGTTTTCTGGGCATTGCCCTTAGCTTTTGAATATGCCTTAAAACTTCACTTCTGTATAATGATTCTGAACCGGTGTAGAAAAATGCTGATTTTTTACTTCTCGGATCATATTTCTCCAAATCTTTGCTGTAGTTGCCTAATTGGCGAAGAGCTTCAAGCAGATTAGGGTGTGCTCTGCAGCGTTCTTCAACAAGTTCCATTAATGAACCTTCATAAATAGCCTGCCTAATTAATCTTAACTCAGCAAATGAAACATTTAAGTTATGCTGAGCTATTAAATCTCTTCTTTTTTCTTTAGGCATAGCCCTTAAGTCGTCAGGAGTGTAGTTGCAGCAAACTTCACATGAACATGGCATTTCCTGTAAATTTTCAAGTTTGTAAGTTCCTCTTACAGACAATAAACGGTCATCTTCAGCATATAATATATAAGCTGCTGAATCAAACAAATCACATCCCATAGCTACAGCCAAGGCAAAAATCATCGGATGGCCTGCACCCATCAAGTGACGGGGCTTACTGTCCGGAAGATGTGCTACACTGTTCATTACAACATCAACAAGCTCCTTATAATGATATGATTCCATTAACGGAACTACTGCACCTATAGGATACAAATCCGCATCTAATTTAGTCAGTTCATCTGCACATTTTCTTCTTAAATCAGGAAAAGTTGAACCTTGAACTACAGAATTCAATTTCATTTCCATATTTTGGGAATTTCTGTAATCAACAGCTTCCTTAGCCCTTTCCAAAGTAACTTCCAAATCTGCTTCAGCCTTTTCACGGGTTACAAAAGGTGCTGTTGGAATATCCAAACTAGTTCCAATGTCTGTTTTAATCAATTCCTGAAACTCAATAACCTCTTTATTTGTAATATCAACATCACCGTAAACAGACAGTTGGAACGAACCTGAATCCGTCATAACCGGACCGTCAAAATTAATTAACTTATGAAGCCCTATTTCTGCAGCTTTCTTTTTTAAATCCTCATCTTTGTAAATTAAATAAGCATTGGTAATAACTATATCTGCCCCATATTTTTTAACATCAATAGTTTGTTTACGAGGATGGATAACTGGCATTAAATTAGGGGTTTTTACATCACCAGAGTTAGTTTTCAAAACACCAACTCTGCCTCTATTATCTTTAGCTTTAATCTCAAACATTTAATTAACCTTATTTTATTAGTTAAAATAAAATTTAAATTAGAAATTATATAAATTTTCCTCATTTTTAAAATAAAAATTGAAGTAAAAAAATAAAAAAGATTAAATTCCGGAAAATTTCTCTAAAACCGGAACTTTACTCATCAGTCTAATAAAAATATTACAGATTATAAAAACAGCAATACATTCTAAAACTATAGTCAGTGCAGCATTTCCCATAACATTAAATGAAAGAATTTTATCGAAAATGTTAATAAATAAAACATTAGCTAAATAAACTCCATAACTTCCAATACTGCAAAAAACAAAAGCATTATTAACTGATTTAGAATATTTTTCACAATCTGTGTTTAATACTATTATAAACATTCCAATAGCTTGAAGACAGGCATTTGGAGTTACATCACCTAAATTAAAAAATAATAAAGACTGTCCGCCAATCGCCATAGAAGACAATACTGTTCCTAAAAATGACAACAATGTTCCTGCTACAAACAGTACCAGTCCGAAGTTTTTATTTTTTAAAACAGATTTTTGTTTAATGTATAAATAATATCCCAATATAAAATAACCGATACTTCCTGTGAAATATTTTAAATAATCATATAATAAAAAATCAACATTTGAAAATCCTACAAAGGAAATCAAAGCCCATACAATTAAAAAATACTCAATTTCATAAATTTCGGCATTATGCAGCCATGTAGTAATAATCGGTGAAAATATATACAACCCTACAATCATGTAAACAAACCAAAACTCGATTGAAACAATAGTAGGGTCTAAAAATGCCTGAATTAAAAAGTATCCGAATTGAATTAAATCAAATGAATGATAAATCATTGCAAATTTAGCAATTACATAGACTACTAGCCAAAAAATAAAAGGAATTAAAACCCTTTTAATCCTTCTAGGAACAGATGAAATTGGTTGGTCTTTTCTTAAAATAAGAAATCCTGAAACCATGATAAATAAAGGAACACCGAATCTGGAAAGTGATTCAAAAAATACTCCACAGTACCAATTTGGCTGAAACACAAAATCCGGCAGCAAATATTTCGAAGAACAGTGCAATAACAATACCGCAAGTATTGCAATAGTCTTAAGCCAATCCACATTATATATACGATTTTTACCAATGTCAAAATTGAAAAATTCCAAAAAAAGTCACCACATAATTATTGTATCATGACAGTATTTAAAATTATAGTAATCTGAATTTAAATTATATCAAACCTGACATATCATAAATAATATCAGCAATAATTATCTTTTTTAAAGTATCATATTCGTGTAATGATTTATAAAACCGATTTTTACTTTTTCTAATAGATTTATATTAGTCAAAAATTAATTATTTAAATAGATTAAAATGAGTTATGAAAAAAATGCCAGAGTAATCAATGATGATATTTTTGATTTAGTCAACAGCTGTTTTGAAAAAGAAAGAAGTAGTGGAAATATTAATTCAAGATGTAATTTTTTTGATGAAAACAAGGATTATTTTGTTTTAACTGATGACGGATCATATTCCATTAATTCAAAGGAAATAAATCACAAAGTTGAAACACTTCATACATCTACAGGTGCAATAAGTGAATCATTTGAGAAATTTATCAAACCTATGAAATTCAACTACGATGAAGATCTAGCTATTTTAGATATCTGTGCAGGACTTGGATACAATTCATCTGCTGCAATAGCCGATTTTATTAAAAATAGCTCAGATTCCAGTTTACAAATTGATATGGTTGAAATTTCAAAAGCTACTCTTGCATGTGGTCTTTTAGTTCCCTCACCAATTCCGGAACATGACATTACCAAAAAAGCTATTGAAAATGAATTAATAAAACAGGATTATGCCAGCATTAGCTATGAAAAATGCAAAATTCCTGAAAATATTGACATCAATGTTTATATTGAAGATGCAAGACAAACTGTTCAAAATTTGGAAGACAACTATTATGATGCAATATTTTTAGACCCATTCAGTCAAAATATGGCTCCTGAATTATTTTCTCTGGATTTCTTCAGGGAGACGTGTAATTAAAGACATAGGTATCATAGCTACTTATACTTCTTCTGCACCAGTCAGGGCAGGTTTTATAGAAGCTGGATTTTATGTTGGTCAGGGACCTATTTTCGGAAGAAAACAGGGAGGAACCCTAGCCAGTCCAAATCCAGAAGTTCTTGATAAATCCCTTCCAAAAAACGATGAAATCAGAATAGCTTTATCTGATGTAGGCATTCCATTTAGAGACCCTAATCTAAACAACAGCAGCGATTTTATTTTAGATAAACGGGCAGAAGTCAGACATGATGCAAGACACAACACCAAAATATCCTCTGCTGTCAAAACACCGATTTTTCTAACTAAAAATATGAAAGATGAAAAATTAAAAAGACGTGTTGAGCGTAATTTAGCTAAAATGAACATTCCATCAACTACTTCCAAAGAAGCCTTTTATATTTTAGAATGTGAGGAAAATTATACTGAAAAACAAGACTTGAAAAACAATTCAAGAACTAGAATACTAGACATGACTGAAAAATTAGAAAAAGTAAAAAATGGAGATTATAATGCCGAATAAGGCATTTGTCCATTTTTTAATATGTATGCTTCATCCTTCGATGAACTGACAGTAGAAATAACTTTTATCAGATTTTTAGAACCGCCACCATGGTTTTTACCATCAATAACAGAGAAATCTGCATCACATTTAGCACAGAATATATGACCTTCTGCACTTCCTGACTCTTTTAAACCAGTAGCTGGGAAAACTCCCCAGTTTGCTGTTTCACTGCCTGCCCAGAATATTCCCCAGTAAAGTCTGTCACTTCTGCAGCATGGACATATTCTTTCAAATACTGATTTGTAGAATGTATAACCATATTTGCTTAATTCACCAGCGGCTGAAGGTCTTCCGATAGCCATAATATATTTTCCATCAGGAGATACACCGTAAATGCTGTAGTATTTAATAAAAGCAGGATCTTCCATTACATAAATCGTATTGAATATTTCCTCTCCTGAATTCAAGTTCTTGGAAAGTACTGCATGATTACCCTTTGATAAAGAAACATTCAAAGTAGCAACACCTCCATCATCAGTTTGAACAATGTATTCAACACCATTAATTGTTATTGATACATTTCTTGCACCGTCATGAGTTTTAAGTACAAATACTCCACTTTTATTCTCAATTAATGAAATATCCTCCGCTGAAATAGTAGTCAATACTTTAATAATATTTGCTTTTTCTTCACCGTTTAAATGAATTGCAGTTAAAATATACTCTCCAGGAAATAGGTTAATATTCAATCTGGCCATACCATTATCATCAGTCTGTTTTTTGTAAAACACACCGTTAATATTAAAAGTAACACTGGCATTAACCAAAGGACTGCCACAACCATCCAAAAACTTAGCACAATACTGAGTACCATTCCTAAAAAACTTAACAACATCATTAGCCAGAATAGTAGACAATACTTCAATATTATTGGTCTTGGTAGCTAATCCATCTGTATAATGATAAAATGTAGTTATTGTGTAATTTCCAGGATTTAAGTTAATCCCTATGGAAGCTTTACCGTTTACCAATTCTTTTGTGTAATTCACACCATTAACATTGAAAATTACTTTAGAATCATTATTTTGAGAATTTATAATCTTGCCATCCTGATATATAGATACTTCATACCGGCTTCCGTTTTTATAATACATTGAAAGGTCTTCACCATAAATAACCGGTTCTCGAGTATCTTCGGATTTAGAATAAGTTACATTATTTATATCATCAATCCCCGATGGAGGATCAACATCCAAATCACCTGTTTCAACATCGTCATCAAATGACACCACATTACCAACATCTGAAGCCGCACCAACTGCAGATACAGACAACATGAAACAAAGTGTTATTAAAAATATCTTCATTTTATTGCCAAACATAAGTCCACCTCTTATGAATCAAGAAATATTTTTTTCTTGTGTGTATATTGTTTTTATCTTTTCTTATAAAAAGCTTTTGAATTTCAAAATAAGCTCAAATAAAGTTAAAATAGCTAAAATAAGCAATTTAAAGCTTAAAAAAAATATAGATAATTGTAAGTATTTAAAAATTGTTAATAAGTTATAATTAAAAATCACAGGAGAATTTTCCTAAGGTATTTAGTCAAATAAAGCTACGAGAGCCAAATAAATTAATAAGCTTAAAGTAAAATTAATCTGAAGGCTTATTTTAATAATCAACAATAGTTAATCCATTATTTTAATAAACAGCAATTAATTAACTATCTAAATTAAAATATGATAAAAATTAAACTTAAAATTATCTAAAAAACAATGAATTATTATGTTTAAATCAGATTCCAAAATACTGCAATCCAAATTATAAAAAACACACAAATAAACTGCAAAATTAGATTATCCCAAATATTTAAATTAATTAAACCAAACAAAATAGTTAAATTAAGTTTCAAAAATAGATTTTGGAAAAACTGCT
>ENA-OPXC01001108-OPXC01001108.1-human-gut-metagenome-genome-assembly--contig:-NODE-1108-length-20264-cov-12.078134_pt1 | contig 20264 bp, 20 predicted proteins | sample MGYA00241512_ERZ502016 | MGnify/ENA primary metagenome ERZ502016 (study PRJEB25962, sample SAMEA2043043) | human gut metagenome | biome: human gut; feature: human-associated habitat; material: faeces...
TGAAGCGGGTAAGGGAAGATGTGCTCTTTATTTTAGTTTAAATGAAAGAGCCGTGATAATTCAAAGAGTTTGCAAAAAAAAGTGTATATTTTGTACACTTTTTTTGGGGTATGTAACGGGGCTGCCTACCTTTGTTTCAATATGTTAACAAAAAATAATGGATAAGAATAAGGAACAAGACAACAACAAGCCTATAACCTTTGTGTTGAGTGATGAGACTGTCAATAGTTACGGTTTTGTGGTTCTGACTGAGGGCATAGACACAACGGCATTTGAGCGAAACCCGGTAATGCTCTATATGCACAACCGAGACGGCAACGTGATAGGCCGTTGGGAGAATATCCGCAAAGAGGGCAAACGGCTACTCGGCGATGCTGTGTTCGATGACAGCACCGAGTTAGCGGCAACGGTAAAAAAACAAGTAGAAAACGGATTTTTACGCTGTGTTTCTATCGGCATTGAACAAATAGCCACCGAGGAGTTAAACGGCGTTCAAACGGTGACTAAATGCCGTTTAATTGAGGTTTCAATCGTTGATATACCGAGCAATGAAAACGCCGTAAAACTGTTTCGCCGTTCGGGGGGCTATGTGTTCAACCTTAAAGATCTGGATAGCGACACCACGCCCGAAGATTTGAAAACGGCTTTAATTTCGCTTTTAGGGCTTGAAAGCGGCGCGGATGATAAAGATATTATCGGAGCCGTCAAAATGGCTTTAGAGGGCAGGGAAACGCCAGAGGAAGCCGTTGACGCGGCTATTATGGGCGGATATGTGGACGCGGCACAGCGTGGCACGTTTATAGCGTTGGCGCGGGGCAATCGTGGCGCGTTCCGCGACTTTATCAAAGGACAGAGGAAAGCGCAAGCCCCCGAAATAACACGGTTAATCAATGAAGCAGTAAACAAACGCAAGATATTAGGCGGAGAAACAGGTGTTTACGAGCGTATAGGGGCAAAAATCGGGGCAAAGGAATTGGGAGAGCTGCTCTTTACGCTGCACCCAATGGTGAAGCCGATGGAGCTAATTGCAGGCGGTGCGGCTTACTCCGACCGCTCGCGCTGGACTCTTGACGACTACCGCAAATTTGCACCGCAAGAGCTTGAGCGCGACCCCGAATTATATGTCCGACTTGTCAGGGCTGAAAAAGGAAAGGATGTTGCGCCGCACTCACTGGAGTGGTACAGGCGTAACAATCCCGAATATCTGCGTGAACACCCCGAAATTTACCGCGATTTGCTGGAGAAAGAGAAACAAAGCAATAGAAATAGATAAAACATTAAATAATAATAATTTAACTCACCAAATGGCATTAAACAAAGAAATATGGATTAACCAAATCCTTTCGGGGTTTTATCCCGATGACAGCTTTTTGCAAAAGGTTGTCAATTACTCCGAATTTGTGGAGAATAACCGCCTACACGTTCCAGCGGCAGGCATTGACCCAAAAGTGTTGATAGACAACACAACCTACCCTATAAAGGTTGTGGAGCGCGAAGATGAGGACAACGAAATACCACTTGCAAAGTTTGAGACCGAAAACACCCTCGTACGCCGCCCTGATGCTATTGAATACAGCTATAACAAGCTGGAAAGCGTAATCGGTCAGCACCGCGCTACATTGCGCAAGAGCGTGGCGATGAAAGCCGCCCACGCCTATGCGCCTAACACTGACACCCCGGAAACTCCTGTGATACTGACAACAGGTGAATTAACCAATGGCCGCAGGCGCATAACCTTTGAGAACATTCTGAGGCTTAAAGAGCGTTTTGATGCCGCCGAAATACCGTTGACAGACCGCTATATTATTCTGCACCCCAAGCATGTTTCCGACCTGCTTTTAGAAGATATAAAGTTGTTCAAAGACCTCACCAATGTCAAGGACGGTGAGCCGTTCAGATTTGGCGGTTTTGGCTGCTATCAGTTCGCGCAAATGCCAACGTACAAGTTTGTTTCCGGCAAACTGATTAAAGTGCCTTTTGAAGACGCTGCAACGGAGCACTTTGCATCAGTTGCGTTTTACGCCAAAGAGGTGATGAAAGCGGACGGCGATATTTATATGTATGCCAGCGTTGACGACCCTAAAGAGCGCGGCACGATTGTAGGCTTTGACAAACGCTTTGTTGCTTTGCCTATACGTGGCAAAGGTATAGGCGCAATAGTCAGCGAAATAGTTCCTCCACAATAATTATAATTTGAGTTTATGTACGCAAGCACAATGGCAAGAATCAAGGCAGCCAAGGAGATAACGGCAAAATACTATGAAAAGGGTGTGCAACGCAAAAGCCGGAAAGCGATATGGCGGCGTTACGTTGCCCCTTCTATTGGCGTTTGTTACGCCACATTTTTGGCATACTTAAAAATGCCACTTGATTAGTTTTTAAATTCCTACCGACATACAAACAAGAGCCAGCGGCGGCACATTTAACAGTGTGTCCGCCGCTGGTGTTTTTAACATTTGAGCCGCAAAAATCGTGTACGTTTCGTTTTTTTAGCCAAGTTCAAAAAAAATTAAGTGGTTAATTATTAGAGCTTTAGCTATTTTGTGTAATAAGTAACAAAGTAGTGTAAGAATTAACGGCTAACTTGTTGAATTATTGAGGTTTAAACACCACAAAATTTGTGAACTAAATTTGCGGTTGAATATCCAACTTTTGCTCGTTTCGTTTTTGCGATTATAAATGCGGCGTTTTCGCCAACAACTCACAATATCAGAATGTGATGCCATATTGTCAACGGGAACATCCGGCACACTTGCCGTACTTGGAGATGACGGTTATCCTTATGCTGTTCCGATAAGTTATGTTCATGTGGACGGCAAATTGTATTTTCATAGTGCCAAAACTGGTCATAAGGTAGATGCCATAAGGCAATATGACAAAGCATCGTTCTGTGTCATTGCCGCCGATGATGTCCATTCGTCGGAGTTTACTACCTATTTCCGGAGCGTCATTGCATTTGGAAGAATCAGAATTATTGAATCAGAGGAAGAAAGAACGCATGCGGCTTCTTTGTTGGGGACCAAATACAATCCTGGCGATGAAGTCGGATTACAGAAAGAATTGGAAAAGGGACTGTTACATATGCTTGTTCTCTGCCTTGATATTGAACACATGACCGGTAAAGAGGCTATTGAGCTTGTAAAGAAGGAATGAGAAAAATACTTCAAAAACAAATAATCATAGTAAAGATGAATATGTCATCGCTTGATATATTGACGGGTGAGGTGTATGGCAAGGTCGGTACATCTGCAAATCTGGTGTAAGAGATCAGGTGTGTGGATTCAACGGCTCAGGTATGACTGATCAGGATTTATGCTTTTCAGAAACTTTTGAGGGCAGGTTCCGTAGAGTAATTTATGTGAGGAGAGGTGGCTCGGGATGCTGCCTGAGGCATTGTCTGCTATCAAAAAAATTTGTAATTTTGTGCATAGGTAAAAAAGATGCACATGATAAAATCCGTTTCACTACTCGGAAGGGACAGGATTATTGGATTTGTATGGCAACACCTGCTCCTTCTTGTCTCACTTTATTTTATGACTCTCGGAGTCGCGCTGTGTGTCAGGTCAAATCTCGGCAGCAGTGTTATTTCAGCGTTGCCAATGGCATTTTCAATAGCAGGCACACAAAATCTTGTTCCGCCACTTACAATAGGTGGTTATACCAATGTGATGAACATTATATTAGTGCTGGGCCAAATTCTGGTGTTGCGAAAACGCTTTGAAAAAGTACAGCTTTTTCAACTTATAATAGGATTTGTATTCGGGGCACTGATTGATGTGAATATGTGGGCGACATCATTTGTTGACTGTTCCACTATGATGCAACAGACAGTAGCCCAGTTTGTGGGATGTACCGTAATGGGTATCGGCATAGCTTTTGAGGTGAGATGTGGTTCTGTGACAATGCCCGGAGAGGGGCTCCCGGTGGCGATAAGCCGCGTTACAGGTTGTCCTTTCCCCAAAATCAAGATTGCTGTGGATGTGTCGCTTGTGGTACTGAGTGTAGTGAGTTGCTATATGTTCTGGGGCGCATGGCAGTGGAATATTATCGGTCCGGGTACACTGTTTGCAATGTTTTATGTGGGCTATATAGTAAAATTGCTCAGCGGACATCTCGGATGGTTTGACCGATTGCTTTGTCGTCCGGGTATGCGCAGATATGTGTTTGGCCTCGCCCGCTATATTTACCATAGGTTCAAGTAACTGATCTTATTTGAAGCGGCCGGAGCAAGGGTGAAGAGAGGGTATAAAAAGAAAGGACTCAATTATGAGTCCTTTTCTTGTGTAGCGAATCAGGGAATCGAACCCTGGTCTCCACCGTGAGAGGGTGGCGTGCTAGGCCACTACACTAAATCGCCATCTTAACACCTTGCGGTAATCAAATCTCCTTTTGATGGCACAAAGGTAGGGCGAATATTTTGACTGTGCAAGAGCGCAAGGCTATTTTTAAGATATTTTTTGAAATATCGGTTACTCCAATGTTATCTCGCCGAAGAATTCGGGGCGGTGATAATCGGGTTCGGGAGTGTCAATGGGCGACCATGTGAGGAAGTGCGGACTTGAGGTGAGGTCGGCACATTTGTAGAAGTTGCCATGCATGGTTATAGGTTTGCCTTCGTATTTCACTCCTATCAATTCCAAAGGAATGGCCATAACGACGCTCCAAGAGAACATGCCTTCAAGCTCTTCAAACGGGCGAGTTCCGCAGGATGCATAGCGTCGTACTGTGGCAAGCTGTTCATCGGTGAGGGGAGTGCCGTTGTGACGGTCCATGCGGCATGCGGCATGGAGGGTGCCGATGCAGTTCATCTCAAAATTATAATAGGGCTGCGACCCTTTGGGGGCAACAAAAAATTCTACGCATGAGTCCTGATGTACGGGAGAGTTGTTGGTGTAGTTTACGGCACGCAGGTAGTTGCAACGCACAAAAAATTCCACATAGATGTGTGTGCCTGAATGTGCTATAGAGAAAGAGGTGAGGGGATGATAGGGAAATTGCTCTTTCCAATTGAGGATGTCAATGGGATTTTTGTTGCCTTTCTCATCAAGAATTTTGCCAACTGTTTCAAGCTCTGCGTTGTCAAGCTCGGGGATGTAGGGTACTGAAAGTGATTTGGGGTTAGCTTTCATATTATATTCAAGGTTGTAATAAAGTTTTGACGGCTGTAAAGAGTCCTATAAGCGCCATTATGCTAAGCAGGACGGCGATAATCCTGTTGATGAGCCACAAAGAGCGCACATTGAAGTGTGCGCGAAGCTTGTTGACAAGATAAGTTATGACAAACCACCATCCGATGGCTCCAAGTATTATGCCACAGTAGCCTGTTATGTAATGGTAGTAGCTATAGGTGGTGTCCATGAAGTTGAAGCGTGCAAACAGGCCAATGATAAAGAAAAGAATCAACGGATTGGACACTGTGAAAAGGAATCCGGTGGCAAAATCACGCCAATATGTGTTGGCAGCCTGTGTGGCCGGTTTGAGAGATCGGGACGGATTGCTGCGAAAGAGGTAGATGCCATAGATTATGAGCACGACCGATCCGATGATCTGAAGCACTGACTGGTTGCTCTGGATGAAATCAGTGACGAATGACAGTCCAAGACCTGTGAGCAGGCAGTATATAAGGTCGGACAATGCAGCCCCCAAGCCGGTAAAGAATGCGGGTACACGCCCCTTGTATAGAGTGCGTTGAATGACAAGCATGCCGATAGGGCCCATTGGGGCGGATATAAACACGCCTATTATCACTCCGGTGAATAGTATCTGCAATACCTGCTGCATGTTGCAAAGTTAATACTTGCCGTTGTGAGTTGCAAAAAAATTGTGGCTAAGCCAAGGGAAAATAATGTTAATATGACAGATGCTCGCGCCGCGAGGCGTCAATTCGTAGTAATATGAAAAGCAGGAACGTAAAGCTCCACAATGAGGAGCCTCCATAGCTGAAAAACGGCAGGGGAATACCAATTACGGGACAAAGCCCAATAACCATGCCCACGTTGATGGCGAGATGGAATATGAAATATGAGGCTACGCAATAGCCATATACGCGTCCGAATACCGTGGGCTGCCGTTCGGCCAAATGCATGACTCTGAGTATGAGGCAGAGGAACAAAATCAATACCGCCGATGCTCCAAGAAATCCTTGCTCTTCGCCAATAGTGCAGAAGATGAAGTCGGTGTGCTGCTCGGGCACATATTTGAGCTTGGTCTGGGTGCCGTTGAGAAATCCTTTGCCGGCGAAACCTCCGGAACCTATGGCTATACGCGATTGATTTACGTTATAGCCTTTGCCCAAAGGGTCATCAACGATGCCCAAGGTTACTTTGATACGCTGCTGCTGATGGGGCTGCAAAATGGAATCAAATGCATAGTTGACCGAAAACAGAAATATAACTGATGCAACGGTGGCGCCTACAGTTATCCACAGTTTGCGAGCATGGCTGCGCATGGTGAGAAATGCGGAGTAGAGGCAAGCAACGGATATGGCGGAAATGAAATAAGCGAGTCCGGGCACCGTGATGCCAAATGCATCAAGTACGGCCACTATGACGAAAGTGCCCACATACCACACAGCTACATTTCGTGCAGCTATGATATGCTTGCAATAGATGGCGAGCAATCCCACCATAATGCACATAATCATACCGAATACGGCTGCTTCTCCGGCGGGAATGCCGAGATAGGTGGATGCAGTGTATTTGATTGCCACTACGAAAAACAGCACAGCGCATCCTGCTGCCATAAGCACAAGTCCGCTCATGCCTTCGCGATAGAGCACGAAAAACAGGGCGAGATAGGCCAGTGCGGAACCTGTTTCTTTCTGGGCTATGATGAGAAGGATGGGGAGTATGATGATGGTAAGTGCCCGGAAATAATTGTTTTTGGAGGCATTGAGCCGGAAATTATAGCCGCTGAATAATTTTGCAAGGGCCAATGCTGTGGCAAATTTTCCGAATTCTGCCGGCTGAAACCGTAAAGGCCCGAATACAAGCCATGAATGAGATCCCTTAATGTCCGGGGCTACAAATATGGTTATCAGGAGGATGAACATTACCACTATATAGATAGGGTAGGCATAAGTCTCATACATTCTGGCATCAAAAAGCAGGAGCACGAGTGCAAGCACAAGTGCCATGCCTATCCATCGGATCTGTTTGCCTGAAAATTCGGCAGCATTGAGTATGGAAGCGTTGTCGAAATCGTAGCTTGCGGCATAGATGCTGAAGATACCTGCAATTACAAGTATCAGATAGATTGCAATCGTGAACCAGTCAACATTATGCAGCAGCGATGAGTTAGTGTTTCTTGACTCCACTGTAAATAATAGTATTTGAGGTCAACATACGTGTTTCAATATATTTGCGATTCTCAGCAATCTTGCCGGTGAGATATTTCTCGATGAGAAGACTGCCTATCGGAACCCCAAAAGTGGCACCGTAGCCGGCGTTTTCCACGTACACGCATATTGCAATCTTGGGATTGTGATAAGGTGCAAATCCGAGAAATACGGAGTGGTCGCGTCCATGGGGATTTTGGGCTGTACCGGTTTTGCCGCATACCTCAATGTCGGGTAGATTTGCAAGACGGCATGTGCCGCCGGTGACTGCCATGCGCATGCCCTCGGCCACGGAATTGAAATGCTCCTGGTGGATGTCGGGACGATGCTTTTCGGAGTATTTGGTGTCAATAACGGTGTCTTCAATCTCTTTTACCACATGGGGTGTGATGAACCATCCCCGGTTGGCAATGGTGGCTCCGAGGTTGGCGATTTGAAGGGGAGTGGCAAGAATCTCACCTTGGCCTATGGCTACTGAAATAATGGTATTGGCACTCCAATGTCCTTCGCCATATACTTTGTTGTAGAATTTGGCGTTGGGGATAAATCCACGGCTTTCGCCAGGGAGATCTATGCCAAGTTTGTAGCCGTATCCCAGCTCCACAAGGTGTGTCTTCCACACTTCAAAAGCCTCGGCTGCAGTGCCATATTTGGAGCGTCGGTCAATCATATTTTTAAGTCCCCAACAGAAGAATGCATTGCAGGAGGTTTGCAATGCCGGCTTGAGAGTTATGGGAGACGCATGTGGGTGACAACCGACTTTAAGACGCCCGCTTATGTAACCGCGATGGCAGGGGAATGGTGTGCCAAGTCCTATGATGCCCTCCTCAAGCAAAATCAATCCTTGTCCGGGCTTGAACGTGGATCCGGGCGGATAAACGCCCATTATGGAACGGTCGTAGAGTGGCTTGAGCGGGTCCTTGTTGAGCTTGGCATAATTGTTGCCTCGCTCCCTGCCCACAAGCAGTGAAGGGTCGTAGGTGGGGCTGCTTACAAGCGCAAGAACCTCACCGGTGGCAGGCTCGATTGCTACGACTGCGCCAATTTTGTTGACCATCAGGCTCTCGGCATATTGCTGAAGCTCAATGTCAATGCTGAGTTTGAGGTTTTTGCCCGATATGGCGGCTTTGTCGCGGGCGCCCCCCTCATATTTTCCCTGAATCTGGCCGAGGGCATCGCGAATCAGAATTTCCTCGCCTTTTTCTCCGCGCAAAAACTTTTCATAGCTTTTTTCCACTCCCAGGTCGCCGGTGTAGTCACCTCGCGAATAGTAGGGATCATTGTCAATATCCTTTTGAGACACCTCGCGTATGTCGCCGAGGAGGTTGGCCCCGCAATGATAGTTGTATTCACGCAGTATTCGTTTTTGTATGAAAAATCCCGGATAGCGATACATTTTTTCCTGAAGGCGTCCATAATCCTCGGCCGAGAGGTGCGTCATAAGCACTTGCGGAGAATAGGATGAATAACCGGGATTCAGCCTCTTGTCGCGCATGTCGGAAAATCTCTTGCGGAGTTTTTCGGGTGTTATGCCGAGCGTGCGACACAAGTCAAGAGTGTCAAACGGCTGCACATCTCGGGGAATCATCATAATGTCGTAGGCGGGTCGGTTAAATACCACCACGTTTCCGTTGCGGTCGTAGATTATGCCTCGTGACGGGTATATGGCTTTGCGCAGAAAAGCATTGGAATCGGCCTCATCCTTGTAGCTTGAGTCAAGTACCTGAAGGTTGAACAAGCGCACGAGATAAATCAGCACTATCACCACGATAAAGCTGCCTATCACATATTTACGCTTTTCTAACTTATAATCTTTTCTCACCGGGGTTTACTGTGATACAGTCAATACAAATCAATAGCAGGGTAGTGAGCAGTGTACTGCATACGATTCGTGCTATCAGCAACAGAATGTTGAACATTGAGAATGCTTCGATAACGAATATTAGCGTGCAGTATATCAGCGACATCGTAACGGCGTACTTGACATAGGCAGCGGTGCCGAGCGAATGCATTGAAGGCATGAGGTCGCCAAGCTCGTCTTCACGCAACACATAGAGCCTGAGCACTGGTTTACGCAATACGGCCGCGATGGTACATGCAAGAGCATTCATTCCCTGAGTGTCGGAGAAAACATCGATGATGAGACCAAGCAGGAAGCTGAATGTGAGCACATAGTTGAGATGCAATGTGAGCGGAAGCCTGAGAATCACATATATGAAAGCCATTGGCACCGCTACGCCCCACAGGCACACATGATTGAGCACAATGACTTGCGCCAATATGAGTATCAGCGTTAAAAGCATGAGCTGTAGTGTGATTTTTGTCATGGCTTGTTGTGGTTAAAACTTGCGTTGCGGTTCCTCGTCGCTCTCCACTTCCAGCAGTTCAGGTTTCATCATGTCGCGTACCACCCGCACGGTGTTAAGAGTGGAGAAGTCGGTGAAAAGACGCACCCGCAATGCAAAAAAGTTTTCGTCGTAGTCTTTGAGGGGCTTTGTAACAATGCCCACAGGCACACCTTCGGGGAACACTGTGGAGTAGCCACTGGTGACAACGGTGTCGCCTACTTTGAAAGTGGCATGACGGGGCAACTCTTCAAGAATGGCTTCTGAGGGGTTTTTGCCGTCCCATACCAAGGATCCTACCTGTTCGCTTGCCTTTACTTTTGCTGATACGCGGAGATAGTTGTTGAGCACGGATATGACTCTTGCAGAGTGCGGTCCAACCTTATTGACAATTCCTACCACACCGTTTTCATTCACAACACCCATTTCTTCGGCGATGCCGTCAAGCGATCCTTTATCCAAGGTTATGTAATTGTGCGGACGATGCACGCTGTTGTTGATTACATGGGCTATGATAAAGTTGTAACGGGCAAGCGAGGTGTCAACCGGCACTGTGGCAGCATACTCGGCAATTTTGTAACGGGCAATCTGCGATTTGAGCGCAAGTACCTGACTTTCAAGTTGCGCGTTGCGGCGAGTAAGGTCCTCGTTGATGTCGCGCAGGCTGAAATAGGATGTCACGGAGTGTGCTCCATTGTACAATGAGGTGCTCAGAGCGTTGGCTGATGACAGATAGATGGAATGCTGGTAGGGATTGTTCTGAAACAGGAGTACGCAACTAATCGTCACGAATACCATAAAAAGTATCCATGACGAAAAGCGTATCAGAAAGTTGATGAGATTGCGCACTTCTGCCTACCTCCCAACTATATTAGCGAATGAGGAATTTGAACTTGTCAATGTTTTTCAGAGCCACACCGGTGCCTTTGGCCACTGCTTTCAAGGGGTCTTCGGCCACGTGGAACTGGATACCGATTTTGTCAGTCAAACGCTTGTCCAGACCGCGCAGGAGAGCACCACCGCCTGCAAGGTAGATGCCATTGCGAACGATGTCGGCATAAAGCTCGGGGGGAGTTTGCTCCAGAGCGGCAAGCACAGAGGCTTCAATCTTGGAAATTGATTTCTCGATGCAATGAGATATTTCCTGATAAGAAACCTGTACTTCCATGGGAAGAGCGGTCATCTGGTTGGGTCCGTGCACGATGTAATCTTCCGGTGCATCCTCAAGCTCGGTAAGAGCAGAGCCTACGTTGATTTTTATAAGCTCGGCGGTGCGGTTGCCCACACGAACATTGTGGACACGTTTCATGTGCTCCATAATGTCGGCAGTGAGGTCGTCACCGGCTATCTGGATACTCTTGTTGGAGACGATGCCACCCAATGAAATGACGGCGATTTCGGTTGTACCGCCTCCTATGTCAACAATCATGTTGCCTTCGGGGGCTACAACATCAAGCCCTATACCGAGGGCGGCTGCCATAGGTTCATAAATCATGTAAACATCGCGGCCGCCAGCATGTTCGGAGGAGTCGCGCACCGCACGTATTTCCACTTCGGTAGAACCGGAAGGGATGCCTACCACCATGCGCATGGATGGGCTGAACCATTTGTTCTTGCTTGAGGCTTTGCCTATAAGACCGCGTATCATCATTTCGGCGGCATTGAAATCGGCGATAACACCTTTGCGCAAAGGACGCACACATCGGATGCCTTCGGGTTCGCGGCCCCACATGCGCTGAGCTTCTTTGCCCACGGCAATCATTTTGCCGGTGCGCACGTCAATGGCCACAATAGAAGGCTCGTCAATGATGATTTTGTCGTTATGGATAATGAGGGTATTGGCTGTGCCAAGATCCACAGAAATCTCTTTGGTGAGTGAAAAAATACCCATTTCTTGTGTCGAAGGATTTTAAGTAGATAAATTAGTGTTTGAAATGGCGAATTCCGGTGGTGACCATGGCAACATCGTGTTCATTGCAATATGCAATGGAGTCGTTGTCGCGAATAGAACCGCCGGGTTGTATAACAGCATCAATGCCAGCTTCGTGGGCTATTTCCACGCAGTCGGCAAAGGGGAAGAAGGCATCGGAAGCCATCACAGCTCCTTTGAGATCAAAGCCAAATGACTGAGCCTTGGCAATGGCCTGCTTGAGAGCGTCAACACGGCTTGTCTGGCCAACGCCGCTTGCCAAGAGCTGATTGTTTTTGGCAAGTACAATAGCATTGCTTTTAGAATGCTTCACGATTTTGTTGGCAAAAAGCATGTCCTGAATCTGGGCATTATCCGGAGACTTGAGTGTAACTGAGGTCAAGTCGTCAGGAGTCTCCACTTTCAGGTCGCGCTGTTGCATAAGTGCACCATTGAGAACGGTGCGTATCTGGTATTTGGTGTCAAGCTGGGTTTTCTGAACCAGAATGATACGATTTTTCTTTTGTTCAAGGATTTTCAGTGCATCCTCAGTGTATTCGGGAGCAATGATTACTTCAAAGAAGATTTTGTTGATTTCTTCGGCTGTTTCGGCATCTATGGCGCGATTGGCGATGAGAACCCCTCCGAAGGCAGATACAGGGTCGCCTGCGAGAGCGTCTTTCCATGCCTCGGCCATTGTCGGGCGAGTGGCAAGTCCGCATGCATTGTTGTGCTTGAGGATAGCGAATGTAGGTTCGGTAAACTCAGAAATGAGGCATACGGCTGCATCAATGTCAAGAAGATTGTTGTAGGAGATTTCTTTGCCGTGCAGCTGGTGGAAAAGTTTTTCAAAATCACCGAAGAAGGCACCTTGCTGATGGGGATTCTCTCCATAACGGAGCTCTTTTTTGTGGTCCAGAGCCAAGCGAAGTGCAGATGGGCCTTCGGGCATGTCAAAATAGTTGAATATGTGGGAATCGTAGGCGGACGAAACAGCAAATGCTTCTTTGGCGAGCCATAAACGCTCTTCAAGGGTGGTGGAAGCATCGTTGTGCCGTTCAAGCATTTCAGCAAATGGAGCATATTGAGCTTTGGAAGCTACGATTGCTACATGGGCATAGTTCTTGGCTGCTGCGCGAATCAGGGAAATACCGCCTATGTCAATTTTTTCAATTATATCAGCGTGTGAGGCACCTGAGGCTACTGTGTCCTCAAAAGGATAGAGGTCAACTATTACGAGATCTATTTCGGGGATTTCGTATTGCTGCATCTGTGCGATGTCGCTATCCATGTCTCTGCGACCGAGAATGCCGCCGAACACTTTGGGGTGAAGGGTCTTTACGCGACCGCCAAGTATAGAGGGGTAGGATGTGAGATCCTCAACGGCATCACACTCGTAACCGAGAGACTCGATGAATTGTCGTGTGCCGCCGGTGGAGAGGAATTTCACGCCATTGGAATGAAGTAGGGAAAGTATGCGGTCAAGACCGTCTTTGTGGAACACTGAGATAAGTGCAGTGGAGATTTTTTTAGCTTCTGCCATAATCCGGATGTTGATGTTCTGTAGATGAATAATCAAAGTGCAAAGGTAGTAAAATTCTGCACAATGCATGTGATAATTATGCTATAAAGCACAAAAAAAGTTTTTAATGGATAAGTAACACGTTTTTCTGAACAATAAAACGACAGTTAGCGTTAAAAAATATAGATTTTATAATTTATGTGATTATGAATAAAATAGGTATATTCTATGGCTCCACAACCGGTACAACAGCTGGTGTGGCGCGACAAATTGCAAAAGAACTTGGAGTGGCAGACACTGATGTTCACGATATGTCAAAAAGCAGTCCGAGCGATGTGGCTCCGTATGATGTGCTGATTATGGGAACAAGCACATGGGGAGACGGCGACATGCAGGATGATGCTCACGATTTTGCTGACGGATTGCAGGGCCTCAGCCTTAAGGGTAAAAAAGTGGCTTTGTTTGGCTGCGGAGACGAAACCATGGCGGATACGTTCTGCAATGGAGTAGAGGAACTTCTGGAGTATGTAAAGCCAACCGAAGCTACAATTGTGGGCCAGTTCAATGTGGACGGTTATGATTTTTCAAAAAGCAAGTCGGTGAATGCCGACGGTGAGGCTGTCGGTTTGCTCATAGATGAAGTCAATCATGCCGATACGGTTGATAAACGTATTAAAGAGTGGTGTGATGAACTGAGGAAAGAGATCTGATTCAATTGTTGAAAATCAGGTCATAACAATCCGGCGCAAAAATTTAATTGAAATTTGTGTCTGAAAAATTTGGCCAAGAAATAAATACTGTCTATCTTTGCACTCGCATTTAGGCAATGGCGGGATAGCTCAGTTGGTTAGAGCGTCGGATTCATAACCCGGAGGTCCCGAGTTCAATTCTCGGTCCCGCTACAAGATGCATAACGATAGCCCGGAGCGTTTACGTTCCGGGTTTTTTAGTGCGTTTATGTAATATGCTTTTGCGCCGGATCTATTGCCATTGGTCGTTCTCATGCTGAAGAAGTGTGGGTGCCGGTGGCAGGATGCGAAATCGAGAGGGTATAAACTACCGAAGCCGCTCTAATGAGCGGCTTCGGTAGTTGTTGGATGTCTGTTATAGGTTAGGAGTTGTTTTTGTCAAAGATATGACGAAGCTTGCTGAATATTCTATGCTTGGCATCTTCGGTGGGCTTGATGTCGGGGCAGTTGTTCAAGGCTTCTATCTTGGACTTTTCGTCATCGGTAAGATTTTCCGGCACATAAACCATCACATTGATGAGTTCGTCGCCGGTGTTGTAGCCCTGATACTCGGGCAGTCCTTTGCCGCGAAGTCGTAATATTTTGCCGGGCTGTGTTCCGGCAGGAATTTTCAGTCTTGCACGACCACCAAGAGTGGGCACTTCAACAGATCCGCCCAAAGCGGCAGTGGGGAAATCAAGCATAAGGTTATAAATCACATCGTTGCCATCACGAATCAGCTCGGGGTGCTTTATCTCGTCAATCACTACGAGCAGGTCGCCGTTGACACCTCCGTGCATAGGAGCATTGCCTTTGCCCTTAATGGTGAGGGTCATGCCTCCGGTAACGCCGGCAGGAATATGGAATGACAATGTTTGCTCTTTGTGCTCCACACCGGTGCCGTTGCAGTACTGACATTTGTCCTGTATTACCTTGCCTTCGCCATTACATTCAGGGCAAATGGCTGCGCTCTGCTGCACTCCAAAGATGCTCTGCTGGGTGCGCATCACAGTGCCGGTACCGTGGCAAGTGGGACAAGTGGTGAATGATGTGCCGTCTTTTGCGCCTGTGCCGTGGCAGTGAGGATCAGCAACGAATGATTTGAGCTTAAGGGTTTTGTCAACACCTTTGGCAATATCCTCAAGTGTCATTTTTATGGTTATGCGAAGGTCGTCACCCCGACGCTGCCGTGTGCGGGGACGACGTCCGGCGCTTCCAAATCCGCCTGCATCGTGCATGTGTCCACCGAAAATATCGCCGAAAGCGGAAAAGATATCCTCCATGGACATGCCGCCGCCAAAACCGCCGTAGCCGCCAAAACCGCCGCTACCACCGGCACCCGGAAATCCCTGCGGTCCCATGCTGTGGCCAAACTGATCGTATTTGGCTCTCTTTTCAGGATCGGAAAGCACATCGTAAGCTTCGGCAGCTTCCTTGAACTTCTCTTCGGCTTCCTTGTTGCCCGGATTTTTATCCGGGTGGTATTTGATTGCCATTTTGCGGTAAGCTTTTTTCAGCTCCTCAGGGGTAGCTGATTTGCTTACGCCAAGCACTTCATAATAATCTCTTTTGTCCATGATTTAATATGGTTGTCAGGTGTGGATTACTGTCCTACAGCTACTTTGGCGTAGCGGAGCACTTTGTCGTTGATGGTGTATCCTTTGGTGGGAGTGTCTATGACTTTGCCCTTCATTTTTTCATCTTCGGTAGGCACCATTGCTATGGCCTCATGAAGATCGGGATTGAATTCAGCTCCGGTGCTTTCAATCGGCTTCACACCATTCTGTTCAAGATACTTTATCAGTTTGTTGTATATAAGTTGCATACCCTGTTTGGCGGCATCGGTGTCATCAGTTGACTCCAGTGCTGCAAGTCCGCGCTCAAAGTCGTCAACAATGGGGAGAAGACCTTTGAGTACGCTTTCGGCTGCGTTACGAATAATGTCGCCTTTTTCTTTAATGGTGCGTTTGCGGAAATTGTCAAACTCCGCCATAAGGAACAGGTATTCGCGTTTTTCTTTTTCAAGCTTTTTTTTGGTTTCACCCAACTCTTTTGCCAGAGTGTCAATCTCGCTCATTTCGGAGTTTTCAATTTCTTCATCAGATTGAGACTGATTGTCGGTTTCAGCTTCCTGTACGTTATCCATGATTTCTACTTCATCAGCGTCAGAAGCAGGAGCGGTGTGCTTGTTTTTATTTTTGTTGCTCATGATTGTAATAAGTTTCTAATTTGCCACTACAAAAACTTTGCCAAAATGTGCGTTTGCACACATGGCTTTCTATTTTGATAACAATAAAAACGATATATCGTTCACCGTTACTGCATGTTGGCAGAAAATATGGTGCAATCACGTGTGATTTCCGATGGCAAGTCTGCCAAGTTGTCACGCTCCCATAACCCATATACTGCCGATCCGCTTCCGGTCATTGACGCATACACTGCACCGGCATCAATCATGGCTTGTTTGATGGCTTTGATTGCCGGGTGTTTTGTGAATATGGATGGCTCAAAATTGTTTATTATCCCCTGTTGCCAGTAAATGACGGGCTTTCTGATTCGCTCATATAATGGCGTGCATGGCTGAGCCGGGATGAGAGAGGCATAAGCTTCCTTGGTGGGAATGAGAATCGGCGGCTTGACAATCTGTATGGCGAAACGGCTCAAATCCAATTCAATAGGTTGAAGATCTGTGCCGGTTCCGGTTGCCAGCATTGGCCTGTTGTAGATGAAAAAGGGACAGTCGGCTCCAATTGAAGATGCTATTTGGGCGAGTGTATCATCGGGAATGTCAAGCTGCAGAAGTTTGTTGATGGTGCTGAGCGTGAAGGCTGCATCGGAGGATCCTCCGCCCATTCCGGCGCCATCGGGTATGATTTTGTGTAGATGAATGTCAAGGGGAGGGAGGGGGGTGATGTCGTTCAATGCTCGGTAGGCTTTCATGACCAGATTTTTTTCAGCCGGGCAGTCCACCCTCCGTCCTGTGACGGTTAAAGTAGTGTCAATGCCTTTTGAAGGTACTATTTCAAGTATATCGCACCAAGGAACGGGAACCATTACGGTGCAAATATCATGATAACCGTCGGGGCGCTTGCGAAGGATGTCAAGTCCTATATTGATTTTTGCATTCGGAAACGATATCATCTACTATTATATATAGGTGTTAATAATGTGTAGAATAATTTATCGGCGAAGTTACACAAAAAAACCGTATTTTTGTATTCGAAATAAATTCCGAACGATTATGCCTACACCTTATAACGATAATATCAAGAAGAAATCACAATCGCAGCCATTGTATGATTACGGCGGCCGTCAGTTGCCTCGCGACAAAGATCTGGAGGAGGCTGTTCTTGGTGCGCTCATGCTTGAAAAAGATGCATATACTGTGGTGTGTGACATATTGAAGCCTGAATGCTTTTATGAACCGTCTAACCGTAAGATATATGAAGCAATTCAGACTCTCGGAGCCTCGCAGCAGCCTATTGACATGCTTACCGTTACCGAGCAGCTGAGGCTCAATGGCACTTTGGATGAGGCTGGAGGTCCGCTTTTTGTTTCGGAATTGACTTCGCGTGTGGCATCAGGAGCACATGTGGAGTACCACGCCCGTATTGTTGCGCAGAAATATCTGGCACGAGAGCTGATTACTTTTGCATCGGAAGTGGAGAAAAAAGCTTTTGACGAGAGCAATGATGTGGATGATCTGCTTCAAGAGGCTGAAGGACATCTGTTTGAAATATCGCAGCGCAATGTAAAAAAGGATGTGACTCAGATAGATCCTGTGATAGGAGCTGCCATCGATCAGATACAGACTGCCGCCAACCGTCCGTCGGGTCTTAGCGGTCTGGCATCCGGCTATCATGAACTTGACAAACTCACATCCGGCTGGCAAGCTTCGGATCTTATAATTATTGCCGCGCGTCCTGCCATGGGTAAGACGGCTTTTGTGCTTTCCATGGCTAAGAACATGGCTGTGAATTATAATACGCCTGTTGCAATATTTTCATTGGAAATGAGCAATCTTCAGCTTGTGGGCCGTCTTATAAGCAATGTGTGTGAGCTGGAGAGCGAAAAAATCAAGAGCGGTCAGTTGCAACCGGTAGAATGGGACCAGCTTATGGCGCGTATAAAGAATCTTTACGGCGCACCTTTATATATAGATGACACGCCTTCGCTCTCAATATTTGAACTCAGAACAAAGGCACGCCGCCTTGTGCGCGAGCATAATGTGAAAATGATAATAATAGACTATCTTCAGCTGATGAATGCCTCCGGAATGAAGTTCGGAAGCCGTGAGCAGGAGGTCAGTATGATATCGCGTTCACTTAAGCAGCTTGCCAAAGAGCTGAATATTCCTATAGTGGCTCTTTCGCAGTTGAACCGTAGTGTGGAATCACGTGGTGACAGCAAGGAAGGCAAGCGACCTCAGTTGAGCGACCTTCGCGAATCTGGTGCGATAGAGCAGGATGCCGATATCGTTTGTTTCATTCACCGTCCGGAGTATTATCTGCGGTCTGATACCGACGGTTCCGGCAGAGATATACGCGGTCTTGCGGAGTTTATTGTCGCCAAGCACCGTAGCGGTAGAGTGGACGATGTGGAATTGCGGTTTAAAGCCAAATACGCACGTTTTGAAAATTGGGACGGTGGCACTGACATGACATCCGCTCCACAGACCATAGGGTCGGGCCTTAATAATCCAGACTTGGCCTCCTCATTCGGAGGAGCTGAACCGTTGGGTGGAGGCAGTGCCGATTTCCTTGCTCCGGTGTCTGATGGAGAACAGGCTCCGTTTTAAGGCATTTTAATTAAAATTCCATTTCCGGTGAATGAAGCCTGAATTATTTCTGTCGATAGTTTCTGCCTGTGCCGTAACAGGAGTTCAGGCTCAGGAGTGTAAACGCCCTCATATTATATTGCTGATGGCTGACCAGCAGCGCGGGGACGCGATGCACTGCGCGGGTAATGATGCAATAATAACTCCCAACCTTGATGGCCTTGCGCGTGACGGCTATCGATTCAGTCATGCTTTCAGCGCATGTCCCAGCAGCACACCTGCAAGAGCCGGGCTTCTGACGGGGATGTCGCCATGGCATCACGGTATGCTTGGCTATGGAAAGGTTGCCGAGCATTACCGATATGAAATGCCGCAAATGCTTGGGGATAACGGTTATCTTACTATAGGTTTGGGTAAAATGCACTGGTCGCCGCAAAATGCTTTGCACGGATTTCATGTAACCATGCTTGACGAAAGCGGCAGAGTGGAATCGCCGTATTTTTGCAGTGACTACAGAAAGTGGTTTATGACACAGGCACCGGGTCTGAATCCAGATTCAACAGGGATAGGATGGAACGATCACGGGGCAAAGGTGTACCAGCTGCCTGAGAGGCTTCATCCGACAGTGTGGACGGCTGATATGGCAGTAAACACCATAAAGAATTTCAGTGGCGATAAGCCATTGTTTTTGAAGGTGTCGTTTGCGCGGCCGCACAGTCCCTATGATCCCCCGGAAAGATTGTTACGTAAATACAGTAATATAGCGATGCCAAAAGCAGCGCATGGAGAATGGAGCTGTAAAACGGGCGAGAAGGTTACGGATCCGGTAAAAAATCATGATGCCGCATACGGGCAGTTTGGCGAGGATTATGTGGATAATTCGCGCAGGCACTACTATGCGTCCGTCACTTTTGTGGATGAGCAGATAGGGCGTATAGTAGAAGCGCTCAAGGAGAAAAACATGTATGACAATACTTTGATTCTGTTCACATCCGATCACGGTGATATGCTTGGAGACCATAATATGTGGCGTAAGACATACGCCTATCAGGGGTCATCCTCCATACCAATGATAGTAAAGCCTCCAAAAGGAACTGATGCGGGTACGGCTCCGGGATCGGTTATTGAAAATCCTGTGGAACTGCGTGATGTATTGCCTACGTTTCTTGACGCGTGTGGTGACACTGTGCCCGCCGACATGGATGGAAGCTCATTGCTTACGCTCATAAGAGATCCACGCGCGAATTGGCGCTGCTGGATTGAGATGGAGCATGCCACCTGTTATTACGACGATAATTACTGGACTGCTATTACTGACGGGCATGTGAAATATATATGGTTTCTGCGCACCGGCAAAGAACAACTTTTTGATCTGGATAAGGATCCCGGTGAAACAATTGACTTGTCTAAGGTTGCCGAATACAGTAATCTTCTTGAAACGATGCGAGGTGCGATGGCGCAGCATCTGTCAGAGCGTGGTGAAGAATGGGTGAAAGACGGAGAACTACAACAACGGGAGTCAACATTGCTTTACAGCCCAAACTATCCGAAATAATGCTATACGCTGTTAATTAGTAGGTTAAATATTGTTTTTTATTGCTGTCCGATAAAACTTTTTGAAGCGCGAAAAGATTAGGACTGATTCCA
>ENA-OPXC01001118-OPXC01001118.1-human-gut-metagenome-genome-assembly--contig:-NODE-1118-length-20115-cov-2.492373_pt1 | contig 20115 bp, 17 predicted proteins | sample MGYA00241512_ERZ502016 | MGnify/ENA primary metagenome ERZ502016 (study PRJEB25962, sample SAMEA2043043) | human gut metagenome | biome: human gut; feature: human-associated habitat; material: faeces...
CTGGGCTTCCACGTCCGGCGTCATCAGCAGCTGCCTCAGGTGGTTTGCCGTGCCCGGCAGTTCCAGACCGTACGTCACCTGGTCAAACAGCTCCCCTGTCATGCGGGAATCTCCCGTATTGATCAGCAGGGAAAGCACTTCCAGAGCTATCGCCATGCGTTCCGTCTCATCTCTGCCGGAAGCTGCGGAGGCCAGGACATCCGCAACCGTCAGGCTGGCCCTCATGGACCGCTCAAAACGGTTGGAAAGCCAGCGGTGCTCCACTTCCGGGAAAGTATAGCGCAGAATATCCAGGGCGGCGTCCGCATCACGGGCGCTCAAATGGCGGCGTCCGCTTAAAATAGTGGCGAACAAGTCCACCAGCGTTCCGGCATGCACCTTCATGGAGCCGTCGTCACGGCGCAGCCACGGCACGTAGGCGCCCAGCGCCCTGACCAGATTCAGCCTCCAGTGAATCAGCTTGGAAGGAATGTCAAAAAACCATTGGATCATGCCCGGAAACGCGTTGCCGGAACAGTAGTACAGGGATTCCCGCCCCATCTCAAGCGCAACCGGAATTTCACGGAGAAATGACAATATTTTCTACAGCTTTATCTTGCAATAGCTCCGGAGGAAGTATAGTTCTGTCCAATGTTCATGCTTTCCGCGTGAAAGCTAGCCAAATACATCAACATTATCACAACATGGATATTTTAGTTTCTACTCTTTGTGACTTCGCCGCCGACTACCAGGGCAAGCTCTGCATCCAGGGCGGCTTTGACTCCCTGGTCGCCCGCCAGTTCCCGGTCGTGCATCCCGTCTGCGCCGTTGCTCTGCGCATCTGCCTCACTCCTGACGACGAAGGCACGCACGAACTGGGCCTGAGCATCGTTGATGCCGACGGCACGCCGCTGGACATCGTGCTCAACCCGCTGGGCGTACCTTCCCGTATGAACATCGGACAGGTACTGGAGAACCATTTGGGCTGGGCAGCACGTGCGCTGGGTATGGAAATTGATACTACCAACCTGGCAGCTAAGCTGAATGCCGTTGAAAAAACCGGCGCAGCAGAAGGTACTCCGGAATTTGAAGCAGCCTTCAAGGAAGAGCTGGCTAATTCTGAAACCGCTAAGAAATTAGAGCATTACGGCTACGATTATGAAAAATATGGTATGCCGGAAACTGTTGAAATTGATAAATTCGGTGGCAAGAGCGTAAAAGCAGTACAGATTTCCGTACCTGTATTCGACGGTGCGCATGAGCAGGATATTGCTGATGCACTGGAGCTTGCAGGCATTGATAAAACTGCTAAGACCACTCTGTATGACGGTCGTACCGGTGAACCCTTCGATAACCCTGTTACCGTTGGTCTGACCTATTACCTCAAGCTTCACCATTTGGTTGATGATAAGATCCATGCCCGCAGCACCGGCCCGTACTCCTTAGTTACCCAGCAGCCGTTGGGTGGTAAAGCACAGTTCGGCGGCCAGAGATTTGGTGAGATGGAAGTTTGGGCGCTGGAAGCATACGGCGCTGCTTACACTCTGCAGGAAATCCTGACTGTTAAGTCCGATGACGTTGTTGGCCGTGTTAAGACCTACGAAGCAATTGTTAAGGGCGAAAATGTACCTGATCCTGGTATTCCTGAATCCTTCAAGGTACTGGTTAAGGAATTGCAGTCCATCGGTCTGGATATCAAGGTTCTCAACGAGGACGAGGAAGAGGTTTCCTTACGCGACGATGAGGATGACGATATTGCAACCACCGCTCGTGAGGTTGATTTAGACATCAATGGCCAGGTTGTTGAAAACGCACCTGAAAAGCCTGTTGATGATTATGCTGATAATGACGCTACCGAGGATGATAGTGATTCTGGGGACATCATTGCCGATATGGGTAATTTCACTATTACCGATAATCCCGATGGTGACTTAGATGATCCGACTAATATGTAAGAGAAGGGAGCGAATGATTCTTGATCGACGTAAATAATTTTGTGTCTATGCGTATCGGTTTGGCTTCTCCGGACCAGATTAGAGCCTGGTCCTACGGCGAGGTAAAAAAACCCGAAACCATCAATTACAGAACCCTGAAGCCGGAACGGGATGGCCTGTTCTGCGAAAGAATCTTTGGCCCTACTAAGGATTGGGAATGTCATTGCGGCAAATATAAACGCATCCGTTATAAGGGTATTATCTGCGACAAGTGCGGCGTTGAAGTTACCCGCAGCAAGGTTCGTCGTGACCGTATGGGTCACATCGAACTGGCTGCGCCGGTTTCCCATATCTGGTACTTTAAGGGTATCCCCAGCCGTATGGGCTTGATTCTGGATATTTCTCCGCGTAGCCTGGAAAAGGTTTTGTATTTTGCAAGCTTCATCGTACTTGACCCGGGTGAAGGCACCGACCTGGTTAAAGGCCAGCTGCTGACCGAGCCTGAGTACATGGAAAAACGTGATAAATATCCTGAAGCAGGCATCCGTGTAGGTATGGGCGCTCAGGCTATTAAAGAGCTGCTTGAAGCTATTGATCTGGAAGCTTTGACCGAGCAGCTGCGCCATGAAATGAAGGAGCTGAGCGGTCAGCGCCGTGTACGTGCTATCCGCCGTCTGGAAGTAGCCGAAGCATTCCTGAAATCCGGCAACCGTCCTGAATGGATGATTATGGATGTAGTTCCGGTTATTCCGCCTGAACTGCGTCCTATGGTACAGCTGGATGGCGGTCGTTTCGCAACCTCCGACTTGAACGATCTGTATCGCCGTGTTATTAACCGTAACAACCGTCTGAAACGTCTGCTGGAGCTGCATGCGCCTGATATCATTGTCCGCAATGAAAAACGTATGCTGCAGGAAGCAGTAGATGCTTTGATTGATAACGGCCGTCGCGGTCGTCCGGTTACCGGCCCCGGCAACCGTCCTCTGAAATCCTTGTCCGACATGCTCAAGGGTAAACAAGGCCGTTTCCGTCAGAACCTGTTAGGTAAACGTGTTGACTATTCCGGCCGTTCCGTAATCGTTGTAGGTCCTGAGCTGAAAATGCATCAGTGCGGCTTGCCGAAGGAAATGGCTCTGGAGCTGTTCAAACCCTTCGTTATGAAGCGTTTGGTAAACAGCGGTGAAGCAACTAACATTAAGAGTGCTAAGCGCATGGTAGAGCGTGCTACCAACGCTGTATGGGACGTTCTGGAAGAGGTAATCAAGGAACATCCTGTACTGCTGAACCGTGCACCGACTCTGCACAGACTGGGCATTCAGGCTTTCGAGCCTATCCTGTCCGAAGGCCGTGCTATTAAGCTGCATCCTCTGGTATGTACCGCTTATAACGCCGACTTTGACGGTGACCAGATGGCTGTCCATCTGCCGCTTTCCGTTGAGGCTCAGGCTGAAGCACGTATGCTGATGATGTCCGTAAACAACATCCTGGCACCGAAAGACGGCAAGCCTGTTGCTGTTCCTACCCAGGATATGGTTTTGGGTTCCTACTATCTGACTATTGAAAAGACCAGCAAGGATGATCCGAATGTCAAGGGTGAAGGAACCCGTTACAGCAGCGTGGATGAAGCTCAGCTGGCTTACTTCCACCATGCGGTAGATCTGCAGGTACCTATCGAGGTTTATATTCCCAACAGCGAAATCTATGATGAAGAAAAGGGTGCAGCTGTCGGTGAAACCGGTATGTCCCTGGTAGTTACAACTGTAGGTAATACTATTTTCAATGGCGAGCTGCCTCTGGAAATGCGTTACTATCATAAAGAAAAAGATCAGGTTGTTGAGAAGCACCTGGATGCTGACGGCAATGTTGTGGAAACAACCGTTGAAGTTGAACGTTGGCATCTCGGCAAGCTGATTGACAAGAAAGAATTGGGCAGACTCGTTGCTAAGGCTCACAAACTGTACGGCAACCTGCGTACTGCCGAGATTCTGGATATTGTTAAGAAAATGGGTTACGATAATGCTTGTAAATCCGGTATTTCTATCGCAACCTCCGATATTCAGATTCCTGCTGAAAAAGAAGTTATTCTGGAAGCAACCGAGCATGAGGTTGATAAGGTTGAGCGCCTCTTCCGCCGTGGTTTGATGAGCGATGACGAACGTTATCGTAAGGTAATTGACCTGTGGAACGAAGCAACCGATAAGGTTACCGATAAGCTGATGAAATCCACCATGAACAAGTTCAATCCTGTTTCCATGATGGCTGACTCCGGTGCCCGCGGTAACAAACAGCAGATTCGTCAGCTGGCCGGTATGCGTGGTTTGATGGCCGATCCTTCCGGTCGTATCATTGACCGTCCTATCAAATCTAACTTCCGTGAAGGCCTGACCATTTTGGAATACTTCATTTCTTCTCATGGTGCTCGTAAAGGCTTGGCCGATACCGCACTGCGTACTGCTGACTCCGGTTACCTGACTCGTCGTCTGGTTGACGTTGCACAGGACGTAATTGTCCGTGAGGATGATTGCGATATCGTTGGTATGAACCTGGTCAAGGAACGCAGCCGTCTGAGCAAGGCTGTTCTTGGTGCAAGCCAGAACAAAATCCGCGAAAAGGTTATGGGCCGTACCCTGGCTTCCGGCGTACTTGATGAAGAAGGTAACCTGATTGCTGAAGCAGATACCAACATCACCGAAGAGCTTTTTGCTAAGCTCAACGATGCAGGTGTTGAAGAAATTAATCTCTATTCCGACGAAGATATGAATGGTGAGGATATCGAAAATGTCCGCATCAACATCAGCGATACCTTTGCTCATAATGTGCTGAAGGAAGCAATGATGCATAACTTCAACGGCAAAGAGATAGCAGCAGATATTGTTAACGGTGCAGGCGAGGTGCTGGCACATACCGGCGAAACTATGACCGAAGACATTATTAACGCTGTTCTGGCTGACGGTACCGTTAAGGAGCTGCGTATCCGCAATAACGAAATTGCCGGCATTGAGGTTGAGGCAATTACCGAAGGCAAAAAAGAGAAAACCATCATTGAAACCCTGCATGACCGTATTATTGGCCGTAACCTGGCTGAGGATATTCTGGATGAAAATGGTGAAATTCTTTATCATATCAATGAATATGTTACCGAGCCTATGGCAGAACGTATCTGCCAGCTGCGTGAAAAGGTTAAAATCCGCAGCGTACTTACCTGTAAGGCTAAATTCGGCGTTTGCCGCAAATGCTATGGCCGCAACCTGGCAACCGGCAAGAACGTTGATGTTGGTGAGGCAGTCGGCACTATTGCCGCACAGTCCATCGGCGAACCTGGTACTCAGCTGACCATGCGTACGTTCCATACCGGCGGCGTTGCAGGTGCAGACGATATTACCCAAGGTCTGCCTCGTGTCGAGGAGCTGTTCGAAGCACGTAAACCGAAACATCCCGGCATTCTGTCCGAGGTTGCAGGTCACGTACACATTACCCAGGAAGGCAACAGCCGCAAGGTAACCGTAATGGCACTGGATGGCGAAAACCAGGAATACCAGATTCCTTATGGCGCTAAGCTGTCTGTTGTTGAGGGTGAGGAAATCGCTAAGGGCGACCGTCTGACCGAAGGTTCTCTTAACCCGCATGATGTACTGCGTATCAGCGGCGTGAAGGCTACCCAGAACTATCTGGTATCTCAGGTAGTAGGCGTTTATAAGTCTCAGGGCGTAGATATCAACAGTAAGCACATCGAGGTTATGGTTCGTCAGATGATGCGTAAAATCCGCATCGAGGAATCCGGTGACACTACAATGCTGCCGGGTGAAGACGTTGATGTGGCAGAATTTGAAGAGCAGAATACCGAGATGCTGGAAGCAGGCAAGACTCCTGCAGAAGGCCGTGCTATCCTGCTGGGTATCACCAAAGCTTCTTTGGCTACCGACTCCTTCCTGTCCGCTGCATCCTTCCAGGAAACCACCCGCGTACTCACCGATGCCGCTATCAAGGGCAAGGTTGACCCGCTGCTGGGCCTGAAAGAAAACGTTATCATCGGTAAGCTGATTCCGGCAGGTACCGGTATGAGCCGTTATCGTGATATCAAAGTTAAATATAATGTTCCGATGCCCGAAGTTGCAACTGCTGAAACTGCAGCAGAAGAAACTCCCGATAAGGAATAACGTATAAGCAAGCGCGCCTCAAAGCCTCAAGCTCTGAGGCGCTTTGCTCTTTAAGGAGAACGAATTTATGCTGATAAAAAAATTCCCTGTTCCCTGCCGCGTGGATTATGTTCCTTCTCCCTATGAGCCGGATGAGGATGGCGTGCAGGATGTCGGCTATTATAACGGCAAGCTGAGCGATGGCCGTGCCTATCGCTCGGAATGCTGGCGTATGGATGATATGCTGATGCTGACAGTAATGTTTTCCGACCGCTGTCTTGAGGGCTACAGACGTGAGGATATGGCGCTTTTGCTGGAGCTGGAAGATATCGTATGCTTTACCGGCACTAACCGTAAGCTGCAGGCTACACGCACGGAGGATGACCGCGGCCAGACTGTATGGGCCATTAATATTATGCTGGCTAATAAAAAAGGCACCTATGCGGAATTTGTGCCGTCATTGAACAGATATATCATGTAAGACAATCGCTGCTGCAGGCAAAGCCTCGGCAGCGATTTTTTCAGTTAAAATTAATTTTACATGCCTATACTGCATTGTGATACAATAGCTGTAACGGAGGCGGAAGCAATGAAGATTTTATTAGCTGAAGATGATATAAATTTAGGCAAGCTTTTGAGCATGCTGCTGAAAAAACAAAATATAACTGTGAACTGGGTGCAGGATGGCGAGGCTGCCTACGATGCTGTGTATGCCGACGGCTATGATGTGCTGGTATTGGACTGGATGATGTCGCTTTTAAGCGGACTTGACCTTTGCAAGCGCTTGCGTGAAGAGGATTATCAGGGGAAAATATTGCTGCTGACGGCAAAGGATACATTAGCGGATAAGGTAGAGGGATTAAACAGCGGTGCGGACGACTATCTGGTAAAGCCTTTTGAGCTGGCGGAGCTGGTTGCACGTCTGAACGCTCTGTGCCGCCGCCAGGGACAGTATAGTGCGGAAAAGCTGCGTTACGGTGCTTATACGCTGGAAAGCTCCACTTATTGCCTGGCCTGCGGCGAACGCCGTGTGGAGCTGCGCCCGCGTGAATTCAAGCTGCTGGAGCTGCTTTTGCGCAACCGTGGGCAGGTTATGCCGCGTGCGGTGCTGCAGGATCGTATCTGGGGCATTGACAGCGATGTGACGGACAACAATCTTGACGTGCATATCCGTCTATTGCGTAAAAAAATTATGGAGCTGAACGGAGAAGAACTGATTAAGACGATGCGGGGCGTGGGCTATTATGTGGAATAAGCCTTTTGAAAAGCTGCGCAGGCGTATGACCTGTTTATACGCTACCATCTTCGGCATTTTAATATTATCTATTGTGGCCGCTGCCTATACCTTTATCTGGTGGGAAATATTGGCACATGAAAAGGAAACCCTTGTTGCCCAAATTTACCATGAGGGCGAGGAATGGGTAGAATCTGAAGAGCCGCCCTGTTCTGAAGCAGCTGTCCGCAGCGGTAAGATGCTTGCTTACTTTGTGGATGCGGAGGGTACGAGGGTTATTTTGAACCAGCTTGGAACAGGTGAGGCAGGGCAGGAGCTAATGAGTCATAAAGATGATTGGCCGAAAGAGCTGAATACAGCGTGCCTTTTGCGGATGCATGGAGCAAACGGAGAGCGTTATCGTTATTTGGCTGCTGTTGCTCCTGTTATTGATGCTGACAAAAGCTGGATTGTGCTGATGGCAAAAAAAGGCTAAGCCGATATATTACTACGTAGCTTATAAGTGCTTGCAATGTGTTATTGCAGGCACTTTTTATAATCTGCAGATATTCTGCAAGATAAAGAATAATTAAGTTTAAGATATTATGCTATAATAAGAAAATGATAATTAGACAGGAGGCGTAAGTATGCACAATAAAAATTCCACGATGGCGTTTATCGTTCTGCTTGGTATCGTCAGCTTGTTCAGCGATATGACGCATGAAGCGGCGACAAGTATCAAGGGTGCGTATTTATTAATTTTAGGAGCGAGTGCTTCTACCATCGGTTTTATCTCCGGCGTAGGCGAGCTTTTGGGCTATGGCCTGCGTTATCTTTTTGGGCGTCTAGTAGATAAAACACATAACTACTGGGGCTTTATGATTTTAGGTTATGCCGTGGATGTTTTTGCGGTGCCGGCATTGGCGCTTGTGCATCGTGACGGCTGGATAGCAGCTTGTGTACTGCTCGTTGTTGAGCGCATCGGTAAGGCGATAAAAAAGCCTGCGAAGAATACTATTCTTTCCTTTGCGGCCTCGCAGGAGGGTGTCGGCAAAAGCTTTGCTATACAGGAAGCCTTGGATCAGCTTGGCGCTTTTATCGGCCCCTTGCTGCTTTATGTAATAATGCTTTATAAAAATGGTGATGAATACGAGGTATATAATGCAGCCTTTGCTTTTCTGACTTTGCCGGCAGTCTGCACAATTGCTTTTTTACTGTTTGCTAAAATCCGTTTCCCAAATCCGGAAGCCTTTGAGCCGGAAGCTAAGGAGAACAAAAAGAATAGCTTTGTAGGCAAGAAAAGCTTTTATTTGTATCTTGCAGGTATCAGCTGTTTTGCTTTCGGCTTTGTAGATTTTCCGCTAGTGACTATGCATTTGGCAAAAAATAAGCTTTTTGATGACAGTATTTTGCCGTTGCTTTATTCCAGTGCGATGCTTGTGGATGCGGTGGCAGCGCTTTTCTTTGGCTGGCTGTTTGACAAAATGCGCACGAAGGCATTGGTTATTTCTACTGCGATTTCCGCGTTCTTTGCTGTGTTTGCTTTTGGCGCGACTTCGCCTGCTATGATTATGCTGGGTATTGCTTTGTGGGGTGTAGGCATGGGCGCTCAGGAATCAATTATGAAGGCAGCGGTTGCCACCATGACGAGCAAGGAGCATCGTGCCAGCAGCTATGGTGCATTTGAATTTTTCTTTGGCTTAGCGTGGTTTTTAGGCAGCTGGCTGTTGGGAGCTGTTTATGATTATTCATTGAATACCTTCATCATTGTTTCTGTTGCGGCACAGCTTATTGCTTTACCCTGTTATCTTTTAAGTGAGCGTAGCTTTGCTGATGAAAACGGCAGGTGATATGCTTCAAAAGTTACACTCCCTTATGTATTCGTGTATACATAAAAAAATGTTGAAAAAAGGCTTGCGTTCTTCAAAAAGTGTGTTATAATAGCGTACATAAGTAAATAACGAGTGGATGATGTATATGGGAGAAGGCACTGCCTACCGAAGGAGCAAAACTCTCAGGTGCTTAATTTTAAGCAGGAACCGTATGCTGACACAACTCTGGAGAGTCCCTTAAATGGGCGCCGAAGGTGCAAAGATGTTTTCTGAAATTCAGAAACGTCCTTATCTCTCAGGCCAGTGGACAGAGCAAAGCTTATGTGATGGCGCTATTGCCTATCATATGTCATTGACTTTTACCGGAGTATTTTTTGTATACTCCGGTTTTTTATTTGCTTATAAATAATTAATTAATGGGAATTTAAAGGGAGATGTTTGAATCATGTTGGAAATTTTGAATGAAATTGATGCGTTTGTCTGGGGTCCGCCGCTTCTGGTACTTTTGGTTGGTACCGGTATTCTGCTGACCTTCCGTCTGAAGCTGCTGCAGGTTTTCAAGCTGCCGCAGGCTTTGGGCCTGATCTTCAGTGCTAAAAATGATGGCAGCGGTGACGTAAACAGCTTTAAAGCATTGTGCACCGCACTTGCTGCAACTGTCGGTACCGGTAACATAGTTGGTGTTGCAACTGCAATTAAAGCAGGTGGCCCGGGCGCATTGTTCTGGATGTGGATGGCGGCCTTCTTCGGTATGGCAACCAAATATTCCGAATGTCTGCTGGCTGTAAAATATCGTACTGTCGATGCTAACGGCAATATTTCCGGTGGCCCGATGTACTACATTGAAAATGGCTTGGGTAAAAAATACAAACCTTTGGCTGTTATGTTTGCCGTATTCGGTGTTCTGTGCGCATACTTTGGTATCGGTACCTTTGCTCAGGTAAACTCCATTGTTGAAATTACCCAGATTTCTGCAGGTATTCCTGTTGTTTACACCGGTATTGCTCTGACTGTTGTTGTTGCCGCTGTAACCATCGGCGGTCTGAAATCCATCGCAACTGTTGCTGCAAAGGTAGTTCCTGCTATGGCTCTGCTGTACTTCCTGACTACTGTCGGTATCATGATTGTTTTTGCAGACCAGGTTCCTGCTGCAATCGCAACTGTACTGAATTCTGCTTTCACTCCGACTGCTGCTCAAGGCGGTTTCCTTGGTGCAACCGTTATGCTGGCAATGCGCAGTGGTGTTGCCCGCGGCGTATTCTCCAACGAATCCGGCTTAGGTTCTGCTCCTATCGTAGCTGCTGCTGCTAAAACCAAATGGGCTGCAGAGCAAGGCTTGGTTTCTATGACCGGTACTTTTATTGATACTATCATCATTTGTACTCTGACCGGCTTGTCCCTGGTTGTCAGCGGTGTATGGTGCGGACCTCTGAACGGTGCTGCAATGACTGAATCTGCCTTCACCATGGCGTTCCCTGCATTTGGCAGCATTCTGCTGTTGGTTGGCCTTGTACTCTTTGCTTTCACCACTATCCTTGGCTGGAACTACTACGGTGAACGTTGTGTAGAATATCTGATGGGCGTAAAGGCAATTCTGCCGTACCGCATTATTTTCATCTGCCTGATTGCCTGCGGTCCTTTCCTGAAGCTGGAAGAGATTTGGGTTTTGGCGGATATTGTTAACGGCCTGATGGCTATTCCTAACTTAATTGCTCTGATTGCTTTGTCCGGTGTAGTTGTTGCCGAAACCAAGGCATATCAGAAGCATCTGGCTGAAGAAAAGAATAAATAAGTAAGCCTAGTATTTCATCTTTATATAGCAAAGCGGCGTTGTGCGACTCTCCCCAGAGTTCCCACAGCGCCGTTTTGTTATTAAAAAAATCAATAAACATACTTTAGTTTACAGTTTTGCATGTATGCGTGTATACATTGCTGTAAGCTCTTGAATTTTGTTTAATATGTGTTATAATCAGATACATAAGTAAATAGTGAGTGGATGAAGTACATAGGAGAAGGCAATGCCTACCGAAGGAGCAAAACTCTCAGGTGCTTATAAAAAGCAAGAACCGTGTACAGACACAACTCTGGAGAGTCCCTTGAATGGGCGCCGAAGGTGCAAAGATGTGCGTATACACATCCTTATCTCTCAGGCCAGTGGACGGAGCAAAACAACAATTATAGCATAGCTATCAGGGCCGCTGACAAACCGGAGTATCAGATAATCATACTCCGGCTTTTTATTTACTTAGGGAACTTTGAAAATGAGAGGGGAAATCATCATGTTGGAAACATTGAATGCAATTGATTCGTTTGTCTGGGGTCCGCCGCTACTGGTGCTGCTTGTAGGTACCGGCATTATGCTGACTATTCGTTTAGGCTTGCTGCAGGTATTGAAGCTGCCGCAGGCATTGAAGCTGATCTTCTGTGCCAAGAATGATGGTCACGGTGATGTAAACAGCTTTAAAGCTCTGTGTACTGCTCTTGCTGCAACTGTTGGTACCGGTAACATTGTCGGTGTTGCTACCGCAATTAAGGCCGGTGGCCCCGGTGCATTGTTCTGGATGTGGCTGGCTGCCTTCTTCGGTATGGCAACCAAATATGCGGAATGCCTGCTGGCTGTAAAATATCGTACTGTCGACGCTAATGGCAATATCTCCGGCGGTCCGATGTATTACATCCAAAACGGCCTCGGCAAGCAATATAAACCATTGGCAATTATGTTCTGTGTCTTCGGTATCATGTGCGCATACTTCGGCGTAGGTACCTTTGCTCAGGTAAACTCCATAGTTGAGATTACCAAAATCTCTGTTGGTATCCCGGTTATCTACACCGGTATTGCTCTTACCGTATTGGTTGCTGCTGTAACCATCGGCGGTCTGAAATCTATCTCTAATGTTTCTTCTAAGGTTGTTCCCGGCATGGCAGTAATTTACTTCTTTACTACCTTGGGCATTTTAGTTAGCTTTGCGGACCAGGTTCCGGGCGCTATCGCACTGGTTATTGAAAGTGCCTTCACTACTACTGCTGCACAGGGCGGCTTTCTTGGTGCAACTGTTATGCTGGCGATGCGTAATGGTGTTGCCCGCGGCGTATTCTCCAACGAATCCGGCTTAGGATCTGCTCCTATCGTAGCAGCTGCAGCAAAAACTCATTGGCCTGCTGAACAAGGTCTGGTTTCCATGACCGGTACCTTCATTGATACTATCATCATCTGCACTATGACCGGTTTGTCCTTGATTGTTACCGGCGTTTGGAACGGCGATCTCAACGGTGCTGCCATGACTAATGCAGCCTTCAGCTCTGCATTCCCTGCCTTTGGTACTTGGTTACTGTTGGTTGGCCTGGTGCTCTTCGCCTTTACTACTATCCTCGGCTGGAACTACTACGGCGAACGTTGCGTAGAATACCTGATGGGTGTTAAAGCAATTCTTCCGTACCGCGTCGGCTTCATCATTCTCGTTGCCTGCGGCCCGTTCCTGAAACTGGAAGAAATCTGGGTTATGTCCGATATCGTTAACGGTCTGATGGCTCTGCCTAACCTGATTGCTCTGGTTGCTCTTTCCGGCGTAGTTGTTGCTGAAACTAAAGCATATCAACAACATCTCAAGGAAGAATCTGAGCTGGTTCCGGCAAAATTAGCCGAAGAAACCAATCATTAAGTTTTCCCAATTAATTTTATATAGGCAGCGGCACTGTGAGACTCTCCCCAGAGTTCCCACAGTGCCGCTTGCCTTTGCGCTTGCACAAAAGATAGCGGTATGCTAAACTAGCCTTAGAGAGATTACTTACAATCTTTTAAATCAAATGTATCAGTAACCAACTACGTGTATATTTTTCGGTGTGCCGGTTGGTTTGTCAGTATCAGTAGATGAAAGGAAGTGCGCAATGAGCATTATCGGTAATATTATCTGGTTTTTATTTGGCGGTATTTTAGCAGGCATTATCTGGTATCTGGTAGGTCTGTTATGGTGTTTGACGATTATCGGTATTCCTGTCGGGCTGCAGTGCTTTAAGCTGGGACGATTGAGCTTCTTTCCCTTTGGCAAGGATGTAGTTTTGAGCGGCGAAACAACTTCATTGCTGTTAAATATTTTCTGGCTTATTTTTGGCGGTATCGAACTGGCAATTACGCATGCGGTTTTTGCTGTAATTTTGTGTTGTACGATTATCGGCATTCCCTTCGGAATGCAGCATTTTAAGCTGGCTAAGCTGGCACTGTTGCCGTTTGGAGCACAGATTACGGATAAGTAAGAATTTAATTTGAATGCAAGAGCAGTTCATGCAGGAATTTTATTCACGATTTCTTCAAAACTTTGCCCTTGCTATGTCACAGCAATATAGTATACTATGAGTGTAGCAAGAAGTTGCTACACCCTTCCCATCAAATTCATCATAAACAGCTTTCCTAAGAGAAACAGCCTGCAATATCCCCTGCAGGCTGTTTTCTCGTTTTCTAAAGCTCGTGTTGCTTTGTTGGCATTAAAATTGAACGTTTTGATTTATAAAAATAAGCCGTAAACGTGCCTTAGCGTTTATGGTTTACTTTTTTAGCATCATGGTTAACCTTGCAATAAAAGAAGGTTGACTAATCTTTTTATCACGTATATAATTAGTAAGTACACGAATTTATGATGGAGGCACTGTTGTGATTAGTATAAAGAATTTGAAGCATTACTATACAGATGCTGATGGCAATGAGGTAAGGGCGCTGGACGGCGTAAGCCTGGAAATTAAGCAGGGCGAATTTGTTGCCGTTATCGGCGCTAACGGCAGCGGTAAATCTACGCTGGCACGTCATTTGAACGCTTTGCTGCTGCCGACTGACGGCACTGTGCTGGTAGATGGCATGGATACTGAAGATGAAAACAAAATGTGGGATATCCGCCAAAAGGTGGGCATGGTGTTCCAAAATCCCGACAACCAGATAGTTGCTGCGATTGTGGAAGAGGACGTGGCCTTCGGTCCGGAAAATATCGGCGTACCGGGACCGGAAATACCGCAGCGTGTAGCAGATTCATTAGCTGCTGTAGGCATGACGGAATATGCCAAGCATGCACCGCATCTTTTGAGCGGCGGCCAGAAGCAGCGCGTGGCTATAGCAGGTATTCTGGCGCTGCAGCCGGAATGCATTGTATTAGACGAGCCTACAGCGATGCTTGACCCGCAGGGACGCAAGGAAATCGTGGGCACTGTACGTAAGCTCAATGAAGAAAAAAATATGACTATAGTTTATATTACGCATTACATGGTTGAGGCTCTGGCTGCTGACCGCGTAGTTGTTATGGAAAAAGGTCATATCAGATTTATGGGTACTCCGCGTGAGGTTTTCAGCAGAGTTGATGAGCTGGAGGCCTTGGGACTGGAGGCTCCGCTGGCAGCGAAGGTAGCCAGGGAGCTGCGCAAAAGCGGTGTAAAGCTGCCGCAGGATATTATTACAGATGAGGAGCTGGCGCAGGCATTATGTCAATAAAACTTTCTAATATATATCATACATATTCCAAGGGCACGCCGTTTGAACGCTTGGCGCTCAATGATGTGTCGCTGGAGATTTCCAAAGGAGAAATAGTTGCCATTATAGGACACACAGGCAGCGGCAAATCTACCTTAGTACAGCATTTAAACGGCTTGCTGAAGCCGGATAAGGGCAGCGCAAGCATTGATGGCATTGATATTACTGCTAAGAGTGCGGAGGCCAAGACTGCACGCCAGCAGGTTGGCATGGTATTTCAGTATCCCGAGCATCAGCTGTTTGCGGAAACTGTTTTTGAGGATATCGCCTTCGGCCCGCGCAATAAAGGCTTTACCGAGGATGAGGTAGAAAAGCAGGTGCGTGAGGCTATGGCCTTCGTCGGCTTGGATTATGATACCTTTGCGCAGCGCTCTCCCTTTCAACTGAGCGGCGGCCAGATGCGCCGTGTAGCTATTGCCGGCGTAGTTGCGATGAACCCGGATTATCTGGTTTTGGACGAGCCTTCCGCAGGCCTGGACCCGCGAAGCCGCAATGCAGTATTCAAGGAAATCATGTCACTGCACAAAAGCCGTGGCATTGCCATTGTGCTGGTAACGCACAGCATGGAGGAGGCAGTAAAATATGCTGACCGCCTGCTGGTTATCAACGCCGGCAAGGTGCTGTTTGACGGTATTCCTGCTGATATTTTCAAGCAGCATGCCGATGAGCTGGTCAAGGTTGGCGTAGATGTGCCGCAGGTTTACAAGCTGGCGGATTTTCTGCGTAAAAACGGCTTGGCAGTGAAAGAGAATATTAAAGACGATATGAGCCTGGTCAAGGCGATTAAACAAGCAAAGGGGTGGAAATAATGCTGACAGATATAACCTTAGGACAATATTTCCCCGGTAACTCCTTTATCCACAAGCTTGATCCGCGTACTAAGCTGTTGGCTACCTTGATTTATATTATTGCTATTTTCTTTGCGGTAACGCCGTTGGCTTATGGCATTTTGACCGCCTTTGCCGCTGTGGTAATTCTTATTTCGAGAGTACCGTGGATGCTGGTCTTCAAATCTCTGAAGCCTATCTGGATTATCGTTATTCTGACGATGCTGATTCATATGTTTACCGCTCCCGGCGAGCATATTGTCTTTACCTGGAAGTTTTTGAGCGTAACTGCCGAAGGTATCGATATGGGCGTAAAGATGGCAGTTCGCCTGATTCTGCTGCTGCTGTTTTCTTCGGTGCTGACCTTTACGACATCGCCGATTGTACTGACAGACGGTATTGAAAATCTGCTGCGTCCGTTCAAAAAGCTGGGTGTTCCTGCGCATGAGCTGGCTATGATGATGACCATTGCTTTGCGCTTTATTCCTACATTATTGGATGAAACAGACCGCATTATGAAGGCACAGACCTCTCGCGGAGCTGATTTTGCCAGCGGCAATATCTTCCAGAGAATGAAAAATATGCTGCCTTTGCTGGTGCCGCTGTTTATCAGTGCCTTCCGCCGTGCCGATGAATTGGCTGTTGCTATGGAAGCACGCTGCTATCGTGGCGGTGAAGGACGTACACGCATGCACGAGTTGGTATATGCCGGCCGCGATTATCTGGCCTTTGCTTTGATTATTATACTGGCGGTTGGCCTCGCAGTACTGCGCTGGGGGAATGTATGCGTACAATAAAGCTGGTTGTAGCCTATGACGGCAGTACCTATCACGGCTTTCAGAAGCAGAAGAACGTGCAGACTGTGCAAAATGTTTTGGAAGAAGCGTTGACTATGCTGTGCGGCGAAAAAGTAGTAACCGCAGGCAGTGGGCGCACGGATGCAGGCGTGCATGCTTTGGCGCAGACGGTGACCTTTACTACGAACGGTCGCATTCCCTGTGCTAATCTGGTGCGTGCGGCGGCAAGACTGCTGCCGGAGGATATCGTGGTTGTGAGCGCCGAGGAGATGCCGGAAGGCTTCCACGCGCGCTTCAGCGCACAGTGGAAGACGTATCATTACAAGCTGCTTGTCAATGAGCACGTCAATCCCTTTATGGTGCGTTATGCCTGGCAGCTGCGTCAGCAGCTTGAGGTGAAGGCCATGAACGAAGCGGCCGAGCTGCTGCTGGGAACGCATGATTTCAGTGCCTTCCGCAGCAGCGGCAGTGTTGATACTTCGCCGATAAAAACAATTTATGCTGCCAAGTGGCAGCAGCAGGGAGAAGAGATTCTTTTCCGCATCAGCGGTGACGGCTTTTTGTATCACATGGTACGCAACATAGTCTGGTCCCTGGTACAGGTGGGAATGGGCAAGCGTACGGTGCAGGATTTTGCCGCCGAGCTGACGGCACAGCGCTGTGAATTCCTGAACGAGCCTGCTCCGGCACAGGGTTTATACCTGGCGGAGGTCGGTTATCGGGAGTATCCGCAGCTTTAAGGGAAAAACTCTTGGAAAATGCTAAAATTTTAACAAAAATACTTGACTTAAACTCTTAAGTTGCGTATAATATATCTACGTGATTTTCCGCTTGATTTCACTAGCCCCGAAATACGGTGAGAAGATCGCAACGAACTGTATATTTGGAAAATATCTAGGAGGGACACAAGCGATGAAATCTTTTATGGCTAATCCGTCTAACATCGAACACAAATGGTACGTTGTTGACGCAGCTGATAAAACTCTGGGCCGCCTGGCTGCAGAGGTTGCAAAAGTCCTGCGCGGTAAACACAAACCGACCTTTACCCCGCACATGGACACCGGTGATCACGTAATCATTATCAATGCAGATAAGGTTGTTCTGACCGGCAAAAAACTGACTCACAAAATTTATTTCCGTCATTCTGGTTATCTCGGCGGCGACAGCTATGTAAAAGCTGGCGATATGCTGAAGAAAAACCCTGTAAGAATGGTAGAGCTCGCTGTTAAAGGCATGATTCCGCACAACAGCCTCGGCGCTCAAATTTTCTCCAAACTTCATGTATATGCTGGCAGCGAACATCCGCATGCAGCTCAAAAACCTGAAGTAATGGAAATCAACGTTAGATAATATCCGGGAGGGAACAAATAAATGGCAGTAGTTACTTATAACGCAACTGGTCGTCGTAAATCTTCTGTTGCTCGCGTTCGCCTGGTTCCGGGTGAAGGCAACATCGTTATCAACGACCGTGAATTGAACAAATACTTTGGTCTGAAAACCTTAGAGCTGATTGTTAACCAACCGCTCGAAGTTACCGAAACCAAAGGCAAATATGACGTACTCGTTAACGTAAACGGCGGCGGCATTTCCGGCCAAGCTGGTGCTATCCGTCACGGCATTGCAAGAGCACTTTGCAAGGCAGACGCAGATTTCCGTCCGGTACTCAAGAAGAGCGGATTCTTAACAAGAGACCCAAGAATGAAAGAAAGAAAGAAACCAGGTCTTCGCAAAGCACGTCGTGCACCACAGTTCTCAAAGAGAGAAAGAAATACGGCTTGAAGAAAGCTCGTAAAGCTAGCCAGTTCTCCAAACGTTAATTTTTGGTTTACTGTCAAGCACCAATCACAAACACAAATCGCACAAATTACTCCGCAACTGTTTTGGTTGCGGAGTTTTTGTATTTCCGTGCTAAGCTGATTCGGATTGAAAATGTAATTTTAACTAAGCGCTTTGTTTCAGTAGTCGTAGTAAACAAAAATAGCACATCTCATAATGCTTTCGGTATTTCAAAGGATTTTATGGTTTATGAATATAAGTTGCCTCATCAAACAGTATAATCAGATATTTTGAAATTGTGCTTTGCTCAAATGTTAATAAGTTTACATAAAGAAATGCTCGTGGTTAAAATTATATAAAAATGTAATTTTCGCTTGTCAAAAACCTATGAAACATATATACTAAAAGAAATCGGTCTATTTTCGGACTGAAATAGTATATATGTTTTGAAAGGGGTATTGTTTTGTTTACAAGTATGTTTTTTTATTTATTCATCTGCCTGTTGCTTTTTGGCATTGGTGATGTGTTGGGTGTTGCAACAAAGGCAAAGGTATCTGCTGTATTTGTCAGCCTGATGCTTTTCCTTGTTGGTTTTATGACAGGTGTTCTGCCGCCGGATATTATTAAGCTTGCCGGTCTTACTGACGTAGGTAAATGGTCTTTGATTTTCGTAGTATTCAGCATGGGTACCAGCCTGAATATTAAGCAGCTGATTGCTGAATGGCGCACAGTTGCAGTTGCTGTTTTATCCATGATTGTTTTGATTGCCGGCAGCGTTGTTCTGATTCCCGTAATCGGCTATCAGGAAACTATTGTTAGCATTCCTATTATCAACGGCGGTATCGTTGCTACTCAGATTATGACCAGCGCTGCTATGGATAAAGGCTTTGCTATGGCTGCTGCTTTGGGTACTGTTTTGTACGCTGTGCAAAAATTCTTTGGTACTCCTGTTGCTTCTTACTTTGGCCTGCGTGCTGCTAAGGAAGCATTGGCGGAATTCCGTCGTACCGGTGTTAATCCTTATGCACCGAAGGAAGATGTGCATGGCGGTGCAGCTCCTAAAGAAACCTTCTTTGAAAAACACAAAAAATTCTATGGTCCTTTTGCTTCTCTGACTATCGCAGCCTTCTTCAGTTGGCTGGCATTCGTTATCGGAAAATATACCGGTCTGAGCGCTACTATTTGGTCTTTGATTTTAGGTGCAGTAATTGGCAGCACCGGCCTTGTTCCGCCGAAAATCCTGGATCATGCAAAATCCTCCGGTATCTTTAACGTTGGTGTATTTGCGGTAATTATTCCTTCTCTGGCAAAAATTAAAGTCAGTGATTTGATTGTATTGAGCTTTAATACCATTATGGTATTTATCGTGGTATTTGCTGTACTTTTCCTGTTCTTCTATATTCTGCCGCTGTGGAAAATCCTGGGCAACAGAAACCTGGCTATGGGCGTAGCCGTAATGCAGCTTTTGGGCTTCCCGGCAACCTATCTGGTAGCAAACGAAATTGCGATCGCTACAGGTGAAACGGAAGAGGAAAGGCAGGTTGTCAACGATGCCATTATGCCGAAATATCTTGTAGGCGGTTTTGCTACCGTTACTACCTTCTCGGTAATTACTGCCGGTATTTTAGAGAAATTCCTGTAAGTTGGTAAAGGAGAATAGCAATGAAATTTGATGCACAAAATTATCCGTATGCTTCTAAACGTAGTGTTGTTTATGCTAAAAACGGTATGGTATGCGTAGGTAATCCTACCGCTGCTTCCGCAGGCCTGCAAACCTTGCTTAAGGGCGGTAACGCAATTGATGCCGCTATTACTGTTGCAACCTGTCAGCCTGTAGTTGAGCCTACCGGTAATGGCCTGGGCAGTGACTGCTTTGCACTTATCTGGTATAAGGGTAAGCTGTATGGCATTAACGGCAGCGGTCCGGCTCCGATGGCTGCTTCTATCGCAGCCCTGAAGGAACGTGGCTTTGATAAAATTCCTCCCTATGGTGTTGAGCCGATTAACGTTCCGGGTGCTGTAGGCGCGTGGATGGAGATTCATAAAAAGTTTGGCAAGCTGCCTATCAAAACTGTTATGGAGCCTTCCATCAACTATGCGGAAAACGGCTAT
>ENA-OPXC01001126-OPXC01001126.1-human-gut-metagenome-genome-assembly--contig:-NODE-1126-length-19989-cov-2.251781_pt1 | contig 19989 bp, 18 predicted proteins | sample MGYA00241512_ERZ502016 | MGnify/ENA primary metagenome ERZ502016 (study PRJEB25962, sample SAMEA2043043) | human gut metagenome | biome: human gut; feature: human-associated habitat; material: faeces...
GACTGCATGAGGTACGCAAAGGAATATGTCGGGAAATACTACCCGAACCAACAGATAGTGATGGCACTACACAACGAATACTGCAAGGCGGACAAGACCCATCGCTATGCCGTCCATATCGTCATCAACCGTACCGACCTCTCCACGGGCAAGCGGCTCGATGAGGGGCGCGGGAAAAGCGCCAAGGTGAAACGTGCCAGCCGCATCCGCGACCTCGACCACGAGTGGGGGTTGAAACAGGTCGTGGAGGGCGAGCGCAATTCCTCCGTCCATAAGAAGCAACCGTCCCGTATCGAGAAGGAACTTGCGGCACGCGGCATCGACTCCTATAAGACGAACTTGCGAGAGCTGTGCCGTATCGCCGCCGGGGAAGCGGAGAACATCTATGATTACCGCGAGCTTCTGGAATCATGGGGCGTTGACACGGAGTTCAAGAGGGGGCGCATGTACGTTACCGACACGGACAACAACCGCTATGCCTTCTCCGTGGCGAAGCTCGATGCTGACCTCGGAACAAAGGGGCTGGAAGCTGCGTTCACGGCGAACGTGGCGAAATCCATCCATGCGGAAGGAAGCGCAGCCGTTGCGGAGAAGAGGGATATCGAGCGGCAAAAGGCGATGGCAACGGAAACGAAGGAGAGGTACCTTGCGCAAATCCGAAGCGTCTACCGGAAGTACCGCAAGGAGATACGCGGTATGGAGGGCATGGAAATCGTGGATATCCCCAAGCTGAAACTCCCGCGCCCCGATTCAGATATCGCGGACGATTCGGAGGTCAAGCGCCTGATTCTCGCCTGTTGGCGCGGAGCCGACGAACTCAGGGCGGAAGTATCCTCGACGGTCATGCCGAAAGGGAAGAAGAACGGCGGAAACGCCGGAAGCGGCGGTTCCCAGCGGGCGCAACAGGCACCTACGCAGGAACGCCCGGAACCGAACAAGGAGAACGGCGAGCGTTAATTAAAAAGCGGCGCGGGCGGGATATTCCGCTTGCGCCGCTATACGGGTGTGTGAGAATCGGCATAAAAGCGCCCGCTGCTCCCTTAATGTTGCACATCGGAGAGCAGCGGGCTAAAGCAAGAAAGTTTCTCCACGAAGGAAGAAAACGCGTTCAGTTTACCTCACTATGCGTTCGCGTCAAGCTGACGCTTGAGATTCGACACCTTCAACCACTGGAGAAGGAAGGCAATGGGCGCGAATGCAGCCGGGATGGAAAGAAGAAGCGTCGCTATGAGGAGCAGTCCGAGAGCGTTGCCCCAAACGAACAGCTTTGAGCGCTTGATTGCACGCCATGCAGCGATGTAGCCAGCCGGTACCGTGCCGACGTAAAACCCGGTAAAGGCTGTTGCAGCCAGCAGGACGGGAACGAGTGCAATGATTCCAATTGCACCCGTCTGAGTTATCAGGGCAGGGGAATTAACGAGAAGCAAAAGGAAAACAACTATCGCGGTTATCGTCCCGACGATATAGAGGAACTTCTTCATCAAATCGAAGACTCGTTTTTCCTCATCATATTCGGCGCGAATTGCCATGGTGTTGTCTTGGTATATCGGGTGTTGGTAGGTTCGCATGTTATGACCTTCTTTCTAATGTCAATTCTAATAAGTCTGTTAGTTTGCATGACGGACGAATTACCGACCGTTCCATGTAAACAGATATAGGTTTACGAGTCTATCTTACTATATTGCTGGGTTGCTTTCAAGCTGGTTTATTGTCCTATTTGTGCGGGATATATGGAGTATCGTCTTGAAGATTTATCTGGTTTGGTGGTATGATATATTACCAGTAATCAAGCTAGCCGTAAGAAAGGAGATACCATGGCGGGTAAGCCACAGGCGGAGAAAGCCGTTGAGCGTTTCCCGGAACTCGGGTGTTTCGCGGTTGCGGTGCGCCGCATCGTGTACGAGAAGGGGATGACGCTCGACAACGCCATCAAGAAAAGCGGAATCAGTAAATCCGCTTGGTTTGCCGGAATGGCCGGAAGCGGGGGAAAGCCGACGCGTCTGCCGAGCCTTGCATCCTTTTTCGCCATTGCGGACGGTCTCGGAATCACGCCCGAGGAGCTAATTGCCGCGATGCGGAAGGAAGCCGGAGTGCGTGAGAAGAGCAATGGGGAGAGGGCTGAGAACGATGAGTAGGATTTTCATTACCATGGGGAGCGCCCACTCGAAAGCCACAAATGTAAACCCCGTGGACGGCATCTGGTGCTCCGACTGCGGATGGGCTGGGCGCGTCGAGGAGGATATGACGGATTCTGAGGAGAGCGAAGAACCGCTATTCGAGGAGTTTTCCGAATATGTCCCGAAGTTCTGCCCAAACTGCGGGGTGAACCTGCGTGAACCCTAGAGGTGTCCAGACAAAGGGACACCTGATGCAATAGGCTGTCCCTGTCCGATAGAAAAGACCGGCAAGGTCGAGGAGAGAGATGGAAAAGGAACGTTTTCTTGTCGAGGTGACGGTGAAGGGCGAGAAGGATTGGAAGGCGATACACATGTGCGGGAGCATGGCGGATGCCGTGCCGGTCGCGGATGCGGTACACAACCTCTCCTATCTGCTCGACACGCCCATCGCTATCCGTGTGCGCGAGAAGAGGGGCAAGGGGTTGGAGGACTGACGGATGGAAAGGAGCGAAGATTACATGGCAAAACATTTTAGCGAAGTGAAGAGGGAACTTGAGCAGTCGGACGGGCATATGGCCGGTATCGGCCAGCAGCTTAAGCTCTCCGAGGAAGCGAGGGATGCCAGAAACGCCGGACGAAGGCTTGAGGATGAGAACGACGAGACCGACCTCATCGGAACCATGAAGAAGCTGGAAGACCTTATCGCCGAGCAGCGCCAGAGTAACGAACGCATCGCAAGGGAGATGCGCGGCATGGTTTCGGAGATGAAGGATGTGCTCGAAAAGGTCGAGGAGCTGAGAAACGGCGCGGCGGACGCGCAGCATCAGGCGAATCAGATGGCGCTCATGGGAGTTGCCAATGCCCAGCAGAAAGCTGGGGAGATGACCATAAAGAACGTCGAAGAGGTGACTGCAAGGAGCAGGAAGGTCATCGACTCGATGGTAGAGGAATCCAAGAGACGCATTGAGCGGCTTTCGATGGTGACGCTTCCAGACAGACTGTTCTACTACTGTAAGTGGATGGCGGTCATTCTCGTGCTCATCATTCTCGTGCATGTCCTATGGGGTATGCTGGTGTAGAGAACTACCGGTAATATAGATAGCAGGAAATCTTTTTATAAGACAGAAAGGACTGACAGAAATGAAGAAAGACAGCAATATGTTTAACGACAACAACATCGAGACTGAGGGTGTCCCGGCGGACAAGGCCGCCGAAATCCCGAAGGTCGTGGATTCAACGGAGGAGGAGAACGCTAAGAAGCCGCTCATGCTCTTCGGGCGCGAGTTCTCCCGCAAACAGGTCTGCGCGGCTGGTGCAGGAATCCTCTGTGCGGCGCTTCTCATCGGCGGCGGCGGATATGCCATCACACATGCGGATTGGACGGGCAAAGCGAACGTCCCTGCGGTGTCCCAGTCAAAGGACGATGAGGAGCAGGACATGGCGCTCATCCTTGAGGTGAAGGCCGACGGCTGGGATGCGGACACCTCCACGCCCGTCATCGCCCATATCGAGGATGCGGACGGGGAAGTAGACTTCTACACTGCTATCGCCGCGAACAAGCAGGTGACCGTGAAGGTCGGCAAGTCCGGCACCTACACCATCACCCTCATCCCGCCGGTGAACGCGGACGGCTCTACCTATAAGGCCGCGTCCAGTAAGGTCAAGGCCGGGAAAGATGACAAGAAAACGAACAGTACCGTCATCACGCTCGAAAAGGTGGCTGCGGACAAGGTGACGAAGGATGACCTGACAGCTATTGCCAAGGATATCGCGAAAGCCGTGAAGAAGGGTGATACCACCCTGACCGGAGACAAGGGTGCCGAGGTCGTGAAGAAGTTCGAGGACAACATCAAGAAGAACCCGAACGCCGATGCCGATGCCGTCGAGAAGGAGACCGAGAAGGCGCAGGAGACCGCCAAGGAGGACAAGTCCGATGCCAAGGCACCGGAGACCTCTGACGGCAAGAAGGATACCGGGAACTCCGGCTCCGGTAGCAAGGGCGATTCCTCATCCAAGAAGGATGACGGTAAGTCCGACAGCAAGCCGAGCGGAAACAACAACGGTGGCAACTCTAGCTCCGGTTCGAACTCGGGCAGCACGACGAAGAAGGATGACACCCCGGCGCATCAGCACAACTGGGTTGCCCAGACAAAGACCGTTCACCATGATGCTCAGTACAAGACCGTCCACCATGATGCGGTGACGCATCAGGTGTGGCACGACGCGGTGACGGAGCTTCATTACATTTGCAATCAGTGCGGACAAGATATTACCTCCGACCCTTGGGGACATTTAAAAAACTCTGCTTTGAACGGTGGCAACTGTGGAGGGTATCATGATTCCTATGTTACTGTAAAGCAGGGTTACTGGGAAACTGTAACCGACCAAGCCGCCTACGACGAGCAGGTGCAGGTGAGCGGGGCATGGGATGAAACCGTGACCACCGGGTACAAGTGTTCCTCCTGCGGTGCCACGAAGTAACTTGAAAGAGCAAGGCAATCGTCTATTTCAGGTAAGGAAAGCCCCGACCAAATGGCCGGGGCTTTTTCTAATGCGCCTTGTTCAGGTCTTTTGGTGGTTCCGACCCGTTCCGTTTCGATAGCTCTGCTGTCGCACTCTTCATATCACCGATTTCGGAGCCGAAGAAATCAAGCTCCTCAAGTCCAAGCGAATGGGTGGGAACCGGAACGATGATGCCATGGGAACCCTTGATATAGGAGAGGGCATCGTGGCGCTCGCCGACCTCGGTGAGCGACGCGGCGAGAAGGGAATCCTTGAACCAAGGGTATCGCTGTTGCAATTTCTCCATGACGGCCATCGCCTTGTCAATCGGCATCATCGCTAGAGACTCGTACCCGGAATACTGGGTATGGATGAATCCGTTGCGTTCCATGAAGATTCGGATAAGCGTCCAAGCGCCGCGCCAAGCGTTCGGCCTAATGGAGCTGTAATTTTCGCTGAGCGCAGCCGTTCCCAAATCAAAGTGAAGCTCCTTACGGGTGTCGGGGCGAGAGGAAGGGGATAACTGCATTCCGCTTCAAGAAACTCCTTCACATCGTAGCTTTCAGCGATTTCCGTGAAGGTGGCCGCTTTCAAGCATTTTTGGAACCAAGGAAACTCATTCATCATCTCATCTATGGTGCCATAAGCACGTTGATAGGACATGACGATATTTTCAGCCGATTCATATCCAGAATATTGCGGCTTCTCAAAGCTATGGGATTCCAGAAAGTCCTGAATATCTGACCATGCATTCCTTTTACCAGTATAGAAGCGTTTAACAGACTCGTTGTCTAGGTCGAAGTGAAATGCTTTCCTATCAAGTTCCATCTGGAATCCTAAGTACGAATGCGGCTAGTCGTAAATGCGTTTCGGGCTGATATCCCGGATTACCTGTAGGTAGTCTTCACCCTCCGGTTCATTCATATCCTCATAGGTACGCCAAGACTTAATGTTCTGCATGACCCAAGGCTGTTTAGAAAGGGTGGCGCAAACAGGACACTGCGCTCCGAACTGCACCTTGCGGTTCTTTGCCTGCCAAGTACCAAGGCCGATGCGGACGTTACCCATTTGCTCCGCATATTTTCCCACACAGTCATAGAGGTCATCTACGTTGTAGCCATTCCTTTTTGCCTTCTCCTCATCGAACTCGATGGTGAAGCGCCAAGGTTTCTTTTCCATTTCTGCCATACCTATCGTCCTTTCTGCCAGATGGCTGTTATCATATGTTACCATTATACTATAATGCCAGTATTACGGCAATACGTTAATTGAACGCATGTTCTTCTTTCGGCGCGGGCACACGGCTACAGGATGGCAGTAAGGGCAGGTTCCGGCATCTCGCTTTCCGTCTGGTGCTCGGATGCGCTTACCATGTCATGACTCTCCCCGGCAAGTGATACCTCCTCTTCCAGTTCAGGTGCGTCAATCTCAATGTTCTTTCCCAGTTCCCCCTCGTAGCGCTCCATGATGAAGGTGTCCGCATGGTCGGCTTTCGATGCGGCTTTGAAGAGATAGGAAGGGTCGTTTTCCAATGCATTCATCCAAGATTGCAGATAGGAGACGTGGTTCTCGTAGAACTCGCCCTCCAAATCGGTGCTCTGGATACCGAGGTCTGCGGAAAGGAAAAGGCTTCCAAGCTCCGCGACCAGCTCTTCCTCAGCATAGGAAGGGCTTCCGAAGCGGGTGTCGAGTACACGGGCGAGGGCGGAAGGGTGTCCGGTAGAGTGGGTCATCTCATGCAGCAGGACGCGGGTGAACGCTTCGTCCGAGCGGAAGGTCTCTCGCGGGGCGATGAGGATGCGGTCTGTAGCCGGAGAGTAGGCGGCGCTGCCGAGATAGCTGGTGCTCTCGATGATTGGGCATCTGGAAGATTCTTCAAGGTTTTGGGCGATGATAGCCGTCCGGTCATTCTGGTGGACGGGAGCGTTCTCCGGCGGGATGCCCTCGATATCCTCCGCATTGAAGACGTTCCAGTAGCCAACGAGCTTCGGGTAGCGTCCGGCAAGCTCCTTCTCACCGGTATCCTCGTTTTCCTTGTAGAAGGCGAACTGCTTCCATTTCTCGATGAGCGCGGACTTGGCACCCTTTTTCACGTGCCAACCGGCATCCTTTATCTGGTTGAAGGTAGCCCACCGGTTGTCCGTATAGCCGCGCATGAACCCGATGAAGCCAAGATGCACACGGTTTCCGCCCTGATACACGGTGCCGGAGACGGGGTTGTGCGGTGTTAGGGAGGGCAGGTACGGTTCTGCCCAACGAAGCCCGTCGCGCTTCATGTCCTCGATGATTTTCTCAACGACCGCCTGACGCTGGTTATCAATAATCTCCGTAGGAGTCTGCTTCTGCTTAGATTTCATCATGGTCTCCTTTCCGGGAAAGCTCATTGAAATTATACGATAGCTGCCGCTTTTCCGACATGTTCTAAGAAAACGACCCCACAGAATCGCATCTGCGGGGTCTTGACGGTACGTTTGTGGCGTAGGTGCGAACGGATTGAAACCTGCCCTTATTCGGCATCAGAGCCAGTCTGACGGGATTCGGTCGAAACAGTTTCCGTTTGCGCCTGTTTTTGGTCGATACTGGTGGTCACGACCGTCCGCTCGTTCTGCTTCCAGAAGTTATAGGAGCAGGAGACGAGGGAGATGACCTGATTCGGTTCGGAATCGGTATCGAGTACCATGGCGGCAGATTCCCGCGAGGAATCGTACCAACTTCGGAAATCCGATTCACCGGCAAACGCCGTCCGTTTGGTCGGTTCCCATCCCTTCACGATGTTGGCGAAGCGCACGGTGTAGCGCATCTTCTTTTCCGGTGTCTGGATGAGTACCTTGGCGTGCTCTGATGCGAAAGTTTTATCGCTGTAGTTCTGGATGTTTCCGAAACAGGTGATGGCACCACCGATACGCAGGCTGTGTCCGAGGATGACGGCATTCGGACTTTGAAAGCCCTCCTTCTCGCATTCCGCGTCGAGATAGAGAGCGCCCAAGGGGTTGTAGTTCCGGTAGATATCGTGATGCAGGTAGTAATCCGGGTCAGATGCGTGGGCTTGCAGGATGGGATGGTTGATATCCGTCCCCGGCACGGTTATCCATCCGATAACATCCCCGTTCACGCTCTTCCAGTAATCCCAATCAACAGTAGGAAACTCGGATTCCCGACCCCCTGCGCTTCCCGTGGTGCTTTCCTGCGGCGTGCCGTTTGGTGACGGTGAGGGACTTGCATTCCGATAGAAATGAAGCAGCACGCCGAAAAGGATGGCAGCGACGGCCAAGAAGACCGCCGCTGCCGCAAAAGCCGCACGGGATTTCCGGTTATGATTTCCCAATCTGGCCATCTGATTTACTTGGCGGCATCCGATGTGGCCTGCGGGGCATCCTTTGTCGCTCCGCAGGTGGTGCAGACCAGCTTGTCGATGACCGTCTCATCGTAAGCCGGGGTGTCGGTGACCTGTTTGTCATAGCCCTCGCTCACCATGACCTCATCGGTGATGGGGACGTTGGTGGAGTAGCCGGAGTGACCGGTCTGCTTGATGTGGTCATCGGCCTTGCCGTCGATGACCTGCTTGCACTCATTGCAAACGGTATGGTAGGTGGTCAGGTTCTGGTAGACGGGTGCCACGTGCTCCGTGTGCGTCACAGCGTCATGGTGGACGGTCTTGTAGGTGATAGACCAGTCGTGGGTGTGAGACTTCTCTTTGCTCTTAGAGCCGTCCTTCGCAGACGCGTCGGAACCGCTTTCCTTGGAAGCATTCGCCTGCACGGATTCGGCCTTGGAATCTGCACCGGTTTGGTGGCCGATGCCATAATAGGCACCGCCGCCGATGAGCGCGACGAGGGCAAGGCCGCAGATGGCGGCAATGACCTTCCGATTATGCGGCTTCTTCTCGCTTTCCGGGTTCGCGTGCATGTTGTTCCCATCCGCAGGTGATTCGGTGGAATCTCCGTCGTTCATCTCGATATCGTTCTCTTTATCGTCCTTCATGGGTGTATCCCCCTTTCAAATTAAAAAGGAAGGCAGGGTGCCGGCGTGTCGCGGCACCCTGCCGGTTTCAGGCGTTACGGGCACTAGGCTTCGGTGTTATCCTCTGCGCTCTCGTCCGCATCGCCCTTGGTGGTCTTGCGGCTCTTGATGCCGTAAGCGGTCGCGCAGCCTGCGGCAATCAGGAGGATGCCGATGGCGATGGCGATGTTCGTCATGTCAACGCCGGTCTTTCCGTAGGTGGAGCCTGCCGGGGTCGAGGTGACGGTCACGGACTGTCCCTCGTCGTTGATATCCTTATGCTCCGCCACGGTAACGTCCGTGGTCTTGCCGTCGATATCGCCCTGTTTGGTCAGCTCCTCGAAGACAACCAGTGTATGACCGTCGAGGGAGGTTGCATCGAACTCGCCGAGGTTGATGGAGACCGTGCCGCTCTCACTGTTCGGCGTGAACTTGAGTTCGGCGGTCACGCCCTTATCGGCAACCTTCAAAGGCTCGCCGGTCTTCTTATCCATGAGCGTGGCATGGAGCGTGTACTCCTTGCCGGGGATAAGACCCTCGTACTTCACCTCGTCGGTGATGACGGCATCTTTGCCAGCCATCAGCTCATGGTCACCGTCGGACTTGTCGGTCGCGGTGGTACCGATGGTACTCGGGGCGAGCTTCACCGTCTGTCCCTCGTTGTCCTTATCGCATTCGCTCGCGACGATGGAAACGGGAGTCTCATCGGAAGCGTTCTCAATGCTGCCCTTGAACATGACCTCAAAGACCACGAGGTTCTTGGTCTCGCCGGACAGGCGGTCGATAACGTCGTTGGAGTTGAAGGTGTAGTCCATGTCGATGGAACCGGACTCCTTCTCAGGGGTGAACTCCGCCGTCTTGTAGACAAGGCAGGAGAGGAGGTCTTTGTTCTCCTCGGCATATGCCTTGACCTTAGCGAGGTCGATGGAAGCGGTCGGGAGCTTCTTTGCGTTCGACCAGTCGATACCGTTATCGGTAACCTCGACCTCATCGGCCTTGTAGGTCTCCTCGATATTACGGACGAAGCTTGTGCCGCCGTCTGCGGTGCCGCTGCCGCTACCCTCCAGACCGGTGAGCTTCCAAGTGCCGTCTTCCTGCTCGGTGAGAGTCTGGGTGTCGGTCTTGACAGTCCAAGTGCCGTCCTCGTTCTCGGTGCGCTCGGAAGCATCATAGGTGTAGGAACCGTCCGCGTTCTTCACGATGGCGGCACCGTTGCCCCAGTCCTTGTCCTTAACCTTGATGGAGTAGGTGTTCGACTGGAAGCCGAGCACGTTCATCAGGCCGGAGGTGAACTTGGTGAGGTCATCCTCGGTATACTTCTTCGCACCTTCGCCGGTCAGCACGGGAAGACCGGTCTTTGCATCCATCAGGATACCGGCCATGGTGTAGGCCTTGCCGGTGAGCACATGGTCGTACTCCACCTTGTCGGTGACGGTGGACTCGGCATCGGCGATAACGGTCTTGTCACCATCGAGCTTGTCCGTGGCTGTGGTGCCAATCTCGGAAGTGTGCATGGTGACCGTCTGGTCTTCATCCTCGATATCGCTATGGGAAGCAATCTCCTTGTCCTTGTAGGACAGGGACTCGAAAGCGACCACCGGCGTGTTGTCTTTCAGAAGCGACCCATCGAAGGTGAAGGTCACATCGACGGTGCCGTAGGTGTCATCGGGAACGAACTCGGTCTCGGCTGTGACGGGGTTGCCGTCGGCATCGAGGAGCTGCTTCTTGGAGACCTTGCCGTCCTTGTCGGTGACCTTCTCGTAGAGGGTGCCGGAAACCTTGTAGGTCTTGCCGGGGGTCACGTTGTTGTAGTGGACAGTATCGACGATGGCTGCACCGTCCTCGCCGATGAGGTTCTTATCGCCGTCAAGGGCATCCGTAGCCGACGTGGAGAGTTTCGGCTTTCCGATGGTGACGGTCTGACCGGCATCGTTCACATCGGCATGGGAAGCAATCTCCTTGTCGTTGTAGGACAGGGACTCGAATGCAACGAGAGAGGTACCTTCCTTGAGCGAGCTTCCATCGAAGTAGAAAGTCACATCGACATTTCCGTAGGAGTCCTCTGCGGTGAAGTTTGCTTCCGCAGTGACGGGATTGCCGTTCTTATCCTTGAATGCCTTCTTCGTGACCTTGCCGTCCTTGTCGGTGACCTTCTCGTAGAGGGTGCCGGTGACCTTGTAGGTCTTGCCGGGGGTCACGTTGTTGTAGTGGACGGTATCGCGGACAGAGACATTTTCCTCACCCGTGACCGTCTTGTCACCGTCGGCGGCATCGACGGCGGTGGTGCCGATAACGGGAGTCTTCACGGTAACGGTCTGGTCAATGTCGTTGATATCCTTGTGGTCGGCAATCTCGATACCGTTCGTGGAAAGGGTCTCGAAGGCGACGAGCTTGGTGCCGGTCTTGATGCCGCTGGCATCGAAAGTGAAGGTCACGGTCGCGGTACCGCTTTCGGCTTCCGCCGTGAACTCCGCAGTCGCGGTGACGGGGTTGCCGTCGGCATCCACGAAAGCCTTCTTGGTGGACTTGTCCATAAGGGTTCCCGTGAGCGTATAGGTCTGCCCGGCGGTAAGCCCGGTGTAACGGACGTAATCGGTGACAGTGGCATCGTCCTCAGCGGTGACGGATTTGCTGTTGTCCGCTTCGCTCACGGCGCTTGTCGAGAGCTTCGGCGTGAGCACGGTCACCTGCTGGGAAACGTCATCCTTGTCCTTGTGCTCTGCGAGCTTCGCGCCCTTCGCATCGGTCAGGGTCTCGTAGACCACGAGGGTCTTGCCCGCGAGGTCGTAGCTGTCGAAGGAGAAATCGACGGTCACGGAGCCATGGGACTCCTCTGCGGTGAAGGTCTTCTCTGCGGTCACGGTCTTACCGTTCACCTTGAGCACGTCACCAGTCTTGGCATCGTGAACCTCACCGGTGACGGTGTAGGTCTTGCCCGCAACGAGGTGGCTGTACTCCACCTTGTCGGTAACCTTGACGGTGCCGACACCGATATAGTGGTCGCTGTCGGATGCGTCATAGGCAGTAGTGTGGATTTCCGGCTCCGGGTCATCGAGAGTTCCGAAGTCGATGGATGCGCCGTTGCGGCTGACGGTGACGGTGGTGTTCACCAGCGCATAGCCCTCGTTCGCAGTGCAGCGAAGCTCCTCGACGCTGTAGGTGTCGAAGGGCATGGCACCGAGGGAGTTGTCGGCCTTGATGGCATCGCCGGTGGTGGCGTTGCCGTCCTCACCGACCACGGTGTTGTTGCCGAACCAGAAACCGGCGGACGCGTTGAGCTTGGAGCTGTCGATGGTGCCGTCGGCGGTCAATGCCCAGTCGTTCGCATTGGTGTTGCCGTCATGGGCGTTCCAAGAGGACGCGGAGCTGAAATAGCCGTTCTCATCCGTCACGGCGATATGGGACTCACCGGTGGTGAGGGAGGTCACCTTGAAGGGCACGCCAGCAAGACGGTCGGAACCGTTCTCGGCCTTCTTGGTGAACTCAAAGTCGGAGCGGTAGACCTGCTCGGGAACCTCGGCGGCATTGTAGGTTTTAAGGGCATCGGTGTAATAGCCATCCATAATCTTCTGGAAGCTAACGGCGTTGCTCTTAAGGTACCCCGTGGGAGCCTTGGTCTCGCGCACGACGATGGTGCCGCGCGGGATGCACGGGTCGTTTTTTTCGTTGTAGTAGAAGGCATCGCCGGAAACAAAGTCTTTAGTCGTAAATGTGGCAAAGCCGTCCTCATCCGTCTTGAACGTCCAAGAACGGGTCGGCTCGATATCGGCCTTCTTGAGGTCATCGTAGTTGTCGTAGTCGAAGGTATCGTAGTAGTCAACGGTGAACTCGGCATCGGCGAGGGTGGCGGAACCCTGCGGGAGGTTCCCCGCGCCGTTGTAGGTCTTCTCGCCGTCGAACTTGCCGACAATCATTTGGAGCGGGTCAGTAAGGGGCTTATCGCCGACGGTTTTCTTTGTGACCTGACCGGCGTTCACAGTGACGGTGAAGTCATCGGCGGCGTAGTAGCCCTCCGGTGCCTTGGTCTCCTTGACCGTGTAGGTGCCAGCGGTCAGCAGCCCGCTCCTGCCGGTCTCGCCCTTCTCGTTGGTGGTGAGCTTCTGGACGAACTTGCCCGAAGCGTCGTAGATGGAGAACTCCGCTCCGGCAATGCTGTAGAGCTTGTTGTTGTCGGAGACGTTGGTGCAGGTGGAAGCCTTCTGAAGCTCGATGTAGCCCTTCACGACCTTGTAGACGGTCGCGGTGGCATGGATGCGCTGCACGCCCTGCTGGGTTCCTTGGCTTGCGGGATAGGGTGGGCGCTTCACGTACATATCGCCGGTGGCATGGCCTGCCGGATACACGTACACATCATAGATGGCCTTGCCCGTGGTCTCATCGAACGAGGCGAGGGTGGCCTGATAGCTTGCCGTGCGACGACCAGCGAGATAGGGGTTCTCCGCGCCGGAGTCCACACACTGCGCGTCGTTCATGGAAGCACCGGCAAGCTCGCCGGTGAAGTTCGAGAGATTGAAGCGTGCGATGGAACCCCACTCGAAGGGAGAACCGAACCACGTGCCGTTGATGATGCACGTGCCGGTCGCGGTCTGCGCGGGGCGCGAAACGTCCGTAGGAGCAACCTCCACGGCATCCTTGAGGTTCCACTTGGCGTAGACGGAGACCGTGGGGTCGGTGAGCTTCTTGGTGAAGTCGAACTTCTTGTTGGTGGAGGAGTCGTACCAGCCGTCGAACTCATAGCCCTTGCGGGTCGCGGGAGCGGCCTTCTCCTTACCGAACGCCTGCTTGTAGGACTGCCCGTAGGGAACGGTCTCCGTATCGGACTTTGTGGTGCCGTCGTTGGCAGAGAAGGTGACGGAAACGTCGTACTTCTCCCACTTGCCGATGACGCTGGTGCTCTTGGTCACCTTGGTCTTGTACCAGTCGAACTTGGCACCCGTGTCCTCGTCGTACCAGTTGAGGAGGAGACCCTGCTTCTGCTTCTTGGCGGCAAGGCTCTCCACGAAGGATGTACCGTCCTCGTGGGCAGTCCAGTAGGCCGGGCAGGTGCCGACGGCGCTCCCGGCGGTAAAGTCCGTGGGGCTTTGGACGGTCGGAAGCGTCTCGTCGAGGTCTTCGACGGATGCGGTCACCGTGAGCACGGCACTGGAACGCGCCTGCTCGGCGGCATAGGCAAGCCCGGTGGGGCAGGCCGATTGGAAGATGAGCACTGCGGTCATGACCGCAGTGAGCACCTTAGATTTCTTGATTCGTCCGAGAATCTTCATGTGTTCTTTTCTCCTTCCTTGTTTGCGTGGTTTTCTGTAGCTTCGTTGGTGGTTCGTTTGAACTGCGTTTCTCGTTTCGTTCTATCTCTAACCGAAGTCATATCCGCCGATAGCCCCGGTGTTGTCTTCCTCGTTTTGACCTTCCCCGTCATCGTCCACGAAACCCTCGTCCTGAGAGATTTCTGCATCGCGGATGCGCTCGATGGCGGATTCGGTGTAGCCCATGATGCGGGCAATCTCATCATCCGAGTACGTCGGGTGCGCGTGCTTCAGATAGTCGAACACGGCGATGGCGCGACGGTTGATGGATTGCACTGTGGCATCGGAGTAACACAGCTGCTCCATGGCGAAGAACCGCTCACCGTTTATCAGCTCATCGCCCTCCCGCCACAGGAGCTTTTCGCCGTCCTTTTTGAGCCAGACCACATCGTCCAGCTCATCTGGCGAGACGAGGAGCATGGCGCTCCCGACCTGACGGGTGGCGGCGGGAACCTTGGTGCCCTCAAGGGTCACCTGCCCGCCTGCGTGCTGCGGATTTCCGTCATACCAGTGCTCTGCGAGGATGATGCCGTTTTCCTCAAGGGCACCGAGGTAGAGGTTCCAGTCGGTAAGGATGTTCGTTCCCTTCGCGCGGAACGGCTCGGAGTTCGTCTGGGCAGACGAGTCGAACTTCTCGTAGCGGAAGGACTTGTAGAGCACCTCGATTACCATGGACTGTCACCTCTTTCCTCTGTACTACTGGGCAATATCCTGTCCGGTTCGCGACTTGGTGGACTTGGCGGGGTCATCGCCTGCGAGCGCGTCCTTCCCGGTCTCCATGTCGCGCGCTTCGCCCGCAAGGCTCACGCCGTCCTTTGCGGCGGCACGCTCTGCGGCTTTTTCGGCCTTATAGGAGTCCTGCGCCACCTTGAGTGCGTGGGTGAGGTCGGTGGCCTTCACCTCATAGCGCTGATACGGGTGCTCGGCATCGTCCTTCTTCCCCGTCCAGATGGGCACCGGCTCGTCCTTCTTGAACGAGACCGTGGCGCGTCCCTTCTCAAGCATGTCCTTCTTCATGTAGTCGGAGAGGAACACATCGGTTGAGAAGCCGCTCACGTCGATGCCGTTCACCTTCGTCCCCTTGGGGAAGGAAACGAAGCACTTCTCGAAGGTGCGCCCGTCACTTGTCTGAATGTCGTGGGGCGTGAGGAAGGCGGCGGGCATGTTGATTTTGGCGTAGTTGTCTGCCTTGGGAGCCTGCTCTGGCTCCGGTGTCTTCTTGGGCATGTTTTTTCATCCTTTCTGTCTGTGCGGAATAGGTAGTCCCGCGCGGTGTGTATACGGTACCCGATTTTAGCATAATGGTGTGTTTTGGCTGCTTGGGATAGCTGTCGGCGAACGGATGCAAGTCCGGTTCGAGTGAAAGCGGCTCATGCCTATCGCACCCCCTTCGCATGGTTCATGGGTTGTTCCGCACGGGTCGTATCGCAGGTTTCGAGCACGGCGCTTCCGGAAGCGCAGTCATGGGATTCGGCGTTCAGGTCGTAACCGCTTTCCAGGGCATCCGTGAACTCGCTGCCGTATACGTTTTCGAGTGCCGCGTGGCACGCATCCTGCATTTTGGCAAGGCTGCTGTGGTCTGCCGATGCGAACTCGTTTAAGTCGCGCATGTTGCCCATGACTTCGGTATCGAAGGTGAAGGCCGGGTAGGAGCAGAACCCCGAACGCATGAACTGGCCGGTGAAGGCTCCGAGCTGGGAGATTTTCGAGAGCATCGCTTCTCCCATGTTATTGGTGTCGAGGAAAACGGTCGCGTCCTGTTGCAGCGGGGAGCCGAAGTTCACGGTGACACTGCTCCAAGGCTGTCCAAACGATTCGTCGGTGGGGTCGGAGAGATAGGCGGTCACCGCAAGGTTCCCGTCCGCATAGGACTCCCTGACGAGTTCGACCTGCTGGGTGTATCCGAAAGCATCGAAGGAGAACTCGATGCCCGATTTCTCGCTCCCATTTCCTTGCGGATTCCCGGAAAGCATGTCCGGGGAGAGCGGTATGGCAGGGCGGTCTGGTGCGGATGCGGTCATATCGTAGGGTACTTCCGTGGTCTGGGCTTCGGGCACTTGGGGCATGGAAGCCTGCCCGAAATCCATGTTCCGAATATCCTCGGGAAGCATATCCGGTGATAGGAGTGTTGCCATGTCATTCCTTCCTTTCTGCCGCTACCTGCGGCCTTTCTTCGTGGGTTTTCTCGGTGTGAAAATAGGTTCTACCGACCCGTCCTTTTGAAGAACGACTGTGCAATCGAAGGTCTTCCCGGCCTTGGACTTGCAGCCCCTTAGCGAGACCGCCTTCCCGTCAAGAAGGGATGCGGCCTGCTTCTCGGTGAACTTCTTGGTGCAGAAGCCGAACAGCTTGAACCCGCAGCCCGCGACCTCCTTCCAAGTGCCGTCCTCCTGCTTCTCGTTCCTGATGGAGGAGCAGGCGTAGATGGTGCCGGTCTTTACAACGTCCTTGCCGCACTTTGGGCACTTGCCCACTACGGTCTTTCCGGCACCCGCGATGGATGCGCCCACGTAGGCGGTCTCCCGGTGGTGATTGAAGACCTCGATGACGGAATCTTGCAGGGCGTTCACGTCCGCCTTGCCGTCTGCGATATCCTGCTGGATGAGCCACCATCTTGCGGTCACGTCTGCACCGCGAATCTCCGGCGGGAGGAGTGCGCAGAACGCCTTGGCCTTATCGGTCGCTCGAACCTTTCCCTTTCGCTCCTCAAGGTAGCCATGGGTTTTCAGACCCTCGATGATGGAGGAGCGGGTGGCCGTCGTTCCGATACCGCCGTGTTCGCCCTTCTTGCCATCATCCTTACGCTTAAGGATTTCCCGGATTTCCGGGTCTTTGACGTACTTCGCGATGGATGCCATGTCTGTGATGAGGGTGCCCTCCGTATAGGGTGCGGGCGGGGTGGTCTCCCCTTCCGTGATTGAGCAGGAGATACCGGCAAGGGTGTGGCTTCCTGCGGGAACCCATGGGTTCCCCGTATCGGAATCCTCTCTGACGCGGCTGTTCGAGATGTTCGGGAAGACAGCCGTGAACCCCGCGTCCGAAAGGCGCTTCGCGGTGAGCTTAAGCGTTCCGCCGTCCACACTTACCGTGCTCTCGCTCACGTCGTACACGGCGGGAGGAAGAAATTGCACCGCATAGCGCTCACAGATGGCGGTGTAGACCTTGGCTTCGTCCGGTTCCATCGCGGACACGGGCGCATCCGCTTCCTGCGGGATGATGCCGTGGTGGGCGGTCACGTTCCCATCGTTGAACGCCTTGGAGTGGAGCCGGTAATCCAAAGGCCAGCGCACGCCGAGGTTCTTCATCGCCTGCGCAAGGACTGCCGGTGCCTGCTCTCGATGCTCCTCCTTGAGGTATTGGGAATCGGAGCGGTTGTAGGTGATGGCTTTGTACTTATCACGCAAATCCTGCGTGATTTGCTGAGTCTCGGCGGCAGTGAAGCCGAAGCGCTCGCTCATGTCGGAAAGCAGCACGGTCAAGTTGTAGGGAAGCGGCGGGTTCTCCTGCTTTTTCGATACGGTCGTTTCAAAGTGCAGGTCGCGTCCGTCGAGCTTTTCCTTAAGGGCTTCCAGCGTATGCCGCTCGAACAGATGCTTCTCACCGGCAAGCAGCTCCTTTCCCGGCAGATACTTGAAGGTGAGTTCTCCGGCATCCGAATCACCGCTTGCAAACAGCTCGTAGAACTTTCGGGTGACGTGGTGGGCGATGGCTTCGTCGCGTTTCACCACAAGCCCCAGCGTCGGGGTCTGCACGCGTCCGACGGTGAACAGGCCGTCGAGACGCTTGGTGGCGAGTCTCGTCTCGTTCACGCCGAAGCACATATCCGCCATCCGTCGGGCATAGGCGGCATTGCCAGCACCCCGGCAGGAGTCGTTGGGCACGAGCTTGTCGAATGCCTTCACGATGTTCTTCTCGATGTTGTCGTTCACGTAGACGCGCTCGACCTTACCGGTGTAACCGAGGTAGTCCAAAAGCTCGTCCACGATAAGCTGCCCCTCATCGTCCGGGTCACCGGCGGCGATGACGGAATCGCAGGTTTTAAGGAGTCCCGCAATCTGGTCGATGAGGGGCTTCTTGCTCTCTCCGGTCTTCTTATCGACCGCCGGTTCCTTCGGCCAGTCGTGAACCTCGATAGGGAGCACATCAAGGCTCCAAGGCATTCCCCATTTTGGGTCGATGGCATCCGGTTCTACCAGTTCCAAAAGGTGGCCGGCGCAGGCACAGACCGTGTAGCCGTTTCCCGAGATGGGGAGACGGGCGCTTTCGGACACCTCTTTCCCCGTGATGGCGCGGGCGATATCGCGGGCGAGCATCGGCTTTTCCGCGATGACTAATTTGCTCATATGGTTTCCTTCCTTTCTGGTTTGCTAGTCTTTAGGGAATAAAAGTGCGTCCGCACGTTCAGAGTCGAAACTCACGATGAATCGTTTCGCATCCATATCAAGAATCTGATTGTCCTTTAGGGTGTCGATGATTTCACGGATAACCTCAAAACTGAGTTTCGATGCTGACCTCATGTCATTTCTGGTCGGATTCTCTCCGACATGAGAAGCCAAAAAGTCGATAAGCGAGCGTTTTCCTTCGGAAATCGCTGCTTGATGGGCGATGGATTTTTGCTCGGTTCTCTCGATGCAGGCGGAAAGAATCGCGCTTTCGAGGTCAAAGGATGCCTTACCCTCATCAGCGATTTCCGCACCCGCTTTAAGGCCAACTCCAAGACCGATGTAATAGTTGAAATCTGCATACTCCCTTGCCCAGAGCTTGATTTCAAAGAACTCAGGTTCCTCGTCATTCCCCAAAGGCCAAGGCTTCACGAGTGCGTAACGGATGAAGCTGTTTTTTAGTTTTTCGATATTGTCTCGCTTAGATGGGAAAATCTCCCCCACGAACTCAATGAAATTCCATAGGTCATTGAGTTCCCCTTTGGAAAAATGTTCCTTTACATCTCCGTATGCCATGACGCTAATGCTCCTTTTCCAGTCTGAAAAGATGCCGCACCTCTATGAGCGATGCGGCAACCTGTTTCGCTGTTTTCCTGTCATTTTAGGTTGCTATCGATATGTCTTTCTGTAACGCGGGCGGTTTCCGCACGTCTTCCCGCGTCAAGTGCAGCTCTCCCGGATGCCATGTCACGAGATTCCCGCCGCACGCGGGACGTTTCCCTTCCATGCGTTTCCATCTGCGGGGTGTCTGCTCGTAGCTTGACAATGCATTCCGGTGGGCGTATAATTCTTCTATCAAGGTCGGGACTTGCGATGTTGCCCCCAAACAATTGAAGTTTGGCTCGCGCATCGAGTTCCCGGCCTTTTTCTATGTCCTGATAGAGGACTCTCTGCGGCATCTGCTGCATCTTGAAGCGAAAGTAGTTCTCCGGTTTCCCATAGAAGCTGCAAACGATGGTGCCGCCAACGGAACGTCCTTCGCTAACGGCATTTCCACCCGGTCTTAACGCTGCAATGAGGGGAAATCCGTCCTCGTCCACATCGGCAAGAACAGCAATCATCGTATCGTCCCGGTCGGAATCCATGAGAACGACAGGGCGTTCCAGAAGCTCGGGCAGGCGCTTTATCTGCTCCAAAGTAAGACCGTGGGGATGCCTGACCCTCACGGTGGACGGGTAGAACCCTTTCGGTACGAGCGCGTCACGCAGGTGGTTGTAGGTATAGAAGAAGGGGTCTTGCGGAAATCCCGCTTCACGATAGATATTTCCGGGTGAGGAAACTTTCAGATACGCGCCCCTTGTGGAGAAGGATGCATCATAGAGGAACGGGGCGAAGTCGGCGGCTTCGTCCGCGAAGTCCAGATACTCCCCGTAACGGTCGGCGAGCGACAAAAGCTCAGTTGCCGCGATTTGCCTGCGGAGGAAGATTGCGCCATCCGGTCGGATGCCGGTGATGCGCTCCGTTGCCGGTTTGGAAACGGCGTTCTCGTATTCGCAGATTGTTCCGAGCCATTCCTGCAACCTTGCGGGTTTTACGGATTGCTTTCCATACAAAGGAGACGAAACCCGTCCCACCTGCATGTTCTCACGTTTCGCATCCGTGACGGCGGGCTTCCATTTGTCTCCG
>ENA-OPXC01001133-OPXC01001133.1-human-gut-metagenome-genome-assembly--contig:-NODE-1133-length-19891-cov-4.450645_pt1 | contig 19891 bp, 17 predicted proteins | sample MGYA00241512_ERZ502016 | MGnify/ENA primary metagenome ERZ502016 (study PRJEB25962, sample SAMEA2043043) | human gut metagenome | biome: human gut; feature: human-associated habitat; material: faeces...
GCGCCGCCATCATTCCGACCACGCCGCCCGCCATGCCGCCGAAGGCAATCGCCAGCAGCACCGCCAATGGATGCAGCCGCGTCGCGCCGGAGAGCAGACGCGGGGAGAGCAGGTTCGCTTCCACCTGCTGCACAAGGCAAATCGCCAGCAGTGTCCACAGCGCTGCCGTCCAGCCGCTTTGCAGCGCCAGCAGCACCGCCGGAACGCCCGCAATGAACGGCCCGATGTACGGAATCAGCTCCATCACGCCCATGAACAGCCCCAGCAGCAGCGCGCCGGGCGTACGCGTGAGCAGCAGCGCAAGAGCGGTCATGGCGGCGACGAACAGCGAGAGAATCAGCTGTCCGCGCAGGTACAGGGCGGATTCGCGGCGCATTTCACGGGCGGCACGGATGCCGCGCGCACGGTATTTGACGGGCAGAACCAGCGACAGCAGGAGGCAAAGACGCTTGCGGTCGCGCAAAAAGTAGAACGAAAGCAGCGGCGCAAGCAGCCATTGGCTGACGCTCCCGGTCAGGCGGCGAATCCCGCTGACGAGCGTTGCGGCAAGCTGCCCCGCGGCAGCGCTGATGCGCGAGAACAGCTCCGCCTGCATGTCGCCGAGGGGGATACCGCGCGCTTCGAGCGCAGCACTCCATCGGGCGAGCAGCTCCCGCAGACTGTCCAGCAGTGCGGGCAGGCGCGACATGAGCAGCGCACTCTGCCGCAAGAGCGGCGGAATCAGCCCCCAGAGCATTCCCAGTACTGCGCCGAGCAGCGTCAGCAGGGCGATCGCCGCCGCCGCGCCGCCGGGCAGCCGCTTTTCCAGTACTTTGCACAGCGGCAGGGACAGCAGCGTCAAAACGCCCGCGACTGCCAGCAGCGACAGCATCGACATGATCAACGACCAGAATGCGACCACCAGTGCGACCGTGCCCGTGATCAGCAGCCCCGCTGTCCATTTGCGCCGCGTGACGGCTTTCTCCATGCGCTTTTCCTCCTTTCGCAGCGGATGGGAAAACGGGCAGGACGCATGATGGTGCAATCCTGCCCGCCTCCATTATTGCTGTCCTTCGCTCATGTCCTGCACGGCTTTCTTGACTTTGTTTGCGCCTTTCTGGACATCCTGACGAATGCCGGGCAGCATCATCAGCCCGATACCCATTGCCAGACCGACCGCCGAGCCAATCAGCATCTTGTTCACTGCGTTTCCCTCCCTTCCAAGAGAATTTCGCCTTCCGGAACGAGAACATCGCCGTCGGGTGAAGCGGAAAAGTGGCGGATGCGCCGCCGTCCGTCGCGGAAATCGTCAATCAAACCGAGGGAGACCTCCAGCTCACTGACGAGCAGATTGTCCGCGCTGATGAGCACATCCGTCACGCAGCCGAGGGTCAAGCCGCGCGTATCCTTGACAGTGCGCAGGCGGAAATCCGTTTTGCGGGGCAGGTGCGTTGGGCAGGCGCGAAGGATGACGGACACGTCGCCGAGCAGGGCGATGCTGTCCCGCGCGACCCACTTTGCGCCGCCGAACCCGCGCCGGACAATCAGCCCGCGCAGCGCGTGACCGTCGTTTTCGAGCACGGCGCGTTCCACATGCCCCTGTGAGCGCCCGCGCAGCACGGCGGGAAGCCCCAGCACGCGCGTCAAATGCACGTCACAGGTCATCAGCGTCCTGCACGGGTTCTTCGTCCGCGTCCTCCCACGGCACGCCTGTCCACGAGCCAAGCACGTCGGTGTGGCTCATGCGGCGCTGAGCGTCCGCAAGCGTTTTCACCAGCGGACTGGGGTGCAAGGGTCGTTTTCTGTCCATGCGGCATTCCTCCTTCCGAGATGCAGTCTGCCCGGCTTTGGAGGAGCGCATGATGGGAATCCCTGCTTGTCCGGGAAAAATGGACGTAATACGATTTCCAGATTCAACTGCGCCATCTGCTTGCGCATTCTTATCTGGGAATCGTATAAAGCAGGATTTTTCGCGAAAAAAGGCGAATTAGGTGGATGGACGGCGGAGGTCGGACTATTGAGGCGCACTCATTTGGCACAGAACGCTTCGCTGCCGCGACCTGTTTGAATTTTCCTTTTGAATGGGTCGCCGAGGAACCGTTGGAATGGTGCCCCCACAAGAGGCGGCTGTATCTCCTTCTCTGCTTTGCGCATCCGCAAAATCCCCTTGCAATCCTGCCGCACCCTGCTATATAATAGGAACCGAAACAAACCACCGCAGGAGGTACACATCCATGAAAATCACCATTCTGGACGGCGCTGTGGAAAATCCCGGCGACCTGAGCTGGGAAGCCCTCGCCGCCTTGGGCAACTTGACTGTCTACGATTATACCGCGCCGGAGGAAATTCTTTCCCGCATCGGCGACGCGCCGATTATCCTCACCAATAAGACGCCCATTACCCGCCAAACGATGGATGAATGCCCGAATCTGCGCTACATCGGTGTGCTGGCGACGGGCTTCAACGTCATTGACATTGCGGCGGCGAAAGAAAAGGGCATCGTTGTCGCGAACGTCCCGTCCTATGGCACGCAGGCGGTCGCGCAGTTCGTGATGGCGCAGCTGCTGGAAATCTGCCACCGCATCGGCCATCATAACGACGCGGTGCAGCAGGGGCGCTGGACGGCTTGCCGAGACTTCTCCTTCTGGGATTATCCGCTGATGGAGCTGACGGGCAAGACGTTTGGCATCGTCGGCTATGGGCGCATCGGTCAGGCGACGGCGGAACTCGCCCGCGCGTTCGGCATGAATGTCATTTATTACAGCCGCCACGGATCGGGCGAAGGCTATGTGCCGCTGGATGAACTGTACGCCCGCAGCGACATTGTGTCCCTGCACTGCCCGCAGACCCCGGAGAACGTCGGCATGATTGACAAAACCGCGCTGGCGAAGATGAAAGACGGCGTGATTTTGCTCAATACCGCGCGCGGCGGGCTCATCAACGAAGCGGATTTGCGGGATGCTTTGCTGTCCGGCAAGGTGTACGCCGCTGCGTCGGACGTGGTGTCCACCGAGCCGATTCGGGCGGACAACCCGCTGCTGGGGCTGGACAACATGATTATCACGCCGCACATCGCGTGGGCAAGCCACGAGGCGCGCCAGCGGCTGATGGATACGGCGGTGGAGAATGTACGAAACTTCTTGAATGGGACGCCGAGCAACAACGTGGCGAAGTAATACTATTTCCAGATTCACCTGCGCCATCTGCTTGCGCCTTTTCCCTTCTGGCGTCCGCTCATTCCACTTAGCGTAGCGCTGCTACGCTGCGTTTCATTCACGTTAGCCAGAATGAAAAATTCGCGGCGCATCTTGGCGCATTCTTATCTGGAAATAGTATAAAAAATAATCCCCCGGAACGCGCAAAACCCGCCGTTCCGGGGGCATCTTTTTCCCTTTCCATCCCGCAAGGAAACAAACGCCAGCCTGGATTGTAAACCTGCGCGGAATTTTCGGCGAATGTGTGTCTTTTTGCGCCGAAATGTGTTACAATGAATCGTTACGAAGCATAAGGAGGCAGCAATGAAGGAGCTGAAGCTGGCGTGGCGATATGTCCGCCGTCACTGGTGGCAGTACATTCTGGGCATTCTGGCGCTGTTCATTGTGGACGAGGTGAATACCTATGTGCCGCGGTTCACAGGCGAAATTACCAACGGGCTGGATCAGCACACGCTGGATATGGGCGGCGTGATGGGGCTGGTCTGGAAGATTGTGCTGATTGGCGTAATTATCGCGGTAGGGCGTTTTGCGTGGCGCTTTTTCCTGTTCGGGTCGGCGCGGTCGATTGAGAAGGAATTGCGCAGCGATTTGTTCGCGCACCTATCCACGCTCTCGCCGCACTATTACAACGAGCACAAGACCGGCGACCTGATGGCGCGCTTCATCAACGACCTGCAGGCGGTTCGCACGCTGGTGGGCATGAACGTCATCAGCACATTCGACGCGACGGTGATGCTGCTGCTGGTGCTGTGGCAGATGATGACGTATGTCAGCCCGAAATTGACGGGTGTGGCGGTGCTGCCGCTGATTCTCATCATCTTCGGCGATTACTTCTACGGCAAGGTGATGCACAAGCGCTTTCTGGCCAAGCAGCAGGCGTTCTCGACGCTGACGGACCAAGTGCAGGAAACGGTGTCGGGCATCCGCGTGATTAAATCCTTCGTGCAGGAACGCAAGGAGCTGTACGCTTTTGCGAAGACGACGCTGTTCACGAAGGAAAAGAACCTCGGCGTTGTGCGTTTGCAGGCGCTGGTGATGCCGCTGCTGGATTTGATTGTCGGTATAGCGAGTCTGCTGACGCTGGCTTACGGCGGCTATCTGGCGATTTACGGCGAAATCAACATCGGGCAGTTTATCAGCTTCAACTCGTATGTGACGATGCTGGTGTGGCCGATGATGGCGGTAGGCGAGTGCATCACGAGCGTCAGTCAGGGCATGGCAAGCCTGCGCCGCATTCAGGAGATTTTTGACGCGAAGCCGGAAATCGTGGACGGCGACATGGTGGACCCTTCGATTCAGACGCTCAAGGGCGATATCGACATTGAACACCTGTCCTTTGCCTATCCCGACCAGCCGACCGTGCCGGTGCTGGAAGATGTGTCGGTGCATGTGAAGGCGGGCGAGACGCTGGCGGTACTGGGGCGCACCGGTTCGGGCAAAAGCACGCTGCCGAGCCTGCTTATGCGCCTGTACGACGTACCGGACGGCATGATTACCATCGACGGACACAATCTGCGCGAAATCCCGCTGGCGGCGCTGCGCAGGAATATCGCCTGTGTGCCGCAGGATAACTTCCTCTTCTCTGACACGCTGCAGAACAACATCGCGTTCGGCTCAGACAACAAGTCGCTGGAAGCGGTGCAGGAGGCGGCGAAAAACGCCTGCATCCACGATAACATCATGGAGTTCCCCAAGCAGTACCAGACGCTGGTGGGTGAACGCGGCGTGACGATTTCCGGCGGTCAGAAGCAGCGTTCCTCCATTGCACGCGCGCTGATGAAGGATGCGCCGATTCTGCTGCTGGACGATGCGCTCTCTGCTGTTGATACGGACACGGAACGGCAAATACTGGATAACCTGCACCGCTTGCGCAAGGGTCGCACGACCATCATCGTAGCACACCGCATTTCTACCATTCAGGACGCCGACCACATTCTTGTGCTGGACGAAGGCAAGGTGGAGGAGTACGGCACGCACGAGGAGCTGCTGAACAACGGCAAGCTGTACGCAAGCCTGTACCGCAAGCAGCAGCTGGAAAAGGAACTTCACGAGGAAGGAGGCGCTGCACATGCGGAGTAAGTTCGGGGATAACGAGCCGCAGGACGTTTCGTATCACGGCAACGCCTTCCTGCGCCTGATGGGCTACATCAAGCCCTACTGGAAAACGGTTGCGCTGTGCTGTGTGCTGGTGGGGCTGCTGACGGTGTTCGACATTGCCCGCCCGCGCATCATCGGCGACGCGATTGACAAGTACATCACCCAGCAGAGCGCACAGGATCTGCCGCCGGAAACGCGCTTTCAGGGCATCCTGATTGCGGCGGGGCTGTATGTGGCGATTCTGCTGCTGCAATTTATCTGCAACCGCCTGCAGTACCTGAAGATTCAGGAAACCGGGCAGAACATCGTTTATACCCTGCGCAATGAGCTGATGGCGCATGTCGAAAGCCTCTCCATGCGCTTCTTCGACTTGACGCCTGTGGGCAGAATCGTTACGCGCATCACAAACGACACCGAGGCGGTCAATGACCTGTATGCCAACACGATTGTCCGCCTGTTCCGAAACGTCGTCAAAATCATCGGACTTGCCATTATTATGATGGTGATGAACTTCCGCATGGCAATGCTGTCGTTCGTGCTGGTGCCGGTGATGGCGGCGCTGACGGCGGTGTTCCGCAAATTGAGCCGCAAGACGTACCAAATCGTCAAGACGCGCATCACGACGCTGAATACTTTTTTGAGCGAGCATCTGTCGGGAATGCGGGTCATCCAGATTTTCGCGCGTGAGAAGGAGAAATGCGCCGAGTTTGAGGAAAAGAACGAATCCCTCTACCGCGCGGGCGTGCGCGAAATGATGGTGTTCGCTATCTTCCGCCCGTCGATTTACTTCCTGTCCGTTATCGCAATGGCGATTATTCTGGGCGGCGGCAGCGCACTGGTGCTGGACGGCGTGATTTCCATCGGTATGCTGTACACATTCACGGAGTACATTTCCCAGCTGTTCACGCCCGTGCAGGAGCTGGCGGAGCAGTTCACGACGCTGCAAAGTGCCATTGCTTCCGCCGAGAAAATCTTCACCCTGCTGGACGAAAAGCCCATGCTGTCCGACAAGGAAGACGCGAAGAAGCTGCCCGCGGTGCGCGGCAAAATCGAGTTCGACCACGTCTGGTTCGCGTATGACAACGTGAACTGGGTGCTGAAGGACGTGTCCTTTACCATCGAGCCGGGGCAGAAGGTGGCGTTCGTCGGCGCGACGGGCGCGGGCAAATCCTCCATCCTGAATCTGATTGGGCGTTACTATGACGTGCAGAAGGGCAGCATCCGCGTCGATGGCGTGGATGTGCGCGACCTGACCCGCGACCAGCTTCGTGCCGCAATCGGGCAGGTACAACAGGATGTGTTCATCTTCACGGGCGACATCAAGAGCAACATCCGCCTGCGCGACGAGGAAATCACTGATGAGCAGGTACGTCAGGCGGCGGAATACACCAATGCGTCGCGGTTCATTGAGCGGCTGCCGAACGGCTACGATGAGCATGTGACGGAGCGCGGCGCGACGTTCTCTGCGGGGCAGCGGCAATTGCTGTCGTTTGCCCGGACGCTGGCGCATGACCCGAAAATTCTGATATTGGACGAAGCGACGGCGAACATCGACACGGAGACGGAACAGTGGATTCAGGAAGCGCTGGAGCGGCTGATGCAGGGCCGCACGTCGATTATGGTCGCGCACCGCCTTTCGACCATTCAGCACGCTGACCGCATTATCGTGATGCACCACGGGCAAATTCGCGAATCCGGCACGCATCAGGAACTGCTGAAGCAGGACGGCATTTACAAGAAGCTGTATGAGCTTCAGCTGGCGTAAAAAGAACAGGAAGCGGCAGAGCCTAATCTGGATGTTGATGATGCGGATAGATCCGCCGACGAAGGTGATAATGAACCTGTGGAAAAAGGAGCAGCTTGACGTGTGGGGCAGCCTTCGGGCTTCCGTTCCATAAAGAAAAAACCAATATGATAGAATCTGCATCATAAACAAAGCGACAAATCGGATTTGGTGAGGTGATTTTATGGCGAGTGACCAAGAGAGAATAGCAATTTTATTTATACATGGCATTCTTGGAACTACAAGTCATTTTGAACCTTTTTTATCGCTTGTTCCTCCAAATTGGTCAATATGCAATCTATCGTTAAAAGGTCATGGAGGAAGTGTAAAGGACTTTTCGCAAGCCTCTATGATTGAATGGAAGCAGCAAGTAAAGAATGCTCTTGAAGAACTATCAGAAACCAACAATAAAATCATTATTGTCGCTCATTCCATGGGGACACTGTTTGCTATACAAGAAGCGATAGAAAAACCAGTGGAAGAATTATTTCTTCTAAATGTTCCGTTAAAAGTGAGAGTTACCTTCCGTTTATTTAGAACATCATGGCGAGTTTTTACAGGAAATGTTAAACCTGATGATAAATGGTCTCTCGCAGCACAAAATGCGTATAGCATAGAAAGAGATAATCATATTTTAAGATACTTTGGTTGGATTCCAAGATACCTTGAGTTGTTTTCTGAAATACGAAAGACAAGAAAAATCATAGGGAAATTACCAACACCGTCGCATATATATCTATCTATGTTAGATGAAATGGTTTCCCCTAAATGTAGTAAATTATTTAAGGATAACCCTTGTATATGTGTCAAGTCTTTGCAAACCTCTGGACATTTTTATTATTCACCGGAGGATCAGTGTTTAATGAAGGAAGATTTTAATAAAATGATTCAGAATGTTCAAAAAGAAATTTCAAATTAAGGAGGTCTATATGAAGAAAGCGCTAAATTCCAGTTTATCGAACTGAATCAATATCCATAGCAACCATGCGCTACGGTGTGTGGCTGCTTATGTTTGCAGAAGGAACAGACGCAAACCGGCAGTCGATGAAGTGCCATCAGCTGCCGGTTTTGCATGGGCAATACCGCACAACTCGGCGGCGCGTCGGGTGATGTCTTTTCCGCCATCAGCCAATCGCGAAATGGGTGCAGGGACAAATGAAACGGGACGAAGTCCCCTGCTGTTCTTTTGCTGCACAGACGTTGACGAAGGGACGGACTTCGTGCTATCATAAACGCTGTGTTCCGACTTTTTCGACAAGAAGGCATCAATGACGATGAATCGTAAACTCTTTGCGAAGGGCTTCCGGCATGGAATCCCGATTGGGCTGGGCTACCTATCCGTTGCGTTCACGTTCGGCATGAAGGCAGTGGCGGATGGCTTGTCGCCGCTCGAAGCGCTGCTGATTTCCATGACGAACGTCACCAGTGCGGGGCAGTTCGCCGGGCTGCCGCTGATTCTCGCACAGGCGTCGTACCTCGAAGTTGCGCTGACGCAGCTGATTATCAACCTCCGCTACGCGCTGATGAGCCTGTCCATCTCCCAGAAGATGGATTCGGATATGAACACACCGCGCCGCCTGTTCTTCTCTTTCATGAATACGGACGAGATATTCGCTGTCGCATCCAGTCAGCCGGGGAAGGTCAGTCACTGGTATTTGTATGGGTTGATGACCGCGCCGTACCTCGGCTGGTCGGTCGGTACGATTCTGGGCGCGGTCGCGGGCACGCTGCTGCCGGTTTTCCTCCGCAATGCGCTCGGTATCGCGATTTTCGGCATGTTCCTCGCCATCATCCTGCCGCCCGCGCGCAAGGAGAAGCCCGTGCGCATCGTCGTGCTGATGGCTATCGCGATGAGCCTGTGCTTCCGCTATGTGCCGATGCTCTCGCAGGTGTCCAGCGGGTTTGTCATCATCATCTGTGCTATTGCCGCCTCGGCGCTGGGCGCGTGGCTCTTCCCCGTGCAGGAGGAAGAAACGAAAGCGGGTGATGCGCAATGACGGCAAATTTTCCGATTTACCTGCTTGTGATGGCAGGTGTGACGTATCTGATTCGGATGCTGCCGCTGACGATTTTCCGCAAGGAAATCAAATCAACGTTCATCAAGTCGTTCCTGCACTATGTGCCGTTCGCGGTGCTGGGGGCAATGACGATTCCCGACGTATTGTATTCCACGGGGAATATGCGCACGGCGGCGGTTGGTTTGGTGGCAGCGGTGTTCCTCGCGTGGAAGGGGAAGAGCCTGCTGACGGTGGCGCTTGCAGCGTGTGCGGCGGTGCTGGCGGCGCAGGGGGTTCTGCTGCTGTTCTGATGATCATTGCAACGAAAAAGGGGATTGTGTCCGAAATCATGGACGCAATCCCCTTGATTTTTATTCCAGACTGCCCAGCAACGTCGGCAGAATCGCCGTGACGGTCTGCTCCGCCGCGGCACAGCTTGTCAGGTAAACCATGCACCCTGCGATAAGCGCCGCCAAGACGGTCAGGGCAATCAGCAGCGCACGCCGGACGTGGTGCAGCTTCGTCAGGACTGTCCGCTGCCCTGCGCGTTCGGGTCGAAGAGGCTCATCAGGTGGGCGCTGCTGCTTTCAAGGGTTGCCATGGCGCTCTTGATGGCGGACAGGTCATCCGCCGTCAGTTTGTCGGGCTTGGCACGCCCGATCAGATGGCGAAGGGCAGCTTCGTCGTCCTTGACGCGCTTCTTCTCGTCCTTGTCCAGCTGTTTGCTGCACTGGTTCAAGGCAGCGCTTACCTGCGCCAAGAGGTGCTGCGCCTGATTGATGGTGTCCATCAGGTCGCGGCGGAAAGCGTCCTGCGCGGCGTACTGCTCCGCATCGCGAATCGCTTGCTGAATTTCATCCTCGCTCATTTTGTTGTCGGCGGTGATGGTGATGGATTGGGCGCGTCCAGTGTCCTGGTCGCGCGCGGAGACAGTCAGGATGCCGTTGGTGTCAATATCGAACGTGACCTCAATTTTCGGTACGCCTGCCATTGCGCGGCGGATGCCCTTCAGACGGAATTTGCCGATGCTCTTGTTGTCCCGCGCCATCGGGCGCTCACCCTGCAGGACGTTGATTTCTACTGACGACTGGAACATGCCCGCTGTGGTGAATACCTGCTGATAGTGCACAGGCAAGGTGGAGTTGCGCTCGACGACGCGGGTCGCGACGCCGCCGACCGTCTCAATCGCCAGCGAAAGCGGGGTTACGTCCAGCAGCAGCAAGCCCGTGGAGTTTGTCAGCGTCGTGTGTTCATTCAGCGTGTCGCCTTGAATCGCCGCGCCCTGCGCCACGCACTCGTCGGGGTTGATGCTCTTGCTCGGCGTGATGCCGGTCAGCTGGCGCACCTTCTCTTGCACGGCGGGAATGCGCGTCGAACCGCCGACCAGCAGCACCTTGCCCAGCTCGCTGGCGGCAATGCCTGCGTCGCTGAGGGCGCTGCGGACAGGACCTTCCGTCCGCGCAACCAAATCCGCCGTCAATTCATTGAATTTCGCGCGGGTCAGCGTCTGCTCCAAATGCACCGCCTGACCGCCGACTGTGCTGATGAACGGCAGGCTGATGGTGGTCATCTCGGTGGCGGACAGCTCCTTTTTCGCCTGCTCGGCGGCTTCCTTCACGCGCACCATGGCCGCCAAATCGCGGTGAAGGTCAGCGTGATGTTCCCGCTGGAAAGCATCGCAGACGAAATTCACGATGCGCTCGTCGAAGTCATCGCCGCCGAGGTGGTTGTCGCCGCACGTCGCCAGCACTTCGATAACACCCTCGCCAATTTCGATGATGGATACGTCAAACGTGCCGCCGCCAAGGTCGTAGACCATGATTTTCTGCGGTGCGCCGTTGTTCAGCCCGTAGGCGAGGGCGGCGCTGGTCGGCTCGTTGATGATGCGGCGGACGTTCAAACCCGCAATGCGCCCCGCGTCCTTCGTCGCTTGACGCTGGATGTCCCCGAAATACGCCGGGACGGTAATCACCGCGTCGGTGACGGGTTCGCCGAGGTAACTTTCCGCGTCCTGCTTCAGCTTGCGAAGAATCATGGCGCTGATTTCCTGCGGCGTATAGCTTTTCCCGGCGATGGTCTTGCGCCAGTCCGTGCCCATATGGCGCTTGACGGACGCAATCGTGCGGTCGGCGTTGACTGCTGCCTGACGCTTCGCCGCGCTGCCGATGAGCCGCTCGCCGCTGTCGGTGAATGCCACGACGGACGGCGTTGTGCGCTCGCCCTTATCGTTCGGGATGATAATCGCGCTGCCGCCCTCAACCACGGCGACGCAGCTGTTGGTGGTACCCAAGTCGATACCGATGATTTTGCCCATAAAGTTACACTTTCTCAAGGAAACTGATTCCTTGACCTTTTGCGCGATTCAGTTGCGCGCATTGCATACAGTTTTTTTGTGTTGCGCAGGGGTTTCGCGCCTGCGGGCGCGACAAGGGGGCTTTGCGGTCGCCCCCTTGACCCCTTCGCCCTCGCCCTCCGGTTGTTACTATATGGTAGTGTTTATTGGGAGGAAAAAAGGTACACAAACTAAAAAACTTCCAATAAAAACCAATAAACATGGGTGCACACCGAAGGTTTCCAAAGGGCGATCGGAAAGCCCTTTGGTCGCCTCCGCAGAGGCGAACCCCCTGCAACAAAACAAATCAAGCAGCATAGGAAAATTCCGCCGAGTTAAGGGGCTTGGCAGCACCTTAGCACCGGCAGCAAAGCGGACAGAACATCTGCAAAAAGCACAAACTCATGCACAGCTTCGACGGATCCATTGCCCAAGTGTTGTACCCGGACGCATTCGTTTGATACGTCTGCCCTGCCTGCTGATACTGCCGCAAAAGCGCCTGATACGTCGCATTGTTCGGGCTGAGCTGCACCGCGCGCTTCATGTGTTCCAGCGCCTGAATCTGATTTCCCGCGCCGTGGTTCGCCACGCCGGACAGGTAGTACCAGCGCGCATTCCGCCCCGTACTGGGGACGTTCTGCAAAATGGAACACGCCGACGCGTACCGTCCGGCGAGAATATCGCGGATGGCAGCGCGAACCGGCTCGGAATCACCCGCCTGCTCCTGCGGCGGGTTGACCTGCGTAGCTGCCGTAACCGAATCCGCCGAAGAAGTCGCTGAACGGGTCGTAGCCGCCCTGCTGACCATACGGATTGCCTTGCTGCTGTCCGCCGTAGGAATTGCCGCCGTAAGAGCCGTACGGGTTGCCGCCGTAGCTGTTCCCGCCATACGGATTCCCGCCATACGGATTCTGCTGCTGCTGGCGGTTGGCGTACTTCTCCGGGTTCATCAGCATGTCGTAGGCTTCGTTGAGTTCGTTCATCTTTTTCGCCGCGTCGGGGTCGTTTGGATGCAAATCCGGATGGCACTCCTTGGCTTTACGGCGATACGCGCGCTTGATTTCATCTTGGCTGGCGGTTTCGGATACACCCAGCACTTTCCGCGGGTCTGTGACCATGCTCGTCAGCCTCCTTTCACCGGGGAATCGTCCCCATTCTCTTTGGTTGTGTTGCCGCTGTGCTTCTTCTGTTTTTCGGCGCGGCGGTGGAGGAACTCGTTGTAGCTCTGCCAGACACCCTCATAGAGGATGTTGCGCAGAATATCCGCATCGGAGACGATAGGCAGCGACTCAAACGCCGCTGAAGCGTCGCCAAGCAGCAGCGTCAGCACGTCGCGCATATCCTCTGGCTGACGCCCCATCAGCAGCACGGGATTGTAGCTGTGCTTGCGCGTGTCGGCATCGTAATCACAGGCGGCGTCCACCATGTAGATGAACCGCCCCAGCGACGCGCCGAACAGCCGCAGTGTGCGCGACCAGTAATCCTCCTCGCGCACGAACAGCGACGCCATCAGCGCCCCGAAACAGTTTGCCGCCGCATCGGGGGAATCGCTGTGCGCCGCTTCCACCTCGCTCAGCGCCCGTAGGTTCTTCTCCAAATCGGCGCACTGGCGGGGATAATCCGCGCTGACCGCCTCGTAACGCTTTTTCAGCAGCTGCGCGGTCAGCCCGCCCGGCAGGGAGCGGTCGTCCTGCCAATCGTCCAGCGCCTTGAAATACGCCAGCGCGATGGTCATATCGGCAGCGTAATCCGTCATCGACGTGCGGACGAAATCGTGCGCTTCCTTCGGGTGCGGCAGACAGCGCATCTGCCCGTGCGCTTCCGCCGGCTCATAGAGCGCGGAGAGGAAAATCGCCAGAAACGTCATGTCGTAGGTGAGCGTCATGCGGCCGCGAAAGCCGTGGCGGTCGCCCAGCGATTGGCATAATCCGCAGTACCATGCCCGATAGCGCTTTTTCTGCGCCTCATCGAGCGATTCCAGACAGGGTCTGACATAGCCGAACATTGTTTACGCCCTTTCGTCGAACTTGTGCTGGCATTTGGGGCAGGTGATGTGCTTTTCGCCGCAGCCGCGCTTGAGGCGCAGGCGTGTTTTGCACTGCGGGCAGCGGAAATACTTGTAGGTCTTTATGCCCCTGAGCCGCAGGAAAAACTGCCGGATTTCCGTCTGCGCGTGTCCCGTCTTGTCCATGAACTGGCGATTTTCCTCCTGCCGCTTGGCGACGTTGCGGCTCAGCATCCGCCACAGAGCATACACATAGCACAGCATGGACAGGAAACTCGCCAGCGGCAGGCGGAACAGCGAAAGCAAACTGAAAACGATAGCGGCGATGAGTGCCGTGAAGCCGAGATTATCCGGGCCGTTGCGCCCCTGCATCCAGTTCGCGAGGGCGTTCTGCATCTTCGAGAAAAAGGACATCGGTGATTTCCTCCTTTGCTTTCGGAGCATAGTATACACCCCGAATTTGAGCCTAATGTGAACAAATGAAGAAGAAACCGCAACAAATTCGGCGGATACCCGCATTTTTGCAATTTTCGGATTCACCTGCGCCCGCTGCCTGCGTCTTGGCGCATTTTCATCCGAAAATCGCATGGTTTCAACCTATAAGAAATTCTGCGCCGATTGAAAAAAACCCTTCTTTGTGGTATGATAATTGCATGAGAGTTTCATGAGAAAATGAATGCGAGGTGCGTTGACGGTGCTGCTGCGGAATGGGCTGTTCTTTGCGGATGGCCATTTTGGGGAAAATCTGTGCGTCAGGGTGGAGACCGGGCGCGTGACAGCGATGGGCGAGGGCTTAGCGCCGTTGGATGGCGAAGCTGTGATAGACCTGCAGGGGGATTTTGTCCTGCCGGGGTTCGTTGATGCGCACATCCACGCCTTCCGCGGGCATGACACGATGCAGGGCGAGGAGGCGATTCGCCAGATGGCACGGGAGTTGTATCAGGAGGGCGTTGCGGCGTTCCTGCCGACGACCATGTCCGCCAGCGTGGAGGATACGCGCCGGGTGATTGCCGCTGCCCGCCGCGTGATGGATACGCCGGAGCAGCGCGCAGCACGGGTGCTGGGGGCGCATATGGAAGCGCCGTTCCTATCGCCGGAGAAGGCAGGGGCGCAGCGGAAGGAGTTCTTTCTGCATCCGAGCTGGGAGGCATTCCTTGACCTGACAGGTGGCGACATTCAGGCAGTGCGCGTCATCACGATGGCGCCGGAGCTGCCCGGCGCGGAAGCATTCATCCGCAAGGCGGCGGAGAGCGGTATCCACGTTTCCATTGGTCACACGGCAGCGACCGACGAACAGGTGCATCAGGCGGCGGAATGGGGCGCGACCCGCGTCACCCACACCTACAACGCACAGACGCCGTTCACGCACCGTGCACCCGGCGTTCCCGGCGCAGCATTGACGGATGACCGCCTGTTTGCGGAGTTCATTGGCGACGGCGTTCACCTGCACGACGACGCGGTGAAGGTGCTTCTGCGCTGCAAGGGGGCGGACAAAGCCGTTGCGATTACGGACAGCATGGAAGCAGCGGGCTTGCCGGACGGTGAATACGCCTTAGGCGGGCAGGCGGTCACGGTGCGCGGACACGAGGCGCGTTTGCACGACGGCACGCTGGCGGGCTCGGTGCTGCTGATGCGGCAGGCGTTCCAGAACCTGATGGCGCGCTACGGGCAGACGCCGGAGAATGCCGCTCGCATCTGCACGGAGAATCCCGCACGTTCGATTGGCGCGTCAGGGTTCGGGACGATTTGCGTTGGGGCAGGCGCGCCCCTTACAAGGTGGGGGAAGAATTTCGCTTGGAAGGGAATCCTTGGGTAAAGGAACTTTTGGGTTTTGGCATACTTGTCTTTCTTTTTCTGGCTGAATTTGATTGGAACAGGGGGAATCGCCTCTGCGGAGACGAAATCCTGCATCAGCACGCGGAAGAAGTATGAAGAAGCGCACAACTCAATCGCGCGAAAGGGTCAAGGGGCAGTGCCCCTTAGAAAGAAGGAATGACGATGGGACTGTTCGCAAAACTGCGTGAAGGATTAACCAAGACGCGTGATTCGCTGATGGGGCGCGTCGATACGCTGGTGAAGGAAACGAGGAAGATTGACGAGGACTTCTATGAGGAACTCGAAGATATCCTGCTCATGTCCGACTGCGGCATGAAGGCGACAACCGCCATTATGGATGAACTGCGCCGCCGCGTGAGCGAAAACAAGGTCAAGGACGCCGATACCGCCAAGCAGATGCTCAAAGATATCATGATTGAGCAGATGGACATTCCGCGTCCGCCGCTGCGCTGGCCGATGGTCATGCTCGTTGTCGGCGTGAACGGCGCGGGCAAAACGACCACCATCGGCAAGCTCGCCCTGCGCTTCCAGAACATTGGCCGCCGGATTATCCTCTGCGCGGCGGATACTTTCCGCGCGGCGGCGGCTGACCAGCTGACCGTCTGGGCGGAACGCGCGCGTGTGCCGATTGTCAAGCACGCTGAGGGCGCTGACCCCGCGGCGGTCGTCTATGACGGCATCCAGTCCGCCAAGGCACAGGGCGCGGATCTGCTGATTGTCGATACCGCCGGCCGCCTGCACAACAAGAAGAACCTCATGGATGAGCTGAACAAGATGCGCCGCGTGATTGACCGCGAGTTCCCGGAAGCGGATGTGCGCTGTATGCTCGTGCTGGATGCAACGACGGGGCAGAACGGTCTGGCGCAGGCGCGCGCGTTCAAGGAAGTCTGCGAAATCGGCGGCATCATCCTGACCAAACTCGACGGGACGGCGAAGGGCGGCATTGCGCTTGCCATCCGGCAGGAGCTGGAAGTGCCGGTGTGGTACATCGGCGTAGGCGAGGGCATCGACGACTTGCAGCCCTTCAATGCTAAGGACTTTGTGGAAGCGCTATTCTAATTAGGAGGGCAATTATGCCGTCTTTATCAACCTATTCGGCGGAGCTGGATTATGCCTACGCACCGGGGATGTTCCCGGCGATGGAATGCCTGCTGCACCGCCCGGAAAGTTGCCGCCGTGTGCTGCTGCATAGCCGAAGCGCCGGAACCGAGGGCGCACAGCGGCTTCGCGAGGAAGCGGAAAAGCACCATATCCGCGTGGAAGAGGCGGACAAGGCGCTTTCCCGCATTTCGGGGAAGGATAACTGCTTCGCGGCGGCGGTGTTCAGCAAGTTCGAGGATGACCTGCGCCCTGACAAGCCGCATATTGTCCTGCATCACCCGTCGGACAGCGGCAATGTCGGCACGATTTTCCGCACGGCGCTTGGCTTTGATGTGCAGGATATCGCCGTCATCCGCCCGTGCGTGGATGTGTTTGATCCCAAGAGCGTCCGTGCCAGCATGGGCAGCATCTTCCAGCTGCGGCTGCATGTCTATGATGATTTTTCGCAGTATCAGGCGCAGTTCCCGGAACACGCGCTCTATCCGTTCATGCTCGACGGGTCGAAGTCCCTGCCGGATGTGTTGGGCGACATTCCTGACCGATGGACGCTGATTTTCGGCAACGAGGGCAGCGGCCTGCCGCCGGAGTTCAGCCGCCTGGGGCAGCCTGTGCGCATTCCAAGCAGCAATAAGGTGGATTCGCTGAATCTGTCCATTGCCGCGGCGATTGGGATTTACGCCTTTGCAAGACGGTGACTTGTAAATTCTTCACCCACAGGCGAAATTTGCTTGACGCAGGGCTGCGCTCTGCGCTACAATGAAGAATGCGGAATCCCTTTTTCGGAAATTGGTAGGAGGAAAGAACCATGAAGCAAAGCATGAAAAAGGCGGCGTTGGTGCTGATGCTGGCGCTGGCGGTGCTGCTTGTGCCGCAATGGAGCAATACAGCGCTGGCGGTCACAACGCCGTCGGATATCACCACGGGCAGTGACCTGCCGCCCGCGCCGCCGCTGCCTACGCCGCCCGCGAAAGGCGAAGTCGTTATTTCCGGCGCAAAGACGGTTCGCGGCGGCGAGAAGCTAACGTTCTCCGTCACCATCGACGGAAAAAACGTCCCGAACAGCGATTTGGAATGGACGCTGTACCCGGCGGATGCTTCGCTGGCGACCATCAAAAGCGGCGTTATTACCACCAAACGTGTGACATACACGCACTATGTGCAGGTGTCGGCGGCGCTGAAAAGTGACCCGTCGCGCTATGCGAACTTCCGCCTGTGCATTGCGCCGGGCGTGAAAAAAATCACCGTCAGCGCGCCCACGACGTATGTTGATTTGAGCGGCAGCAAAACTTTGCAGCTGAAAGCGACGTGCGACCCGGAGGACGCGATTGCCGATGTCACATGGTCGAGCAGCAGCAGCAAAATCGCGACGGTGGATGCAAGCGGCCTGGTGACGGCGCGCAAGACCGGCAAAGTGACCATCACCGCCACGGCGAAGGACGGCAGCAAGGTCAAGGGCCGCATTACCCTGCGTGTCGTCAGCGGCGTGACGGGGCTGACCATCGAGGGCGCAGGCAGCGTCGCGGCGGGCAAGTCCATCACGCTCAAGGCAGTGATGATGCCGGCGGATGCGACGGAAAAGGGCGTCGTCTGGTCGGTGGACTGCGACAAGAGCATCGCCAGCATCAGCCAGAGCGGCAAGCTGACGACCAAGAGCATCAGCGGAATTACGACCATTACCGTGACGGCGGTGTCCAAGCAGAACAGCGCGATTCGCGCCACCCACACGGTTACGATTCGCCCGGTGACGACGGGACTTGCGATTTCCGCGCCGCGCCTGACGATTGACCTCGCTTCCCCGACGCTTCAGCTGACGGCAAAATGCATCCCGGAGGACGCCTCCCAGCAGGTGGCTTGGTCGACCAGCAACAAGCGCATTGCGACGGTGGATGCAAACGGTCTGGTGACGGCGAAGAAGGTCGGCAAGGTGACGATTACCGCCAAGGCGACGGACGGTTCAGGCCGCTCGGCGAAAATCACTCTGACGGTCGGAAGCGCGGTCGGTACGCTGGAAATCCGCGGCGCAAGTGCTGTTGCGCAGGGCAAGACCATCACGCTGAACGCCGTCATCACCCCCGCTACGGCGACGAACCAGAAGGTTATCTGGTCGGTGGATTGCGGCAAGGACATTGCGACCATTGACCGGCATGGGCGCTTGAAGGCTGGCAAGGGGCTCACCGCGCCCGTGACCATCACGGTAACGGCGGTCAGCGCGGAGAACAGCGCGATTACGGCGACGCGCACCGTCCAGATTCTGCCTCCGGTAACGACGGTTGCTATTTCCGCGCCGAGAAACTACATTGATGTGGACGGCGAGGACAAGACGCTTCAGCTGACGGCGCGCGTTTTGCCGGAAGATGCCGCGCAGAGCGTCACTTGGTCGACCAGCAACAAGCGCATTGCGACGGTGGATGCAAATGGCGTTGTGACCGCGCTCAAGGCGGGCACAGTGACGATTACCGCGACGGCGACGGACGGAACGGGTGTCCGCGCGAAGTTCACCGTCAAGGTACAGAAAACGGTCAAGTCGCTGACCATCAGCGGCGCGGAAAAACTCGGCGGCGGGCAGTCCACGACCATCAAGGCGACGATTCTGCCCAAGGATGCCGCGAATCAGAAGGTCATTTACTCGCTCAACTGCCCCGCGAGCGTCGCGACGATTTCGACCAGCGGCGTGCTGACCACGAAGAACGTGACAGAAATCACGACGGTAACGGTGAACGCTGTCAGCGCGGAAAACAGCACAATTTCCGCAACGTGGACGCTTGTCATTTACCCCAAGACGACGAAACTCACCTTGACGGCAGCCAGCAGCTGGGTCAACGTTGGCGCGTCGGTGCAGCTGCATGTGTCGGCAACACCCGAAACGGCGCAGATGCCCATCCGCTGGCGCAGCAGCAACACCCGCGTTGCGACGGTGGATGCAAACGGCGTTGTGCGCGGCCTCAAGGCGGGCACAGCGACGATTACCGCCCGCACGACCGACGGCTCGAACAAGCGCGCGTCGTTGCGCGTGACGGTCGGCATTCCGGCGACGGGCGTGGTGATTACAGGCAACCGCATCGTCCGCGCGGGTGCGACGCTCCGGCTGATGGCGACGGTGCAGCCCGCGAACGCCACGGTGAAGCGTGTGACGTGGGCGGTCAACTGCCCCGCGAGCGTTGCGACGATTTCTGGCGACGGGAAGCTGCGCGTGTCCGCAAACGCGGAAACACAAATTGTCCTCGTCACCGCGACGGTGAATGACGGTCAGCGGGTGAGCGCGGCATACCCGGTGTACATTCAGGGCAAAGCCCCGGTGCCGCCCACGCCGACCACCCCGGATGCGCCGGAAAAGTAAGCAGAATAAAGAACAGACCAGCATGGTGTGATGCCGTGCTGGTCTGTTTTTGGTGATGGATTGAAGAGGATGTTCGGGGAAAGCAGACAGAAACGGAAGTCAAGCAATTCGGTCGCGCCCATTTGGCGCGACAATGTGCAAGTAGTTGGTAGAGCAGCTTGGGGGGCGCTCCTGCGGGAGCGCGAAGTTACTGGCAGGGACGCTTCGCT
>ENA-OPXC01001142-OPXC01001142.1-human-gut-metagenome-genome-assembly--contig:-NODE-1142-length-19773-cov-1.608733_pt1 | contig 19773 bp, 11 predicted proteins | sample MGYA00241512_ERZ502016 | MGnify/ENA primary metagenome ERZ502016 (study PRJEB25962, sample SAMEA2043043) | human gut metagenome | biome: human gut; feature: human-associated habitat; material: faeces...
GCTGCGCGGAAAACCAAACGGCCGATACGACCGAATCCGTTGATACCAACTTTAATCTTTGCCATTTTTATTGTTTTTAAGTGTTATAAAATTATCATTTCCTTTCAAAAGTACGGAAAAAATTCCTGATATGGTTCAGTAAATATCGAAAAAAAATGAAAAAAAATAAAAAAGAAAAATATGTTGACGATGGTCATACCATCTATAATATGGATGTAGATGGTATGCCACATCGTAAACGACACAATAATGATGACAACTTTTCGCTAACCAAAAATGAAAAAAAGGCAGCAGCAAAAGCAGCCCTTGCCCATTATATGCCAATTATATTAGGCGTTATAGTTTGTTTTTTCTTAGCAATGTTATTTATATTGTTGTGGTTAAAATAATGAGAGGAAAGTAAAATGAAAAAGAAAATATTAATTATCATCTTAATTATGAAAAGGAGCAAACATTTAAAAATATTACTACTACAATTACAAATAATAAATATGTCATTATATCTAAAATTGCTAATCCAGCTATTCACTTTGTAATAAAACATCCTAAATTAGTCGAAGCAATTGATAATTTTAATCCTCTTGTTAAAGAATAAAAAAATAAAGCTAGAGTTCTAGTTTTATTTTTAGTTTTTACAGTCATTTTCATTATACTTCATAGAATAGTCACCAACTAATATATTTTTATTATTTTTAGTAGTATTACATATTATCATGGATATATCTTTATTTTTTGATTTATATATTTGAACTTCCCCATCTTGTAAAGTTTCTTTTAACTCTAACTTATTAGTAATATTTTTTATACCATCATCAATTGTTTGAAATGCTGTTGATAAATAAGTTTTTAAAGTTATATCTTTATCATTTTCTTTAATATAAAATTCTTTGATGTTACCAGCTAAATAAATACTATTATTATCAGAGGTATAATATTCATTATATCTAATATCTGTATGTGTTTGCGGTTTTGTAATATAAAAGTCAAAATCATCACTAGAATTTAAATCTTTTTTTATAGTAAATTCCACTGCTACATTAAAAGTTTCGTATTGTCCTTCTTCTTTTTCATAATCAATACTTTTTATAATTCTATAAGTACCCTCTGGTAATGTTCCATAGCCTGATTTCCAATTTAGTTCAATTTCTTTACTCTCATTTGCAAGAAGGTGTAATGCTGGTAAAATGAAGTCAAGTTGAGCATTTATATAATGCCATTTTCCATCTTTTTTTATCTCTATTGCATACGGATATCCGTATTGATAGTTTTTATCACTGTTATTAGTTAAAATTAAAGTTGCTCCTTCATTTGTTAATGTACCCTCTTTAATAGACAAAGTAACATCACTTTGTGAAATTTTTACATCAGATACATTTCCTATATCAAATTTATTTTTAGAATTTTTGCATCCAGTTACTCCTAAAATCATAATCATACATATTAAAATAATTAATACTTTTTTATTCATTTTTAGTCCTCCATTTCAAAATAATAACCTCTATTTATATTATATCATACTTTCTTTTCACAAAAATAGAAATAGCAAAAAAAATTAAAATTATGACTAATTATTAAATATTACTAATATAGAATTTTACAATTTTTTTTAACAGCCATATTAGTTTAAAAATTAATTATTATATTTTGGCTGTGCACACTGTTTTAAATTAATGTTAAGTGACTTTAAAAAATCTTTTAAATATTTATTATCATCATCTGTAGTAAACGTATAACCTTTTCCCGAAGAAATAGTATAATTTGAAAAATCTCCCGTAATATATAAATGTAAATTTGCATCTGTACTATGTCTAATAATTTCAATTAAATCAAAATCATATTTACCTTCGATTGGATCCACATACTCAAGCATATCATTACAAGCTTGTCCTTTTTTACAAGCCTTATATTGCGTATATAAAACATACTTATTATTTTTATATACATTTAAAAGTAAAGGAATACATGAAGTAGTTTTAGATTCAACAGAAAATAGTAAGTCATCATATGCTAAATCATCAAGAGTTATTTTATTTACATCTACATTTAGATAGTTATAATAGATATTTTTTTTATTTTCTACTTCATTATATAATTTATTGATATTTTTATATTTATCAAAATTTAAAACTTGATGAGCAATTATTTTAGGAAACATTTTTCTTATTGAAAAGGTATATTCATTACCTTGTTTTGGGTAAATAATTTCCTGTAAAATATTATTTTTAAATATCGCTTTTATTGGTATTGAACTTCCCGATGAAGATGCTAAAGCACCACCATATTCTTCATTTTCAATATAATAACTTCCATTATAAATCCACATATATACATACTTATAATTACCAGATTTTTCAATACCAAAACCATAATAACGCAATGTCGGATAAGAACGTCCACTATTAGCTCCACCTGCAGACATCTTAGAGTCAAACTCAGTTGATTCAGGATCAATAAAACTATTATTACTGAAAGTCAATAAGTTTTCTCCGCTCACGTATACTCTAAGTTTTTCCATTCCCACTTTCTTCGACCAAGATTTAGGAAGTGTATATCCTATCACCAGATTCTTCAAACGCATATATTTACCATCAAGAATCTGCATATCAGAACCAGTTTTATAATTATTTTTATTCGAGTCAGAACCTGGAGCTGCTAGACGAGGCCAGGTTGCATCCGTATTTGTTGGAGTCCAAAAGTCAAGCTGATGTTTGAATATATTATATGAATAATTTTCATGAAATGGTTCAATCAATTCACCACGCAACATCATATCACGTTTTCCGACTCCCTGCCAGAACATACTGAAATCAAGTCCTTTCCAAGAAAGATTATAAGTAAATCCAAATGTATATCGAGGGAATGCGTTTCCTAAGATAAAACGGTCTTTTGAATCAATAACTCCATCGTTATTTCTATCAACAAATTTCACATCACCAGGTTGCACTTTACCTCCAACAGGAATAGCAGAAGCTTCGATCTCCTCATAGCTCTGGAAATATCCGTCAGTCTTATAACCATAATAAGAGTTCAAAGGTACACCTTCACGAATGATACGTTCCAGTTCATCAACCTTTGTAATTTGCTCATGACCAGGGAATTTTAAAACCTTATTATAAGAGTCACTCAAGTTAAGGCTAAAGCCGTGCTGAACCTGACCTGTACGTACATTGTAGTTAATACCTATTTCCCATCCTTGATTTTGCATTTCACCGATATTATCCATTGGCATATCTGTTCCAAAAACAGTAGGAACTATAGGCTTCATCAAAATATCAGTTGTACGTTTGTAAAAATAATCAAATGTAAGATTCAATTGATTATTGAAAAAAGAAGCATCTACACCTATATTAAATGTTTTTGTTTTTTCCCAAGTCAAATCATTCAATCCTAAAGCAAAGCCAGTTCCTGAAACAACCGAATTACCATAAGCATAATTATTATCATATACTGTATAAGTTGTAAAACGGTCGTAAGTACCGATAGCTTGACTTCCCAGTATACCAAATGAAGTACGTAACTTCAAATCGCCTACCTTCTCTTTATAGAAACTCATAAAGTTTTCTTCTGATAAACGCCATCCCAAAGATACTGAAGGGAAGAATCCCCATCTGTAATCTTTATGGAATTTCGAAGATCCATCATAACGGAAACTGAACTCTCCATAGTACTTATCAGCATAAGAATATCCGACACGACCCAACAAGGAAGTAAGACTAGTACGATTAGTATCGTCTACAGAAGTCTTTCCTGTTATATTACCAGCTTCTCCCGTAGTAGTATCTGTACCGATTCCTAAATCTGGATCAACATATTTCTTTTCAATTTCATTGGCAGTATAGGTATACGATTCATTTGTAACACCAAACAGTCCATTTACAGTATGTTTACCAAAAGTTTTATTGTAGTTCAATAAAAGCTGAGTATTTATCAGATACGCATCACTATTCCAGTTACTGGTTTTATTATTCGCTAAATTAACAGGTCTTGGAGTAGTAGCGTCTTCACTTGCATAATATTCTACAGCATTATTTCTGGTAAAACGAGTATCATTGATTACATCTGCTCCCAAAACTCCTTTTAAAGAAAGCCCATCAATAATCTTCATCTCAGCAGAAACATTCGCATTTAAGTAATTATTACGATATTTATTGAATCCGCCTGCTTCCAACGCTCCTAAAGGGTTAAACTCAGATAAAATATCATTCAATAAATAGCGTCCGTCTGCCGATTTCATTTTATAATAATAGTAAGTCGGAACACGTTCTGCGTCAATTTCCAGACTACTACCAGTAGTACTAATACTATTATTACGCGTATATGCCAGAATTGCATTCAATTTGAAACGACCAACCTCTGTATTTATATTTGTACGGAAGTTATAACGTTCCACTCCGAAATTCTTATTACCTACATAATTACTTTCCTGATCAAAATATCCCATAGAAACCATATAGGTCGTATTAGCAGATCCTCCTGAAACACTCAGATTATAATTCTGCTGTAAAGCTGTACGCATAATCTGATCGTAGAACCAACTTTCTTCACTCTGATGTGCAGCTAAATCACGAATCTGCTCTGGAGTAAATTTCGGATCATTTCTAACATTTGTATTAGCCAAGTTTGTTAAGGTTGCATTCTGATACCCAGCTACCGGAGAGAATAAAATATCAGGATTTTGCCAACCCACAGAACCATTTAAACGTACTGTTGGTTTTTCATTCTTTTTACCAGATTTAGTAGTTACCACGATTACACCATTTGCCGAACGTGATCCGTAAATAGCGGCTGTACCAGCATCCTTCAATACAGATATATTCTCAATATCATTCGGGTTCAACTTATTGAAACTTCCTCCATCAGACACAATTCCATCAATTACAATCAACGGACTATTATCATTCAGCGTACTGATACCTCGAATATTAAAGTTAGTTTTATTATCGTTAGGGTTATAGCTTGTCTGTTGGACAATTACTCCCGGTGCTGCACCCTGTAAGGCTTGTGTAACATTAGCTACAGGACGCTTAGTGATTGCTTCAGATTTTACCTGACTGACAGAACCTACTGCACTTTTACGCGTAGTAGTACCATATCCTACAACGATAACTTCTTCCAGTTGTTCCGTATCTTCCTGCAATGTAATCATCAGATCAGACTTATTTCCGACCTTCACTTCTGTTGTCTTATATCCGATATAAGAAAAAGACAACACATTTCCCTTTTCACACTGAAGGGTGAAGTTACCATCTATATCGGTAACAGTTCCCTGTCCCGACCTACCTTTCACTGAAATGCTGACTCCTATCAACGGCTCTCCATTTACATCCTTTACATTTCCCCGGATTGTCATCACAGCTTGTGATACTTCCTGACCGCCTACAGTTGCATAAAGAGTAGCAACAGGTGAGGTTAATGTAATGGCCGCCAGAGCAGCTAACATTTTTAAATTAGTATTCATTTTTATTGATTTAAAGTTATACATCTTCTATATAAAGCTTCGAAATATAAGATATAATACAAATTATCATCTTATTACTTTATTCCATTCAGCAGTTCCAGTTTGCCATCTGCAATCAATTTCAGTATCAGCTCACCAAATAATGTATTCTGCCATGCGAACCAAGGACGAGTAAACTTCTCTGCATTATCCTTATGGAAAGATTCATGCATAAAACCAGTTCCCGCATCCGTAGTCATCAGCATTTTTATACAAGACTGAATTTCTTTATCATCCTGACTGGTAAAAGCTTTCATCATAATACTCATAGGCCATACCATATCATAACCAATATGAGGTCCACCTATTCCTTCGCCTACTTTTCCTTTAAAGAAATAAGGATTATCTTCACTCCAGACAAAACGACGTGTATTCTGATAAATAGGGTCGTTTACATCAACATCTCCCAAATAAGGCATTGCCAGCAAACTAGGAACATTTGCATCATCCATTAACAGATAATTTCCAAATCCATCTACTTCATAAGCGTAGATTTTACCATATTTAGGATGATTGTAAATCGCATACTTCCGTAAAGCTTTCTCAACTTCATCAGCCAAATCTGTACACTGCTTAGCTAACTCTGGTTTTTTATTAACCTGCTTTAAAATTTCTGCCGCTTTTCTCAAAGAAGTAACAGCAAAGAAATTAGAAGGAATCAGAAACTGGAAAGTAGAAGCATCATCAGACGGACGGAAAGAAGAAGCTATCAAACCTACAGGCTTCACCGGATTTCCCCATCCCTCATTCGTCATCGTATCCAAAGCACGTTCTGTTTTTCTTTGGAAAGAATATGAGCCACGTCCGTCTTTACGTTGCTGATCCTTAAAAGTAGTCAATATATTTTGAATAGCTTCAAGCCATAAATCTCCAAAGACAGATGCATCACCTGTAATTTTCCAATAATGATAAGCCAAACGTAAAGGATAACACAAAGAATCAATCTCCCACTTACGCTCATGAAGTTCTGGTTTCATATCTGTTTTATCACTCATCCATTCTCCACCAACCGGACCATCATTAAACCCATTTGCATAAGGATCAATATTGATACATTTCCACTGACGAAGAATCACTCCTCTAAGCATTTTTTTCAAAGCCGGATCTTCATTAGCCAGATCTACATATGGCCATACTTGTGCGCCAGAATCACGTAACCACATGGCATGAATATCACCCGTATACACAAATGTATCATCATCCCCATCCTGAGTACGATAATGCACGGTAGTATCAAGGGTATTCGGGAAACAATTTTCGAACATCCATCTTAAATAAGGATTAGTCAATAGCTTCTTTACCTCTTGTATCTTAGCCTCAACAGCTTTCGAATGAAATAAACGTTTTGAAACTTCCGGACGTTGTGACACATAATCTTGTGTACTCTCACGAACTGCAACAGGAAATGGCTCTACTAACGAAGAAGCATAACCGTTTTCTGACATAAAGCTGGCTCCAATAAGTGTACACAACAATACACTTTTTAAACTAACTGAGTTTTTCATAACTATTATATTTTACTTTATTTTTGCTAATCTTGCATACATTTCTATCATCGCAGCTTGAGTAAGTAACCACTTCGTATCTTTACTTTCATTTCTTTTTTCTACAAAGCAATCATCGTCAAACAGCATATTCTGATTGGAGTTATGTTCCCACATATATTGCAATGTTTTCTTAAAACTATTCAAATAAACAGGATTACGATCTACTTTATACAGCTCCTCAAATCCCCTCAGCATAATGGCAACAAACCAAACATTTCCATTTTTTATTGCCTTAAATGATTCGCCATCTTCAGCTACAAAGTCTTCAAAAAAATATTGACCACATGCCGATGCCAAACGTTGCGCTTCTTCTAAATATAAATTCTCTTTTGTCAGATTATACAATAGCACTGAAGCTTGCAACATCTGTCCTGCATTATATTGAAACTTGGTTCTATTTACACTACCATCCAAAGTAATATTATCAAAATAAAGATAATCAGCAGGGTCTTGTAAATTCTTCTTCGTCCAATAATATAGATCCTGCCCCATTCTAAAAAAGTGTATCTCTTTAGTCAATGAATACAACCGTAAAGCCAGCACTGCTGCCGGAGCATTCGAACATGTATTCTTAGATTCTTTTTTTTGCTCACACCAGTAAACTCCACCTCCTAGGATTGAATCGCAACCACTTTCTATAAAATTCCAAATATTGCGTGCAGAAGCTAAATAAGCATCATTTCCTGTTTGTTCATACAGATCCAAGAAGTCTAATCCTAACCAAAGATTATCATCATAAAAACGATCCGACTTTCCACTTTCTGTAAGATAAGATTGATAACAACCCGGCACACGCAATGAATCAAAGTAACATTCCAGACCTGGTAAGATTACAGATTCAATCATGTTCTCATATTTCTTATCGCCTGTAGTTTTCTGCAAAGCATTCAAAGCTGAAAACATACCTGAAGTCGGCCATAAATAAGCAACTCTATTCTTACGTATGGTGTCAGCTCCTGCTAAATAGGTAACCAGATCCGCATCACGTTTAGGATATGTTTCATAAAACAGGACCTGACCAGGTACTTTATAATACATCAAAGTACTATCCATTAACGTCATGGCATAGCCTGCAAAATCAGATTCATGTTTTACTTTGTGACACCCACTAAATATGAATAAACACCCTATAAACAGGATTAAGATTTGGTTTTTCATATCTTTAATAATCTAATTAAACGTCTTTCACTCATTTAAGTTGCAGCAAAGATAATTTAACAATACGTTTTTTTTATATCCAAAACTGACAATCATGTAACACACAAGAAATATGTAAATTGCTAAAGGCCTCCCTATTGTATACATCCATGACATAAATGTATTTATATATGTCAATTATGTTATTCAGCATCTCATACGGCATAGCATAATACTTTTCAGAATAGGGAGAGGATAAAAAAAGAAAAAGCCATAGCATGATCTCAGAAATAAATCTTACTATGACTTTTTATATAATTTATAATCTGTTCTTTTAGAGATTTTTTATTTCTCTTTATTCTGTAACAGTAAATTTCAAGACAGACACATCCTGACTATTTGAGCCTATCATTACATTAAAATCTCCCGGCTCACAGACATAATTCAGGTCGTAATCATAAAATTTAAGAAGTTCAGGAGTAATCTTAAAGGAAACTTTCTTACTTTCTCCTTTCTTCAAATGTATACGCTGAAAACCTTTCAACTCTTTTACAGGACGGGTAATGCTGCCAACAATATCACGAATATACAACTGAACAATTTCGTCTGCATCGTAATTTCCTGTATTCGTAACTGTAATAGAAGCTGTCAACTCACCATTTTGTTTATTCATAGAATCCGCACTCAACTGCATATCTGAATAAGCAAATGTTGTATAGCTCAATCCATATCCAAAAGGATATAAAGGATCATTCGAGACATCAATATAATTGCTACGGAACTTCTCAAACCATCTTCCTTCTGCAAGAGGACGACCCGTATTTTTATGATTGTAGTTCATTGGCAATTGTCCGACATTCTGCGGGAAGGTTGCTGTAAGCTTTCCACTTGGACAAACGTCACCAAACAAGACATCACATATAGCATCAGCCGATTCACTTCCTCCAAACCAGACATTCAAGATTGACGGAACATGTTGTTGTTCCCATGTCATTACTGTAGGACGTCCTGAAAAATGAACTAATACAACAGGCTTACCTGTTTTCAACAAAGCATCCAATAAATCTCTCTGCGCATCAGGCATTTCCAACTCTGTACGACTACTACATTCACCACTCATTTCAGAAGATTCTCCTAATGCAGCAACGATGACATCAGCTTGTGCTGCAACATTCAAGGCTTCTTCTAATAGCTTCTTATCATCTCCACGAGGTATTTCACGACCAAACATTGTAGCACGAGTCTGATAGTCGGCATCGTACATCAAATTACTTCCTTGTGCATAAAGAACATTAGCCTGATTACCAACAGCTCTTTGAAGTCCTTCCAGAAGTGTGCTATAGCGCTGAGGAGTAGCAGCTACACTCCATGTACCAGGCATATTGGTACGAGTATTAGCCAAAGGACCAATCAATGCAATATTTCCTTTTTTCTGTAAAGGCAAGAGATTGTTCTGGTTCTTCAATAAAACAAATGATTCTGCGGCTATTCTACGAGCTTCAGCACGGTGTTCTGCATTGTATAAGTCTTTAGCCGGACGTTTTAAATCACAATATTTATACGGATCTTTAAACAGACCTAACTTATATTTAGCTTCCAGCATACGACGACAAGCTGTATCGATATCCTGCATGCTGACTTTTCCTTCCTTCAGCGACTTTTCGAGTGTTCCGATGAAACCATCAGCTACCATATCCATATCCGTACCAGCCTTTAGTGCACGTGCAGATACTTCTTGCAAATCACCGATACCGTGATCAACCATCTCAGCAATTGCCGTATAGTCAGTAACTACAAAACCGTCAAATCCCCACTGATTACGCAGAACATCCGTCATCAACCAGCGATTAGCGGTTGCAGGTATTCCGTCGACCTCATTAAATGAGCTCATAAAGCTACCAGCACCAGCTTCTGCTGCTGCTTTATAAGGAGGAAAATATTCATTAAACATTCTGTTACGGCTCATGTCTACAGTATTGTAATCACGACCAGCTTCGATAGCACCATATAAAGCAAAATGCTTTACACAAGCCATAACTTCGTCATTTCTCTCCATCTTCTCTCCCTGATAGCCTCTGACCATAGCTTTTGCAATCTCAGAGCCCAGATAGGGATCTTCTCCATTACCTTCTGAAACACGGCCCCAACGTGCATCGCGACAGATATCTACCATCGGGCTAAAAGTCCAGCAAATACCATCGGCACTCGCCTCAACAGCGGCAATACGAGCAGATTTTTCTATTGCTTCCATATCCCAGGTACAAGAAAGTCCCAAAGGAATAGGGAAAACTGTTTCATATCCATGAATTACATCCATACCAAAGAGCAAGGGAATGCCCAGACGGCTTTTCTCAACAGCCAGTTCCTGCATTTCACGGATTGCCTTTACTCCTTTCAGATTAAATAAGCCTCCTACTTCTCCGCGGCTGATTTTTCCGGCTACATCACTACTTTTAGCCTGTCCCGTTGTTATATTACCTGTTACAGGCAAGTTCAACTGACCTAATTTTTCCTGAAGAGTCATCTTGCTCATCAGTTCGGTCACGAACTTATCCATATTACCCTCATCTTTAGGCAACAGTGATTTCTTGTTCCCGGCAAACATAGCAGCCGACATACACAAAGAAGTCACTAAAAAGAATGTTGTCTTTTTCATTATTTCTTTCTAATTAAAATAAATCACTTCTTAACTTCAAAACCCAAATTCTTCAGTCCTGCCTGAATTTCAGGACAACTCATAAACAAGTTCCACAATAATCCGCTACGATAGTTTTCTATCATTGGCGCAATTGTACACTGATCAATGGCCAGATAATGCGGTACAGTCCAGTTATCCGTTTCTGAAAATGCATCATAAAAGCCATAAGTTCCCCATATGCTGTCACCTTTTGAATAGAAATATTTCAAGGCACGCATTGATTCTTCAGGAGTATAAGGGAAACTAGATAAAGCTGCAGTAGGAGTAATTACTCCCAAATCATTTTCACCCGGACAATGTGCAGCATATCCTTTCACAGAATAACTGGCTGTAAGTCCCCAGCAGTTTTCACCATAACCTTTATATTTCTTAGGATTCTCTACACAATATCTATAGTCGGATAAAGCATGATTCCGTACTACATTCCAGTAATCAGCATATCTATCTTTAATCTTACGAGGATCAAGTCCTATATACGAATAGTGAGCCCAGAATAACGGTCCTCCCAATTCTTCCGCACCATTATGCTTCAATTCCAGAGGCAATCCATATGGTGTAGCTGAAGTTTTGATATCTCCGCCTCGCGCCCATCCATTATGATATGCAGAAGCAGGAACAGGATGAGTAGGTGAAGATGCAGCTAATACATAGACAATCAAAGCTTCATTATAGCCTTCGAGAGGAAAGTTCATTTCCCAGCCATAATAGGGCGACCAATGCCAATAGATGACATCCTTGCCATTCTGATACCAGTCGAACTCCATTTCATGCCACAATTTATTAATCTTTGTACACAACTGCTGCTCTTCCTGATTACCATTTTCGAAATACTGGCGGACACAAAGTAAGCTTTGCATAACAAAACAGCTTTCCACCAGATCGCCTCCATCATCTTTCGTTCCAAAAGGTTTAACTTTCCCTGTCGGTCCATCAAGCCAGTGAGGCCATACTCCATGAAAACGATCGGCACGTGTAAGATAGTCGACGATCTTATGTAAGCGTGCCACTCCTTCTTCCCGAGAAATAAATTTTCTATCAATAGCAACCAGAATACCTGCGATACCAAATCCACTTCCCCCCGTAGTAACTACTGAAGAATCATTCTGAGGATAGTTCCTATCCAGATGAATACGTTCAGGAGCCAGACCGGATGTCTGTTCTGCTCCATCCCACATATAGTTAAAATGCACCTTTTGTATATAATCTAACATCACGCTGTCCGAAGCAAAAGAATCCGGACGAGATGCTGTCTGTTCGGTTATACTTAACGTTTTTTCTTTGGACGTAGATGTACATGAAAGCAAAAACAATGCACACAGACCACAAAAATATTTCCACATAAGAATTTACAGATTATCGGTTTATAATACTTTCAGGAGCATCACCTGCACATACGTGATAAGCTCCTGAAAGCTACCTTCAAAAAAACTATCTACCTTTATTCATCCTTTGGCTCATTTTCCAAAGTAGAAGAGATGTCTATCTGAGCTGTAGGAACCGGATAATATTCCTTTCCAGAAGTCCATCCCAACGGACCTAATACCTCACTCAGTTTTCCGGTACGACGCAAATCGTTATATCGTTCACCCCATTCTAAAGCAAGTTCCATACGACGTTCGTCCATAATCTGGTCAAGTGTCACATCTTCCAGTTCAGGCATTCCTGCACGCTTACGAACCAAATTGAATGAAATATCACCATCTTTATTCTGACGAACTTTAGCTTCCGCATTCATCAAAAGGACTTCTGCATAGCGGAATACACGAATATTATTATTTGTTCCATACTCTGTGCGACCTTCAGTCATCTGGTTAGACGGAGTATATGCCTTGCCATTAAAGCAATCTGGAGCAACATCACTAGCTGGTGCTTTAATGAAATCACCTTCCTGAGTAGTTTCACCTGCCATTAAGAAAGTAGTAGTAGCACGAATAGTCTCACCACGTTCTGCAGCCCACTGACGGAAAGCTTTGGTCGGACTGATAAAGCCCCATCCAGATATATTACCATCATTCAAAGGTCCCTGGAATGTGAACCAGCTATCCGAAACAACAACTTCTCCCGAACCATTTCCAAAATCAGTAAACTGCATTTCGAACAAAGATTCATCGCAAAGCTTACCTGGAATCTTGAACAGATTGTTGAAATCACTGTACAAAGAGAATTTCTTACTACCAATAATATCATCTGTCAGTCTTTCAACTTCCGACCAGTTTCCCTGCTCCATATAAACTTTAGCAGCCAGCATTTCAGCTGTAAAAGCAGAAACAGCTCCGATACGGTCTGTATATTCATTAGGACGGATACGTGGCAAATATGTCATAGAGTATTCCAGATCACTCAGCATATAACGATAAACAGCATTGACTGTAGAGCGAGTCATATCTGTCTGCTTATTGTCACGCAAGATAGTAACCGGACCAAATAACTCTGTCAGACGATAATAGCAGTATGCACGAATAAATTTTACTTCACCTGTATATTCTTCATAACGTTTTCCATCTGCCTCCGAAACAATATTTACGGCATAATTATCAAGGGCTTCCAATGCTGCATTTGCAACTTTGATGATATCATAGTAAACCATCCATGCTTCATTGGTTCCCCAAAAACCTGCATTATAATTATAACTCTGATCTATAGCCACCAAATCAGCCTGATCATCAATTCGTCCGGTAGAAACATCATCATCACGTACTACTGTAGCTCCCCATACAATCCAGTGAGAACCTCTCTGACGCAATTTGGCATAAACACCAGACACCGGCTGGTACATATTATTCAGGTTCGTATAGTCAACTTTCTCTTCGTCTACCTTATTTTCCGGCAATTTATCCAAAAAATCGGAGCAGGAAGACAATAATGTTGTGGCAGCAAATGCACACAATAATATATTTTTTATCTTAAGACTTTTCATAACTTAACGTGTTTAGCAATTTATTAGAAATCAATAGTCAAGCCAAAAGTATAAGTGGCTGCCAAAGGATAAACTCCCTCATCCCAACCAAAGTTTTGACTAATTTCCGGAGTGAATCCGTTAGAGGTAAAGTAAGTAAACGGACGATCAGCAGTCAAGCTAAGTTTAACTCCTGGCAATGTATAGCCTCCCATACGGATATTACGGAAATTATATGCCAACATAATATTCTGTATGCGGAAGAAGTTTCCTTTTTCAACAAAGAAAGAATTTGTATGGCTATTGTTCCATGCTTTTAGCATACCTTTTGCTGACGGATAAGTATTGGTAGAACCTTCACCTGTCCAACGGTTATCATAAAAGTCTTTATCGAAGTTGAAGTTTGCCTGAGTGTAACGTACAGCACGTTTACGGTTATAAATTTCATTTCCAGCCTGTCCGAATGTTGACAGAGAGAATTCCAGATTCTTATATTGGAAACCTAAATTGAAACTATAAGTCAATCTCGGAATATTCGATCCTAAAATCTGACGGTCCTTATCATCTATAACCTGGTCATTATTTATGTCTTCGTAAATAAAGTCACCTGGTTCCAGTCCATTCGCCTTAGCTATCGGGTCTGCATCAATCTGAGCTTGATTCTGATATACACCCAATACCTTATATCCATAATACGACTGCATTTCTTCTCCGACCAGATTTATGGTACGGCTCTCAGCGCTACCGCCATAAATATAAGGAGCACCATTCAAACTCTTTACACGGTTACGGAGAGTAGACAAGTTTACTCCAGCATAATAGCTGAAATCTTTGCCAATTTTATCACTCCAGTTTAATTGAATATCAACACCACTGTTTTCAATTTCACCATTGTTTCCAGCTAAAGTTTGAGTACTGAAAGGCAAGGTTGTACTGATAACAGCATTCTTTGTCATACGATTATAATAATCTACATCAACATTCAGGCGGCTATCAAGTACAGCGAAGTTTACACCAACATTGAATTCTTCTACTTTTTCCCAACCTAACCAGCTAAAGTAGCTTGTATTCTGGAAACCAGGCAATGTAGTATTTCCAAATACACCTGAAGCAGATGTGCCAGTTACAATTGAAGCAAATCCATCACTGGCAGAAACATGGTCATTACCGAGCTGTCCCCAGCTGGCACGTACCTTCATGTAGTCAATTACTTCTTGCTTCTTAAAGAAATCTTCATCACTCATTACCCATGCAGCACCCACAGAAGGGAAATATCCCCATTTGTTCTGATATTTGGAACTACCATCTGCACGCATTGTCAAAGACAATAAATATTTTCCTGCATAATCATAACTAGCACGAGCAAAATAAGACAATCCACGATAGCAAGAACCGTCATCACTTACCTCACGTCCTGTTGCATTACCTTGAGTAAGATATAAATATTCATCATAGTCACCGGGAACATTGGTTGCTTTTCCTTCCAGCTTGCGCATCTGTTCCTGACGAGCAGACTGTCCTAACAAGACATTCAGATTATGACTACCCCAAGAATCCGTATAAGTCAATGTATTATCCCATATATAATTATAATAATTTGTGTCTGTCTTGGTCAATCTTGATTCTGAATTCTGTTGCAACGAACTTACCAGATAAGGCTGAACATATACACGTCCTCTTATCAATGAGAAGTCCTGGCTGTAACTTGTCTTGAATTTCAGTTTATTAGGAATTAAATTCAATTCTGCAAAGAAATTTGCCATAACCTGGAAGTTCTCATTCAGACTATTGTTATTGTATTTTGCAATAGCTACCGGATTCGAGAAGTTATTAGTAAGACCAATCTGCTGAGGAGAAGCAAATTTTTCAGGGAAAGCCTCATCATCCGAACGGCTATAATCGTATACCGGAATTAAAGAAGGCATATTGTATGCAGCCAGCCAAGCTGAATTTTCTGCATTGTACTGTTCTGAGTTACTGATAACAATGTTGCTTCCTACTTTCAACCAGTCTGTTGCTTCAAAATCAAAATTTGCACGGAAATTCAGACGGTTATAACTGTTTCGGGTATCCATGATACCATTCTGATACAGATAATTTACACCCACTGCATATGTTGCCTTCTCACTACCTCCGGCAATATCTACTCCATGATTAGTCATCAATGCAGGACGCAGCAACTCATCATACCAGTCAGTATCAGCTCCAAAAGTCAACGAATCATAATTACCGCCGAATTTTTCGATAGAAGCTTTAACCAGCGGTTCATATGCCTGACGGTTAGCTTCAAGCACTAACGTAGCATATTCATGCGAATTAGCCATATCAAGCACATTGGTAGCAGTCTGTACACCTACATAACCGTTATACGTAATCCGCGCTTTTGTATTACGCTTACCTTTCTTTGTTGTAATAATCACAACTCCATTGGCAGCACGTACACCATAGATAGCTGCAGCCGAAGCATCTTTCAATACAGAAATTTCCTGAATATCAGAATTGTTCAAGAAGTTAATGTTATCGTAGAACATACCGTCTACAACATAAAGAGGAGAAGTGTCACCAAATGACCCCAAACCACGGATAGTTACTTTCGGACCACTACCTGGAGCACCCGATGAAACGACATTCATGCCAGGAACTTTACCTTGCAAAGCCGACATCGGTGAAGTTGTAGCCTGAGAAGCAATCTGATCACTTTTTACAACCGAAATAGGAGCAGTCAAATCTTTAGCTTTACTGGTTCCATAACCAATAACGACTACATCTTCCAACTTTTGAACATCATCAGAAAGCTCAACATTAACTGTAGTCTTACCATCGACTTTTACTTCGACGGTTTTCATACCAATAAAACTGAAAACCAACGTTCCGTCTGCTGGAACGTTTTCAAGAACATACTTACCATCTACATCACAGATGGTTCCGAGCGTTGTGCCTTTCACTACAATATTAGCACCAATTACAGGTTCCTTGAATGTTGCATCTGTAACAACACCTTGAACCGTTACCATTCGCTGTGCATAAGCGCCAACAACGAACAATAATGACATCAGAATGAATACTAATTTTTTTTTCATGAATTGATTAAAGTTATGATTCAAAACGATGGCAAAGGTGAACATAAACTTAACGATTCACAAAAAAAGTAATACGACGTTACTACTTCGAGCCCTTTTCACACTACTTTTTTACTACTTTTTTCAGCTAATCAACATTAATAATCAGGTAATTAAAGTATCACTTCAGTTCTATCAAAAAGTCAACCAAACTCATGCCATCGGGTACTTCCATACGCTTTCTGATACGATAACGAGCTGCCTCTACACCTCGTATTGTCAGATTTGTCATTTGAGCAATATCTTTAGTGGAAAGGTTCAGGCGCAAAAAGGCACAGAACCGTAAATCGGTTGCCGTCAAGCTCGGATAGCGTTCACGTAACGTACGGAAAAAGCGCTGATGAATCAAGTCAAAATTCTGTTGGAAAACTTCCCACGAATCCTCTTCTACTATATTTTCATTAATTTGCTTCAGTACCAGTTCCATGTTTTTACGCCCGCACTGCGATTTCGCTAACTGCTCCTGCACAACCAGACGAAGTTTCTCCAGCATTTCCTGCTTGGCAAATGTTCCTAATGCCATACTGGCAAGCTCTTTTCCCTTGAGCGACAACTCTGCCTCCAGCAATTTTTTCTGCTGTTCAGCTATCAGTCTTTGCTGCTCACTCAATTTAATATTCTGCTCTATTTTATGTGCTTCATATTCCTTTCTCTTCTTTTCAGCAACAACCTTTCCCCGCCATCGGGCTACACCGTAAACCAATCCTCCCAACAGCAAAAGATATAAAAACAACATCGGATAAGACATCCACAGAGGATTATTGATAACAAAAACATACTCCGTTTCATCCAATAAACGGCCATCATCACTATATACCCCAGCCCACAGAGTGTATGTATCAAACTCCAGACTTCCAAAGTGAACGGACGGAAAGGAAGAATCTTCTACCAAAAGCTGATTATTGGCATACAGCTTAAATTTAAAACGAATAGCCGGCTGATCATAACACGGATAAGATAAAAGAACAGATATGTCACGATAATCACTGGAAATTGTCGTTTTTTGCGATAAATCCAATGCCAGTTCTTTACCGGATGAAGAAGAAGCCAATATTTGCCGGATTTTTAAACCAGACAAGGCCTTCTGACCTATATATTGCTCGTTGAAATGCAAACAAGCTATACTATTATTCAGATTCAAATAACAATCGTTTCCATCTACATATATTTTATTATTCCCTTCAATACAAGGAGAATTGAACATTTCTACCGGAATACGACGCTTAATTACAAATTTTCCTTCCTGATAAGCCAGAAGAACATATTCATGTGAATTTATCAGCCACAGCATTTCATTATTATGCACATCTACGGCTGTATGGGCATCTGTCAAAAACGGAACAGAAGTATTCAACAAATCATAAGGCTTGATTTTCCGTTCGATATCATCGTACATGAAATATCCTTCTGTATTGGAAAAAACGATACGCCCTCTAATCTTCATTACATGAATTTTGCCGGACTTCTGCTTGCCTCCCAACGTATGAATATGCTCCAAATCTTTTATGCGATGCAAATCATCATCCAGTTTGATACGATAAAGTCCATTGTACATGTGTGAAGCCCAGATTGTTCCAGTACCATCAACTTCCAGCGACTTAATCGGCGCATAAAAATCCTGTACATTATGCGATAGTTTCCATATCCCTGCTTGTTTCTTCCAGATACGCAACTCCGCATAAGAAGCCTCTACCAGCACTTCTTGTCCGTTAATAGACGCCTCAACAATGCATGTGCTATTTAACGCTCCAGGAACAGACTGAATACTTCCATTCTGTTCCACAAGCATCGTAGACATATCATTTCCAATAAATACCTGAGAGTCAATTTGTTTTACATACCAATTCTGACCAGACGTATGCGGGAGAAGATGAATTTCACTTGTACGCCTGTTATATTCATAAGCTCCCTGATTGGTAGCCAAATAAATTTTTTCTCCTACCCTTTCCACTCCATAAACCATACCGATACTCAAATCTCTGACAGAAGGAGTGAGCAGTGTTATAGAAGTATTGGTATGAACAAAAGAAATACCATCATCCAGTGCTGCCCAAAGATTATTTTCCCTATCTCCGAACAGTCCCATTACAGAATTATTGTTCAATTGATTATCCCTGTTAAGATGCCAAAGCAGATGTCCTTTCTTATCTACTCCATAAATACCATCCAGAATCGTACCAATAGCCAATATAGAATCTCCAACCATTACAGCCCGGTTGCCTTTTGCCCATCTCAACTGAGCGTCTATATCCGTACGAAGTGCAGAAACAGTACCATGTTCATACACAAACAATCCACTGTCGACAGTAAGCAAAACCATTCCGCTATTTCCATAAGGCAATATTGCTACTACATTGTCATTACCTACAGCTGTGCGCTCCAAAAGAAGATGAAAACGTTGCCCGTCAAACTCATAGAAACCTCCATTAATCATCTGAGCATAAACTTTATCATGACAAGTATAAAAATACAAAGGGCGGAATCCACTTTTTCTGTCCATGTAGCTGACAGCTTTTCCGTCGTACGAATACCAGCCGGTAAACGACTGGAAATAGATTTTTTCTCCCAGGCGTACGATGTGCCAGATTTCATCGTTAGAACTTATTTTATCTTTAACCCCAGCACTCAAAGAATAATATTGCATTTGTCCATCCGTCTTCCGAATAAAGTAACCGAACTCTTCGAAAGAACCAATATATACTCTATCGCCATCAACAAAAACAGAACGGACAATATATCCACCGGGAACCCGGTGAAGTTCCCAGGAAAAACCATCGTAGACCAGCAAGCCATTATTATTACCAAAATACATTACTCCATCGTCACCTTGCGCACACGCCCAGTTCTGATGACCTCCCTCATAATCTTTTACCGTATAG